>JGI12269J14319_10000550_pt1 | contig 35946 bp, 31 predicted proteins | sample PeaSoiSIISIP2007_FD_14319 | JGI IMG/M metagenome (IMG submission 14319)
AAGACGCTTGACGCCGTGTGCTGAATTGTGCACGTGATTCCCGAGTGCTTGGTCCTGAGTCCGCGTGCTCCCGCGCGCGGCTTCACGAAACCGAGAGGAGACTGAAGATGCCCTGCCCATTTCCGCATTGCGCTAAAGCGGAATTCCATGACGGCAAACACGATACACAGCGTTTTACGCGAATGATCGAATCCGGCAAGATTATGTTCGCGATTGTCGGAGCCTGCGGCTACGCCGGTTGCCTGGCGTCGATGCATTTCGTTCTTGGCGCACTATCGATCTGCCTCATGGGAATGACGTGGTACGGACTCTACTCGTTCACGCAGGTAGAATAAGTAAGCTCCGCCAGTCGGCTGGGGTGCTAGGACAGCAAGCTGTCTCCGTCCGTTGCCAACGCTCGTCGGTTCTCGTGGAGTAGCGGCGCGAACCCGGCGGTCGCTACGCGCAAACGACTCCAGTTGTCCTCGTCCAGCCTTTCGCCACAGTCGCTTTTTGCAGCGCAGTCCTTCGTTCAGCGCCACCGCTTGCAGCTGGTTCATGATCCGCGTGCGCGCCGGCACCATCTGGTGCCGGTGCCACAAGGCTTCCAGCAGTGCAGCTTTCATTTCCTCAATTCGGACGGAACCATTTACTTCTTGTCCTCCGGCGCACTGAGAGCTATTCACCTCGACATCCAGGAGTTATGTGAAAGTGAAATGTAAGTTCTCACACGAATTCACATGAGGACGGTGCGGACCTTGTTGAGCCATCAAGGGTGATCAAAAGTGAACAGACTCGCGACGCCGGAATANTTAAATTAAACAAGTGTTACGCACTTTTTATCGGTCATGAGAACCGCTTCTTTGGGGCACTTCGAAGCGCTAAGTCGCTGAGTCTTAACCCTTGGTAAGGTGAACTCGTTCGCCAAATGTCCAACAGAAAGGCATCGGAGTATCAAGTGTGCGACTGCTATTCAGGGCCGCTTTATCGGAGGCCGCCAACAGACACGTACCGCTGAGGCTCGAGCAGCAGGAAGTAAAGGGCTGTCCTAATTGAGCAAATGAAATCTGCACTTCTTAGATCCCAAAAAAAGGGATGGGCGTCAATGGAGTTGTACCAACTAGACCCGTGCACAGATACACGTTGGCGTCAATTTCTTGATCGCCATCCCGATGCATCCATTTTTCACACTCCCGGCTGGCTCAATGCTCTGCGTCGTACCTATGGCTACGAACCCGTCGTGTATACGACTTCTTCCCCACGAGGAGAAATGGTTAACGGCCAGGTATTCTGTCGGATAAACAGTTGGTTCACTGGGCGACGATTGGTTTCCCTTCCCTTTTCTGATCATGCTGCTCTCTTAATGAACGGATCGGATGAACTCGGATCTCTGCTGGCTCAGTTACAGAAGGAGGTCGACGGCAAGACTTGCAAATACGTGGAAATAAGACCCACCGATACCGACTTTCAGAGTCCGGTCCAATTTTGCGCGAGTGAAGTCTATTATTGGCACACACTTCCGCTCGACTTGGAACTCCCCACTCTTTTTCGAAGTTTCCATAAGGACTGCGTTCAGAGAAAGATAAGACGGGCCCAACGAGAGAAGCTAGACTATAGCGAAGGCCGCTCTGAAACGCATATACGGCAATTCTATCGTTTGCTGCTGCTTACTCGCCGGCGTCATCATCTTCCGCCGCAACCCATCTCGTGGTTTCGCAATTTGGCGGAATGTTTGGGGGAGAGCATGAAGGTTCGCATTGCCTCAAAGAATGGACGTCCCTTAGCAGCCATCATTACGCTGTCCTACAAGAAGTCAATGGTCTACAAATACGGAGCATCCGATGCAAACTATATGAATTTGGGTGGAATGGCCGCTCTCCTCTGGAAAACGATTGAGGAGGCCAAGAGTTGTGGGTTGACCGAAGTAGATATGGGTCGCTCCGACTGCGATAACTCCGGCCTAATCACTTTCAAGGAGCGGTGGGGCGGACAGCGTCGCACCTTGACCTATTGCAGATATCCGATCCTCGCGCCGGTGAATCCGAACCGGTGGAGAGTTGAAGCTGCGAAGAGAGTTTTTGACCTTGTACCCACCGCCATGCTTCCGACGGCAGGAACGTTTCTATATCGGCACGTTGGGTGATCCCATGAATGACTGATCGATTGAGCTTATGGAGAACGAAAGTTTAATTGATTCTCAAAAGAATGGTTTGGCGAAAGCTTTGTCATTCATCTCGACTGGATTTTCGATTGGCCCGCGTTAGGCTAGACGTTGCGTCGGACGATGGTTCGCCATAAATTCGACCTTCCCTCTCTTCTCGCGTACAGGCGAACCGTACCTCTCAAAGTATTGTCGTCCGTTCCCACCGCAGCTGTTGACAACCATACCTAATAAGGTCGAACGGTCGAGTGCTTCCACTGCATCTCTGAGGACTTTCTTGTCACTCACGCCGATGCGTGTCACCATCAGCACGCCGTCCGCCAACTTCATCCAGAGCGGTGTATCCGCTAAGGGAAAGATGGGTGGAGTGTCGATAATTATCCAGTCGAAAAAAGTCTCCAGTTGATCGAGGAGCTGGGGCAACCGCGCCGACTGCATTAGCTCAACCGGATTTACTGTCGCTACGCCTGCGGGGAGGAACCAGAGACCCGCGGCTTCAAGCCTATACACAACATCCGCGAGGCTCCGCTCACTTTGCAGATACTCACTCAACCCCGGCAAGTTGCGGCTAAAGCCGAGCTGGCTGGCCTGGTTGAGCGCGACATTGGCTGCCACGAAGCTCTTCCCTTCTTCNGGGCTNGTGCTGGTTATGACAATTCTCTTCAGTTTGCGTTTTTCACGAAGGTTTTGCAGGTGCAAACCNAGCACGCGGAATTTCTCGGCGCCGGGACTGTCCTGCTCGGTGAGGCACACCAGNTGCGCATCNGGTGCAAGCGTCGGATGAAGAACTGTTGCTATCGGTATCTGCACTGGGAACCCGGGCGTTCCGCAAATTGTCTCGCCACCGGCTGTGAGTCAGCAGCTCGCACGAAGTTTTTCACATAGTTACTGAAAGACTTTTCAGGCCCCTGAATCCAAATGTGGACGCCCACTCCGGCCTCGGGCCAGTTAGCTTCATATTCGGAAAGCGCTGCACCAGATTCAGAATCGCAATCTGCCCCTCTAACCGCGCGAGTTGGGCTCCAATGCAAAAATGCAAACCCGCACTGAACGCCAGGTGTTGGTTGTTCAGCCTGTTCAGGTTTAATTGATTCGGCTCCTTAAATTGTTTAGGATCACGGTTCGCCGCACCCAGCATGCACAGGACCGTCCATCCCTTTCGTATAGGCCGGCCACACACCTCGATATCTTCTTTNAGTACNCGGGCAGTGAACTGNACCGGGCTCTCATAACGCANAAGCTCTTCCACCGCCGAGCGGATCATGTCCGGTTTTTCTCGTAACTCCGCTGCCTCCCGGGGGTGCTGCAGGAGCGTNTACATTCCATTGCCAATCAGATTTCGAGTCGTCTCGTGCCCGGCAAAAAGCAGCGCGATGCACTGCGCGTATAGCTCTTCTTCGGTCAGCACTTCCCCTTCTTCCTCGATGTCGATGAGAAGGCTGATCAAGTCGTTCCCTTTGTTGCGTCTCCGCTCCGCCACGGTCTTTCGGAAAAACTCAGTTAACGCAATCAGGGCATCTTGCGCCCCGCGCGCCTGTTCCACTGTAGGGTTTGGATTGCCTCGGAAGGCTGCGATGGCCCGCGACCAATCGACAAACGTATCACGCAGTTCCTGTGGGATTCCGAGCATTTCCAAAATGATGCGCACTGGCAGGGGATTTGCGAATTCACGCAGAAGTTCAACTTCGGAGCCGTGCTGCAGCGGCTTTAGCATTTGATCGACGGTGGCTTCGACTTGCGGACGCAAGCCTTCTACCGCCGCGGGCGAGAATCCTTTGTTAAGAAGTTTGCGCAGCCGCGTGTGCTCCGGCGGATCCATGAAAATCAGCCACAAGCCAAACATGCGCGCGAGCTCACTGAACTCAGCCTGGCGGCTGAGTGGCAGGGACAATAGCATCTGCTTCGCACGCTTTGCGGAAAGCCTGGGGTCTTTAGCAATCGAGGAGCACTCGGCATGGCTGAAAATCGACCATACCGACCATTTGCCACCGACTTCCAAATGATGCAACGGACCTTCTTCATGCAATCGGGCGTACGTCGGGTATGGGTCTTGCAGAACTTCGTCGTTGAAGACAACTTTCTTGTCCTGAGGAATAACGTTGGACAAGCTTCCTCCTCGCAATATCGGAATTTTCGATCGCGCTGAAACCGGTCAAAAATCGAAGGCTATTCGACCCGTAGGCGCTGCCAAACTAGTTCCACGGTTTGGACCTTTCCATTCACCGGCGTCGGTGGTGTAACCAATGTAATTTGATCACCCTGGAATTTGATGCTCCGGACCAGTTCCTTATTTACATAGTTCTGAATCGACGAGATTTCGATGTAATGGGTTACCTTGTCACCGCTGAGCGCATACCGTCCCGCATAGGCTAGAAATGTCTTAAACGCCTCGGCCTGTTCCGCTGGCTGCGCGCCAACAGAGAGTGGCTTTCGTCCGCCGTAGCTGATGAGGGCGGTTACTCTGCCATCCGCAGTGTAGGTGAGAAAACCGGCAGGGTTCGGACCATAGGGAGTCTCGCTTCGCTCCCCTGTCTTCGTCGTGCTCGAGGCGGACACCAGTTTCCAAGCACCTACAAGTTTGTCGTTTAGGTCTCCGCATGCACCAGCTTCAGCCATCGCTAGAATCGCTTCTGCCTTATTCTGTTTCGATTTTAGGTCTGCGAAATGTGCCTGTAAAGCAACCATGCCGGGAAGGAAACGCTCTTGACACTTATCGCCCGCTCATTAACAGTACTTGAGCATATGCGTTTGAGTTCTGTTTTGAGAGGCTGACTTGCTAAGGAACTTATGACACTGGAGTTGGAAGGCAAAGTTGCGCTCGTGACGGGCGGCACGTCGGGCATTGGCCGCGAGACCGCCCTACTTTTCGCAAGAGCGGGAGCCAAAGTGGTGGCTGCGGGGCGGCGCGCACCGGAAGGTGAGGAAACCGTCGAACTGGTCGGTGCGGCCGGCGGCGAGGGTCTGTTTGTGAAAACGGACGTTTCGAAAGCCGCGGAAGTTGAAACGCTCGTTCAGAAAACGGTGGAGAGATTTGGTCGCTTGGACGTCGTCTTCAATAACGCCGGGATGGAGGGTGTTTGGGTGCCCATTGCCCGGCAGTCCGAAGAAGATTGGGATCGGACCATCGCCGTCAATCTCAAGGGCGTATGGCTTTGCCTGAAGTACGAAATTCGTCAGATGCTCAAGCAGGGTGGTGGCGGAGCGATTGTAAACATGGCATCAATTATGGGCTTGATTGGTTCTGCTGGGGCAGCAGCCTATAGCGCCAGCAAACATGGAGTCATTGGACTGACGAAGACCGCCGCGCTGGAAAACGCTCGCAGTGGGATTCGGATCAACGCCGTGTGTCCCGGAGCCGTCGAAGCGCCGATGGCTGAGCGGATTTTTGGCGCTCCGAAGGTTCATAAATACGTTCTGAGTTGCCATCCCATCGGCCGTTTTGGAAAGCCGATGGAGATCGCCGAGGCTGTGGTGTGGATGTGCTCGGACCGCGCATCTTTTATGACGGGCCAATCACTTGTTCTCGACGGCGGCTTCCTGGCGGGTCCGAATTCTCCGAGCTAGCTAAACCTTTTGCCTCAAGTCATCGGCGGTCTTTGCCAAGTCGGCTTTCGCAATTTTGCCGCTTGGGGTCATGGGCATGCTTGAGACAAAGAGGATGTGTGATGGTCGCTTGTATGGGGCAAGGTGTTTTGCAGCGTATTCGGCCAGATCAGTTTCCGTCAGAAGCGAACCTGGTGACATTTGAACGAAGGCCAGAATCTCCTCATCTCCTTCGGTCGTTCTGCCGACCACGGCCGACTGCACCACTGCGGGATGGGCATTTAGCACGGCCTCGACCTCAGCCGGGTAGACGTTGAAGCCAAATCGGATGATGAGATCCTTCGTGCGTCCGACAATGAAGAGATTCCCATCCTCGAAGCGGGCAAGATCACGGGTGTTAAACCATCCTTCCGCGTCGATTGCGGCCGCCGTTTCTTCGGGCGCGCGATAGTAGCCTTTCATGATGTTGGGCCCGCGCACCCATAACTCACCCACTTCTCCCACGGGCACTGGTTGACGATCAGGTCCAACCAATCTGGATTCCACTCCTGGAAACATCGGGCCGACCGAGTTATCCGTACGTGGTGGCTCGTCGACCCTGACCTGCGCTACGTTCGGAGAACACTCTGTTATGCCATAACCGTGATGGAGGGGCAGGCCGAACAAGCGTTCCACGGATGACTTGGTGGCAGAAGGCAGCGGGGCTCCTGAACAAGAAATGATCCGAAGCGCGGGAAAGGCGAACGACTCAAGTTTTCTCAATTTCGCGTATTGCAGGAAGAGAGAAAACATGGAGGGCACGCCTAGCATAACCGTTATTCGATCTCTCTCGATCGCCACCCGTGCAGCCACGGGGTCGAATCGAGGCTCAAGATAGATCGTTGCTCCACTGAGCAGAGTTCCCAGGAAAACTATCGAGAGCCCAACGATATGAGACAGGGGCAGAATGCCATACAGGCGGTCTTCGGAGTTCAAGGACCGGATCTTTGCGGCTCCCTGCGCCGAGAAAAGCAGGTTGCTGTGCGTCAACATGACGCCTTTCGGAAGGCCGGTCGTACCCGACGTATAAATCAAGGCAGCGACGCGACTCCCGACGTCAGTATCGATCGGCTCGGGTTTGACATTCTCGTTTAGAGGGCCCAGGCCTATGTGCCCTAGATCGCGCACCTCTTCTAGCAATGCTCCATGCCGATTGGCGTGTTCGGTGGCATGGACAGACACACTCGTCGTGTAGACTATGCGCCGAGCTTCGCAGTGATCACGGATCGCATCGATCTCGCGCGCCGACAAACGTGTGTTCACGGGCACGGGCCAAGCGTCCAGACTGGCGACTGCCAGCAAAACGGCCGCAAATTCCCGGCAGTTTTCACCGACGATCATGACCCTATCGCCGGCTCGCACTCCGGAGCCGCGGAGCCAAGCCGCAGTTTGGGAGATGATTCCCTCGAGCTCCCGATACGTCCAGCTGCCATTTGGATCAACAACAGCTTTATGATTGGGCAAACGGGCTGCCCACGGCTTCACAACATCGGAGATGCGCACGGGGCTTGAAACGTTCGTCGAAATCGGGGATGACTGATGTTGCAACACAATTCGGTCTATCATTTGCTGCGACGTTTGTTTTCAATAAAGGCAACTACACTTCTCACGGAGGCGAAGTTGTTATTCGTCACTTCTTCATCATCCACCGCGATGGCGAAGCGCTCTTGGACGAACACAATGAGTTCGAGCACCCCCTGGGAGTCAATCACATTGCCCAACAACGGCGTATCGTCATTGAGCGCGTCGCTGCGTCCGAAAAGAAACGTTTCTGTCAGGTAGTTACGAATTTCTTGTTCGATATCTGTGGTTTGCATTTTGTCCACTTCCCCCGACTCTGGCCTTTAAGCGCTAGTCGAGCCCTAAAATGAAAAATCTCCTCAGCTGAATGCGGTTCGCGGCTTGCCCGTACTCCTGACGTTCACTTAGGCTCACTATCGTGACAATTGGGCTGGCGCTTTATGCGCAACTTCATACCCTCCGCAAACTCTTCGTAGGTATGTTGTGGCGTCAGGGGAACAGTCGCGACTCCCAACGCTTCGGCAGGGGGAGGTCCCCAAAAAGTGTGCGCCGGCACATTGCGGGTCACTACGGTACCAGCTCTGATCACTGCCCCTTCACAGATTCTAACGTTCGGCAAGATGACACAGTGCGGACCGATGAATACGTCCTTTTCAATTACAACTTTTCCGTTGCCCGTGGATCGTCTGGGTCCCGAGTAAAAGTGAGAGATTATCGACGTTCTGAGGCCGATTGTGCAGTTGTCCCCTATTGTTACATCCGCGGGATGTATTTCATCAATGTACACAAGCTGGCCAATCCAGACGTTGCGTCCGATCACAACTCCGCGCAGCCGCTGCAGCCACGGTCGCAAAGTGAATCCCCCCGGAGCCACAAAAGCTATCCTACCCACAAGCCTACTGAGCAGAACTGGCAGCATCAACGGCTCTCGCCTCTCATTTTAGTATCCGAAACACCGGGATTGGACGTGTGTGTTTCCTTCTTTCTCACCGCAGCGCAGATCGCTTTCGCTCGACATTCTCACAGGCCGCCACCGCGGAAAACTTCGGCATCTCCGACTTGTTCGACACCACGTAGCGCAGCCAGTTCCGATAAATACTCCCTGCAGAAGAGTGCCACGTTTTTTCCAAGTTGCCGACGGCGTCGGGGAAGTCCTTCATGCGTTTCTCCCGTCGATCGGACAGAACAACATCCCGGAAATCGGTCAGCAGCTTTCCGGCTGCTGCATCAAAATAACCCTTCGGCATAGAAGGATACGTTTCTCGTTCCCGCCTTAGAAATCTCTTTATATCTCTTCGGTATTCCTTGAGCAGGGTCTGCGCACCGTACTCCGGGTGCCCCTGAAAGTGTACAAACAGACTCTCTTTTTTCTTCTTCACGAACGAGTCTACCCCGGCTTCGACTGAATGCGTGAGTAACGTGTAACCGCATGCGATCAGCGCGTCGGCCTGCACTTCGTTCCATCGAGAATGCGGGAACTTGCCGAAATCGAAGACACCGAATTGCTTGTCACTTAGTGGATGGCGGTTGATGCCATCGCTGTGGAGGACACTTGCGTGGGCCGCCAGGCATGACAATATCGTCGACACCGTGTTGCTTTCTGCCCAGTCCAGAACGCCGGTCAAGGCAGACCAGTAAGGTTCGTCACGCAGGTCGGGCTGCCGCGGCTCGGTTCCGGTCATGACTACGGCGTCCATCTGCCCGTTCAATAACTCGTTCGTACTACGGTAGAAGCGGTTTAGATGTTGCTGTCCCCGTTCCCCTCGAGGAACCCCGAACAGCGAGTGGAGACTAAGGAAGACCGGAATGTCTCCGGACGCGGCATCCAGCAGCTCAAAGAACTGGATTTCGGTGTCTTCGAGTGCGGAGTCCGGCATGTTGTTCACGAACGCGATTCTGACGCACTCCGCCCCAGCGTAGGGATCGACCTCGCCCGCCGAGAGCGAGCTCTTTCGCTCAGCCCAACGAGGTGGAACCTGGCCGCCGTCAATGATCAATGGCATGACATCTCCCAAAAACCAATACACACTACGATCTTCCGCCCGCTCCATATACTTTCGCCTCGCCGAGCGCCTGGGCGAGGTCGTCGATGATATCGTCGATGTGCTCGATGCCCACGCTAAGGCGGAGCATCTCCGGGGTTACGCCAACCTTTTCTTGCTCTTCAGGGGTCAGTTGCCGGTGGGTGGTGGACGCGGGATGACACGCCAGCGACTTGGCGTCACCCATATTCACCATCCGCTTGAACAGCTTCAGCGCATTAAAGCATTTCTTCCCAGCCTCGAAACCGCCCTTCACTCCAAACGTCAACAGCGAGCAACGCTTCGAGCCCAGGTAGCGTTGCGCCATGGGATAAAGCGGGTTGTCAGGAAAGCCGACGTAATTGATCCACTCGACCATCGGATGATCGCGCAGATATTCCGCCACCTTGCGCGCATTCTCGACATGGCGTTCGACGCGGAGCGCCAGGGTTTCGACTCCCTGCAGCAGCAGAAAACCGTTGAAGGGAGACAGTGTAGCGCCAGTGTTTCTCTGGCAAACTGTCCGGCAGCGCGCTACATAGGCGGCATCACCATAATGTTCGACATAGACGACGCCGTGGTACGCAATTTCCGGCCGGTTGAACATGTAGAATTTCTCGGGATACTTGCGCCAGGGAAATTTTCCGCTGTCGACGATCATGCCGCCGAGGGTCGTGCCGTGTCCTCCCATGAACTTGGTCATGGAATGCACCACCACGTCAGCACCATATTCGATCGGCCTCAATAAGATCGGGGTTGCAATCGTGTTATCGACAATCAGAGGCACGCCGTGTTTGTGCGCAACTCGTGCCAATCCTTCGATGTCGGCAACGTTCCCTGCGGGATTGCCGATGCTCTCACAATAGACCGCCCGCGTGTTTTCGTCGATAAGCTTGTCCACGTCTTCCGGACGATCGCTGGCCGCGAAGCGTGTACGAATTCCTCGCTTCGGAAAAATATGCTCCAGCAAAGTGAAGGTGGCGCCGTAGAGCTGTGGCAGAGAAACAATGTTGTTACCCGACTCGGCAATATTGATCAGCGAGTACTCGATCGCGGCCATACCGGAACTGACGCTAAGCGCTTCCACTCCACCTTCGAGAGCGGCCACTCGTTTTTCCAGTACCGCATTCGTTGGGTTCCCGATGCGCGTGTAAATGTTTCCCTCGACTTCGAGATTGAACAGAGCCGCTCCATGTTCCGCGCTGTCGAACTCGAACGCGATCGTCTGATAGATCGGAACAGCGACGGCCTTCGTGGTGGGGTCGCCGTCGTAGCCAACGTGTATGGCAATCGTTTCTCTCTTCATGCTTCGAGCAGCCTCATACTCGTGAACCGCGGCAAGAGGAACAGCCGCAGTGCGTGAGTCGGTTCATTTTGCAGTGGTCGCCACGCTACGAACCGCAACCGATGCATGCGCTCTTGAAAGTGATTTCGCCAGAGTGCGCGTGATTGTCCGGGCGGCGAAGCCCGCACCAAACGCGAACCGCATAACCGGCCCAAAACTGTTGGCGGCCGCAACCCCGACGAAATAGAGACCGGGGATAGACGATTCGAAATTCGATGAGAGTACGGGCGCCTGGTGCAGGGCCTTGACCCTCGATCGAATCTCCGGGTTGAGGAACTTCAAACGCTCGAGATCCACTCGATAGCCCGTGGCTGCGATGACGTGCTCAGTCACAATCTCGCGCTCCGTGCCGTCCGCTGCGCGAATCTTCAAATGCACTGCGCCGTTCCGCGCCTCAGCGCCACTCGGTGTGCAGCCAAGATGCAACGGCACTTTCCCCATTACTTTATCCCGAATGAACCACCCTCCTGACGGACCAAGGGTGCGACGAACAGCTTCCACCCGGATACGTTCCGGCAAATAGTGGAAGGCCATCGGCGAGTTGGCAAAAAAGCGCGAACGCATGCCCGGGCCAAGCCCCGACTGCGGATGCCTGATCTGCTGCCAAGTCGAGCGCGGTTTGCCGGTGGGCTGGCTATGAAACTTCAATTCCGCTCTGCGGCTGACAAGTTGTACCCGGGCGCCAGCTTCCTGAAGCAACCCCGCCAAATCCATCGCCGAAGATCCGCCGCCGATCACGACCACGTCGCGGCCTCGAAACGGTGCGACTTCGTGATGGCGAGCACTGTGAGATAGAAATTCCGCCGGCAGATGCGCCAGGCTTTCAGGAACGTAATCGAAGTGAGTGATCCCGATCGCCAACACAACCGACCTGGCATGAACCGCCTCACCATCTTGAAGTTGCAACAGGAATCCGTCTGGCAGCCGACTAACACTTGTCACCAGCTTGTCTTCGAGCTCCGGCACCATGCGATCCCGGAAGGCAAGCCCATAAGCAGAGAACGTTTCAAGCCGCACGGGAACGCCGGTATCGGCATACTCGATGCCCCGTTCCGCGCAAAACTGACCAAGGGTGAACGCGCTTTCCGGATCGTAGATGTTGGAAGCGAACCCGTCCGACTTCAGCATCATGCCCTTTGGCATGTGCGCCAGCCAGCTGTCCATCGGACGCCCAAAAATGCGGAATGGAATGCCCCTTCGCCGCAAATGCGCGGCCACCGATAGTCCATACGGACCCGCGCCAATGATCGCAGTGTCTAGCATGTCTTAAAAGATACTCCTTTGATGATTTGCTATCCTTATTGCTAAGACGCGAGAGCGCGCCACTGTTTTCACCAGGGGAGAATTTGAGGGAGTTCTGGTAATTTTACCATGACCCCAAGTGTTTCCTGCTTCTTCCAACAGCCAGCTTCAAACCAAAGGTACATCGCCCATCAACCAACGGCTTTACAGTAAACGCTATACGACTGCAAATACAGCATTTAACTGTTAGCTTATATCTGAACTGAGAGACTCATCACTGCCGGGACAAGCTTAAAACCTCGCTGCTGACCTTGCGCGGGTCGATCGTCTTCGGCTGAAAGAAACGTTTCAGCCGGAGAATCGGTTTTTCCAACACATTCCACGATAAGGCGGCCATCGCGTAAGTGGCAGCAGTCGTGATCGGCAGCGCGAGAAACTGGTGCTTGTCCAGTCCGAAGGTTTTCGCAAGATCAAGCGGGATCTTTTGCAGCAAATAGATTCCGTAGCTGATTGTTCCGGTGTACACCAAAAATCGGTTTGTCAGCAGCGCCTGCAACCATCCTTGGGTCGAGAACAAGGCGAGGTAGATGAAAGAGACCGAGGCCAGCGCGGTGAAAGAGAAAACGATCCACCTAGCGTGAAATGCCATTTCGATCACCAGGGCGAGCGGCACCGAAAAAAGAAATGTGATCCACGCCGGGGTCAACCACTTAGCCGGAGAAAATCTCACCGAACGGATCACCAGCGCCAGAAGTGCTCCGGCCATCAGCCCATCCAAACGGCAGAACGTGTTCGAGTAAATATGGACTTGGTGCTGTGCCAGATAAAAACGCAGTAACGGAGAAATACAAATGACCGCGATCGCAATCTTGCGAAGCTGCTCTTCACTACAGAACCGCACCACCAGAGGCCACACCAGATAGAACTGTTCCTCAACGGCAAGCGACCAGGTGACCCCAAGCGCTCCAGTAGCCATGGTCGGAATCGGGACCAGAAAATTCTGAAGAAAAACTGGATAGGCCCACCACGGCGAAGACCGCACCGCGAAAACGTTGTTGGCTTCGGATGGACGAAGAATCGGAACCATCACGAACATGAAAAGCAGCACCGCATAATATAGCGGCCAGATCCGAAGACAACGCCGGGCATAGAAGTTTCGGAAATATCCGTCGGATGGTTTAGTGTCGAGCAGAATCCCCGTGATCAAAAGTCCGGACAGCACAAAGAAAAGATCTACTCCCATCCATCCGTTGTCCGAAACTAAATGCAAATGGAGCGCAGGATACCTGTCGGTGTTGTGCAGCAAAACCAGCAGCACGGCAATGCCGCGAACAGCATCCAGTTGCGGTATTTTCTTCTTCATGCCAACGCGTGACTAGCGCTTCTCAAGCAGACACACGCCCGTCCACGGATGATTTCCAAAATTACCTTTGGGCTCAGGTAGCAGGGAGAGCAATTCGACGGGGGCGCGATTAGATTGTGCCGCAGCTTTCAGCATTCCCCGCACGTCTTTTGGTTCCGGTGGAGGTCGAGTCAGTCATTTTATGGAGCTGCTCAGGCCCACAGCATGCGGGCGCCGGTCGCCAGCAGCACTGTGTACAGGAGACGCCTCAACCAGGGTACAGGCAGCCGGGTACTCAGGTGGGAACCCAGCAGCCCACCGGGAATGGAACCGATCAACAGGGAGCCCACCAAATAGGGATCGATGTTGCCGAGCCGGAAATGTAACAGGCTGGTCACACCGGTCAGTATCACGGCGTGGACAATGTCCGTGCCCACCATCACCTTGGGGGAGAAACTGTAGAACAAAAGCAAGAGCATCATGATAATGCTGCCTGAGCCAACTGAAGTCATGCCGACCAGAAAGCCCGCCAACAGCCCAATCGCGGACATCCCGACGAATGACTGCAGGGTCGGAGAACGATGCGCAACATGCTCCTCGATTTGGCTCTGGAACAGGAGCAGAATCGGAATGCAGATCAGTAGAATGCCGACTGCCGTGGTGATGAACGTATTGACGCCCGTCCCATAGACGTTTCGCAGACGGGCCAGCAAACCTACACCCAGGATCGACCCCGGGATGCTGCCCGTGGCAAGGGCCAGAACGATTTTGCGGCGAACCGTCCCCTTGCTGAGGTGAATCCAGCTCGAACCGATTTTCGTAACGAAGTTGAAGAGGGCATCCGATCCGACCGCTACGATCGGCGGTACTTTCAGAACAAAAATCAAGACCGGCAGCAAGAGCACACCGCCGCCCACCCCCGTCATACCGATGAGGGATCCAACCACGAAGCCGATGAAGATTTTGGTGATTAGCAATTCAAATCCAGCGAAAACTGAGGTTTCAACTCCGGTCGCCAAACAAACCGTTCGCCTTGGCAGACGCTGCTGGCGCGAAGTTTGTCGTGGCGAACTGGAGATCTCCAGTGCGCTAAGTAAACACGTTCTACTCTGCCAGCACCATCAGGCTGTAGCCGCCAAGCATGCGAACGGTCACATCGGGAGCCAGTGCGAAGCAAACCTTTCTCGGGAATCTTGCCATTTTTTGGACCGGCCGGTCGCCAAGCTCGATGCAGCGCGGAGTGTAGAAGTAATCCACCAACCGATAGCCGACGTCTGTCAGTGTGCGCAGAGCAGTTTCAATCGTGAAATAGTGCAGATGCGCATGATCGTCGCGGCGACGTAGCAATCCGTTCTTGCGGGCCACCGCTTGCACCGAAAGATCGAGCGGGATGTGAAACAACTTCTGCTTGCCCTTCGACTTGATCGACCTGATCAAACCCATGTAGTCTTCCACGTGCTCAAATACGTCGAGCATCAGCAACAGGTCAAAAAACGTACTGCTTTCGTCGCGCCGGATGTCGTGATTGTGAAAGTGCAGGTTCTTGTTGGCACGACCGGCGCACATTGCGATCGCATCTGGAGAAACATCGTACCCCCAGCATTCGCAACCCGGCGGCAGATGAGGCTGCAGCTCGGAGAGCACTATCCCAGCGCCGCAACCAACATCACAGATAGTCGCAGGAGCCAGCTTCTGTCGCTTCAACATTTTTATGATTTGCCTGACTTTGAACGGAGATTCCTCCGCGTGCCAGGAAGGGTTGAGTTCCAAGTAGCTGCCGTCTCGATAGATCGCACTTTCCGATTCGATGCTAACCAGTCGACCAGGAGTTGGGGCAGTGTTCCGCCGGAGGGGGAGAGCAGTCATTGTGTAACCTCTTTATCTTTCTGTTTGAGTGGTCTCTCGTGTCTTTGAACATCTACGTGCGTACGGCAAGGTCGGCTGGCGTCTGTGTCTTGCAGCAGAAGAACTCGATCTTCCTGTGGAAGCGACGTCAGAAACCTCGCTTGATTGCGAGGTATGGAATCAGAAGTATCTCGGCAAGGCCAGGCAGAGGATCTTTCAAACTAAACACCGCATCCGCGCTGCAATTCCGCAAGGAACGCAGGTAGCTTCGAAAATCGATATCGCCTGCTGCCAGAGCACAAAGGGCCGCCGGCACATCGGTAGTGGTCCGCGTCCATCCCACGCCTGGTTTGCCCTTGCACGGCGTGACTGGCATTCCAAGTTGGTCTGCGTACAGCATGTGACTGAAATCCACGCCCGCGCTCTCGCCCAAACTGTGATACCCCCAAGTGCGGGCATTCACATCGAGAAGTTTGTATAGACCATCCCGCGGGTCAAGCTTGTATTCCAGTTCAGCCAGGCCGTAGTAGTCGATCCGGCGCAAGAAACGCTCGGATAGCTCCTCCAGTAGCGGAACATCAACCGTTTCAACGTAGGTGCTCGCCCGTCCAAACTGAAGTGGGTGTTGGCGCCTTCGCTGTGCAACCATCTTCCCCACAGCCTCGCCATCGCGGAAAAACGCACAATAGGCAAACTGCTGCGTGCCTCCGCCAGGAATTACTTCCTGCACCATAATTTCGCCCGGGTCGACTAATTCAGATGCTTTCTTGAACAGACGCTTCAATTCCGAATGGCTATTCGCACACCATGCTTTTGCTTTGGTGGCGTACAAAAAGTGCTCCTTAATCGCAGGCTTAATAGCAAATGGCGGTGCAAGGTTCTCGAGCTCAGATAGCCCGTCAATACTCTGGGGACAGTGCGTCACCGGCACGGGAATGCCGAGCTCGTTCGCCAGCCGATAGGTATTTCGTTTGTCCCACGCCCACTGAATGCTGTCCCACTCCGGTGTCGGCACTCGAAATAGCTCGCTGAGTTCTCTACGATTCCGCGAAAAAGCGGCAACCAATTCCTCGCGCGTCGGGTAAAGAACCCATCCGTTAAGGTTTAGCCGTTTCCCGATCTCGAGCAAGCTGTCCACCGTGAACCGCTCATCGCGCAGATTCGCTACTTTCACGAACTTGGTCGAGTAACGCGAATACCGCGAGATCGAGAGCTCGTCGTCGACGATGCACACGGATACGCCCTGTCTACCCAGGCTGCGAGCGATTCCCAAGCCTTGATAGTCGCCGCCAACTACGACGGCTCCGGCAGTGCCTTTTGTCGAGTACACAGGGTCTGGCGTCAGAACGGGTTTCACCAAAGGATTGCCCATTGTCTCAGCGGTTACCGTTCCCACGAGTGATGAAGTGAACCAGCTCATTCGCGGCAAACTCAGTTCCCGACACAAAACCGAGCAGCGGCCCGAAACTCCACGCCGCCGGCTTGCCTGCGAAATGCAAACCCGGAATCGAACACTCCAGGCCGCGCTTTAGTACGGGGTAGCCGTTTACCACTTGCAGTTCTTTCACTAAGGATTGTGAGAGAAATGGGTACTTGGAGACGTCCACGCGAAACCCGGTCGCCAGCAATGCGTGATCGACTAGCCGCTCCGTTCCATCGTCAAGTTTCAGACGAAGCTGGCTGCCGGCAGTGGTCGCTGCCACGACCTTGCGACCGAGTGTGATGGGAACTTCTGTCAGCCGGGGTTTTAGCCAACCTGCTCCGGCGGGCCGGATCGCCCGGTACGCGGTCCGCTCCTGGAAGCTTCGCGGAAACTTCTTAAACAGATGCGGCATTGCCACCAGGCGACTAATTCCGGCTGGACCGACATCCCGCGTCGAATAGAGCAGTTTCGAAATCATGCCCAGATGATGCAGCTTCGGATGCAAGCCTACCCAGTTCAGCGTCTGGCATCGTGCAATCACCTCGGTCTCGATGCCGGCCTCGTGAAACAACGCGGCTGATTCAAGCGCGCTCTGCCCTGCCCCGATAACGACTACGCGTCGACCTTTGAATTTCCGGAGATCGTTGTGCTCACTGGTATGTGAAGCCAACTCCGGCGGCACTCCGGCGAACTGCGGCGGCCGACTGGCGAAGGGGCCGATTCCCGTGGCCACCACCACGCGCCTGGATATAAATTCTTCGCCGTCCGCCAGCACCACCTTAAAGCCGCGCGGGTTGAGCTCGATGCGAAGCACATTGCGCTGGTCAAGATCTCGCACCGCCTGGCTTTGATACCATCGCCCGTAATCAACAAAGCGATCGAGCGGAATGGGCTTCGAGATGTGATTGCCGTTGTGCCGGCAATACGCGTCCAACGTCAACTCTTGCCTGGGATCCGCAATGTGCGAGGCTCCCCAATTCGACCGTAAACACATCCCTGCTGGCATCTGGTTCTGCCAGAATGTCATCGCTTGGCCAAAAACCCTGGTTTCAACGCCCGCTGCCCGCAAATATGCCGCCGAGGCAAGTCCGTACGGACCGGCCCCAACAACCGCTACATGACAATCCGATGATTTGCCGTTCACAACCCCTGCCTTCATTGAGTGCTCACTGCATGCTGGCGAAGCCAGCCATTGGCCTGTTCGGGAGTGGAAACCTGTCCGCTTAAGACGGCTAACACGAAATCGCCAACGACGACTGTGTTAAAGGGAGTCGAGATGGACATGCCACTGCGCTGACCCTTCATTTTTAACAGAAAAGGTATTCGCGGATCAGACTTGCCGTCGAGAGACTCGGAATTCCGGAACGGGTGATCCGAGGTAAGGAGCAGTACGGTGTTATCCCATTCTCCGCTGTCTTCGAGCGCCTTCCGCAGATTGGCAATGGTTCGGTCCGTGAGCGCCAATTCGTCAATATAGCCATGCACCAAATTGTTCTTCCGCGTGAGGGCACCGGTCTCCTTGTTGTAAACGAACGGTGCGTGCGGCCCTGGCAGGTGAGCGAATGCCAGACCCAATCGCTTATCGGTCACCAGGCGCTGCGCCTCTTCGTCCATCAGAATATAGTCTTTTGCGTGCTGCCGGCTGCTGAGTGACTGGCCAAACGGGGAAAAGATCGTACTTTCCAGGGTACTCCTGGGCTGCCCCACCAGCTTTTGAAGAAGGGTGCTTCCGGTCGTATTCGCCGGAATGGCTCTGGGCACCCAGGAGCATTGCGCGAGACTGGAGCCAAAGACACGGCAATATGGCAAATACCATCCCAGAACTCCTGCATTGGACCCCGCCGCCCGCACTCTCGAAAAGAGATTCGGTTGCGTCCCCCAAATCGCCGTTTCTCCGGTGTCGGCGTATGTGATACGCAATTCCTCGGCGTTTTCCGGAAGTGATGTCTGCATTCGACGGCCGTTGACATACGATGGCATCGATTCCGGAGTGTTGTGTCCGGGCGGCCGTGCGTCTTCAGCAAACATGGCCTCATTCCGAAGCCGGTCGATGGCGTCCAGTCGGAGCGATGGATCGCGATCCACAAACGTCAAGCGGTAGTCCCATTCATCAAACACAACCCAAACCACATGGATATCGGTCCGAGCAGGAAGGTAGGGCGCCAGTGGCTGATCCGGTATGGGTGCGAAATTGTGAGTTGCGGCCGCATAAGCTGCTTCAGAAAATGTCACCACGACAAACGGCGAACTGCATAAAAGCAGCACGGCGGTAATCTGGACCGCACGTGAAAGAAAACGAACAACCACGCCGAAAACAACGCATCCTGCGACCGCCGCAATCAGGCGTGATATTTTGCGCTGTAGCAAACTCTCGGCAAAATTGAAGAAGCTTGCCCACCCAGTAAACGTCTGGTGGTGCGCCCCGAAGATCCGCCCGGCTACGGAGGCATGCCTCACCACCGTTTCTACGGCCAAGCCCGGCCCCAGCACAGCTGCGGCGAGGAAAGCAAACTGGCATAGGCGGAATAGCCTCCCGCGTACATACCGTTGCGCAAATGTCACCAGGGCCCACAATACAGAAGCAATCAAAAGCACCCCAAGGATAGCAGCGATGTAATCACTCCCTTCGAAGGGGCGTTTAAGATAAAAGCAGTCCGCCGGCTCAAACGTGAGCAGTTCCGACCAGACCCGCACGTAGCAGAGATTCACCAGGGAAAGGACTATGACGAAATCCCTGAGTTTCCAGCCGTTGCCGTTCGTGAGAAGAGACGGAAAGAACGCGGCTGGTTGACCTGCCACACTCGAAACCGAATGCTTTGGCGTCGCATCTGCACCCACTTTCATTTCACTTTCATCAAGCACAGAACCCGCTCATTGTTAAGTACGGTGCGCCGGACCGGCACGAAGTAGCTGCCGAAGCAGGCGGTGAACTGCTCTTCATTCAAGCTGCCATAAAGCCAATCGCGCCCGTTGCTCAGTTCCTGGAATTTTCCGTCTTTCGGACCAACCCATTCGACTAGTAACCAGCCATTCGCCATTTCGCGGGTCAGCCGGGCGATGTGCTCCATCGGAATCTGGTCGCGAATAAGCAGATGGTGAAGGACAGCCAGCATCATCACCAGGTCGAAACGTCCACGGGATCGGTCAAGCAGTGAGAGGGTTTCGGTGTTATTCCATCCTGCGGCCGGAGTCGGCCGGGCAAAATCGGCAACCAGCGGCAGCACATCAGCCGGCGCTTCGCAGACATCCCGCCAAGCTCGCTCGGTGGCCAGCATATCCGAATCCCAAGCCACCACTCGAGCTCCGGAGGCGGCCGCGAGCCGGGAGAAGAAGCCCGTGTTGGCTCCGATATCCAATACATGCCGGGGCTGCGCCAGGGACAAAGCCTCTCCTACAAAATCAGTCTTGCGTTTCCAGTCCTCGGCCGCATAGTGGGTAACGTTCTCGCGATACCTGCTCCAGCGTGATTCGCCCGCTGTGCGACTCAAGCCACGAAGAGAACGGCGTAGCGAACGCAACGTGTGCCCCAGAACCTTGAGAGCCACCGGTGCCGGCCGGTGCATGCGGCGAGCCTGGCCAGTGGTGGTTCGGCGGCTCAGCAACACCGGCAGGGTAACCAAGGAGCGCCACGGCCTGCGCATCCGTTGAACGGGGCCAAGCACCGGATACAATTCTTCAGGCTCATAGCCGTCGCGCCGACTGAGAGTCGACGATAGCGGCCAGCCAAGGCTCCTCAATGCTGCGAGGGGCAGAAGAAATGTCCTGACAAACTGGCCGTACGCATTCCAGAGCGGATTTTCGGGATCGCGCCGTTCTACCGAGAGCACGTCTACAAACACAGGACGCGGTCCGTCAAACAGAATATTTGACGGTGTGGCATCCTTCAAAATCCATCCGGCGCCGATCAAGTCCTCGCACAAATCGAGCGTCAGATCTGCCGCAGCCTCCAGTTGACCTGCGGTCCACTCCCAGGCATAAGAGGGGAAAAAGATTCGTGGGTGCGCCAATCGCAGAGAGAAACCCGGCTCCGGCTCTTCCAGAATTTCGGAGGCGATCAACCGCCCTTGCGCAGTCCATTTCTTGGCAACGTCTGATCCGAGAAAGGCAAGCGTATCGCGGACGAACTCGCTCTTTACTGTCCGCAATCCCCGCTGTTCCTCTAAGACAAAACATCCCGCCGGGTCGCGAAAGGAACTTTGCGTGGGCATCAGCTGGGAACTCATGGCTGGTTGCGTATCGTCCCTACCCAGCCGGCTCTTGGCGAGAGCGTCGCCCGTCGGCATCCGTTGGCAGCAACTCCCGATCTGCCACTTTGTCAGGCTTGCGACGCAGGATTCTGTTTAACTTGTAGCGGACGTAGAATATTCCACCCGCCAGCCACGCTCCCAACATCTGGAGCGTGAGGAGTCCCGATCCCGGGTCCGTGTAAGCTTGTGCGGGAAGCTCGGTCATCAAGAACAAAGAGCCTGCCAGCGCCAAGGTCAGAAGTCCCGAGAGGCCCGCCCGCCAGCAAGCTGCCTGCTTTTCATTTCCAGTAGCAGTCCGTAACCATGGAAAAGCGAACAGCAAAAACCGTTTGCCCAATAGCCGATAAGGCCGATTGGGTTCCCCCCCCAAAGGTTCACTCATTGTCGTCCCCCCCTTGCTCGCTAAACCCGGCGATGTCGCTAGATATTGGCGAGCAGAACTGCCAAAAAAGCGGATCTCATCTGGAGTGTCCTAACCGGCGTGTCCGTAGAACAGTCTTCCAGCCATTCTCAGTGCGAACGTTGGCGCAAGTGGAACTAGTCGGCGAAGGATAGTCATCCGCCGCCCACTTAAACTGAACGCGCGCCGCTGTGGGTAAGACCAATAACTGAGATGCGCACGAACCGTCCCCCAGCGTTCCTTGAATGATATGAGTCCAAGATTGTCACTATCCGAACGTCCCAATTCAAATTCCTCGTATCCCTTCTCTTTGGCTTCCTGTATGGCATTCCAGAACAAAAAAGCTACTCCTCCAAGCCGGTGGAAGCGCGCATCGCTCGAACCATACTTGTAAACCATGGACTTCTTGTGGACCAGCGTAAGGATGCTGGCAACCGGGAGGTCATCCTTGCTTGCAACCCGAATCTTTAGGTCTTTACCGAACGTGGCGATGAGACCACGAAACCAGGAAAGCGGTTGCACCGGCAAACGCTGCCGCCGCCGGGTAATGATTAGCAGCTGATAAAACTTCTGAAGCAGAATCTCCGAGTTTCCTTCCTCGTAATGCAATTTTTCCCGTTCTGCCCGCCGGATCTTTCTTTGAACACAACCCTTGTGAAAGCTGTGAAACAAGTCAGGCATATTCTTGCGCAGATCCAGGCGATGAAAACTGTACGCAGCGCTCTCGCTGAGTCCGGCTTGACTTCCCGGCGGACCGGCGCTTCCTCGGACCTCGATGTACTTCCATTTGCCGGAATCCACATACCGCTTCATGCGCAGCAGCAGATGGTCGAGTTCGGCTGAATTGCCTGTCAGCGGCTCACAATGATCGGCGAAAGGCAACGATACCAATCGCCGGCCGGTCAACCAGCTTTCAATCCGACAAAAAACAATGCCATTCGTAAGCGCGGTGCCCGGAGGACAAGTCGTCACTACTAGGGGATCGTACCCATAGGTCGTCTGTAACGCTCTCAGCCAGTTTGTACTGTGGAACACCGAAGCGCAAGGATGACTATTGACGAGCGCTTCCCACCGCGAATCACATATGGGGTTGATCTCATAGACGCTCGCTGCACAGAAATCCGAATTCACTGAAATCGCAAGCCTCGACGCGGGGATGGCTGGGGCAGCCGCTTGAGTGCTGGAAGTCATTCGGGTTACGGTTCTCCGCTCATTGTCAGTTCGTATGGGTCAGTTCGTATGCCAATTGTTTGTCAGTCGGACAACCCTGTTCAGCTCGAACTACGGCTGAGTTCCACCGCCGTGGAAGCGTAGGTATAGGATATGCGCCCGTCGTTTTGACTCGCGTACGCGATCCGGGCTCGCTCGCTGCCCGCACCCTCAATATGCCAACCTTGGGTGTCCTTGACGAGTTTCATTTCCGCTCTTTGCCTCCACCATTGGGCAACCTCACCGGGAGACGCAATCCAAACATCTTTCTGTCTTCGCAAATCGGCTAAGTGGCCAAGCAGAGTTTCGTACACAGCTCGTTCGCGGGGGCCATTCACGTAATCGGGATGCACGATGAAACTGATCAAGCCGTGCTTTTCCATGATCAGATCGATCTGCTTCTTCCACAGGTCGATCGAATAATCATTGAGAATGTTGAACAGCGTATAGTCCTGGGTGGTCGTCACCGGCAACTCCAGAATCTTGCCCACAAAATACGGCATGACCGTGCAACACCCTCCATGTTGCGGGTCCAAATGCCCCACATTGGGCACCGACATATCATAAGAGAAATCTAAAGCGTCGAACCATAACTGCCTTCTGTACAGGACAGCGGCTCGGAATCCGGAGGCGCCGAATCGTTCCTTATAAGAATTGATTTTCACGGCACGCTGCAGGAACTGGTCTTTGTCTTTGAACAGTTGCCCATCGTGATTCAGATCGTGCACTACGACTTCAAAGCCGCGTTGCCGAATGGAATTCAAGAAGTCGTCGGTCACTTCGTAGCGCTGTTCAGGAATTATCTGAAATGACCCTTTGATGGCGAACGAGTCCTCCATGTCCATAAGATACGAGCATGAGCGCACGCCCGACGTGGTCTCCACATCATGGGTCATGATCGCGCAACTGGTGGCGCCTTCCGGCCAGAACCAAATGAAGGGAATTTGATCGATCGACTGCGCTTGCAGGGACAGGAGCATTGTCTGCTCGAATAGCTGATCTACGGTCCTATCCACGGGCCAGCGCGGAAAGGGCAGGCGGTCCCAATTCCTGAGACGCCATCGTTGAATATGCTTTCGGATAGGCACGGGAAGAAGCGGCCGGACGAAATAGTAGCATTCGGCCATGATCCTGGCCGCTGCCGAGCTGTCAGGTTCCGGGCAGTACAATTCATAACGCAAATTATCAACGACTTGCTTCAAATCGAATGGCAGGTACACGGCACCGCCGTCAATTTCGGTATCCGCGAGCAAGTCAGGAAGCATCTCCGTCGAAGAATGAGACGGAGCTTGGCCAGCGCACTTTCCGTAGCAGATGGTGCCGGGCCCGAATTCGAAATAGCCACTGCGCTCCGAAAGCGGCTCTTTCCGGTTCAGCTGCGCGTAGCTTTCAGGACACCGATAATATTGGACCAGACAATCGTTGATTTGGGTTTCATCCCGCTGGTCCGGCGATGCTTTGTCGCTTTCTGCCCCCCTCTTGCTGAAAGCTCTCTCATAGGCTGCAAGCAAATTCTGGACCGAATACTCCCAGGCAAGCTCCTTTTCTACCCGCTCGCGTCCTAGCTGGCCCATCCTTCTTCTTTCATCCGGCCGGTCACACAACCAGAGAATCTTGGCGGCGAAATCGGCCACCTGGTTTTGTGGATCGGCATACACGGCAGCGCCCTGGGCGCTGAATTTCCCTTCGCGCAGGTCGAATTGAACAATGGGCTTGCCCAGAGCCATATATTCCATGATCTTGATCATGGTAGAGATATCGTTCATCTCGCATGGCCTGTCAGGATTGACGCAAATATCCGCGGTGGAGAGAATCTCCAACAATAGCTTGTCCGGAACCCTTCCGGTGAAATCCACACTATCTCCGAGGCCCTTATCCCGTACCATGTCGCGGAGACTGTTTAGCGCAGGCCCTCCTCCCACACAAGTAAAGTGAACGTCCAGACGCCCCAACTTCTTCAGGTGCAGCGCTACGTCCAGGAGGATATCCAGACCCTCCTGATCGCTCATGGTTCCAACATAGCCGACCAGGTAAGCTTTGCCGTACTTCAACGCCGGGTTCGGAGGAACAGCCTTGAACGCTTCCAGGTCTGGTCCATTACGAACGATAAACACATCCTCGGGTGCGAGCCGGCCTCTGCTTACTGCGAGATGTCTGTAACTCGCGTTGGTCGCCATCACGACGTCACTGAAGTGGTATGTCATCTTCTCCAGCAGGACCTGTACTTTGTAGAGGAATCCCTGCGTGCCATACTTCGAGACGTACAGCTCCGGAATCGCATCGTGATGATCGAAGATGTACTTGACCCCAAACAGCTTGAATGGCAGGGCTACGAGGAAAATATCGTCAGGAGGGTTGCAGCCCTGAATGACATGAAATCCGTGTCGCAGGTAGATCCACCAGACATACCAAAACTGCCAAAACAGGGCCCAGCTATATTCCCACAGGTAGCCAATGGCGCTATTCCCTTCCTCCGGCATGGGGTGACGGTAGATGCGGATTCCCTCAACTATCTCGTGCACCCGCGCAGCTCCCTTGCCCATCGGACACAGCGCGGTGACCTCATATCCGGCCTGATGAAGGGTAACGGCCTCCTTCATGACACGGGTGTCGAAAGGGACAGGCTGGTTCTCTACGATGATGAGGATTTTTTTCTTCATTTGGATTCTCTTCGACTTACAGCAGCTTCCAGAGTTTGGCGAGAGCACAGAGCATCTTCGCCTGCCTCGAGTGGAGTGTGGGGGTTCTGTTCACTGCCTGGGCACGCTTAAGGCCGACGGAGGATAGTGGCGTCTCTGAAAATCATTGCAAGAATTCAGTCGAGCGGCTCGATCACCAACAGATGCCGTCGCACCTGCCATTAATGCTCTGCCCGTCGTTGATTCGCACAAAATCGACCAGTAGTTGACCTTCGCGCAGCCGCTCCGCCACACCCATGAAGTCAGGATCCTTGTTGCCAATCACGATGGTCTGAGCATGATTCAGCACTGCGTCAATGTTGCCGACCATGAGTTTGGATATGTGTGGAATATGATTGAGGATGAAGTCCCGGTTCGCGCCGACCAAGCTGGCAATATTCACGTTCCTGTCGTAGATGCGCAAGTCATATCCCTTCCCGAGCAGGCGTTCGATGATCTCGATCAGGGGGCTCTCTCGCAGATCGTCTGTTCCCGCTTTGAAGCTGAAGCCGAGGATACCCACTCGGGTATGGCCCTTTCCGGTAATCATTTGCAGGCCCCGATTGATCTGCACTTCGTTGCTCGGCAGAATGGAACTGAGAATGGGCAGATGCAAGTCGTGCGTTTTGGCCTGATAGGACAGCGCCCGAAGGTCTTTTGGCAAACACGAGCCGCCGAACGCGAAACCGGGCAACAGGTAGGCCGGAGAAATATTGAGCTTTCTGTCCTGACAGAAGATGTTCATCACCTGGTGCGCGTCGAGGCCCAGGGACTTGCAGATATTGCCGATTTCGTTAGCGAACCCGATCTTAAGCGCGTGCCAACTGTTGTCGACGTACTTGATCATCTCGGCCGTCTCGAGATCCGTCCTGATCAGAGGTGCATCAAGTTTTTCGTAGAGTTGTGCCAGCATGCCGCCACTCGCTTCATCCAGCTCACCGATCACCGTCTTCGGCGGAGAGCGGAAGTCTTTCACAGCCGAACCCTCCCGCAGGAATTCGGGGTTGCTGCAAACACCGAAGTCAATACCGGCCCGCTTGCCTGAGAATTCCTCCAGCGTGGGAATCACAATGTTGTTCATGGTTCCGGGCAAAATGGTGCTGCGGATGACGACAGTGTGACGAGCGCTTTTGCTCTTAAGCGCCTCGCCGATCTGTTCGCAAATCCGCCGGATGTAGCGCAGATCGAGGTTGCCGTTGGGCTGGCTGGGTGTGCCAACGCACACGAATGACAGCTCGGTCTCACGGATGGCCTGACTGGAATCGTCGGTCGCACGCAGGCGGCCGGCGGCAGAGGCCGAAGCGATAATTTCATTGATATCGGCTTCGATGATGGGCGACCGCCCTTTGTTGATTAGGTCGACCTTGGCTTGCAAGGGATCGACACCGATGACGTGGTGCCCCTCGCTGGCCAAGCATCCGGCCGAAACCGTGCCGACATAACCCAAACCGAAGATGCTGATTTTCAAGACGCGTTCCTTTCGTTCTATGAACTGAATGTCGCTGGTCCAGCCCTATGGTTGCGCAGTGTACCCGCTTTCGGGAAAATGCGACTGCGCTTGCTGCCGACCGCCGCCGACACGATCATGAATAACCCGCTCATACACTTTCACGATCGCGGCGACAATCCGGCTTTGATCGTATCGCCGCATCGACAAGTGGCCTTCGAATGGCCTGTCGATTCGCCTGCCGAGTGCACGCTTGAGACCCTGCCCGAGATGCTCTGCGCTGGCATCGCAAATTTCGCACCCCTCAATGCCGTCCACAATCTCACGGACATCGCCAACGTCCGTCGAGACTACCGGGAGGTTGCACGCCAGAGCTTCCTTGACTGAGGTAGGCGAACCTTCCGATTGGGAACACAAAACCATGGCGTCGGCCGCGCTGTAATACCAAGGCATGTCTTCGTTCCGCTTTCCGCACACTGTCAGGATCTGAGTGTCCGGATCGTGTAGCGTGTCAACCGCCGCTCGAGCCAGTTCGTACCGCTTGATCTTTCGAAGTGGATCAAACGGAAAGAGCACCAATTTCCCCCGCGCCGGAAGTCCAAGGCGAACTCGAGCGGCCGCACGATCACGGGGTCTGAAGACTTCGAGATCGATCCCGCAAGGAATAATTTCTCCCGCGATTCGAGCAGATATTCCCTTCGATACAACGATCACCGCATCCGCAAGAGAGCAAACCGTCTTGCTGATCAACGGCTGAATGCGGCCGACCAGGGCGTCGCTACCGTGGAGCGTGATCACCAGCGGCGTCTTGTAGCGAAAAAGCGCCGGAAAACCTGACAGCCCGTAGTGCGCGTGAACGACGTCATACGAGGCTGCCCGGGTTCGAGCAAACACGTCGCTCAGCGCTGTGAGGTATTTCAGCCGCGACCTACCGGTCTCAATATGAAGGACATCGATCTGATGGCCCGCCTTGCGCAGATGTTCCGCCTGCTGGCTCACAAACGCGCCCGATCCCGGATTTGCGTCGTCCGGGTACATATTTGTGACGAAAAGCACTTTCAGGCGTCCCGGGGCCGGACTATTGGCGGATCGTGCCCGTGCTTCGAGGGTTTCAGCCATCACTGCCGCGCTCTCATCTGCGTTGCTCGAGTCGACGGTGTAGGCGATTTGCGCGTTACGCATTTTCAACAATACCTGAGACTCTCTTCCTGACACGCCCGCTTTTGGAAGACTGGATTGCCTGCTCGTAGATCTCCACCGTCTTGTCGACCATGGTCTTCAGAGAGAAGTGTTCCTCGATGTGTTTCTTGCCGGCCTGACCCATTCTCCGAGCCTCGTCGGGATGGTCCAGCAAGTACGTAATCCTGTCCGCGAGCGCCGCTGGATCGCCTGGGGGCACGAGAAACCCCGTTTCACCATCGAGAACAAGTTCGCTCGACCCACTGCAGGCAGTGGCGACAACCGGTTTCGCCATCACCATATATTCCATGATGGAGTTTGAGATGCCTTCCGTGAATGTGGCCAGAACGCCGATGGAGAGGGAGTTCACGATCTTCTCGACATCCTTTCGCCGCCCCAGAAACTGAATCCGGTCGCCCGCATCCCGCACGAGCTCTTTCATGGAGGTGAGCGTTTCGCCGTCTCCAACCGTCACAAACGTCACGTTCGGCCTGCTGCTCACTAAACGGAGCGCTGCCAAAAGAAACGTTCTGAAGTCCTTGTCCGGCCGGAATTCTGCGATCATTCCAACCTGATGATGACCGTTTTCATTCCTGCTGTGGTCAGCATCGGGTTGACTCTCCAAGCCGTGGGCGCGCGACAGGTCGAAACCATTGTGGATGACAAAGTCCTTTGCGGAATCCAGCGAAAAACCTCTGCTGCGCAGACCAGCCATCGAGTTCGCGATCCGAAAATCCGACCATGCAAGCAGCGTTCGCTCAACCTTCCAGCGCAGAGTGGAATACTGGAAGGCATTTCGAATCGAGCCGTTTATGAGAGGAACACCGAACAACTTCGCAACCGGCAGCGCGTAGGCCGAGCTCATCATGCTGTTGGTGTGAATGATGTCCGGCTTGAACTCCCTGACCAGACGGTAGAAGCCGTGCACGACCAGCGGGTCCCATCTCGTTTTACGGAACAAATACTTCAGCGGAATCGACAACGCGTTTACATCCGGTTCATAGAATTCCCCGCGGTCCATGCAGACCAGCAGGACTTCCATGGCATCTCGCTGCTTCAAGCCCTTCAGCAACTCAACGAGCTGACGCTCTTTGCCGCCCAGACGAAGACTATCCGTATAGTAAAGGACCCTCATGATCGCTAAGTTAGTTTACCGGGCAGGTTCGACAAGAAAAACATACGTGAATGTTCCTAGAGCCAACGGCGGTGCCAAGCTTGAAACATCAGGACGTTCCACAGTTGATTTCCCCAATCGCGGTCGCCGCTAATATGCTCGGCCCATTTCCGCCGGATGACATCAGAGTCGAACAAATCGCCTTTGGCCTTCAGTGGTTCGCCAAGTAGCTCTTCCGCCCAGGGCCGCAAAGTCCCGCGCAGCCAGGTACCAATGGGGGCGGAGAATCCAGCTTTCGGACGATCGAAAAGCTGCTTCGGCACGTACCGTTGTAACACCTGACGAAGCAGCCATTTGCCCTGCTGATTGCGGATCTTAAAGTGGTTTGGGAGCTGCATCGCAAACTCCACCACGCGATGGTCCAGAAGGGGCACCCGGGCTTCGAGGCTGACCGCCATGCTGGCGCGGTCCAATTTCGTAAGAACGTCATCGGGAAGATAAGTGACCAAGTCCAGATACATCATGCGACGAAGGGAGTCGGACGTCTTTGGTCGTTGTTCCTCGTCGGTGAACACCGTGGCAGGTTCCCAGCTCTCCGCCACAAGAGTTGACGGAGACTTCCAATGGGAAAGACAGTGGTGCGACAACAGCTCTGGCGACCGAGATTCCAGGATTCCCGGCACGTTGCGGAGCTTGTTCAACATCCTGTTTTGTCCCCCGCCGCGGAGGGCGCTTGGAGACGCCAAAAGCGAATTTACCGCCGTCGCTCCAAACCCGCGCACTCGCAGTGGGACTCTGCAGAGCATTTTCCACCGGCGATCGAGCTGCTGATAGTGGTCGTATCCAGCGAAGAGTTCGTCTCCACCATCCCCGGACAATGACACGGTCACGTGCTTTCGAGTAAGTCCCGAAAGCAGGTAGGTTGGAATCTGCGACGCATCCGCGAACGGTTCGTCGTACATGCCGGGCAGAGCCTCAACTGATTCTGCTATCTGCTGGGGAGACACGTATAGTTCGGTGTGATCGGTTCCGAGATGTCGCGCAACTGCGCTCGCGTAGTCAGCCTCGTTGTAACCTTTTTCGGAAAATCCGATCGAGAATGTCCGGATCGGCCGCGCACTCTGAGCCTGCATGAGTGCCACGACGGTTGAGGAGTCGACGCCCCCCGACAGAAAAGCTCCAAGCGGAACATCGGAAACCATTTGAAGGTGGACTGCATCTCGGAGCAGAGTCTCGAGTTGCGTAATCGTCTCATCGTCCGACAGCTCGTCAATATCCGTCTTGGCGTCCACAAAAGATTTCGCGGACCAATAGGGGGCGCTGTCGATATTGTCATCTGAACTTGTCAGCGTCAGGCTATGACCCGGCGGCAGTTTTCGAACGCCTTTGTAAATTGTGTACGGCGATGGTATATAGCCGTGACGAAGAAATAGTGCGAGGCTGTTTCTGTCTATTTCCTTTTGGAACGCCGGGTGGGTGACCAGCGCCTTCAACTCGGAGCCAAACAGAAGGGTCGTGCCGAACCGCCCGTAGTAGAGCGGTTTGATCCCCAGTCGATCGCGAACCAGGCTCAGCGTGCGATCTTTGCGATCCCATAAAGCAAAACCGAACATGCCGTTCAGCCGGTCCAGCGTTTTATTCAGTCCCCATGCGGCACACCCTTCCACGATCACTTCGGTGTCGGAATGGCCGCGGAAAGTCTTGCCCTGCTGCTTCAGCGCGTCACGGATCGATTCGAAATTGTAGACTTCGCCGTTGTAGGCGATCACAAAGCGGCCACAGCTCGAGATCATCGGTTGATGTCCGCAGGCGCTCAAATCGAGGATCGCGAGACGGCGAGTGGCAAGTCCGACGCCGACTTGTTCATCCACCCAAGTGCCACCATCGTCGGGGCCCCGGTGAAGCAGAGCCTCGTTCATCAAGGAGATCTGTCCACACAACNCCTCNCGCGCATCCCGAGGCCGAATCCAGAAACCTGTAATACCGCACATAGTTTTTGCTTCCAGGTGGTGCTAGCTGCCCAGGCGCTGGTGAACATCTCGCCTGGGTTAATTTGCTTCGAAAGGGTTAGTTGAATGAGAGCGTGATGGTTTGGGTTACGGCTGGTACGTTCAGGATCAGCGTGCCATTCTTTCTCCTGCACACCGCATCAGGCACCGGCTCCACGCAAACACCACCCAAGTGTCTCTGGATGCGCTTCGGCATCTTTCCCTCCGGCACAACCAATGTGATCTCTGGAGTTCCGTATTTATCGGTGTCCAACGAACTGCGGATCTCGAGCGTTCTTTGATCTTTCTCCGCTTTTGACTGAAGGCTGATGCATTCTCTGGCCTCGCAGTACGAAGCCAAATCACCCATGGTTGCGACCCAGACATTGCCCGCTTCCCTCTGCTGTTGGATGATCTGCAGGATCTCGCAGAATTCTTTCTGGAAAAGGGCGCGCGGATCCGATGGATGAAACCACAAATGGTAAGACGCCCCTTGCTCCACCGCACGGGCGATAAACAGCTCCGCTTTGTCCCGATAATGGTAATGATCCGCAGATCGCAAGTTCATGCTCTCGTAAATCTTGTACACTCCGGAAGCACCGCGCTCGGGATAAGAAAGCCTGATCCCCTCGTCTCTGTGCCGGACGGCAATGATGCCGAATTGATGCAGAAGGTCGTGATACGTGTGCCCCATTCGGTTGAAGGGATACACCAAAGACCGCAATTTGAGGCCCACAGGCGCCATCACGGCCAAGCACTCTTCCATTTCCCGCTTGACCAGTTCGCGGTTAGAGGTTTGCGACGAGAAGTCGATGTGGCTGAACGAGTGTGAACCAACTTCATGGGCAACTTTCGAAGCGATGACTTGTCGGATCAAGTCCGGCGCATACCATAGCGGATCCCGTCGCAAATCGGTGCATGGATCGTGCTTATACCAATCGCCCTGCCATCGCGTGTTCAGAGGGGGGCGTGGCATATTTTGGTGAGGACGTTCGCCTTTGCCGTTGCAAGATGACAGAAAGAGATGGCCCACTGTCGCCCAGGTAATGGGCACGGCAAACTCGGTTAGCAAATCGAGAATATAAGGAACGTTGTCACGTTCGGTGACGCCCAATCGATCTCTCTCGTCCGCTGGCCGGCTCCGAAAGGCCCAGTTCAGTTCGAAATCAGCGGAAATCGACACCGCGGCAGGGCACGCATTCCAGAACGGCGCTATCTCAACTCCGTCGAAAACCTTTCTTGGTGCAGCGATCCCCGGCTTCAAATTCCCTTTCAACGAGAATATTGACCGGAGAATTCGCTTCTGCCTAATCTTTATCAAGACACACTCCGATGATCCGCTCTGAGATAGTCGGGCTCGGCGCCCCGGGTTACAGGACTCTGACGCGCCCTGCCGCGTCCCGCAAGGTTCTTCAAGAACCCCCAAAGGCCGCTCGCTTTCACAAGCAGCTCGGTGATTCCGGCATCGTCGTTGATGCAGATGCGTTTCAACTGAAACGGAGGTGTCGTCCGAGAATTGAACCCGACATCGCACGTCAGCGCGCAACTGTAGCCGCTGGCCTTCGCCGCCGCGATCTCACGAACTGAATAGTCTCCATTGGGGTAAGCCAGGGCATAGATGGAAAGCCCGAACTTGTTTTCCAGTTCGATTTTTGATTCCGAGATTTCAACCAAAGCGCGCGAGGCTGAACACTGCGGCAGAAGAGGATGGTAGACCGTATGAGACTGGAAATCGACGACCGACTTCATGTCCTCGATCTCGCTCGCCGACAATACCTGACGGGTTGCCCGTTCCGCGGTCTCGGAGAAGCCCAGTCCGGCAAGCGTCTCGATCCGTTCCTCGTCGGAAACTCCTTTTAGCGCCTGGCGCAACCCCGCGTCCATCTGTGTCTCGAACCAGAAATGTCGATTCGTGTCCGCCAGGCCGCTACAGAGAAAAATAGTCGCCCGTATCCCGTGTTTTTCAAGAATTGGCTTCAGAGCGTAGTTGACCCGGTGGCCGTCATCGAAGGTCACAATCAATGGCTTGGGCGGAAGAGGCTTGTGGGCCTCTGTCCTGGAGTTCATGTAGTCGGCTAGACCAATGATGTTGTACTTCTGACGCAGAACCTCGAAATGACGATCCGCGATTTCTGGCGGGAGCTTATGGTAGACGAGAATCGTTACCCGGCGTCTCTGCACCACTTCGCGGATGATGTACGGCACGCCGGACATCCGCAGCAGAAGGAAAGCCAGCTTTTTCAGGCTTCGAGACTGTGCTTGTGTTGCCACGATTCTATCGAGTGACCAGGGCGTCGAGGTGGTGCCGTCCTAGAAGCCTGAAACCGACGGACGCGCCCAAGAACGCGGTAAACCCGAGAGCCGTCGGGACCAGGAACCGAATCAATTTAGCGGCCAGCGATTCCGAAAGGAATCTCCCGCCAATGGTGTGGCCGAGAGCGAAGGCGCAGATGGTCAGACCCATGACAAACGCCATCCGCACCCCAAACTTCTTGAGACCCTTCCACCCCAACGGTCCAAAGGCACGATGCAGCAGGGCTGACATCGTCACCGCCGTCATGACGGAGGCGAACGAGGATGCGATTGCAAAACCGTAGATGCCCATGGATTTACTGAGCAGCCAGATCGTCGAAATGTAGACTGCGAAGAAAAGAATAACGCTGAGCAAGGGCGTCTTGGTGTCGAGCCTTGCATAAAACGGCGTCTGCGTGATGCCGATGAGTCGCCCGAAGATCACGTAAGGTGTGAGCAGGGCTATGAGCAGGGCGGTGTGAGCCGCGTCTGCCCCGGAGAATCGGCCGCGCTCGAACAGCAACACCATCATCGGCGTGCCGGTGAAAATCAGCCAGCACGATATGGGCAGTGCCAGGAACAATATCAGGCGGATCGCGTCCAGGACGCTTTTCTTCATTTCGCCGAACTTTTTCTCCGAAGCGTACACTGAGATCAACGGAAGCGTGCTGGTCACGATACCGCCCAGGAGCACTCCGGAGATGGCTTCAATGATCCGGCTGGCATAGCGCAGGACCGACAGGTTTCCGCCGCCGAGCGAAGAGGCGAGAAAGTTTTCGACGAACATCTTGCTCTCGCTCATTCCATGGCCGAGCAAAGGATGCCCGAACGACTTCACAATTCCGAGCACTCTGGCATCTCTTGGCCGCCACCTCAAACCAAAGGTCAGGCCCTGCTTTCTCGCCGTAATCATCAGCAGCAAGAGCTGCGCCACGCTTCCAAAAATGAACCCCATCGCCACCGAATAGATGCCAAATCGCGCGTGGTAGAAAGTCACAATCAAAATCGCCGGAACGGTTGTCATCAACTTGCTCAGCGAAGGAACCAGATACCGGTGCCGTGAAAACAGGAACGATTGCAGGACCGGGGCCAGGCCCTGAAATAACGTCAACCATGCCAGGATGAGGAACAAGCGCACGCCGAGTTGTAGGGTGCTGGCTTGAAATCCTGGCGCCTGAATTCGAATCAGGAAGTGGGCGAATACCGTCAAGATCAGGACGAGCGTACCAAGAATAAGGGCAAACGTAGTCAGCAGAACCTTCACCAGCTCGCACGCCGCCTCATTGCCTTCGTCCTCGGTGCAACGGGTCAGGACGGGAATGAGGATTTTCGGAGTCTGAAGGTCCAGCGCCGATGAAACCAGCAGCGGAATGGCGAGGCTGGCAAACAGCGCGTCAGTTTCACCTCCCAGTCCAAAATGCGCCAGAATCACTGCATCGAGCACCGCCCCGGTCACAATGCCAAAGCTCCGCCAGAAGGTGCTGATGCTAGCGTTCTTGATGAGGTACTTAGTGCTCATTCGTAGTTGGCCGGTGATGTTCGCGTGGACCGGAAGCTCCACTGGCGGGCTAGTTGCGGGTAATGTCGAGCGGGCGATGTTTCGATCAGAGCTTCGTCCCAACAAGCCGGATCATCATGGCGGGTCGCATGGGCATCGAATCGCACAACTTTTGCCGGAAGCCATGGGGCAGCGTCTCAAGCGCAGTTTCAAAGGCTCGCATAGCAATGAGCGGAGGGCCGAGATAGACTCCTCGGGCACCGATGTAGGCTCGGACACGCGCAAAGCCAACTTGGCGAAATAGAGCGGAAGAGTCCGTGACGGTATATTCCTTGAGATGCAAGCCGGTCGCCACGGTGTCGAAGTAACGAGAGATGTCGTAAGGCCCGCCCAGCCGGTTTGGGGTCACGCAGACATACACGCCGCCAGGCTTTAACGCCCGGTAAACCTCGTGCACCTGCCGCAGGGCATCGTCTGGATGCAGGTGCTCCATCAACTGGTTGCTATAGGCGACGTCCACTGTGTTGTCAGGAACATCGACAGAACAACCGTCAGACACACGAAGCTCAAAGTTCTTAGGTGGAGTTATCGACTCGGTCAGCTTCGCTGAAACGTCGACCGCGTACACCTTCGCAACTATCTCGGCAACAGCCAGAGCTAGCGCGCAGTCTCCGGCACCGATCTCCAGGAAGCTGTGCGATGGCTTGAGGAATCGTCGCAGAAACTGCATCTGCCAGCGGATCATCTTCTGTTTTTGCGCCGGGTTGACGGTGCGGAATAATATCGGATGGTTAGGCACTCTTCGAAACAGTTCTTCGTAGACAGTCAAGTACAGAGCGCCGCGTTCCTCTGGCAATGATGAGCGGAGTTGATTGGCAAGGTCCTTCTCTGCGAGATAATGACTGCGAATCTCCTCCGGTGTTCGCTGTACAGCATTAACATGTCTTTGATGCATGGTTGTGTCCCTCGGTGAGGCCGGCTTTTCGGACGAAATCTGATTTATGCGTAGGTAGCTAGTGTCCCGGACGACGGCTTGGCAAGACTTGGCGTCATAGGAACGCACGCATGCGCTTCTACGCCGTTTCCTCCAAGCTCGCAGCTTTTTACTTCCAGACCTAGATGCTCCAAGGTCGCGCGGATCTGATCGGGCGAGCGAAAATGTTTATAGTAGTCGGTCAGCCAGTCGCAGGTGTCAAGTTCGTTCATCTCATAGACGACGTGCGGATCGAGATCGGGAAACTTATCGTAGTAGCAAGCGATTGGCAGCAGCCGCCGCACCACCCGGTCCAGCATAAGACTCTTGGATGTCTGCCTGCGAATCGGATCGCATACCGCCGTCAACAGCTTGGTCAGGCGGATAGCGCGCTCCGGCTTCATTCGCCGCAAGATTCCACGAATGGGATAGACCATGTCGATGTAGTCGAAGTAGCTCA
>JGI12269J14319_10000558_pt1 | contig 35759 bp, 35 predicted proteins | sample PeaSoiSIISIP2007_FD_14319 | JGI IMG/M metagenome (IMG submission 14319)
GCCTGCTGCTCGATGGTGAGCCAGCCGGGCACGTGCACCGCTCCCGGCGCGACCTCGGTCCGTGGCCGGGGGAGCAGCGCCGACATGACACCAAGATAGCTGCGGCTTGCCGGTGCCCTGCTCCCACACCGTCTTTCCGTTAGTATCGATGGCCGATGAAGCGGCGCTGTCGGTCAGGCTGTGGTGATGGCGACCGCGCTGAGCGTGCCGGGTCATAGGCCGTTGGCCGAGAAGTGCTGGTAATCCTTCGGGGAAGTCCAGTCCCCGCCCCAGGTCCAGCCGATCGCCTGGAACGCCTGCCAGGCCGCATCACCGTGCGCGATCATCGTCGGGTTCGATCGTGTCCGGTCCGCCCAGGCGGCCGCGGCCGGCGGGTCGACGCTGCCGTTGCTGACCTCCGGGTTCTCGAACGGGTTGATATCGACGGCCAGGCCGTAGGCGTGCTGAGACCAGACGCTCGTGCCAGGGACGATCCGGCAATTGAACGCTGAGGTGTTGTCCGCGAGCATGGACCGCTCGTCGTCACCGCCGAAGTAGTCGACGGTTCGCATCTGCCTGATCGGGAAACGGGCCGCGAACAGCAGTTTGAACGCATAGCTCAGCTGGTCGGCGGCTGACTCATTGACCACGAGCTCCCCTTGATGCACAAGATGGTCGAAGCCCCAGTAGCTGAGCCGGAGCAGTCTGAGCCTGTCCAGGCTGACCGGGCAGCCCGGATGCCAGGAATTCGCGGCTATCAGCGCCCGCATCGCCGGCGTCAGGACCGAGACGCTGGCAAAGAAGGCCGGGGCGGTCGACGGCGCGGCGGTCGACGGCGCGACCGTCGAAGGCGCCGGAGTTGGAGAGTGTTCCGGCACCGAAGGGGATGCGCTGGTCGCCGGAGGAGCGGTCGTTGCCGGGCTGCCCGGCGACGGCGTGGTTGGCCGAGCAGTCGGCGCGGCGGCATTATGGCCGGCGCAGCCCGCGGCGAACAGGTCAAGTGCGATCGCCGAGATGGCGATGACGATGAGCGGTCGGATCCGTCGCCGTATCGCGCGCTGATGTTTATCGAAGGCCATAACCCGACTGTCACCGCGCCAGGCCGGCCCCGGTCAGAGTCATCAGGTCCGGAAGTGCGGGTCAATGGTCCTATTGAGGTCGCGCGGCGCCGACTGCGGGACCATCGGCGCTCGAATATGTGACATCCGGCCGTGTCGCTGCAGGACGATGCGCGGCAATGTCAGAGCATGCGAGGAATGCGACTGGCGGCGTGGCCAGCCTTGATTGGCCTGCTGTTCCTTGTTCTGGCTGCCTGCGGTACCGCATCGAGCCCCGGCGCTGCCAAGTCGCCGCCGCCCGCCCCGTCGCGAACGTCCGTCACGCCGGTGGCACCGCCGACATCATCCTCGACCGCGCCCAGCACGTCCGCGCCGACCTCCGCTCCCGCCAGCACCGCTCCGCCGTCAGCCAGCCCCCAGCCAAGCACATCGGGGATCCCGGCCTGGCTTGCCGGAACGGACTGGACCTACATTCCCACCAACCGCAAGGTAGTGGCACTGACCTTTGACGCAGGCGCCAACGACGATGGGGTCGCCTCAATCCTGGCGACGCTGCAGGCCGCAAACGTGCCAGCCACGTTCTTCCTGACCGGGAACTTCGTCAAGGCATTCCCCTCGACCGCGCGACGGATCGCTGCGGCCGGTTACCGGATCGGGAATCACACGATCACCCATCCATATCTCACCCGGCTGAGTGACGCGGCCATCAGGCACGAAATCCTCGGTGCTGCTCAGCAGATCATCGCAGTGACTGGTGCGAACCCGGCGCCTCTGTTCCGGTTCCCCTACGGGGACGAGAACGCTCGCACCATCGCCATCGTCAACCAGGTCGGCTACGTCCCGGTGCGGTGGACGGTCGATACGCTCGGCTGGGAGGGCACCGCTGGTCACATCACCGCGTCCGTCGTGGTCGCCCGAGTGCTGAGCGCGCTGCGGCCAGGCGAGATCGTCCTGATGCACGTCGGCTCCAACCCCGATGATCACACCACGCTGGATGCCGACGCATTGCCGCGCATCATCAGCGAACTGACGGCGCGCGGTTACTCGTTCGTCACCCTGGACGCTCTGGTGGGTTGATCTCCGCCGTGCTGCGGCTCGTCACGAGTAAGCCCGGTGGCATCGGCGGCGCGCTAGATCAGCTTCCTTAGATGGAGCAGGTCGAAGAAGTTTCCCTCTACCCTGAGGCGGCCGGTGAACCACGCCCGAGCGAAGCTTCCCGGGTCGGCGGCTATGGACAGCACGTCGTCGCTCTTCGCAGTGAATCGCACCTGGGCGGACTCGATGCCATCGCTGGCTTCCCTGACCGGATCCGCGCCATGCGCGCCGAGCCTGGTCAGGAAGGTCACTCCAAGGTCAGGCACGCGGAGGCTCAGCGTCCGGTCCACCAGGTGGGCCTCGCGGTCCTTCGCGTCCATCTCGGAGATGCGGGCGGTGAGACTCTCCAGAGCCTTGCGGCACTCTTCCGCAGTCGCCATCGTCCACCCCACTTTCAAGGTCATTCTCTGTCCTCGCGCCGCGCGCCCGTGGTCCGGGGGCGCGCCAGGGTCTCCTGATGCACACCGCTGGCCCAGGCGAACGGTAGCGTTCCTGACAGGGGCGCGACGGCAGGCACGCGCAGATGCGGGAAACTAGGGTCGGCCTGCCGAGCGCCTGGCAGGGCCAGGTACGAGGAGCGTGGGTGCGAAATGGAGCACGACTTCACCGAATCCGGGCTGGGGCCGGCCGCTGAGCCGGAGGTGTCCAATGGCTCCGACGCGGCGTCGGCCGGCGAGTCGACGGCCAGGGCGGCGACCGGCGAGCCGCGGGTGGACGACGTCCTGCGCCAGCTTGATGAGCTCGCGGACCTGCCGGTATCCGAGCATCCACCGATCTTCGAGCGGATCCACGGTCAGCTGGTCGAGGTGCTCGGCGAGCTGCGGTCTGGTCCGGATGGCGGCCAGCACGGGCGCCAGGCCAGCTGATTCGCGCGGACGTGCGGGTCATGGCCAGGAAGGTGCGGCTGGATGTCGAGCTGGTCCGCCGCGGGCTGGCGCGATCACGTGAGCAGGCGGCCACTTTGATCGCGGCGGGCCAGGTCGCGGTGGCCGGCCAGGCGGCAGCCAAGCCGGCTGCCCAGGTGGGCCAGGACGCCGCGATCGTGGTGCATGAGACGGACGACAGCCCGGCCTACGCCTCTCGCGGCGGGTACAAGCTGGCCGGAGCGCTGGCCGCGTTTACCGGGCTGCGGGTGTGGGGCCGCCGCTGCCTGGACGCCGGCGCCTCTACCGGGGGGTTCACCGACGTGCTGCTGCGGGCCGGGGCGGCGCAGGTGGTCGCGGCCGACGTCGGCTACGGGCAGCTGGCCTGGTCGCTCCGCGCCGACCCGAGGGTCACCGTCTTGGACCGGGTGAATGTGCGGAACCTGCAGCCGGAGCAGGTCGCGCCCGCACCTGAGCTGGTCACCGCCGACCTGTCCTTCATCTCGCTCACCCAGGTACTTCCCGCGCTGGCCAGCTGCGCCGCCGCCAATGCTGACTTCATCGTGCTGGTGAAGCCGCAGTTCGAGGTCGGCAAGGGCCGGGTCGGTGCGGGCGGCGTGGTGCGGGATCCAGCACTGCGTGCGCAGGCGGTAGCCGCCGTGGCCGCGTCCGCGCTCGGTCTCGGGCTCGGCGTGCGCGGTGTCACCGCCAGCCCGCTGCCCGGCCCGTCGGGCAACGTGGAGTACTTCCTCTGGCTGCGCCGCGGTGCGCCCCCCCTGGACGACGCGGAACTGGAGCGGGCGATCACGGAGGGACCGCAGTGACGCCAAAGCGGACCATGCTGCTGGTCGTGCATACCGGCCGCCCGGACGGTGTGCAGACCGCGCGGGCCGTCGCTGAGCGGCTCGGCTCGGCGGGCGTGACGGTCCGCGTCCTGGCACCCGAGGCCGACGCGCTGTGTTGCCCAGGCGCGCGCGAGGTGCCGGTATCGCCGCTAGCCGCTGACGGTGCCGAGATGGTGCTTGTGATCGGCGGCGACGGCACTCTGCTGCGCGCGGCGGAACTCGCCCGCCCGGCCGGGACGCCGCTGCTCGGGGTGAATCTGGGCCATGTCGGATTCCTCGCTGAGACCGAGCCCGAGGTGCTCTCCGACGCCGTCGACCACATCGTGGCCGGCCGCTATCTGGTCGAGCGCCGGATGACCGTCGATGTAACCGTCCGGCAGAACAGCCACATCACGGCGACGACCTGGGCGCTGAACGAGGCCTCGGTCGAGAAGGTGGCCAGGGAGCGGATGCTGGAACTGGTCACCGAGATCGACGGCAGGCCGCTGTCCCGGTGGGGCTGCGACGGTCTGGTCTTCGCGACCCCGACCGGCTCGACGGCCTACGCGTTCTCGGCCGGCGGACCGGTGGTCTGGCCCGATGTCGAGGCGCTGCTGCTGGTGCCGATTAGCGCCCACGCCCTTTTCGCAGGGCCTATGGTGGTATCACCGGAGTCAGTGCTCGCCGCGGAGGTCATCGGCGCCACTGGCAGTCACGGCGAGAGGTCTGGCGCCGTTTTGTGGTGCGATGGCCGCCGTATGGTCGAACTGCCGCCAGGGGCGCGGGTCGAGGTCCGGCGGGGGGTGCAGCCGGTACTGCTGGCCAGGCTGCGCCGCGATCAGCCCGCGGCCGGTGCTGCGGTCGGCGGTGGCGAGGGGGCTGAGATGGGCGCGTCCTTCACCGACCGGTTGGTGGTCAAGTTCGGCCTGCCGGTGGCCGGCTGGCGCGGCCTGGCCGAGGCGCGGCAGGAGAACGCCGCGCGGATGCGAGACGAGGAGCCAGCTGGCGATGCTTGAGGAAGTCCGGATCAGCGGCCTCGGGGTAATCGACGAGGCTGTGCTGGAGTTCTCGCCAGGCTTCAACGTGGTGACCGGGGAGACCGGCGCGGGCAAGACGATGGTCGTCTCCGGGCTGGGCCTGCTATTCGGCGGCCGCGCCGACCCGGCGAGGGTCCGGCCAGGCGCCGAGCGCGCGAGCGTCGAAGGCCGGCTTCGGGTCGACCCGGCCGGCGAAGTGGCCAGGCAGGTCAACAACGCGGGCGGTGACCTGGACGACGACGGCAGCACCCTGGTGCTGAACCGCTCGGTCTCTGCCGAGGGCCGCTCGCGGGCGTTTGCCGGCGGCCGGTCGGTGCCGGTGTCGCTGCTTACCTACCTGGCCGATGATCTGGTCGCTGTACATGGGCAGGCAGACCAGCAGCAGCTGCTCAAGCCCGGCAGGCAGCGCGAGGCACTTGACCGGTTCGCCGGGTCCGCCCTGACCTTGGTGCTCGGCGACTATCAGCGCGCTTACCAGCGCCACCTCAAGGTCCGTGCGGAGGTCGACGCGCTGACCGCCCAGGTCAGGGAGCGGGCCAGGGAAGCCGAGGAGCTGCGGTACGGCCTCTCCGAGGTCGAGCGGCTTGAGCCGGCCGAGGGCGAGGACATCGAGCTGTACGCCGAGGCAGAGCGGCTGTCGAACGCCGATGCGCTGCACACCGCGGCCACGGCCGCGCATGAGGCGCTGATGTCCGATCCGTCCAGCGGATCGTACGAGGCGGCCGATGCGCTGACCCTGCTCGGATCGGCGCGGCAGGCACTTGAGTCGGCGGCTCAGCACGATCCCGCGCTCACCACGCTCGCCGCCCGGGTGAGCGAGGCGGCCTACCTGGTCTCCGACGTCGCGACCGAGCTGGCCTCTTACGCCGACTCGATCGAGGCGGACCCGGCCAGGCTGGCCGTCGTGCAGGACCGCCGCGCCGAGCTGACCCGGCTGATCCGCGCGTACGGCTCGGCCTCGGTACCGCAGCCGATCGGCCGCGAGGTGACAACCACGATCAGCGATAACGGGGCGCCCGTGGCTGATGCCGGTGACCTTGGCCGGCCGACCGGGGCGGTCAGCGAAGACGACGCTGGCGGGAATGCCCGACGGGCCGGCGGAGGCGAGCCGGACCTGAGCGCGGTGCTCGCCTGGGCCAAGGGAGCGGCGGCCAGGCTGGCGGAGCTCGACAGCGATGATGACCGGATCGCCGGTCTGCAGCAGGCCGAGAGCGAGCTTGCCGCGACCGTCAGGGAGCTTGGCGGCCAGCTGACCACCGTCAGGCGGGAGGCTGCCGCGCGGTTCGAGGTTAAGGTCACGGCGGAGCTTGCCGCGCTCGCGATGCCGCACGCCAAGCTGACCGCGGTGNTGAGCCCGCTGGCCGANTATGGCCCGAACGGCGGGGACGACGTGGAGATCCGGCTCTCGGCGCATCCAGGCGCCCCGGCGCTGCCGCTGCATAAGGGCGCGTCAGGCGGCGAGCTGTCCAGGGTGATGCTCGGCATCGAGGTGGTCTTCGCCGGCGCAGACCCGGTGCCGACGTTCGTGTTCGACGAGGTTGATGCCGGCGTGGGCGGGAAGGCAGCGGTGGAGATCGGGCGTCGGCTGGCCCGGCTGGCCCGGCTGGCCCAGGTGATTGTCGTGACGCACCTGCCGCAGGTGGCCGCCTTCGCCGACACGCACCTGGTGGTCGAGAAGGCCAGCGACGGGTCGGTGATCTCCAGCGGTGTGACCAGGCTGGACGACGTCGGCCGGGTGCGTGAGCTGTCCAGGATGCTCGCCGGGCTGGAGGACTCGGAGTTTGGCCGGGCGCACGCGGGGGAGTTGCTTGCGGCGGCGGCAGCCGAGCGCGCGCAGCCGGTCGACTCGGCCGCCCGTGGCGGGCCCACGGGCAGCGGCTAAGGCGCGGCTATGACATCAGGGCGTAGTCGACCTGGCACAATTGGTAACACAATGAAGGCCTACCCGCGCAGGTTCGCTGTCCGGCGCCGGAACGGGTCAGCGGACTTGCCTGGCGTGCAGGCGCCCGCTCGGCTGGACCGGCGCACCAAGCACCTGACGAGGCGGCTGCTGCCCGGGGACATTGCCATCATCGATCACGCCGATCTGGACCGGGTCAGTGCCGAGTCCCTGCTGCGCTGCCAGGTGGCGGCCGTGGTGAACGTCGCGCCCAGCATCACCGGACGGTACCCGAACATGGGACCGCAGCTGCTGGTCGAGGCGGGGGTGCCGCTGATCGACGACGTCGGGCCTGATGTCTTCGACAAGGTTGCCGAGGGCCACATCGTCCGGCTGGACGGGGACACGCTCTACGCGGATGACGTGATAGCGGCCAAGGGCACCGTGCAGACCGCCGAGGCGGTCGCGGTGGCCATGGCCAAGGCCAAGGCCGGTATGGCCGATCAGATCAGGGCCTTCATGGCTAACACCGTCGAGTACATCGGGCGTGACTTCGAGGAGCTGATCGACGGCATCCGGGTGCCCGAGCTGCGCACCAAGCTGGAGGGCAAGCACGCGCTTGTGGTCGCCCGCGGTTACCGGCACCGGGAAGACCTGCAGGCGCTGCGGGCCTATATCAGGGAGTTCAAGCCGGTGCTGGTGGCCGTCGACGGCGGTGCCGACACGCTGCTTGACGCTGGTTATCGCCCGCACCTGATCGTCGGCGACATGGATTCGGTCTCGGACAAGGCGCTGACCTGCGGAGCCGAGATCGTGGTGCACGCCTACCCGGACGGCCGGGCACCTGGCCTGGCCCGGGTCAGCGACCTTGACCTCGAGTCGGTGCTCTGCCCGGCGACGGGGACCAGCGAGGACCTGGCGCTGCTGCTTGCTGACGAGCTCGGTGCCCGGCTGATAGTCGCGGTGGGGATGCGTTTCACGCTGGTAGAGTTCCTGGACAAAGGTCGGCCTGGGATGGCAAGCGCCATCTTGACCCGGATGCGGGTCGGCGACAAGATCGTCGAGCCGAAGGGCGTGAGCCGGCTGTACCACAGTCGGATCTCGACTTCGTGGCTGGTGCTGCTGGTGCTAGCGGCGGCGATGACGATCGTGGTCGCGATCTGGATCCTGCCGGTCGGCCAGATCTTCCTCACCTACGCCGGATTGCAGCTAGATGCCTTTCGGTACTGGCTAACAGGACTTTTCCATTGATTGATTTCCGATATCACCTGGTTTCTATCGTCGCGGTCTTCCTGGCCCTGGCTGTCGGCATCATCGTCGGGGCGTCGGCGATCCAGCCGGAGGTGGTCAGCGGCCTGAAAGCCGAGTCGCAGCTGCAGAAGAAGACGAACGAGAGACTGCAGGCCGCCAACTCGGTGCTCACCAGGCAGCTGAACGTCGACGACCTGTTCGGCCAGACGAATTCCGGCTCCCTGCTCGATCACATCCTGCAAGGTGAGCAGGTCGTCGTGGTCACCGCGCCGGGCTACGACGGCCGGACGGTCACCGGAGTGACCAGCGCCCTGCGGCAGGCCGGGGCTACCGTGACCGGCCAGGTGAACCTGACCGTGCAGTTCTTCGACATCAGCGAGAACACCGAGAGCAGCCTGACGGCCCTGGCCCAGCGGCTGGTTCCGGCCGGGATCAGCCTGTCCGGGTCCGCTGCGGCAGGTCAGATCGCTGGTCAGCAGGCGGCTGCGCAGGTCATCGCAGCGGCGATCGTGCACCAGGACGGCCAGGCCGTGGTGACGTCAACCCAGATCCAGAGGATCCTGTACGGCTTCGGCGCGGAGGGCTTTCTGCAGGTGAGCGGCCCCGGCGGCGGTCCGGCCCTGGCCGGCCAGGCCACCCTCGCCGTGGTGGTCATCCCGGCCGTCGCGCCGGCGAACGCCAGCAGCCCAGGCCAATCTGGCCCTGGTGGCGTTCGCCCACGACCTGCAGCTCGGCAGCGCGGGCGCGGTGCTGGCCGGCTCGCTGCCCGGGTCGGGTACCGGCAGCGCCATCGATGCCGTGACCAGCGGCGCGGCCGGGATAGCGATCACGACGGTGGACAACGCGAACACGAGCGTCGGGCAGATCATGGTCGTCCAGGAGCTACGCAACATGCTGAACCCGCACGCCATGCCGGCCGCCTACGGCGTGATACCCAACGCGGTGCCCAGCCCGCCGCCGACCGCCGCGCCGACGCCGTCCCCGAGCCCGTCCGCCAGCCGGTCGGCGCATAAGCACCGGGTGCCGTCATGATCCGCCGGCCGATGCTGCGGTTCGCGCTGGCGGCGGCTGCTGCCCGGCTGGGCTACGCCGCCCTGACCCACCGGCCGCCAGGTGACGGGAAGATCTGGATCAAGATCAATCACCGGGGCGAGCCGCTCACGCTGCTCGAGGGACCGGCGGTCGCCGCCGGGGCAGCCGTTGGTGCCCTGGTCGTGCCCGGCCTTGATGGCGCCACCCGGTCGGCACTGGCGCTGGCCGGGGCCGCCGCTGGCGCGGTCGGCTGTTACGACGATCTGACCGGCAGCGCGGACCGGCGCGGCTTCCGTGGTCATCTCGGTGCGCTAGCCAAGGGCGAGATCACCACCGGCGCGATCAAGATGGCCGGCATCGGCGCGGCTGGCCTGACGGCCGGCCTGATCCTGGCCGAGCGCTCGCCGGCCCGGCGGCGCACCGGACCGGCTGCCGGGAGCGTCGCCGGAGCGGCGGCAGATGTCCTGATCAACGCCGGGCTGGTGGCTGGCACCGCGAACCTGATCAACCTGTTCGACCTGCGGCCAGGTCGAGCGATCAAGGTGACCTTGCTCGCCAGCCTGCTGCTCGCGGCCGGCGGGCCGGACGCACGCGCTGCGGCGGCGGCGCCTGCCGGTGCGGCGCTGGCCCTGCTGCCGCAGGACCTTGGCGAGCGGGCGATGCTTGGCGACGCGGGCGCGAACGCCCTCGGCGCCATGCTCGGCGCGGCCACGGCAGCCGCGCTGCCGCGCACGGCGCGGCTGGCGGCGCTGACCGCGGTCGCCGGGCTGACGGCAGCCAGCGAGAAGGTCAGCTTCACCAAGGTGATCGCCCGGACCCCGCCGCTGAACTGGCTGGACATGCTCGGCCGCCGTCCGGCGGATACCGGCGTCGCGGTGGAGCCAGGTGGCTGGCCGGAGGGCGGAACCCCGCTGGACGTCGCTGACCGGCCGGCCCCGGCAGCAGCCGCAGCCTCGCGTCGGCAGTGACCGGCCAGGTCGGGCCGCCCGGCCTGCCCGGCACCCCCCGCCTGCCAGGTACGGACAGCCTGGTCGGCCAAGGCGGCCTGGCGGATCAGGACCGTCCGATCGGCCAGGACCGTGCGATCGATCGGGGCCGTCCGGTAGGCGAGGACAGTCCGCTCGGCCAGGACAGTCCGGCGGACCCAGTCGCGGGGAGCGGGTCGGGCGGCCGACTCGGCCAGCAGATCGGCCGGGCTGCGGTCCTGATCGGCATGCTCACCGTGCTGGGTCGGCTGATCGGCTTCGGCCGGCAATTGGTATTCACGCACACGGTCGGCGCCTCGTGCCTGGGCACCGCCTATGCGACCGCGAACCAGGTGCCGAACATCATCTATGACATCGTCCTCGGCGGCGCCCTGACCAGTCTCATGGTCCCGGTTCTGGCCGGTCCGGCGCTGCGGTCGATGACCGACCCGGACGAGGCCGCAGCGACCGGCCGAATCTCCTCGGCGCTGCTGACCTGGACAGTGCTGTTGCTGCTGCCGGTCAGCGCGGTGGTGGCCTTGCTGGCCGGCCCGGTGGTCCGGCTGCTGGTGCCGTCCGCACCGCACGGCTGCTCCTACGCCAGCGTGGTCGCTGTCGGCTCCCGGATGCTGATCGTGTTCGCGCCGCAGATCCTGCTCTACGGGCTGGCCGTAGTGCTCTACGGCATCCTGCAGGCCCATCGCCGGTTCGGCGCGCCCGCCCTGGCCCCGGTGGTTTCCAGCCTGGTCGTGATCGCTGCCTACCTGGCCTTCGTCCCGCTCGGCCAGGCGCAGGTCAATCAGCTGGGCCGGCTGCCCACCGCGGCCGAGCTGACGCTGTCGCTGGGCACCACGGCGGGTGTGGCTGCGCTGGCCGTCACCGCGGCCGTTCCGGCACTGCGGCTGCGACTGCGGTTCCGGCCTGCGCTCCGGTTCCCCGCCGGGGTGGGCGCCCGGGCCGGCGGGCTGGCGGCAGTGGGCATCGCGGCCCTGATCGCCCAGGATCTGTCCGTGGTCGTAGTCATCAGGCTGGCGAACGGGTTCGGCGGGCACGGCGCGCTCGTGCTCTACGGATCGGCCTGGCAGGCATTCGTGGTGCCGTACGCGGTGCTGGCCATCCCGATCGCGATCAGTGCCTTCCCCGAGTTGTCCACCAGGCAGGGGACGCAGTTCGATGACACCGCTGCGGCCTGTACCAGGGCGGTGCTGCTGGCGTCCTGCCTCGGCGCGGCGCTGCTGGCCGGAGCCGCGGTTCCGCTGGCGGCGATGTTCTTCACGCACACCCCGGCGCAGGCGCATCAGATGGTCCTGGCGATGGTCGCGTTCGCGCCAGGACTGATCGGCTACGGACTGATCGCGAGCCTGAGCCGGGTGCTGCTGGCCGATGGCAGGTACCGGCCTGCCGGAGTATGGATGTCGGCAGGCTGGCTGCTCGCGATCGGATTCGATCTCGTGGTGGTCAGGTTGGTGTCGGCCGACTGGGTGGTGCCGGCCCTTGGTCTTGGTAACACGGCGGGCCTGACCGCTGCTTGCCTTGGGCTGCTGGCTGCGGTGCGCCGGGTCCGGGGGAGCGGTGCGCTGGCCGGAGCGCCGCGGGCGGCCGCCGTGGGGCTGGCGGGCGCGGTGCTCGGCGCGGTGGCCGGCTCGGTTGCTGCCGACTCGCTCCGGCTCTCCGGATTTTTGCTCAACGCAGCGCTCGGAGTACTCGCCTGCACCTGCGTGCTGATCGTGTTCGGGCTGATCGCCTATGCCACGGATCGTGGCGACCTGCGGCTGGCGGTGGCTAGGATCCGGCGCCGGGCCACGCCGTCATGACCGGCCTGCGGGTCGGGTATGTGCTTGGCACCACGTCCGGCGGGACCGGCCGCCACGTGGCGATGCTCGCCACGGGCTGCCAGCGCGCCGGGGTCAGCGTGGCCGTCTTCGGCCCAGCCCGGGTCAGGGCGCTGTTCGCGCCTGGGGTCACCTTCGATCAGGTCGAGATAACCGACCGGCCGCGCCCGGTACCTGACCTGGTGGCGGTGCGGCGGCTCAGCAGGCTGCTGGCGCTGGCGGAGGTTGACGTCGTGCACGCGCACGGCCTGCGGGCCGGCGCGCTGTCCGCGCTTGCGCTCGGTGCCGGGCCACTGCGGCGCTGGCCGGGCAGCCATCGCCCGGCGCTCGTAGTGTCTGTGCACAACGCGCCGCCCGCCTCGGTCTGGACCGCCGCGATCTACCGAGTGCTTGAGCGACTGGTCGCCAGGAACGCAGCCGCGGTGCTCTGCGTGTCGGATGATCTGTGCGCCCGGATGCGCCGGCTGGGCGCCCGTGCCGTCGGTACGGCCGTCGTGCCTGCTCCGGCGACCGCACCGCCGTCCGGCCCGGCCGAACTCGGTGCGGCCGGGCGGCCGGTCGTGCTGGCCGTCGGCCGGCTGACCGCCCAGAAGGGCTTCGGCACCCTGCTGGCTGCGGCGGCCCGCTGGCGGGACCGGCGGCCTGAGCCGCTGCTGGTGATCGCTGGGGACGGTCCGCTTGCCGGGGAACTAGCCAGCGCCGCCGAGCGGACCGGCGTAGCGGCCAGGTTCCTCGGCGACCGGTCCGACGTGCCAGCGCTGCTGGCCGCGGCCGATGTGTTCGTGCTGCCGAGCCGGTGGGAGGGGCAGCCACTGGTCCTGCAAGAGGCCCTGCAGGCCGGGAAGCCGATCGTGGCTGCCGACGTCGGCGGCGTGCCTGACCTGACCGGAGCCGACGCGGCCCTGCTCGTGCCGCCGGGCGATCCTGCCGCCCTAGCCGCGGCGGTGCTCCGGATACTCGATGACCAGGACCTGGCCGCCAGGCTAGCCGCGGCAGCGCTCGCCCGAGCCAGTCAGCTGCCCTCGGAAGCTGACGCGGTCCAGGCGGCAGTCGCACTGTACCGCCGAGTCGCGGCCCGGGCCGAGCGAGTTTGAGCCGAACCCGGCGCGATCAATGCGCTTTCGCGCTATGGATCACTATTGTCAGGCCAATCTGTCGGTTATGACATGATCCGAAACCTGACTGGTTTGGGAACGACTTCGGCTGCTGACCTCCAGACGGTGCGGCATTCGGCGAACGGCTGGGAATGATGGATGACGGCGGCTGCCGCGTGGCTACCGCAGCACCTTGCGGCGGTAAAGGTAGACGGCGGTAGGGGCGAACATCGCGATCAGCGCGACCGACCACACGACGACCGCTAGCTCGGGATGCTGCATGGGCAGCTGCTGCGCCGCCTCCGGGTTCCGCAGCATCATGCCGGCCCAGGCGCCGGCCCAGGTCGCCGCGAATGCGAAGAGCAGGGAGAGGCCGACGGCAAGCAGTGCGTCACCGACTCCGTGGTAGGCGCGCCAGCCGACGGCGAGCCCGGTGGCGATCAGCACCGCGAGTCCGATGACCTGGGTGGCGAGGTTTCGCCGAGCCGAAGACGTAGCTGAACAGCAGGACGAACATGACCGGCTGAATGGTCACGTCGCTCAGTTGCTCGGGCTGGCGGGCGATCCGCGCCACGCTCCGGCGGGCAAGGACCGAGGTGTTCTTGACCGCCCACCAGATGCGGGCGGTCGCTGGTTCGCTGATCCGGTCAGGCAGCGGGCCGCCGAGGCTACCGCTGCCTCGACCGTGCGGCCGACCTGATCGATCAGCGGCGGCCCATCCGCGAGGCGGGCGAGCACCTCGCTGGCCACGGTCAGATCCGAGGGCGATGCCACGGTCAGCTGGACGCGCTCGCCCCCGATCTTGGCCTTGAGCTGCGCGGCTGTCCCGTCGGCGATGACCCGGCCGTGGTCGACCACGGCAAACTCGCCTTCCGAGCCGGGATGGCCATCTGGCGGCAGAAACTCGAGGCCACCGGCCAGTTCGATCACTTTCTCCGGATCCTCAATGACAACGTCGATCCTGACGCCGAGGCGACCAGGGATCAGCGATTCGAGTTCGGCCTGGATTGCTTGCTTGATGGGATCGCCGCAAGGCTTGCTGAGCTGCCAGGCGGCGCCGCGCCATAGCGGGCTGGGCCGCGGCCGGCCGCAGCCGGCCGCCAGGGTCGGCTAGCCGGCCGCAGCGCGGCTGAACCGGCTGGCCGAGAAGTCCGATGGCGGCAGTTCGGCCGGCCCGCTACCCTGTCCACCGGGTCCACCCGGGCTGGCGTCCAGGGTGGTCAGGGCTGCCAGCCATTCGCCGAACAGCGGGCCGAACTTGAAGCCGTGCCCGGAAGTGCCGCTGCCGATGACCACGTTGCCGATCCGGTCCACGATGAAGTCGGTGTCCGGTGAATTGTCGTAGACGCATCGTTCGACCAGGACCGGGAGCGGATCGCAGCCAGGCAGGAACCGCCGCACCGCCTGTTCCACCCGGCGGCTCAGCGCGTCGTCGGCGGACTGCCGTTGGTGGTCTGGATCGGCCACGGGCGTCCCGTCGTGGTGGATGCCCATCTTGTACAGCGGGGAGCCAGGCACGGGCAGGCCGTAAGCCTGCACGTCGCCATAATGGACGAAGATCGGCAGTTCCGAGCCGGGTCGCCGCTTAGCTGCGCGGGGTGCGGAACCTGCTCACCGACGGACCCGGTGCCTGCTGGGGCGAGATAGGCCACCTGCTCACCGGTGGCCATCGCCGGGATGGCGATCCCGGCGGAAGCCAGCAGTCCGCTAGTCCACGGCCCGGCACATACCACGACGCGGCCGGCCTCGATATCGCCTGCGCTGGTGCTGATCCTGACCCGCCGCCCGTCGTCGGCAAGCGCGGTCGCCCGGACGCCGGTCCGCAGGTCCGGGACCGTTTCGGCCAGGACGGCAAGGACCCGTGCCGCCGCGATCACGCATGATGCAGGCTCGACCAGGACCGGGCCGTAGCCGGCCACGCCGGGGAACCGCTCGGCGGCCTGCTCGGCGCTGAGCAGCTCGCCAGGCGCTCCGGCCTGCCGCAGAGCGGCGCGGACGGCGGGCATCTGGTCGCCGAAGCTCAGCTGCGGCACCGGATAAAGCAGCCGCTCGCCCGCGGCATCCTCGACATCGCTCCACAGGTCCCTGGCGCGGCGGGCGAGTGCCACGTACCTCGCGTCTTCGTAGCCGAGCCGGAAGATGCGGCAGCTTCCCTTGGAGCCGCCGCCCTCGTGGCCGATCTCGGCCTGGTCGAGCAGGCATACGTCTCGGCCGCGGCTGAGCAGCGCCCGGGCTGCCGCCAGCCCGAGCAGGCCGCCTCCTATGACTACGACATCCCGGCGCTCGATCATCGTTCTCCCTCGTCAGGAAACCCGTCGGCGGTGCGCGGACGTCGCCATCAGGCCGTCATCCCATCCCGCACCCGTCGCCGCGGTACTGATGATTCTCGCGGCTGCCAGAGTCGCAGAACGCACGGTCTGGGCTAGTCGATCTGGGCTAGTAGACGGTATGCATCAGGGCCCGGACGTCAGCCAACGTCTGGCTGGCGATCTGGCGGGCCCGGTCGTTGCCTTCGGCCAGCACGTGGCGCAGGTAGGAAGGGTCAGCTGCCAGCTCGCGCCGCCGCGCTCGGATCGGGCGGAGCCGCTCGTTGAGCGCCTCGGTGAGAATCAGCTTGAGCCTGGCTGCTCCGCCGTCGCCGACGTCCTGCGCGATCTCCTGCGGAGTCCGACCCTGGCAGAGCGCGGCGAGCAGCAGCAGGTTGGACACCTCAGGGCGGTGTTCCGGTTCGTAGCTGATGCCGCGCAGGCTGTCGGTCTTGGCGCCTCGGATCAACTGGGCCGTCTCGTCCGCACTGGCCGCAAGCGGGATAGCGTTCCGCCTGCTCTTGCTCATCTTCTGGCCATCGACTCCGAGCAGCAGGGGCGCGACACTGAGCAGGCCGTCAGGTGCCGGGAAGTACGGATGCCCGTCGCAGTAACGGTCGTTGAAGCGGCGAGCGATCGTGCGGGTGAGTTCCAGGTGCGGCAGCTGATCCTTGCCGACCGGGACCAGATTGGCGTGGCAGGACAGGATGTCGGCGGCCTGATGGACCGGATAGCTGAACATCAGGGCACTCATCGAGGTTCCGCCGGTGGCCCCGAACTCCTCCTTCACGGTCGGATTCCGGCTCACCTCAGCCACGCTCACCAGGCTGAGGAACGGGATGAGCAGCTGATTGAGCGCCTCGACCTGGCTGTGCGCGAAGATCGTGGACCGCGCCGGGTCGATTCCTACCGCCAGGTAGTCAGCCACCAGCCCGAGTGTGTCGGCGGGCAGGCTGTCCGGTGCGTCCCGGTCGGTGATCGTCTGATAGTCGGCGATGAGCACCATGACCGCCGCGCCGAGGTCTTGCAGGCAGACCCGGTTGAGCAGGCTGCCGAACAGGTGGCCGACATGCAGGCGGCCGGTGGGCCGGTCGCCGGTCAGCACCCGGTACCGGTGCGGGTCTTCGCGGACAGCCTGATCAAGCTCAAGACTGCGCCGCTGCGCAGCCTCAACGGGAGCAGGCGCTAGGGCAGATGACACAGGAGCCTCCTGGAGATTCAAGCCTCCAGGCGCACGGCTGCACTGACCGCAGATCGGCCCGCCCGGAGGCGGGCCGTCGCACACAAGGACAGCTAGCCGCCTACCGCGGCTGCCACCAGCACGTGCGCGAGCATCGAGTCATAGCAGAAATTGTAGCTCAGCATGGTCAGACCGGTAGCGGGCGCAGCTGTTGGTCACGAGCTCCGGCCGGAATGCGCCCGAAGCGGTGCGGGCGTCACTGCGGACTCGCCATTCCGGGAATCAGCTGACGCCGTCGGCATCCACAAGTGCCAGGTAGTACCGGTAAGTGCGGCCGAAGGGCTCGCGGCGGTCCGTGAGCGCGGCCTGCAGCCAGGCTGCTGACTGCTCGGCCTTGCTGATCACGTCGGCCGGGTAGCCGTAGCGGATCTGGTGCTCGGCGAATTCGTCCGCGTCGAGCAGCTCGACCGGTCCACCGCGCCGCCGGCAGACATCGAGATCAAGGTCGATCATCGTGACCTCGTCGGAGCTCGGCCAGCGGGCCGGAGTGGTGATGTCGCAGTAGATCTCGGTCGGCGCCGGAGCGTCATTGAAGGCAGCCGTCCACCAGGTATCCCGCGGAAACAACATGATCTGCGCATGCTGGAAGGTGATCGCGGGACCGGTGCCTTTGCGCATCGTGCTCGGCGGCGCTGCTCCGGTCCACACTCCGTGCTGGTCCTCGCCGAGCAGCTGCATAGTCATATGCCAGTGCAGCGATCCGTCGTACTTGCGGTACACCACCCGGATTTCAGCGGCCATAGCCGGACTGTAACCGGCCGTGCGCGGTCGGCCCGGCGCGGCTCAGGCACTGGCTCCGGCTGGCGCTCGGATCACCAGCCGCGGGCGCGCCATTCGGCGACGTGCGGGCGCTCGGTGCGCAGAGTGGTGTCGCCGCCGTGACCGGGGTAGACCCAGGTTCCGTCGGGCAGTTCGGCGAAGATCCGATCTTCCAGATCGGTGATCAGCGAGTTGAACCGCTCCGGGTCATTCTGGGTGTTGCCAGGTCCGCCGGGGAAGAGCGAGTCGCCGGTGAACAGGTGCGGTTCCTGTGCCAGCGCACCATCGGCGTCGTAGCACAGCGCGATGCTGCCTGGCGTGTGGCCGCGCAGGTGAATGACGGAGAGCCGGGCATTGCCGACGGCGACGGTGTCGCCATGATTGACCAGCCTGGTGGGCGGTACCGGGAGCGCCGGAGCATCGTCCGGGTGCGCGACCGTGGCGGCGCCGGTGGCCTTGGCCACTGCCTCAAGCGCGACCCAGTGATCGCCATGCCGGTGGGTGGTGACGATGGTCGCCAGCGGCTCGCCGTCGATCAGGGCCAGCAGCGTCTCCGGCTCGTTCGCGGCGTCGATCAGCAGCAGCTCGCCGGTGCTTGTGCAGCGCAGCAGGTAGGCGTTGTTGTCCATCGGGCCGACGGCCACCTTGGTGATGGTCAGGCCGGTCAGCTCCCTGGTCTGCGCAGGTCCGCCGACGCTGACGTTGCCGGTGTAGGTCATCGATCTCCCTCTCGTTCTGCGTGTGGACCGCAGTCGTCAACCATAGGACGGAACCACCGGCAGTGATCCTGCCGGGTCCGTGGTCAGGTCGGCGCCGCTGTCGCGGCCGAGCAGCCAGGCCAGCAGCAGGTCGCCGGGGCCCGTGATCGCCAGGTCCGGTGCCGCCGCGGTCTCGGTCTCGTCGCCGGGCTCAGCCTCGTGGCCGGGCTCAGCCTCGTGGTCGGGACCGGCGGCAGCGGCCAGCTTGGCGTAAGCGGCCCGCCGCAGCAGGTACTGCCGGCCCGTGCTGGAATCGGTAAGCAGGGCGGCGGGCGTCGCCGGGTTGCCCGCCAGCTCGCCGGTAATCCGGTAAAGCTGCTCGGTGATGAACCACTCAGGCCAGTCGCTTGGCTGATATCCGGCAGCCAGATCGGCGTGGTGGATCTCGACTTCGAACAGCCTGCGGTGCAGCGTGAACCAGGCCGGATGAGACGGTCCGCGCGAGCCGCGCACCTCCGTCAGCCAGGCCTGCTCAGGCAGCTCGCGCGCCCGAGCGACGAAGGCCTGCGCCGACTCCGCGATATCGGCAGCGAGTTCAGCGGCGGACCGGCCAGCGCCGGCCTCGATCTGCTCCTCGCGGGCTGCCAGGCTCGGGTACTGCGGCGTCTCCTCGCCGGTGGATGCCCAGATGAGCAGGTTCTGCAGGCCGTCAGCATTGCGAGCGACATGGGTGAGCACGTGGCCGCGGCTCCAGCCGGGAAGCAGCGACGCCTCGCGAGCCTGCTGGTCGGTGAGCGCGGATGCCGAGGCGAGCAGGCGAGTGGTGGCATCGCCGATCCGGTCGATAAGCAGATCGACTGAGTGCGGCCCGGCCGAGGTATTCACTGGCGAGCTCCTCTCTGCTCGTTTGTCCCATCCTTGCCTACCGCAGCGCCGGGCCGGAAGCCGCGGGGCCGGCCGCCGTCTTTATGGGAAGTGCTCGGTGCCCAAGTCGCTCGCCTCGCGACCGTGACCGGCGCTCGGTCCCGGGCAGCCGGGAAGCGAATGGCTGCCGTGATGGTTGACTCCGGTGAGCGTCTTCCGGATAAGCCATCGGGCACCTGGCGACCGTGAGCCAGCCAGGCTTCCGCGCTTCCGCTGAGGCACCGCAGAATGTCAGACCCCCCAGATACGATTGGCTGCGCCCCTCCCAGGCCGTGACCAACTCCGCAGCCACCGTCCAGACCAGGAGAAACCGAGCGCATCGTGGCAGAACGTCTGGTCGTCCGCGGCGCCCGCGAGCACAACCTGAAGGATGTCTCGCTGGATCTGCCCAGAGACGCCATGATCGTCTTCACCGGGCTGTCCGGTTCCGGCAAGTCCAGCCTGGCGTTCGACACCATCTTCGCCGAGGGTCAGCGCCGTTACGTCGAGTCGCTGTCGGCCTACGCCAGGCAGTTCCTCGGCCAGATGGACAAGCCAGATGTGGACTTCATCGACGGGCTGTCCCCGGCCGTCTCGATCGATCAGAAGGCGGCTAGCCGCAACCCTCGCTCGACCGTCGGCACCGTCACCGAGGTCTACGACTACCTGCGCCTGCTGTTCGCCAGGATCGGCAAGCCGCACTGTCCGGTCTGCGGACGGCCGATCGCCAGGCAGACCCCGCAGCAGATCGTCGACCGGGTGCTTGAGCTTGACCAGGACGCCAGATTCCAGGTGCTGGCCCCGGTCATCCGCGGTCGCAAGGGCGAGTACACCGAGCTGCTCCGCGAGCTGCAGACCAAGGGCTACTCGCGAGCCAGGGTGGACGGCGTGACGATCCGGCTGGACAGCGCGACGGCTGGTAACCTGCCGGCCCTGAAGAAGTACGAGAAGCACACCATCGAGGTGATCGTCGACCGGCTGGCCGTCAAGGAGTCAGCGCGGCGCCGGCTCACCGACTCGGTGGAGACCGCGCTAGGCCTGTCCGGCGGCGTCGTGTTGCTCGAGTTCGTGGACTTGCCTGAGGACGACCCGAACCGGGAGCGGATGTTCTCCGAGCACCTGGCCTGCCTCTACGACGACCTGTCGTTCGAGGAGCTTGAGCCGAGATCGTTCTCGTTCAACTCGCCCTGGGGCGCCTGCCCGGACTGCACCGGGCTCGGCACCAAGATGGAGGTCGACCCCGAGCTAGTGGTGTCCGACCCCGAGCTGTCGCTGGCCGGCGGCGCGATCGGGGTGTGGAGCGGTGGTCATGTCAGCGACTACTTCGTCCGGCTGATGGAGGCGCTGGGCAGCGCTCTGGGCTTCAGCATCGACACCCCGTGGGGCAAGCTGCCCGCCGCCGCCCGCAAGGCGCTGCTGTACGGCCACGACGAGCAGGTGCACGTCAGGTACAAGAATAGATACGGCAGGGAGCGCTCGTACTACACGAACTTCGAGGGCGCGATCCCGTACATCGAGCGCCGTCACTCCGATGCGGAGAGCGACTCGAGCCGCGAGCGGTTCGCCGGGTTCATGCGGCAGGTTCCCTGCCCGGCCTGCCAGGGGACCCGGCTCAAGCCGCTGACCCTCGCGGTCAAGATGGACGGCCGGTCGATCGCCCAGTACTGCGCGCTGCCGATCGGCGAGCTGGCCAAGCTGCTGCTCACCCTGGAGCTCTCCGACCGGGATCAGCAGATCGCCGGCCGGGTGCTCAAGGAGATCAATGCGCGGCTCGGCTTCCTGCTCGACGTCGGCCTGGACTACCTGACCCTGGACCGGGCGTCGGCCACGCTGGCCGGGGGAGAGGCGCAGCGGATCAGGCTGGCCACGCAGATCGGCTCCGGTCTGGTCGGCGTGCTTTACGTGCTTGACGAGCCGTCGATCGGACTGCACCAGCGGGACAACCACCGGCTGCTCGAGACCCTGCTCAGGCTGCGCGACCTCGGCAACACGCTGATCGTCGTCGAGCACGACGAGGACACGATCAGGGCCGCGGACTGGGTGGTCGACATCGGCCCGAGGGCCGGTGAGCATGGCGGCCAGATCGTGGTGTCGGGTCCGCTCGAGGAACTGCTGGCCAGCCAGGAGTCGCTGACCGGTGCGTATCTCACCGGCCGGGAGTCGATCCCGGTGCCGGCCCGCCGGCGCCAGGTCGGCCGCGGCAAGGAGGTCGTGGTCAAGGGCGCGACCGAGCACAACCTGCGCGGCGTCGACGTCGCCTTCCCGCTCGGCTGCTTCGTAGCCGTGACCGGAGTCTCAGGATCCGGCAAGTCAACGCTGGTCAATGACATCCTCTACAGCGCGCTGGCGAAGGAACTGCACGGCACCAGGATCGTCCCTGGCCGCCATACCCGGGTGACCGGCATGCAGTACCTGGACAAGGTGGTGCATGTCGATCAGGGACCGATCGGCCGGACACCGCGGTCCAACCCGGCTACCTACACCGGGGTGTTCGACCACGTCAGGCGGCTGTTCGCGCAGACGACCGAGGCCAAGGTCCGTGGCTACCAGCCGGGCCGGTTCTCGTTCAACATCAAGGGCGGCCGGTGCGAGGCCTGTGCGGGCGACGGAACCATCAAGATCGAGATGCAGTTCCTGCCGGATGTGTACGTGCCCTGCGAGGTCTGTCACGGCGCCAGGTACAACACCGACACGCTCCAGGTGCACTACAAGGGCAAGACGATCGCCGACGTGCTGAATATGTCGATCGAAGAAGGCGCCGAGTTCTTCGAGCCGGTGCCTGCCATCTACCGGCACCTGAAGACGCTGGTCGACGTCGGCCTCGGCTACGTCAGGCTGGGCCAGCCAGCGCCGACCCTGTCCGGCGGCGAGGCCCAGCGGGTCAAGCTCGCCTCCGAGCTGCAGCGCAGGTCGACCGGGCGGACCATCTACGTCCTGGACGAGCCGACCACCGGCCTGCACTTCGATGACATCCGCAAGCTGCTCGGCGTCCTTGGTCGCCTAGTCGACGGCGGCAACACGGTCATCGTGATCGAGCACAACCTGGACGTGATCAAGACCGCCGACTGGGTGATCGACCTCGGCCCCGAGGGCGGCTCGCGCGGCGGCCTGGTGATCGCTACCGGCACCCCGGAGCAGGTCGCCAAGATCGAGGAGAGCTACACCGGCCAGTTCCTGAAGAAGGTGCTTAACGGGTAGTCCGCGGTCGGTCGGTCCCCGCCCAAGAACTGGTCGGATCAGGAGCAGATCAGCCAGCCGCTATGCGTTCTGACCCGGAACAGGCCGTCGCTGCCGAACTCCATTCGGCTGGTCACGGTGTCGACCAGGCGATCCTGCTCCGGCCGGTCCTGCGCGATGCTCAAGCTGCTGACGTAGTCAGCCACGGGCTGCGGGTCTGGCAGCAAGAGTTCACCGGTGAGGTCGTGCCTGATGACCGAGCCGAAGAAGCCCGCCAGCAGTTCCGCCCCCTGGTCGAGCCTGATCCGCTCCCCGATTGGGTGGGTTGCGGTCCGCCCCGCAATCGCGAGCCCCCAGTTGATGAGGTCAAACAGTTCGAGTAGATGATCGTTGCCGTTGAGCCCGATCACGACCCGCCCGCCTGGCCGGGTGACCCGGCGCAATTCCATGACCGCTTGCACCGGCTCCGGCACGTGGTAAAGCATGTGCATCGCCAGGGTCAGCTCGCAGGCTCCGGAGCGCAGCGGCAATGCGGTCGCGTCGCCAACCAGCAATTGTGCCGCCGGGAGCTGGAGTACCTGACTTTCGGCCGCTGCCAGCATCCCTGGCGAGATGTCGACGCCGAGCACGGCGCCCTGGTGGTCGCGGTGGCCAAGCTCCGCCAGGTAAAGCCCGTTGCCGCAGCCGACATCGGCGACAATCTCGCTTCCCGCCAGTCGCAGCGAGCCGAGCACCGCGGGGGCAAGTTCGAGCTTGGGCAGCTGATAGGCGTAGATGGACTGGCGGGCCGCGAGATTTCGATCATTGAGGTACTGCACCTCGCGTAGGAACGACCGATCGGCCCAGAACGGGGCGACATCATCTGCCACGATCGACAACATAGCTCTGGCGTCAGCCGTTCGCCGACGCGTCGCCCGCTCAGGAGAACCGGCGCACGGCCGCGATTACGGGTCCTGCCGAGCCACGCAGACGGATGCTCGCGGACGGCCGCTCAGTCTTCCTGATGAGCGGGTGAGCGGCTGGCACGGCTACCATTAACCCGGCTATATCGTGCGGTGCCACACTCCTGTTTCCTCAGCCAGGCAGATGATCGCGGCAGTGCATCCTGGCGGTCAAGGGAAAGGTCGGGCTGGATGACCAGTACACCGGAGTTCCGATTAGTGGCCGACGTGAGCAGCGAAAGTCCAGGCACCGTACGGCCGGTTCTTGACGGACTGGTCGGCTGTGTCGTCACCGAGACCAGCGACGGCTTCCATGTGGAGGGGACCCTGACCGGCGAGACCGCCAGGGATCTGAACCGGGCTTTGTTGTCGGATCTGCGCAGGCGTGAGCGGCGCACCCGGCTGCGAGCTGAGTGGACTTCAGCTGGCACAGTGGAGCGGTTCTTTGACTACGTGCCCAAAGGGAGCCGCCCGGCGGGAGATCAGCTATGACGAGCCAGCCGGGGACAGCTAGGCAAGCAGCCGCAGCCGCCCAGGATGGCGGCATCACCACAAGGACGGGCCTGGCGATGGTCGTGGTGATGACCGGCGTGCTGATCACCGCGGTCGACACCACGATCGTGGTTCTTGCGCTGCCCGAGATCCAGCGGGCGCTGCATGTCGCGCTCGCCTCGGTGATCTGGATCGTGATCGGCTACCTGCTCGTCATCACGCTGCTCGCCACCCAGGTGGGGCGGCTTGGCGACATGTTCGGCCGGGTCCGGATGTATGAGATGGGCTTCGCCGTCTTCATTCTCGGATCGTTCGCGTGCGCGCTCGCCTGGAATGAGGCATCGATCATCGGCTTCCGCGTGCTGCAGGGCATCGGCGGGGCGTTTGTCACCGCGAACAGCGGGGCAGTGATCGCCGACCTCTTCCCGCGAGAACGGCGGGGCCGCGCGTACGGCTACAACTCGGTCGGCTGGAGCCTCGGCGCGGTGCTGGGCATCGTGCTCGGCGGGCTCATCGTCACCTATGTCTCCTGGCGCTGGATCTTCTGGATCAATGTGCCGATCGGTGCCGCCGCGCTGCTGCTGGCCGTGCGCGTCCTGCACGAGCGGGGTGAGCGGGCGCGCAGGCATCTCGATCTGCTCGGAATGGTGAGCCTCGGCCTCGGGCTGTTCGGAGTGCTGTGGGCCATGACCAAGCTGGCCACCACGTCCTTCGACGCCACGGTCACCGGCTACCTGGTCGGCGGCATCGTGCTGCTCGCCGCCTTCGTCCTGATCGAGCGCAGGCAGGCCGAGCCGATGCTGGATCTGTCCCTGTTCAAGATCCCGATGATCGCGCCGTCGCTGCTCGCATCGTTCTTCCAGGGCCTGGCCAATTTCGCCGTGCTCTTCCTGGTCATCATGTACCTGCAGGGGCCGCGCGGGCTCTCGCCGATCCACGCTTCGCTGCTGCTTGTGCCCGGCTACGTCGGCGGCTCAGCGGTCGGACCGTTCGCCGGCCGGCTCGCCGACAAGTTCGGTCCGGTTATCCCCGCGACCGCGGGCCTGGCGATCCAGGTCGTTGCGCTGTTCATGTACGCGCACCTGGCGCTGGGTACAGGTCTGTGGCTGGTGGTCGTGGCCAGCGTGATCAACGGGATCGGGGCGAGCGCGTTCTTCCCTGCCAACAGCTCGGCCGTGATGAAGGCCTCGCCGCCCACGGTGTTCGGCATCGCCTCGGGCATGCTGCGGACGTTCGCCAACATCGGAATGGTCTTCTCGTTCTCGATGGCGATCCTGATCGCCTCCCGGTCGATCTCGAAGGGGCTCGCTTTCGCCATCTTCGTGGGGACGACCAGCCTGCACGGTCCGCTAGCGGTCGCCTTCACCACCGGGCTGCATTCCGCGTTCTATACGTCGATGATCTTCATGGCGATCGCCGCGCTGCTGTCCGCGAGCCGAGGCCGCCCGATTCGGGACCGGCTCCCATTCAGGCGCCAGGCCCCGGCCGAGAGCTAACCGCGGGAGCGGCCGGAACCGCAGTCAGCAGAACCGGCGGTCATCGGCTGACCAGCCGTCAGCCGAACGTGGACGATCCTGCCCCTGGGGTGCCTAGTGACCTCGGTCTGATCCGGTCTGGCGACGGTGCAGGGATGCCGGACCGCGGGTCGGTCGATTACGCTGCACGAGATGGAGATCGCTACCGGCGCCGGTCCGGCGATGGCCGAGGTCGACGACACGCCGGACCCAGCGTTCCTGCTGATGCTGACACACGGGGCCGGCGGCGGCGTCCGCAGTGCCGATCTGCTGGCTGCCAGGCATGCTGGGCTGGACCTCGGCGCCGCGGTCGCCAGGGTGATCCAGCCGTACCGGGTGCGCGGTGCCCGGGCGCCCGGGTCCGCCGAGCGGCAGGACGCCGCGTGGCTGGAGATCATCGCCGTCCTGCGCGCCAGATACCCAGGCATCCCGCTGGTTCAGGGCGGCCGGAGCAACGGCGCCAGGCTGGCCTGCCGCACGGCCCGGGCAGCCGGTGCGGTCGCGGTGCTGGCGCTGGCCTTTCCGCTGCATCCGCCTGGGCAGGCCGATGTCCCTGAACGTTCCCGCGCGCCGGAACTGCGCGCTGCCGGAGTTCCCGTCCTGGTCATCAACGGCGACCGAGATCCATTCGGGGTTCCTGCTGCCAGCGACGTGACCCGGCTGGTCGTGCTGCCTGGCGAGACACACGACCTGTCGAAGAACCCAGCTGCGATCGTGGCCGCGGTTCGGTCCTGGCTTGCGGACAGCGGCACGATTGCCGAAGTTACGCGGCCGGGGTAGCGTGCCTAGGCCGGGTAATCAGGTCGGTGGGGCGGTGCGGGGCGATGCTATCGCCGTCGGGGAGCAGTTCGCCGGTGTCCTCGAAGACCACGATGCCGTTGCAGAGCAGGCTCCAGCCCTGCTCCGGGTGGCTAATCAGAGTCCGAGCCGCTTCGTGGTCCGGGTCGCTGGCGCTCGGACACGGCGGCGAGTGCGGGCACATCGGGCGCCTCCTGGTCAAGTCTGTGGCTGTGGGGATGATCACAATCTAATCTGCCAGCAACCGCGCCAGTTTCGACATGGCACGCCGTGATGGTTTTCTGGCTCGGACTTTGTAGTTTTCCTAGTGCTTTCCCGGCTAGTCCAGGTAGCACGCTGATGACCCTTAGTCACTAGCAGTGATCCGGTCAGCGTATCCGATCAGACGGACCGGACGCCTCGGAACGAGCATGACGCACCGGACGAGTCAAACTCTAAGGGTTACCCGGACGTTTCGGGACGCAGGCCAACACCCTCCGGGCGGGGCGGGATGCCGGTCAGCCGGTGCGTCTCGCGGAGCGTGAGCAGCCGCTCCGCCTCGGCGTTCAGCGCGTGCACGACGGGGGTGGCCATGGCCTTGCGCCGGTAGATCCGGTCGTCATAACCACGCGGTCCGATCTCGGCTCGCATCGAGGCGTAGGCGGACCGCATGACGTCGGTCAGCGCCGAGTCCAGCTTTTTCGCAGTGGCGTACTGCTCGGCGCGCGGAGCTGCGGCGACCTGAGCCGCACGGTACTGCTGTTCGGTGGTTCTTGCCGCGGCGAGGAGATTATCGAAGTTCGCGGCGAGAGCGACGTCTGCCAGGTACTGGCTCTGTGCGTCCTCGCTGACCTGTTTACGGCCCACAATCACGCCGGTCAGCTTAGCGGACCTGCGGTCGCTCCGCTCAGGCCAGGCTGAGCATCCAGCTCTTGTGCAGGTCCGAGTACTCACCGCCGCTGGCCATGAGCTCGGCTGGCGAGCCGTCCTCGATCAGCTGCCCATGATCGAGCACCAGGACCCGATCGGCGATCTGAACGGTCGACAGCCGGTGCGCGATGATGACGGCTGTCCGGCCGGCCAGCACGGTCTGCAGCGCCTGCTGGACGATCCGCTCGCCAGGCAGGTCGAGCAGCGAGGTGGCCTCGTCGAGCACCAGTACGCTCGGCGCGGCCAGAAACGCCCGCGCGAACGAGATCAGCTGGCGCTGGCCTGCCGACAGCCGCCCGCCGCGCTTGCCGACTTGCTGGTCGTATCCGTCCGGCAGCGCGCCGATGAAGTCGCCAGCGCCGACCGCCTCGGCGGCGGCCACGATCTCCGCCCTGGACGCACCAGGCCTGCCGAGCGCGATGTTCTCCGCGATGGTCGCGCTGAACAGGAAGTTCTCCTGAGTGATCAGCACGACCTCACGGCGCAGGTCGGCGTCGGCGAGGTCCCGCAGATCGACGCCATCAAGCAGCACCTTGCCGTCATCGGGGTCGTAGAACCTCGCCATCAGCCGGGCGATCGTCGTCTTGCCCGCCCCGGTAGCGCCGACCAGGGCCACCGTCTGACCGGCCGGTATGGTCAGCTCAAGCCGGGGCAGCACGACGGCCTCCCGGTAGCCGAATCGCACCGCGGCGAACTGCACGCGCCGGCCGGGACCGCCGCCCTGGCTTTGGCTGGGCAGCGCCACGGGGTTCGCGGGCTCGCCGACCGACGGTGCCTCATCGAGCACCCCTGAGATCTTCTCCAGCCCGGCCGCCGCGGACTGGAAGGTGCTGTAGAACTGCGACACGTCCTGCAATGGCTCGAAGAACCGCCGCAGGTAGAGCAGGAACGTGACCAGCACGCCGACCTTCATGTCGTGGTCGATGACCCGCACTCCGCCGTAAAGCAGGACGGCGCCGACCGCGAGGTTGCCGATCAGTGTGACGCCGGGGAAGTAGATCGCCACCAGCCGCATCGACCGGGCCGACGCCTCCGCGTAGCCCTCGTTGAGCTCGCCGAAGATCTGGTCGTTGCGTGGCTCCCTGCGGAACGACTGGACCGCCCTGATGCCGTTGAACGTCTCCACGAAATGCACGATCACCAGCGCGATGGTCTCCCTGGTCCGCCGGTAAGCCACCGCCGACTCGCGCCGGAACCAGGCCGACATCCAGGTCAGCGGCAGGAAGCCAGTCAGCACGGCCAGCGCGAGCGGCCAGTCGAGCAGCAGCATCCCGGTGCCGACGAAGAGCAGCGAGAGAGCGGCGGTGACCAGCGAGTCAAGGCCCTCGTCGAACAGCTCGGAGATGGAGTCCATGTCGGACACCTGGCGGGAGATCACCCGGCCGGAGGTGTAGTGCTCGTGAAAGCCCACCGGCAGCCGCTGGAAATGGCCGAACAGCCTGCATCGCAGCTCGAGTACGACCTGCCCGCCCATCTGGCCGATCGCGGCGATGAATCCGGCGCTCGCGGTGGCCTGAATCAGCACGGTCACGGCGAACTCGGCGACCGTGATGATCAGCGGAACGGGGTCCTGAGTGCGGAGCAGCGCGGGTATCTGGTCCACGCCGATACCGACCAGCCACGGGCCCGCTAGGGCAGCGAGGTTCGCGGCCAGGATCAGCAGGCCGATCACGGCTACCCTGGACCGATGCGGGCGGAGCAGGTCGGCGAGCAAGGCCCGGCTGCGCCTGCGGAGCAGGAGCGACAGACCTTTGGGCAGCTCGTCCACCTCTTCCGCGGCGATGCCGCGCCACTCCTGGACCGGCTGGGTCATCGCCGCGCTCCCGTCATGTCGGCGCCGGTGCTCGGGCCCGGTGAATCTGGCCCCGCTGAGTCTTCCCCCGCCGAGTCTGCCCGCGCGGCATCCAGGGCTGCAGCATCCAGGGCTGCGGGATCCTGGCGTGCGGGATCCTGGCGTGCGGGATCCTGGCGTGCGGGATCCTGGCGTGCGGGATCCTGGCCTGCGGAATCGGGGGCTGCGCTCATCAGGTAGCGGTAATGCGGGCTGCTGGCGAGCAGCTCGCGATGGGTGCCCAGGGCGGTGATCTCGCCGTTCTCGAGAACAGCGACCTGATTGGCCAGCGTGACGGTAGATGGCCGGTGCGCCACCACGAGGGCGGTCGAGCGAGTCAGGGCGTGGCTCAGCGCCGCGGTCACCTTCGCCTCGGTGTGCACATCCAGGGCGGATAGCGGGTCGTCAAGGAGCAGCACAGACGGGCTGGCCAGGATGGCGCGGGCCAGCGCGATCCGCTGGCGCTGGCCGCCGGACAGGGACATCCCCTGCTCGCCGATCCGGGTGTCCAGCCCCCAGGGGAGATCCTGGACGAAGTCGGCCTGCGCGGCGGCCAGGGCGGCTTCAATCACGGCGTCGCTGGCATCGGGTGCGCCGAGTGCGACATTCTCCCTGACACTGACCGAGAACAGGGTCGGATCCTCGAATGCGCACGCCACCGCCGTCCGCAGCACGGGAAGCGGCAGTTCTCTGACGTCCGTGCCGTCCAGCCTGATCGATCCCGACGTTACCTCGGCCAGCCGGGCGACCAGGTACAGCAAGGTCGTCTTGCCGGAACCGGTGCCGCCTACCAGTGCCATCGTCTCGCCGGGGGGCAGGTCGAGGCAGATGTCGCGCAGCACCGGCTGGGATGCCCCGGGAAAGCTGAACGAGACATGGTCGAACGTGAGCCGCCCGGCCGGCCGCCCACCGGATCGCGGTTGCGGTACGGTCAGCGCTGCCGTGCCAGCGGTCGCCAGCGCGGTCGTCCCGGCCCCGCTCGTCCCCGTNCCGCTCATCCCCGCACCGGTCCCCGTGCCGGTCGGCCCCGTGCCGGTCGGCCCNGTGCCGGTCGGCCCCGTGCCGGTCCTGCTCGTGCCGATCGGCCCCGTGCCCGAGCTGCCCGTGCCCGAGGTGCCCCGGCCCGAGGTGCCCCGGCCTGCGGCGCTGGTGGCCGCCAGAGCCGCGAGGCTGGTGATTGCCGGGTTCGGCGGGCTGGTGATCGCTGGGTCGGTGTCGAGGATCTCGTAGACGCGCTGGGCGGCGGTTGCTGCCTCCTGCCCGAGCGCCAGGATGTAGCCCATCGCCTCGATCGGCCAGACCAGCTGCAGAACCAGCGCGATGAAGGCGACCAGACCGCCGGTGGTCAGGCCGCCGTGGCTGACCGCGAGCGCGCCGAGCAGCAGGATCAGCGCGATCAGGGCATTCGGCAGCAGGTCGAGGCTGGCCCAGAACGTCCCGCGCAGCCTGGCCTTGCTGACCTGGGTCTGATAGACGGTCATCGCCCGGTCCCGGTGCAGGCCAGCGGCCTGGTCCCGGCGGCCGAGCGCCTTGAGCACCCGGATGCCGGCGGCTGATTCCTCCACGTAGGTGGCCAGGTCGTCTTGCTGGTCCTGTACTCGCCTGGAGAGCACCCGGTACCGCCGCTCGAACCGCAGGCAGATCGCAGTGACCGGGGCGAACACCAACGCGGTGAGCAGCCCGAGCAGCAGGTTGAGCCGGATCAGCAGCGTCACGACGACAGCGAAGGTGGCCACATTGGTGATCAGGAAGATGGTGCCGAAGCCGGCGAAGCGCCGAATCGCCGACAGGTCCGTGGTCGCCCTGGAGAGCAGCTGGCCAGACTGCCAGGCCTCGTGGAAGCTGGGTTCCAGGCGCTGCAGATGGGCGTACAGATCCCCCCGGATCGACTGCTCCATCGCTGCCACCGCGTTGGCCTGCACCCACCGGCGGATCAGGTTGAGCACTACTTCGGCGATGCCGAGTCCGATAGCGGCAAGGCCGATCGGAACGAGCAGTCCGTGTCCGTGCGGGGCGCCTGGCTTGCTCGCGGCAGCCGTCGCGATCGGGCCGTCGATCGCGGCCTTGGTCAGCAGCGGGATGACGATCTCGGTGCCCGCGGCCAGCAGCGCCGCGGCGAGCATGCCGACGAGCTGGCCGTAGTACGGGCGGAGGTACTCCCTGGTTCGCCAGAGTGCGGCCAGCGGGATCTGTGCCGCGGGCATGCCGGAACGAGTTACGACATCACCGGTGGCCACTTGCCGGATGTTAACCCGGCCTGGCGTTCACTGTCACTTTGTTTTCTGGCCGCTCGCGGCTGGCGTAAGAACGGGTATTTCTGGCACTCTGGCGAAGCGCGCCGGTTTGGGTCCGGGGGCCGCGGCGCGAGCAGGGAGGTACCCGTGGAATTCGACGACTCCTGGGCTAGCCGCACGCAGGCGGCTCCAGTGCTCGCCGTGGCCGGTGTGCTGACCGCATATCACGATGGCGTCGACGCGATCTGCCGGATCGCCGCGAATCTCGCCGGCGATGCCTGGGAGCTGCCGACGCCGTGCCCGGAATGGCGCGCGGCCGATCTGGCCGGCCACCTGCGGTGCATTGTGGACGACTATCACGAGTACCTCGACGACGCTCCGGTCAGCCGGTTCTCGCGGCTGATGGCCACCGGCGCGCATCAGGACACCGTTGCACGGAAGCTGGCCAGGCAGAATGCCGCCGAGTTGGCCGCCCTGCCTGATGTCCAGCCTGACCAGCACATCTCGGCGTTCGCCGCGTCAGCCCGGCGGTACGCGGCCAGGCTTGGCCCGCTCTTCCCGCTGCCACATCACAGCTACCGGGGCAGGGTGATTACCGTGGCCGGGATGGCCGGGCTGGCTTGCGTGGAGTGGCACCTGCACGCATGGGATCTGGCTGCGGCGCTTGGCCAGAGCTACCGGCCGGCCGATCCGGTAGCGGTCAGGGCCGGCTGGCTGGCCGGGATTCCGCAGCTAAAAGTCTCTGTCGTCGGCGATCCGTGGCTGGCCGTGTTGTGGGCATCCGGCCGCCAGCCTGGCTGAGCCGACCTGACCCTGGCCTCGGGTTGCCGTTGGGCTCGGGCTGGCCCCGTGGGCTCGGGCTGGCCCCTGTTCGGGCCGGCCCCGTGGGCTCGGGCTGGCCCCGTGGGCTCGGGCTGGCCTCGTGGGCTCGGGCTGGCCCTCATGGGCCGGGGCTGCCCCTTGGGCCCGGGGCAGGCATGGCCGGCCGGGCTGAGATGATGACCGCATACCTAAGGAGGCTGGCCGCCAGTGGCATTCGACGTGGACACGATCCGGGCTTCCTATCCGGCGCTGGCGGATGGCTACGCCTATCTGGATGGCGCGGCCGGAACTCAGCTGCCGAATTCGGTGATCGGCGCGATCAGGGACGCTTACCTGGCCGGGCTTGGCAATGCTGGCGGAGCCTTCCCGGCCAGCGCACGAGCCGTGGCGATCACCGCCAGCTGCCGTCAAGCAGTCGCCGATCTCACCGGAGGTGACCCGGGCGGCGTCATCCTCGGGCCGAACATGACCACGCTGACCTACCGGATAGCTGCCGCGCTGGCGGATACCTGGCGGCCTGGGGACGAGGTCATCGTGTCCCAGCTTGACCACGATGCGAATGTCCGCCCCTGGGTTCAGGCTGCGGCCAGGGCCGGGGCACTGGTGCGCTGGGCCCAGGTCGATCCGGCCACTGGTGAGCTGCCGTCGGAACAGTACGCCGACCTGCTGTCCGGCCGGACCAAGCTGGTCGCGGTAAGCGCAGCCAGCAACATCATCGGCACCCGGCCCGACGTGTCGGCGATCACGGTGATGGCCCGCGCCGCCGGGGCGCTGAGCTATGTCGATGGCGTGCATGCGACATCGCACGGGCCGGTGGATGTGCGGGCACTCGGTGCGGATTTCTACGCGACCAGCGCCTACAAGTGGTCCGGGCCGCACATCGGCGCCGTGATCGCCGATCCGGCTCTGCTGGAAGAACTCCGGCCGGACAAGCTGGTACCTGCTCCGGACACGGTTCCCGAGCGGTTCGAGCTTGGCACACCGGCGTTTGCCGACCTGGCCGGCGTCGCCGCTGCCGTCGATCATCTGGCAGCGCTCGACGGCGGCGCTACCGGCACCAGGCGAGAGCGTGTCGTGGCCTCCATGACGGCGGCGCAGCGGCACGAGCAGCAGCTCTTCGGCGTGCTCCTGGGCGGTCTGGATGCCATGCCGCAGGTAACCACGTACGGCAAGGCGGCCAGCCGGACAGCGACCGCGTACTTCAGGGTGGCCGGCCTGACCCCCGGCCAGGTGGCCGAGCACCTGGCGAGCCGCAAGATCAACGTCTGGAGCGGCCACAACTACGCGTGGGAGCTGACCGGAGTGCTCGGCATCAGGGACTCAGGCTGCGCGGTACGCGCCGGACTGGTGCACTACAACGACGAGGCAGACGTGCGCAGGCTGCTCGAAGCGGTTGCCGAGCTGGCGTCGCCGCACTGACCAGTACCGCGATCGGGCAGACGGTCCAGCGCTGTCGGCACGGCGCTGTCGGACGGCGCAGGCTCGGACCGAGGGTGCCGCGTCGGATCAGGAAATCTTGTACCGGTAGAGCCGAGATTCGCGAAGTTCGAAGCCGAGCCGCTCGTACAGCCGGCCGGCCGCCGCCCTGGACGGCCGGGAGGTCAGGTCGACCGTCCGGGCGCCAGCCTCCTGGGCCAGCCGGACTGCCGCCAGCGTCAGTGCCTCGCCGATCCGCTGGCCGCGCGCCGACTCGTCCACCACCACGTCCTCGATCCAGGCCCGGACGCCGGTCGGAATGGGGAACATGGCCAGAGTCAGCGTTCCGACGATCTGGCCTTCGGTGCGAGCCAGCAGCACGGTGCTGGCTGGCGCCGAGATGATGGCGGACAGCATCTGCGCGTCCAGCGGTGGCGCGGACGTGGAGAGCTGCGGTAGCAGCCGCTCAAATGCCTCGACTACCTCGGCGGTGATCTCATGGAGCACCTGGACGTCGACGTTCACCCGCGCAATCTACTCGGTCGGCTCGCCAGGCAGCGGGCGAATCCCGTCCCGGCTAGGTGTCGTGAGTCAGGCGATGCCGAGCAGGCGCAGGGCAGCCGCTGTTCCGGCGGCGGCGACGATGACGACCAGGAACGGGGCCCGCAGCAGCAAGGCAAGCACGGCAGCGGCGAGGCCTGCCAGCCTGGCCGGGTCGAGCACCAGCGCCGAGCCTTTGCTGGTCGCCTGGACGGCGACTAGCGCGGCGAGCAGGGCGACCGGGACGAGTTCGGCGAAGCGCTTCACCCGCGGGTTGCCGAGCAGGCGCTCGGGGACGGTCAGCCCGGCCAGCTTGAGCAGGTAGCATCCGGCCGCGGTCGCCAGCACGGCGATCCAGATGCCGCTCATGCCGATCGGCCGTCGCTGCTCGGCCGTCTGGCCAGTGCGCCGGCCAGTGCGGCGAAGGCGGCTAGGATGACCGGCGCGCCGGCTGGCAGCAGTGGGGTGGCCGCCAGCGCGATCGCGGCGCCGCCCGCCGCCACGGCGCGCTCGGTACGCCCGGCTTGCAGGCGCGGCCAGATCAGAGCGAGGAACGCGGCCGGCCCGATCACGTCAAGCCCGAATGATTGCGGTGAGCCGAGTCGGCCGGCGCCGACCGCGCCGATCAGGGTGGCCGCGTTCCAGGTCAGGTACAGGCTGGCGAAGGTCGCGCGGAATCCGGTCCGGGCGGCCGCGTGGTCCGGCTGAGCCAGCGCGATGGCCGCCGACTCGTCGGTGACGCCCTGGGCGGTGGCGAACCGCCGCAGGCCGTGCACCTGCAGCAGATCCGCGAGGCGGAGGCTGTAGAGCGCGTTCCTGCTGCCGAGCATGATCGCGCCAGCGGTGCCTGCGAGCAGGCTGCCGCCGCCGGCTATCGCTCCGGCCAGTGCGAACTGCGAGGCACCGGTATAGGCGAGCAGGCTCAGCGCGCAGGCTTGCCAGGCACTCAAGCCCGCGCCGACGGCCGCGGCGCCGAAGGCGAGGCCGGACACGCCGACGGCCAGACCGAGCAGGATGCCGTCACGCACCGGCCGGGCCGCGCCAGCGGAGAGACGGCTGGCAGCGGGTTGGTCGGCCGGATGGTGCGCAGGCTGCGCTGGACAGTCCTCATCACACTGTGCGTAATCGGTCATGCGACGAGGTTATTCGCCAGATCATTCCAAACCGGCCGCGGACCTGTCGCAGCCGGATGCAGTTCGGATAGAAAGTACGCATGGCAGAAAAGGCGCTCGTGCTTGGCGGCGGCGGGGTCACCGGCGTCGCCTGGGAGATCGGCATCTTGACCGGGCTGGCGGAACGTGGCGTCGATCTGTCCGACGCGGACCTGGTGGTGGGGACCTCAGCGGGATCGGTGGTCGGCACCGATGTGCGGTCGGGAGTCAGTCTGGCCGAGCTCTACCAGGTACAGCTGGCTCCGCCCAGGGGCGAGATCAAGGCGGCCGTCGGTCCGGCAGTTCTGGCGAAGTACGTCAGGGCGATGATCTTCGCACGGAACCCGGTCACTGTCCGGGCCAGGATCGGTGCGATGGCACTGCGGGCCAAAACCGAGCCTGAGGCCCGGCGGCGATCCGTGATCGAGTCCAGGCTTCCGGTGCGCGATTGGCCGCCCAGCCCGCTCAAGATCACCGCAGTTGACGCCGTTACCGGCGAGTTCGTGGTCTTCGACGCCGCCAGTGGCGTCGGCCTGGTCGACGCCGTGGCCGCCAGTTGCGCGGTTCCTGGGGTTTGGCCTCCGGTCACCATCAACGGGCGGCGCTACATCGACGGCGGTATGCGATCGGCTACCAACGTGGATCTGGCGGCGGGATGCCGGCGGATCGTGGTGATCGCGCCGATCACTCAGGGCTTCGGATCGGCCATCACCGGCGTGGGCAGGCAGGTGCGCCGGCTCACCGAGCAGGGCGCTGAGGTTCTGGTGATCAAGCCCGACCAAGCCGCCGCCAAGGCGATCGGCCGCAACGTGCTCGATCCGGCCCGGCGGGCAGCTGCGGCGCGCGCCGGGCACCTCCAATCGGCAACGCAGGCGCTTGCCGTCGCTGCGATCTGGTCAGCGCCACGACCCGAATCGAGCGGGCAGGCGGCGTCGCCCGGTCAGGCCTGACCTGCGTCGCTTCGGCCGGGCTCGCTGATCGTGCGATCAGCCCCGACCGAGGCTGATCGCACGATCAGCTCCGATCGGGGCCGTTAGCCGAAGCGAGCCGGGCCCGGCGGGAGGGCGGGCCCGGCTCGCAGGTTCTGCGGTGGCTTCAGACGGCGTACTCAAGCAGCGG
>JGI12269J14319_10000561_pt1 | contig 35694 bp, 32 predicted proteins | sample PeaSoiSIISIP2007_FD_14319 | JGI IMG/M metagenome (IMG submission 14319)
GTGTTGTAACCTCCTGTATAGGGGGATTCATGTTAGTCGAAGAGCAGATCGCCGCGCGTCAGGAGAGAGCCAAGGCAACACCACTGAAGATCTTGAAGCGGCCAGCAAGCGGGATTTTTGGCGATTATACCGTCAAGTCCGCTAGTGGCCAGAGCTATCGGGTGGCGGTGCGCGGCCCGGGGCTTTTCGAGAACTATTGTTCCTGTCCAGATTTTGCAAAGAATACGCTGGGAACCTGCAAGCATATTGAGGCGATGCTGCTTCAGCTTCGCAAGCGCCACAGCAAGAAGCTGGACCCGGCAGAGTACCAGCGCACACGCGCTTCGATCTCGCTGCAATACGGGGATTCGATCGAGGTGCGACTGCGGATGGCTACCTCCACCAAACCCGGCTTGCGGGCCATCAAGGAGAAGTATTTTGATGCCGCCGGCCTGCTGCTCCGCGAGCACTTCGGAGAATTCGCCGAGATCCTGGAAGCGCTGCGCAAGGCGGACGACCAAGCGGTCATCTATAGCGATGTTTTGGATTACATCGATCGGGAAAACGAGTTATCCGAAGGGCTTAAAACAGAGCGCAAGCTGCTGGCGAAACTCAAGCGAGACCAGGACTCCACTGCTGGCGTTTTGAAAGGCAAGCTGCTGCCCTACCAGGTGCGCGGCGCTGTCTTTGCGGCTTGTCGGGGCCGCGTGGTTCTGGCCGACGACATGGGGCTGGGAAAGACCGTGCAAGCGCTGGCCGGGGCCGAGTTGCTGCGCCGAGACAAAGGAATCAAAAAGGTTCTGGTGATAGCTCCCGCCTCGGTCAAGTATCAGTGGAAGACGGAAATTGAGAAGTTCACATATAACTCGGCGCAAGTTATAGACGGGTTGCTGCCACGTCGGAAAGAGTTATATGCCTCTCCGATGTTTTTCAATCTCATCAACTATGAACTGGTTTTGAAAGACCTCAAGTATTTGCAGGAGATGAGTCCAGACCTGATCATTCTGGACGAAGCGCAGCGCATCCGCAACTGGACCACGGCCACCGCGCGCACCATCAAACAACTGAAGAGCCGCTATGCTTTTGTGCTGACCGGAACGCCGCTGGAAAACAAGCTGGAAGAACTCTTCTCGGTGGTGGAGTTTGTGGATGGGCGCAGGCTTGGGCCTGCTTTTCGCTTCGTGCATGAACATCGCATTGAAGATGAGAAGGGGCATCTACTCGGTTATCGAGGCTTGGACAGCATTCAAAAGCAATTGGCACCGATTCTTCTCCGGCGCACACGGCAAGAGGTGCTCAAGGAACTGCCGGAACGCACCGATCAGATCTTCCGCGTGCCGTTGACTGACGAGCAGGCGGAACCTTATCACGAACAGAGTGATATTCTTGCTGGACTGATGCGCAAATGGGAGCGGCAGGGCTGGCTTTCCGATATAGATCAAAAGCGGATTCTGTGCTGTATTCAAAATATGCGCATGTTATGCAACTCGACGTTTCTCTTCGATAAGCAGACTCATCATTCGCCCAAGCTCGACGAGTTTCGCGAGATACTACGCGAGCTTGCCATCGAAGAAAATCGCAAGGTGGTTGTCTTCAGCGAGTATGAGCGCATGACGTATCTGGCCGGAGAAGTGTTGCGCAAACTGGGAATCGGCTTCGTCTCGCTGCACGGCGGAGTGCCGTCTCATAAGCGCGGAGCGCTGATGGCCAAGTTCAAGGACGATCCGGAGTGCAAGGTTTTTCTTTCCACCGATGCGGGAGGCGTGGGACTGAACCTGCAATCCGCTTCCGTGGTGGTGAACTTCGAGCCGCCTTGGAATCCGGCGCGGCTGGAGCAGCGCATCGGGCGCGTACATCGGCTGGGCCAGCAACGCCCAGTGCATGTGATCCACATGCTGACCAGCGAAAGCATCGAGGAGCGCGTATGGGAGACGCTGCAACTGAAGAAGTCGCTGTTCGCGGGAGTCTTTGATTCGCCGACCGGCGAAGTCAGCTTTGCCAAGCTGGGCCGCAAGACAATGATGCAGGCCGTGAAGGAGATCTTTGCGGATCAGCCGAGTGAACCGAAGCCAGCCATGAAAGTGTCCTCTGCCGCTCCGGTCGCAACTTTGCAGGATCATATGCCCGCGCAAGAAACTCTGGTCGCTTCACCGTATGCCGGAGCGCGTGAAGACGTCAGTGCGTCAACAACGCCCATTACGCCATCCAGGCCCAATGACGTTGCAACGGCCGCGGCCTCCTTGCTTGAAGCAGGGCTTCGATTCATCGAGACCATCGCGGCGGATCGGGCCGCAGGGAACTCCACGGATGCACCCAACCGTCGGCTGAGTGAGTCGTTCTCTGGCCTAATCTCACTGGATGCACGGACAAACCGCCCTGTGCTGTCCATTCCCTTGCCTGAATCGATAACCCAGGAGCGGCTCACTGGCGCGATAGCCGCGCTGCTGAACGCATTCCGGTAAGCCCCTCGCACGACACCTTCAACCGCGTCTTTGCGGCGCTGGACCCGATCGACTGCGGCCACGGGCGCGTGGAGCAACGCCGCTGCTCGGTGATTGCCGACCTGAGCCTGATCGAGAAAGCAGCGGAGTGGGCGTCAATACAGAGGCCCGATGCGGAGCGGCTGAACACGGTGATCCGCCAGCACTGGGGGATCGAAAATAAGCTGCATTGGGCTCTGGATGTGGGCTTCAGCGAGGATTTGGACCGCAAGCGCGCGGGCCATTCAGCGCAGAACTTCTCGCTTCTGAACCGCATCGCTCTGAACCTTCTCAAACAAGAAACGACCTTCAAGCGCGGGATCAAGGGCAAAAGGCTCAAGGCCGCCTGGAACCACCTCTACCTGCTGAAATTGCTGGGGATTTGATATGCGTCGGCCCTGGCATTGAGTCTCTGTTGTTTCGATAATGCTATGATCTTTCTGGCAGCGGAGCGTTCCAAGCCGGGATCAGGTCGAAGCATTTGTTTCGACTTATCCCTCTCTGGGGATACCCCAGGGGAACGTGAATAACTGGAGTTACGTCGCATGACCGCCAGTATCTTGCCGGGCTTGTGGTCAATGAACGGCTCAATGTTGTGCGCGATGATTTTGATCGGCTGAAAGCAGTTCTTACCAATTGCGCTCGGCATGGAGCGGAAAGTCAGAACCGCGACGCGCACCCCTTCTTCCAAATGCATTTGGCTGGTCGTGTGGGTTTTATTGAGATGGTGAATCCGGAAAAGGGAAAACGACTGCGGAAGGTATTCGATCAAATTATTTGGTGGCCGCGTCCAGGTAACTTGAATAGGTCAAAAGTATTGTTCACAGGATCAGCAAGTTAGCTTCCGCTTCGCGGAAATCGCAAGTTGGCAAGTTAGCGATAGCTTATGTTGTCATAACTCGACGCTGCAAGTGGGGCTGCTCAGGATGACAGGTCGATAGGGGATATTTAGATTGAAGCGGCCTCCAGCCAGAGGCTGACAGCTACTAGCTGGAGGCCTTATTGGTTAGCGGTTCTTAGCGACTTCTTCGACGGTGACGGGGTCGAGGAAGGGCATGGCGGCGCGGAGTTTCTTGCCGACGATCTCGACCGGGTGCTTGGCTTCGGCGTCGCGGAAGGCTTGGAATTCCTTGCGGCCGGAGTTCTGGTCGGCGAGGAAGCGCTTGGCGAATTCACCGTTCTGGATTTCGGTGAGGATCTGCTTCATGGCCTTCTTGCTGTCTTCGTTGACGACGCGAGGACCGCTGACGTAGTCGCCCCACTCGGCGGTATCGGAGATGGAGTAGCGCATATAGGCGAGGCCGCCGCGATAGATGAGATCGACGATGAGCTTTAGCTCGTGCAGGCACTCGAAGTAGGCGCTCTCGGGCTGGTAACCGGCCTCGACGAGGGTCTCAAATCCAGCCTTGATGAGTGCGCTGACGCCGCCGCAGAGCACGGCCTGCTCGCCGAAGAGATCGGTCTCGGTCTCTTCCTTGAAAGTGGTCTCAAGCACTCCGGCGCGGGTGCAGCCGATGCCCTTGAGGTAGCTCAGATTGAGGGCGTGGGCCTTGCCGGTGGCATCCTGGTGGACGGCGATGAGTCCGGGGACGCCGCCGCCCTCGGTGAAGACTTCGCGGACGCGATGACCGGGCGCCTTGGGCGCGGCCATGCCCACATCAATGCCCGCAGCGGGGATGATGGTCTTGTAGTGAATATTGAAGCCGTGGGCAAAGAGCAGCATCTTGCCTGCGGAGAGGTTGGGACCGATCTCGTCGGCGTAGAGCTTGGCAGCGGTCTGATCGGGAACCAGGACCATGACGACGTCAGCCCACTTGGTGACTTCGGGGACGGTGCCGACTTCCAGGCCGGCCTTCTGGGCCTTGGCGATGGACTTGGAGTTGGGGGCGAGGCCAACCTTTACTTGAACCCCGGAATCCTTGAGGTTAAGAGCATGGGCATGCCCCTGGGAGCCGTAGCCGATGATGGCTACCTTATTGGATTGGATAAGGGAGAGATCGGCATCTTTGTCGTAGTACGTGGTGGCCATGATTTTCCTTTGCTTGCGTGGTTAGAGTGTTCTTGGAGAGGGGCGGCTGATGCGCGCCCACAATTCAGGTACAAAACTTGAGGTCCGAGGCTTCCCATGTCTCAAAATCGAGACCTGGGGCACCCAGCACTGGTGAAACAACACAACATTACTATTCTATTCCGGTTCACAGGCCGCACTGTTGGCAAAGACCGTTTGAGGCTGTTCGGAGGCTGCGGCAGGTTCGGTTGAGCCGGCGGCGCCCATGGCCTTGAGGACGCGGCTGGTGTGCTGACCGCGGCGCATGGTCATCTTGCCGCTGCGGCAGATTTCCAGTACACGCTCCTCGCCCTCGTTGAGCACCTGAATGAGGCCTTCAATCTTGCTTTCGACGCCGGTCATCTCGATCATCATCGACTCAGGCGCCAGATCGACGATGCGGGCGCGGAAGACCTCGACCAGCTCGAAGATTTGTGAGCGGTTTTTGGGCGTGGCTGCGACTTTGATGAGCGCGAGTTCGCGGGTCACCGAGGGAGCCTGGGCAATATCGTCCACATCGACGACGTTTTCCAGCTTGAAGAGGCTGGCGCGAATGCGGTGGCCGGACTCGGCCGATGCCTCGCAGACGACGGTCATGCGGGAGAGGCCGACGCGCTCGCTGCGACCAACGGTGAGCGAGTTGATGTTGATGTTCAGGCGACGAAAGAGGGACGCTACGCGCGTCAGCACTCCCGGCAAGTCTTCTACGTACGCGACGAATGTGTGCAACATGGCAGCCTTTCCAGTGATCAGTTAAAGCGTATTTGCGCGAATCAGCGGTTGCTGGACTCAGATCTCTAACCACTGATCTCCATCATTTATCGTTGGACGACTCGATCAGCGGGTTCTGATCGGGACGGCGAATCATCTCGTGCAAAGCATTGCCGACGGGAATCATGGGGTAGACGGAGTCTTCTTTCTCGACCATGAAGTTGAGCAGGAACGCGCCGGAGTGGGCGCGGGCGGCTTCAACGGCGGGGGCCAGCTCCTGGCGGGTGCGGACGGTGAGGCCACGGATGCCATGCGCGTCAGCGAGTTTGACGAAGTCGGGGCTGAGCAGTGGCGTGCATTCGTAGTTCTTCTCATAGAAGAACTCCTGCCACTGGCGGACCATGCCGAGATAGCCGTTATTGATGATGGCGATGTTGATCTTGATGCCTTCCTGGGCGATGGTGGCCAGCTCAGGCGAGGTCATCTGGATGCCGCCGTCGCCGGCGATGACCCAGACTTCCTTGCTGCGGCAGGCGAACTTTGCGCCGATAGCCGCAGGGAGCGCGAAGCCCATGGTGCCCAGGCCGCCGGAAGTGATCAGGGTGCGGGGCTGCTCATGATGGTAGTACTGCGCCTCCCACATCTGATGCTGGCCCACGTCGGTGACGATGATGGCGTTGCCGCCGGTGATGCGCCAGATATCGTGAATGACGTGGGCGGCGTAGAGGTGGCCGAGGTCGGGCAGGTTCTTGATGTCGCGCACAGCCGAAGCGCCTTTGCTGTCACTGATAGTCTTGAGCCATGCCGCGCCGTCACGGCCGGAGATGCGCGGCAGCAGTTCTTCCAGCACTTCGCGCAGGTCGCCGAGCAGCGGCACATCGATCTTGATGTTCTTGTTGACCTCGGCGGGATCGACTTCGATGTGAATCTTCTTGGCCTTGGTGGCATAGGTGGCAACGGTGCCGGTCACGCGGTCGTCGAAGCGCATTCCGCAGGCGATCAGCAGGTCGGATTCCTGAATGGCGTGGTTGACCCAGGACTCGCCGTGCATGCCCATCATGCCCAGATTCAGAGGATGCGAGGCAGGGAATGCGCCAAGGCCGAGAAGAGTGAGGGCAACGGGAATCTGTGCGCGCTCGGCGAGGGTGCGAATCTGCTCCATAGCGCCGGACTCGATGATGCCGTGACCGGCGAGAATGACGGGGCGCTGCGCGTTGCGAATGAGATCGGCGGCCTGCGCGAGGCCGGATTCTTCGATCGTGCGCATGGGATGGGGACGGACGGGGCGGGGCTTGGCGGCTTCGAAGTCGAAGATGGCCGTGCCCTGCTGCGCGTCCTTGGTAATATCGACCAGCACCGGGCCGGGGCGCGCGGACTTGGCGATCTGGAAGGCGTAGCGAATGGCGGCCGCAATATCCTCAGTGCGATTGATGAGGAAGTTATGCTTGGTGACGGGCAGAGTGATGCCGGTGATATCGACTTCCTGGAAGGCATCCGTACCCAGCACCTTGCTGGATACGTTGCCGGTAATACAGACCATGGGAATGGAATCCAGCATGGCGGTGGCGATGCCGGTAACCAGATTGGTGGCACCGGGACCGCTGGTGGCGATGCAGACACCCACCTTGCCAGAGGCGCGGGCATAACCGTCGGCCATGTGCGCCGCGCCCTGCTCGTGGCGCACCAGCGTGTGGTGGATGGGGAACTTGCGCAGCGCGTCATAGACGGGCAGGATTGCGCCGCCAGGATAGCCGAAAACGTCGGTAACGCCTTCGCCTACCAGCGTGGCCCAGACGATCTCCGCGCCGGTCAGGCGGGTGGGCGTACTGTTGGATGCTTGCGGGGTTGCGTTGGTTCCCATGTGAGACTCCTTTGTCAGAGATCAGTAGTCAGAGATCAGTTAGATTTTCGCCTTGAGCCAGGTTGCTTCGTCGTGCTTGGCTTCGAAAGCGTCCAGCGCAGCAGCGTGACGCAACGTGAGGCCAATATCGTCGAGACCTTCGATGAGGCAATACTTGCGGAAGGGATCGATTTCAAAGGTGGCAGAGAATCCTTTGTTATCAGTGACGGTCTGGTTTTCCAGCGAGACGGTCAACTGATAGCCGGGGATGGTCTGTGCGTTCTTCAGCAGCTCGGCAACTTTTTCTTCGCTGATGCGCACCAGCACGATGCCGTTCTTGCCCGCATTGGAGAAGAAGATATCGGCGAAGGTGGGCGCAATGACCACGCGGAAGCCGAAGTCGCTCAGCGCCCATGCTGCGTGCTCGCGGCTGGAGCCGCAGGCGAAGTTCTTGCCCGCCACCAGGATCTGCGCGCCCTTGTAACGCGGATCGTTCAGCACGAAATCGGGGACCGGCTCGCCGGTGGGCGTCTGCCGCCAATCGAAGAAGAGAAAGTCACCGTAGCCGGTGCGCTCAATGCGCTTGAGGAACTGCTTGGGAATGATCTGGTCGGTATCGACGTTGGTGCGGTCGAGCGGCGCTACGACGGAAGTGAGTGTCCGAAATTGTTCCATTATGCCTTTACCTCCCAGTTACGAATATCAACGAAATGACCAGTGATAGCGGCTGCGGCGGCCATCTCCGGGCTGACCAGATGCGTGCGTCCGCCGCGTCCCTGGCGGCCTTCAAAGTTGCGGTTGCTGGTGGAGGCGCAACGCTCACCGGGAGCCAGAACGTCGGGGTTCATGGCCAGGCACATGGAGCAGCCCGGCTCACGCCATTCAAATCCCGCGGCGCGGAAGATCTTGTCGAGGCCTTCTTTTTCCGCCTCTGCCTTGACGGCCTGCGAACCGGGAACCACCATGGCGCTGACCGTGGTTGCAACCTTGTAACCAGCGGCGATGCGGGCCGCGGCGCGCATATCTTCAATGCGGCCATTGGTGCAGGAGCCAATGAAGACGCGATCAATCTGCACGTCTTCCAGCTTGGTGCCGGCCTTCAGGTCCATATAGTCCAGGGCGCGCTGGAGGTTGACGCGCTCGATCTCATTGGTGCCGAGAACGGCGGGATCGGGCACAGTAGCGGTGATGGGGGCAACCATGCCGGGGCTGGTTCCCCAACTTACGTAGGGAGCCAGAGTCGCGGCATCAATGACCAACTCGCGATCAAACGTTGCGCCTTTATCGGTGAAGAGCTTGCTCCACTCAGTGACGGCCTGATCCCACGCAGCGCCTTTGGGCGCGTACTTGCGGCCCTTTAGGTAGGCGAAGGTCTTCTGGTCGGGAGCGATCATGCCGGCGCGCGCGCCTGCTTCAATGCTCATGTTGCAGACGGTCATGCGGCCCTCGACAGAGAGGGCGCGAATGGCCGAACCCGCGTACTCGACCACGTAGCCGGTCGCGCCATCGGTGCCGATCTTGCCAATAACTGCCAAGATAATATCTTTCGCGGTAACCCCGGCAGGCAGTTCGCCCTCGACGGAGATGCGGAAGGTTTTGGGCTTGGACTGGGGCAGGGTCTGCGTAGCCAGCACATGCTCGACTTCGCTGGTGCCGATGCCGAAGGCCAGAGCGCCAAACGCGCCGTGGGTGCTGGTGTGCGAGTCGCCGCAGACAATGGTCATGCCGGGCTTGGTGAAGCCCAACTCGGGTCCGATGACGTGGACCACGCCTTGATCGGGCGAGTCTACATCGAAGAGTTCAACGCCGAAATCAGCGCAGTTCTGGCGCAGCGCGTTGATCTGCTTGACCGCAATCTGATCGACGATATTGAGACGGCCTTCGATGGTGGTGGGAATATTGTGGTCCACCGTGGCGATGCAGCGATTGGGACAGCGCACCTTGCGACCGCTGAGGCGCAAGCCTTCAAATGCCTGCGGTGAGGTCACTTCATGCAGCAATTGCAGGTCGATGTACAGCAGGGTAGGCTCGCCCTTCGGCTCGGCCACCAAGTGCTGCTCCCATACCTTTTCGAATAATGTCTTTGGTTCGCTCATTGGAATCCTTTACCATTTCAGTTGGCATTCCCTCAGGGGCTAAAGCCCAGAGTGTCACGCCAAGTTGATGTACGGGCTAAAGCCCGTACCCTTCAAAAAAACTTAAGCGGCGGCATGGCTAAAGCCGTGCCCTTTCAAAACAGCTTTCTACGCTTTCGCAAGCAATTGCTTTACAATCTCGCGAACCTTCGCGCCGACTTCCTTGGTGGTAAGCACCGGGTAGCCTTGTGGGTTGGAGCGGGCCAGATCCGGTGTGCGGAAGCCCAGCTCGAGCACCTTGCGCACGGCGGTCTCGATGGCTACAGCTTCAGTTTCAAGACCCGCGGTGTGGCGCAGAATCAACGCGGTGGAAAGAATCGCGCCGAATGGATTGGCGAGGCCCTTGCCAGCAATATCTGGAGCTGAACCGTGAATCGGCTCGTAGAGGTTGATCTTTCCGCCAATGGTGGCCGAGGGGAGCATACCCAGCGAGCCGGTGATGACGCCGGATTCGTCGCTCAAAATGTCGCCAAACAGATTCTCGGTCAGCACCACGTCGAAGTCCTTGGGGCGATTCATCAGGTGCATGGCCATCGCATCCACATACTGATGTTCGAGGGTCACGTCGGGGAACTCGGCGGCCACTTCAATGACCGTGGCGCGCCAGAGTTGCGAGACTTCCAGCACGTTGGCCTTATCCACGCTGGTCAGCTTCTTCTTGCGCTTCTGGGCCAGCTTGAATGCCACGCGGGCCACGCGAACCACTTCATCGCGCGTGTAACGCATGGTGTTCCAGGCTTCGCCCTTTTCGCGATTCCACTCGCGCGGCTGGCCAAAGTACAGGCCGCCCAGCAACTCGCGCACAAAGAGAATATCCGCGCCTTCAATGATCTCGGGACGCAAGGGGCTATTGACGGCAAGCTCCTTGAGCGCAAAGGCGGGGCGCAGATTGGCGAAGCCGCCGAGCACCGAGCGGATCTTCAGCAGGCCGGCCTCGGGACGCTTGTCGGGCGCGAGCGAATTGAACTCGTTGCCGCCCACCGCGCCCAGCAGCACGGCGTCGGAGGCCAGCGCGGCGTCAATGGTTTCCTGTGGCAGAGGCGTGCCGTCGGTGGTGATGGCGATGCCGCCGATGCGCTTGTAATCGAGTTCGAGCGTGTGGCCGCCCAGGTTCATGACTTCCTGCAGAACCGCGACTGCTTCATTCGTGACTTCAGGACCGATGCCGTCGCCGGCCGTTACCAAAACTTTCAGTTTCATGCGTTCTCTTTCAGTGGTCAGTAATCAGTTGTCAGTTTGATGCTCGTTGATTAGTCCAGCTCAGAAACGGGTTCCTTGCGCTGTTCGCGAATATGACTGGGAACAAGACTGACCAGATCATAGTCGTAAATATTCTTCTTGCGGTCGGCGAGAGCTACAAAGCGGTAGTAAGTCTGCTGTAACTCCTCGCGGGTCAGAGTGAAGCCCAACTGCTCGAGGCGATGACGCAGCGCGGCGCGGCCGGAGTGCTTGCCGAGGACCAGATGGGTCTTGGCGACGCCGACCAGAGCGGGGGTCATGATCTCGTAGCAGAGCGGGTTGGCCAGCATTCCATGCTGATGAATGCCGGACTCGTGGGCAAAGGCGTTGTCGCCGACGATGGCCTTGTTGGGCGAGGGGCGGAAGGTGATGATCTGGCCCAGCACCTGGCTGGTGGGATAGAGATTTTCCAGCTTGATGCCGCTGGAGACGTTGTAGCGGTCGCCGCGCACATAGAGGGCCGCGGCAATCTCTTCCAGGGCCGCGTTGCCGGCTCGTTCGCCGATGCCGTTGATCGTACACTCGACCTGACGCGCGCCATTCTGAATGGCGGCCAGCGAGTTGGCGACGGCCAGGCCGAGATCGTCGTGACAGTGGGAGGAAAGAATGATGCCTTTTTCGTCAACTGCGGGAACGCGGCGACGAACCTCGGCGAACATCGCGCCGTACTCGTCAGGGGTGCTGTAGCCGACGGTGTCGGGCATATTGATGGTGGTTGCGCCAGCCTCGACGGCGATGCGCACCATCTCGACGAGAAAATCGCGGTCGGAGCGGGTGGCATCCTCGGGCGAGAATTCAATATCGTCCACGTGCGTGCGCGCCAGACGGATAGACTCGCCGGTCAGGTCGAGCGCTTCCTGACGCCCGATCTTGAGTTTGTACTGGAGGTGCAGGTCGCTGGAGGCGAGGAAGATGTGGATGCGCGAACGCTCGGCAAATTGCAGGGCGCGAGCGGCCATCTCGATATCTTCAGCCTTGGCGCGGGCAAGGGAAGCGATGCGGGGCTTGCGGATGGCCTGAGTAATGGTGGCGATGGCCGCGAAGTCGCCCTCGGAGGCCATGGCAAAGCCAGCCTCGATGATATCCACGCCGAGATCTTCCAGGGCATGGGCCATGGTGAGCTTTTCCTGCGTGGTCATGCTGCAACCGGGAGACTGCTCGCCGTCGCGCAACGTGGTGTCGAAAAATACTACCTGATCTGAACTCATGAATTTGCCTGCTTAGGGGAAACCTCGATTGCAATACAGATAGTGTCGCGCAATTGGTCATATAAGGCAAAGTTATTATTTTTGGGGAAGCGATAAGCTGTGCTTATAATGAAACAGAGATCAGGGGGTAGAGATCAGAGATCAGTTTTTTCTTTAGTTGGTGAACAGCATGGGCTTTTAACTGGATTCACTGGATTAAGGCAAATTCGACTGATTTGGCTTGACACGTGGCACTTTGCACCAACAATCAACGTGATCTCTGTGAGCTGATATGGAACTGAGCCAACTGGAGACGTTTTTGGCGGTGGCGGAGGAGCGAAGCTTCTCGCGGGCGGCGGTGCGGCTGCACAGGACGCAACCGGCGATCAGCCAGGTGATCCGCAAGCTGGAAGCGGCGGTGGGCGAGACGCTGTTTGACCGTGCGGCGCGGGATGGGTCGTTGACGGCGGCCGGTGTGCTGCTGCGTGACTACGCACTGCGGCTGATGGCACTGCGGCGCGAGGCGACCAGCGCGCTGGACGAGTTGAAGAGCCTGGAACGCGGCCATCTGCAATTGGCGGCCAACGAATATACGTGCATGTACCTGCTACCGGCGATTGACCATTTCCGGCGGGAGTTTCCGCACATCAGCGTGACGGTGCATCGGATGCTGGCATCGCGCATTCCGGAGGAGCTGAACCTGCGCACCTTTGAGTTGGGGGTGATCTCGTTCCGGCCCGATCCGGCGCAGTATCGTACGATTGCCGTTTATGGAGACAGTCTGGCGTTCATTGTGAGTCCCAAGCATCCGCTGGCTGGGGCCAAGCGGGTTTCCATCAATGACCTGGGCGAGGAGCTGTTTGTGGCCCACAATGTGGCCTCGCCGCTGCGGCGCAAGGTGATCGAGGCATTTCAGCGTTACAGGACGCCGCTGAATATGGGCATCGAACTGCCGACCATCGAGGCAATCAAGCGGTTTGTGGCGCTGGGTAACGGGGTGGCACTGGTTCCGCATCTGAGTGTGGCGCGGGAGTTGGAGAACGGGGACTTGGTGCGGGTGACGGTGGACGAGTTGGAGATCAAGCGGGTGCTGCGGCTGGTGCATCGGCGGCAGACGACGCTTTCCTACGCGGCGGAGGAATTTTTACGCACGGTGCGAACGCTGGCGCGGGAGCAGGGACCACCCTTCTTCTATCAGGTGGAACGGGCGGGGTGAGAAGCGAAGACAGGGACTCCGCTAGGCTGGCGAAGTTCACGTTTGACCGCCAGCCGTGCAGAGCAAAGAGAACCTACCGGCAACCCACCGTTTATTTGAATTGGCGAGAAAAATCAACGAGATAGTAGCCGACGACGAAGAGAGTCGAGGCGAGGGCCAGCCCCATGGCCAGACGCAAAAGGGGCTGAACTTTGTTGACTCTTTGGACGATGGCGGCTTGGGCGTCCTTCTCGTGATTGAAGGACTCATCGAGGAAGATCTGGTCTTCCTCGTCGCGTTCCAGGCTAGTGCGATAGACCCAGACGGCTACGAACATCAGCACAAAAACGCCCCAAATCGACCACATGACGGGCACGATAGTCATACTCCACCTCCCAGCAAATTTATCTGGTCCCAGTTACCGGCGGGTCCGTAGCAGGAATCGCGGTCTCGTGAGTAGAGGGGCCCTACGGTTCCCCATCATATCCCCAAAAAGGTGTAGTTGTGGTGACAAAAAACATAGAATTTTTCTCAAGGGAACCAAGGTAACTTTTCCTCAGGCTCAAATAGAGGGATGCGGTCAAGGCGGGAATCGGGGGAGTGGGAGAATGCGACTTTTTTCCCGCAGAGTGCATCCAATGGGATAAAGCACCCCTGTGGGCTTGTTTCCCGGCTCACAGACCGGTAAAGTTAAGAAGAACGGCTCGTATCTCAACCTTCTGGAGTGAACATGGCGACTGCAACCACTGTACCCGAACTGGAAGTCAAGAAAGCGCCCCTCAACCTGACCCCGCAGGCCATCGCCAAGGTGCGCGAAATCATGGCCTCGCAGGATCCTCTACCCGCAGGACTGCGCATTGGCGTGGTGGGCGGCGGCTGCTCGGGCTTTCAGTATTCGATGGCTTTCGAGAACCAGAGCGGCATGATGGACAAGGTGTTCAGCTTTGAAGACTTGAAGGTCTTTGTGGATGCCACCTCGTTGATGTACCTGAACGGCTGCACGGTCGATTACGTGGAGACGCTGGAAGCGGCGGGCTTCAAGTTCGACAATCCGCAGGTCAAGAGCACGTGCGGCTGCGGTTCTTCCTTCAGCGCGTAAGATTTTTGATTTGCCGAAAAGGCTCGTCTCCTTTTAGGGGATGAGCCTTTTGTGCGTTCAGGACGTAAGAGCCTCTTGCGTAGCTTCAGGGAGGTTATGCCGCTGCATAGCAATACTTCTGAGCCGGATCAATCGGGAACCTCTGAATGTCTGCCTATTGAAGGATACGGGCTTTGGCCCCCGAGGGATTGCATTCTGCATTCACCTGTACTTGTTCAGAGGTTCCTTAGGTTTGTACCTTCCGCGTACTCCATCGACCGTCTGCCGCGTCCAACCTGCAGGCGGTATTCTTTTTGTTGCGGATGCGTATTCATTCCATCGTCGTGTGCTTTCTCTTCCCGATCTTTGCCGCCCTGGCGGCAACAGCGCAGGAGCCTGCTCTGCGCATGGACGTGCGCCTGGTCAATGTCTTTGTGAACGTGACCGATCGCGACGGCGATTCGGTCGGTGGCCTGGGGCGCGAGGATTTTTCCCTTGCCGAAGATGGGCGCGCGCAACGGATCGCCGTCTTCGAGCGCCAATCCGACAGGCAACTCAATCTCACCTTGGCCATCGATACCAGCGGCAGCGTACAAAAGGATTTGGACCTGGAGGCCAACGCCGCGCGCCGCTTCGTGCATGCTCTCTTGCGCCCACAAGATCGGGTCAGCTTGGTGCAATTTGCCACAGAGGTGCGTGAGATCACGCCCTTCACCGGCAAATTCAGTCAGATCGATCGCGGTCTCGTTCAGTTGAAGGGAGACTGGGCCACCGCACTCTACGATGCTGTCTCCTTTGCTTCTGTGCGGCTGGCGGGAAGACCGGGGCGCAGAGTGCTGGTGCTGATCTCGGACGGAGACGATACGGCCAGAAGCACCACCTTCGCGCAAGCCTTGGAAGATGCCCTGCGCAATGAAGTGATGATCTACAGCATCATCGACGTGCCCATCGATGCCAGCGCCGGTCGCGCCCTGGGCGGCGAGCACGCCCTCATCTCTCTGGCCGAACAGACCGGCGGCAAGAGCTACTACGTTCGTGACGGTGGCATGGAAAAGGTCTTCGCCCGCATTGGCGACGATCTCCGCGCCCAGTACCTGCTTGGCTATTACCCTCGGAATCAGGAGCTGGGAAGGCCATTTCATCGCATTCAAGTAACCGTTCCCCGCGCCGCGTCCGATGCGTTTGCGCTGCATTATCGCGCAGGCTATTACGTCGTGGATGCATCGGTAAGAACAAATGAACGCCTTGACCACAGGATTCCGTAATTCAGCTCACGACTTTTTGCTCGAGGACAGGTGCTCCACCACCGGGCCGCCTGAGACCTTGATCGGGATTGTTTGTGGGTGCTAGAATTCCGCACCATGAGTGAACCTACCAATTATGCCAATCAATTGCTCACAAGCAAGGAGTTCTTCGAGCGCTCTACCAGGGTTCTCGACGAGGCCGACTCCGCCTTCCGTCCACACGACCAGATGATGACCGTGGCGCAGCAGGTGGCACACGCGGCGCAGACGATCGACTGGTTTATCGAAGGTGCCTCGCGGCCTGAAGGCTTCGATCTGGATTTTGAGAAGCACGCCAAGGTCATTGCGCAGGTGGCCTCACTTGCCGCCGCGCGTCAGATGCTCGAAGCGGCTTTTGCAAACGCAATCGAATTCGTGCGTTCACGCGGCGCGGAGGGACTTGCGCAACCCCTGCCGCCCGGCCCGATCATGGGTGGCCAGCCCATCGGCGAGATCGTATGGTCCATCATCGAGCACACCGCGCATCACCGTGGCGCGCTGACCGTTTACTCGCGATTGCTCGGAAAAGTTCCGCCCATGCCCTACGGCGGCTGAATCGATTCAGGTGAACTGCGCGCAGTACGCCTATTGAACAGGCCCTAATGACTGGGTGCTCCATCTTTGCGATTTTTCTTGCGCAAGGGTCGGAGGGATCAGGTGCCTTCAGGCACCAGAAAAAGTAATCTAACCTTCAAAGCAGGGTGCTCCAGGTGCCAGGTGCCTCGCTTTTGGGCACATGGGAAACCTCCGAACCCAATCCGCTCAGTTGAATAGCTCCCCCCAAAATCCCCCTCAGGAGCCTCCAGCGAGTCTCTCCCCAAAAATCATATTTCCGACTTTTTGCGCACCATTCTCGACAAAACGCGCACAATGGAGAGATGAGGGGAAACCCTCTGAACGCCCCAATCCGACCTGGATTGGAACGGTCAGAATCGTGTACCCCCACCCCCTCCCCCTGTGGAAATCGCATTCCACCCCCTGCGAATTCAAATAACTACCAAGGAATCAGGCATTTGTAAATTTTACATAGTTACTGAAAAGTAAACAGAGAGGCCCTTTTTTGGCCCTTTTTTGCCCCAAAAACCCCGATTTTACCCTCAAAATCGCCCTGTTTTGCCCAATTTTCGACCCCAAAAACGCTGTGCAGCCGCCTTCTCCAGGCTGCGGAGAAGGATCGCTGCCAGTTTCATCTTGCGTGGGCTGGTAACGTCGGCGGTGAACTGCGAAGAAACCAACGCGGACCATAAGGTCCACGTTCCAGCCGACTTGGAGGTCTGCGCAACAGTTCAGTGCTCTGCGGGTTGTATCGCCGCTGGGAACTATAATGAAGAATGGTCGTTTGCGCTCCATTGCCAGTGATTGATCTGCGTAAGCGTTCAACCAACTCATTTCCGGTGCCTTCCCTTTGAATGACTCGATCATCATCCGCGGCGCGCGGACGCACAATCTGAAGAACGTTGACTGCGAGATCCCCCACGGGAAGCTCACGGTGGTCAGCGGCGTCTCCGGCTCCGGCAAATCCTCGCTGGCCTTCGATACGATCTATGCAGAGGGCCAACGGCGCTACGTCGAGTCGCTCTCAGCCTATGCGCGCCAGTTTCTGGAGCGTATCGAAAAGCCTGATGTGGATCTGATCGACGGCCTTGCTCCGGCCATCGCCATCAAGCAGAAGAACACCACGCGCAATCCCCGTTCGACGGTGGCCACGGCCACGGAAATCTACGATTATCTGCGCCTGCTCTACGCGCGCTGCGGCACGGTGCATTGCATTCATTGCGACGGGCTGGTCAAGCGCGACTCGATGGACGAAATTGCCGCAGGAATTCTGGCATTGGGGGAGGGAACTCGCCTGAATGTGCTGTTTCCCGTGCTCACTGCGACTCCGTCGCCGGAAGAGTTGCTCAAGCCCGCGCCGCGCGCCACAAAGTCCCCAGCAAAGTCCGCGAAACCGATTGCAAAGTCCGCCGATTCTCCGCACACCGAAACGCTGAAAGCCCGCCTGACCGAATTGCGCGCCGGTGGCTTCAATCGCCTCTATCAGCAGGGCAAAATCGTCGAATTCTCCACCCCTGAATCCCTGCTCGACCTGGACTTCACACTTCCGGTATTTATTCTTCTTGATCGCATCGTAGTCAATGAGGAGAACCGCGCGCGCATCGTGGACGCCGCCGAAATTGCCTATCGTGAGGCCGACGAGGTGATCTACGAAGAGGCTCCGCGCGAGGAAGCGGCCGAGCACAAACGGCATCGCTTTTCCGGCGCGTATGAGTGCAAAAGCTGCCACCGGCCCGGTTGCGAGCCGCAGCCGCACCTTTTCAGCTTCAACAATCCGCAGGGCGCGTGCCCGCGCTGCCAGGGCTTCGGCAATACAGTCGATTACGACCTTAATCTGGTGATTCCGGACAAGTCTCTCTGCCTTGCCGACGGCGCCATTGATCCCTGGGAGCGCCCCAAATACAAGTCCTGGTATACCGAGCTGCGCAAGAATGCCGACGCGTTGGGGATTCCGCTGAACGTGGCATGGCGCGACCTTTCCGAGCCGGTCCGCGAGATTATTCTGCACGGCAAAGGCGCTTTCGTCGGCGTCTATGGCTTCTTTGAGCAGATGGAGAAGAAGAAGTACAAGCTGCATGTGCGTGTGATGCTCAGCAAATATCGCGGTTACGCTGAGTGCCCTGATTGCCGAGGCCAACGCCTGCGCGCCGAGGCCCGCAGCGTGCGCATCAACGGCAAGAATATCTGTCAGGCCACGGCGCTCACCATCGCCCATGCCAAGCAGTTCTTTGCGGCGCTGACGCTCTCGGCGATGCAGGAGGAGATTGCGGGGCCGATTCTGGATGAAGTCCGCCAGCGGCTCAGCTTTCTGGATGCAGTGGGCCTGGAATACCTGACGCTCGACCGCCTTGCCTCGACGCTGAGCGGCGGCGAGGCGCAGCGTATTCAACTGGCCACCTCGCTTGGTTCGCGGCTGGTGGGCGCGCTTTACGTGCTCGACGAGCCTTCCATTGGCTTGCACACGCGCGATACCGAGCGGCTGATTCACATCCTGGAAAACCTGCGCGACCTGGGCAATACCATTCTGGTGGTGGAGCACGATGCCGACGTGCTGCGCGCCGCCGACCATCTGCTCGACCTGGGTCCCGGCGCAGGCGAGTTCGGCGGCAAGCTGCTGGCCGAGGGCGTTCTGGCGGAGATTGAAGCCAATCCCAATTCGCTGACCGGGCGCTATCTTTCCGGCCAGATTTCGATCCCTGTGCCCACTCGCCGCCGTGTGTCGGGCAAGGAGCGCCTGCTACTGCGCGGTGCCTACGCCAATAATCTGCATGGACTTGATGTGGAGATTCCGCTTGGAATGCTGGTGGCCATCACCGGCGTCTCCGGCTCGGGAAAGTCCACGCTGGTGCATCAGGTGCTGTATCGAGCCGTAGCGCGCGCGCTGGGCCACTCCGAGGGCGCGGATCCCTCTGGCGTCTTTTCCTCGCTGGGCGGCGTCGAGCGGCTCAACGACGTAGTGCTGGTGGATCAGACCCCCATCGGTCGTACTCCGCGCTCCAACCCCATCACCTATATCAAGGGCTTCGACCTGGTCCGCGAGTTGTTCGCCGCGCAGCCGGAGGCCAAAAAGCATTCCCTCACCCCCGGCCACTTCTCTTTCAACGTTCCCGGCGGCCGCTGCAATACCTGCGAAGGCGACGGCACCGTCACGGTGGAAATGCAGTTTCTGGCCGACGTTGAACTGCCCTGCGAAGACTGCAATGGCACGCGCTATCAGGCCAAAGTCTTGCAGGTGGAGTACAAGGGCAAGAACATTCACGATGTGCTGCAAATGACCGTCAAGGAGGCGCTGCGCTTCTTCGTAGGGCATCCTCGCCTGCTGGAAAAACTGGCCGTGCTGGACGAGATCGGTCTGGGCTACCTGCGGCTGGGCCAGTCGGCCACCACGCTCAGCGGTGGCGAGGCGCAGCGCGTCAAGCTTGCCGCGCATCTGGCCCAGGTTCGCGCAGCCAACGCCAATGCCAAGCCCTCGCAAGCCAGCCGCGTCCTTTATATTCTCGACGAACCCACCACCGGTCTGCACTTTGACGACGTTTCCAAGCTGCTGACCGCCTTCCGCAAGCTCATCGACGGCGGCGGCTCGCTGATCGTGATCGAGCACAATCTCGACGTGATCAAGTGCGCCGATTGGGTGATCGACCTGGGGCCTGAAGGCGGCGAAGGCGGCGGAAAGATCGTCGCCGAAGGCACCCCTGAGCAGATTGCCGCCAACCTGCACTCCCATACCGGCAAGTGGCTGGCGCGGGTGCTGTAAAAAGTGGTTTTGGCTTGTGGGATCGTCGGATCGAATGGCAATGTAAGCGCGCTGACTCACGCGCTGTTCGGGTTATACCTGAATCACCATCTCCGAGTATGGCTTCAACTGCGCATCCACCGTCAGCAGATGCAGCGGTTCGCTCATGGCCTGCGCAATCAGGATGCGGTCGAATGGGTCGCTGTGATAAAGCGGTAGCTTGGTAACTAGAATTGCACTCTTTGACCAAACCGGCAGTTCCTGAAATCCGCTGGCTCCAATCTGTCCCAGAAGTTCCTCTGGATCGGCAGCCATTTTCCCCAGTCGTACTTTGATCGCTATTTCCCAAAGAGAAGCCGAAGAGACAAAAATGGCCTCCGCCCCCGCAATCAGCTCCAGTGCCTTTGTGGAGAGACGTCCGCGCTCATAAAACGACCAGTAGAAGATGTGCGTATCCAGGAGAAGACGCATTATCGCCCTTCGAATCCGGCCAGAATCTCATCTGGAAGCGGCGCATCGAAATCATCTGCAATCCAGCCTTTTCCTTCCAGAAGTCCCAAGCGATAAGTGCGCTTCTCCGGCTTCAGAACCGTCAACCGCGCCACCGGCCGCCCGGCGCGCGCAATGACAACATCCGTGCCAGACGAAGCCAGATCTACCAGCTTGGAAAGCTGCGTTTTTGCTTCATAGATATTCACCGTGAGCATGGTGGCCTCCTTGACTTGACCAAGTCTAGTCAAGGATACCTCGATTTGCCTTCTCTCTCAAAAAAATTTCAGCGCATAGGACCTATCCGTAACAGTCCTGCTGGCCGGTAATGCTGCTGGTGGACTGAAAACTATACCGTTGCCAGCCGCAGTTCGGCATAATCTCTTCCCAGCAGCGCACAGAGCGCCTCGACCACCAGCTCATGGTCGGATGGTCGGCCCGTTCCGGTTTCACTTTCTCTCGCTCATCGAACTGTGCCTTACTTGGCCACCGTCAGCTTCACCTGCGTGGTTTGATCGACGCGCGCGCCAGCCGGCGGCAACTGTGCCGTCACGGCTCCGGGCTTCACTGGCGGCAGGGGTATGGCGCCTTCTTTGCCCACCGCACCCACCGGCACATCCACGAATTTGGGGGGCGCGGTCTGGATGCCCACAGCGGCCAGCTCCGCCTGCGCGCTCACGACCGGCACTCCGATCAGGTCCGGCATGACAAATCCGTCGGCAGCATCCTCATTGGCCGCCGCCACCAGCAGGTTGATACTGGGCCGCTCGATCCCCTGCGCCTTGGCCGGCGGGTCCTGGGCCAGCACCGTGCCCGCATCCACTCCAACCCACGGAAGTCGCGCTGTCGTGCCCACGCCCAGCCCCACACGCCGCAGCGTCAAGGCCGCCACGCGCTCATCGCGACCCACGGTATCTGGCACGTCCACGGTCTGTGGACCCAAGCTCTCGGCCACGCGCACCCGCCACTCGCGACGTACCACGGTTCCCGCCGCTGGAGACTGCGTCAGAATATGACCTGCCGCCACGTCTCCCGAGTAATAGCGGTTATCCACGTTCAGATTCAGCCCCAGCCCCGCCGTCTGACTGCGTGCGTCGGCCACGGTCATACCCTTCAGCAGCGGAACCGTCACCTCGGCCCCGTGAATGGCAAAGTGCATAGTCGCAATCGCCGCCAGCAGCGCCACTGCTACCAGCAACATTACCAGCGACGCCGCCTGAAAAAAATTTACGAGCCTTTGCATTGATCCTCTTCAAATCATTCAATCTGGTTTTCAAGCAGGCGTGGTTTCACTGTTTCGAACAGAAAAGAAGCTGCAAGTTCATCATTGTTGAAGAGTATACGATGAATGCGTCTTCACTTGGCAGGAGTTGTCCTCTTCGACTGAGGGTGTTTATCGACATGAAAAAAGCGTGGACCGGGAGGTCCACGCTACAGTTGGCTGGGAGGCTGCGGTTTCATGCTCCGCCGGACGGAAAATTCGGTGGGAAACCGGAGCCTCCTGAGTCAGTCTTAGTCCAGCGCGTAAATGGTCAGTCCGCTGAGCAGCTTGGGGAAGAAGTCCGTGGACTTTTGCGGCATCACGTCGCCGGCAAAGGCGACCTCGCGCAGTTGCTCCATGCTGACCGGGTTAGTGAGGAAGGTAATGTCGGCCTGGCCGCGACGAACTTGATCGACGGCCTCGGCGGCATCGCGCAGGTAGCGGATATTGGTCTGTTCGCGCACTTTTTCCGCATCCAGGCCCAGCAGCTTGTCCAGCACGATGGAGTGCAGGTGGCTGAGGTCCAGGTTGCGCTGGCGCTCGGGCAATGCGGCCAGGGCCTGATTGATGACCGCGGTCTTCGAGCGCAGCAGGAAATCCCCGCCGCGCGTGATGGCAATGAAGGCCGTGCCGTCTTGCTTGCCCAATAATTCCACATAGTCGGACGTATCCGCTCCATGCAATGGCTGCACGGTGAAGAACTCTTCGGCGGCGCGGGTGAAGGCGGCCGGATCGAAGCTTTGCAAGCTGTGTACCACGCGATGCGTGGGCAGAACCACCAGGCCGTCCGAGTCCATATTGACGAAGCTCATCATCACAGCAGCTTCTGGATACGCGGGTTGCGGAACCTGGCCGGTATTGGAGTGCGTCTTGGCAGGCTCGGCGGGTTTGTGCTCCTTCGAGTAGTTCAGCGCCGTCTCGTAGCGATGGTGACCGTCGGCGATAATCAGCTTCTTGTCGGCCATGGCCGTAGTCAGCAGGTTGATGACGGCGGGATCGTTGATCTTCCAGAGGCGATGAAGCACGCCGTATTCATCGGTGGTTTCGGCGTCAGCGGGGCCGTTGCCGTCGTAGAGAATCTTCTCGATGCTGCCGGCCGGGTCAGAGTAGAGCATGAAGATTTGGCCGAAGTGGGCATGAGTGGCGCGCAGCAGGTTCAAGCGGTCGCCCTTGGGCTTGCTGAGGGTCTGCTCGTGGCGATAAACCACTTGCTCGGAATAATCGTGGACCTTGCCCAGAGCGATGAAGCCACGGCGCTCCTTGACCTCTTCGGTGCCGGGCACCTTGAAGCGCTGGGAGTACGCGAAGATGCAGGGGTCCTTCTCCTGCACCAGGATGCCCTGCTTGCGCCATTCGCTGAAGTCGTGGGCGGCGCGGGTATAGACGGTCTCGCCGCCCTCGCTGTCAAACAGTTCCGGCTTGCCCAGAATGATGCGGACCAGATTATAGGGGCTGCGGTCGTAGTAGGCCTGTTGCATAGCCGGGGAGATCTTGTCGTAGGGCTGGGTGACGACGTCATCCAGGCGGACGGCGGAGGGATTGTAGCGCCAGGCGCGGAATGGGTAAATGCGAGCCATACTGTAGGTTTACTCCCCGTTGAAACGGTCGAAATTTGCGCGCGGCGATTCCGTTGAATACTCTGAAATGCCAGGGCGCCTGAGCTTGATTGTATCCCAGTCAGCATTGCGGTCCGTTTTTCCGCATTTCGGTGTGAAGCACAGCCACCCGCGCCGCTCGTACAATGAAAGCAGAGGTCAATATCAAGTGAAAAGAAAATCATTGATTTTCGCGGCGGCTCTGCTGGCGGTTGCTTATGCAATCTCCGCAGCACGGGATGCGAGCGTTCGCGCGGCGGACGAGGGGGCACCGCTGCTGGGCAAGGCTGCGCCAGTCTTCACGCTGGAGGATCTGAATGGTAAAAAAGTCTCTCTGAGTGATTATCGGGGCAAGGCTGTGCTGATCAACTTCTGGGCCACCTGGTGCGGCCCATGCAAGGTCGAAACGCCGTGGCTGATCGAACTGCGGCAGAAATACGCGGCGCAAGGCATTGAGGTGCTGGGCATCTCGGCTGACGATATTGACCGCGACAATCCCACCCGGCTGGCCGAGGAAAAGAAGCAGATTGCGCGCGCGGTGGATCAACTGCACATCAATTACCCGGTGCTGATCGACGGCGGCTCGTTGAGCGATCAGTATGGCGGCCTGGACTCGCTGCCCGCATCCTACTTTGTGAATCGCGCGGGAACCGTGGTTGCGGTGCAGACGGGACTGACTTCGAAGGATGAGATCGAAAGCAAGATTCAGAAGGCTTTGGCGAGCAAGTAGCGGAGTGGGCGGAAATGAATTGCTGGAAGAGAAAGATTGTAGCCGCGGCGATGATGCTGTGGATCGTACCCGCCCCCGCGCAACTCTCGCTGAGCGAAAGGCCATCACGCGCGGTTGCCAAGCCTGCCGCGGTGGAATACCTGTTTCCCGAGCAGGTCTCTCTTCCGGCCGGCAAGCCCAGCGTGATTGCGTTGCATTTCCGCGTGGCGCAAGGGTTGCACATCAACTCGCACACACCGAAGGATGAGTTTCTTATTCCCACTACCTTTTTGATTCCCGCGGATTCCGGCGTGAAGTTGGAGAGCGCGAGTTATCCGCAAGGCCGCGAGTTTGTGTTTTCGCTGGAACCGGATGCCAAGCTCAGTGTTTACTCCGGTGAATTTGTGATTCAGGCGCGCGTAGTGGCCGCGGCTGGTGACCATTTGGTCGAGGCGCAACTGCGCTACCAGGCCTGCGACAACAATGCCTGCCAGCCGCCCAGGACGATTACCGTGGCTCTCGATGTGATCGGAGTCGGTCAATAGAATCTATTAGGAGCCTCTTGCGAAACTCCCTGGTGATTGGCTTCGCAGAGCGTTTTTAGGGTCATAAATCTGGCAAAAAAGGGCGTTTTTGAGGTCAAAACGAGGGTTTTTGGGGCAAAAAAGGGCCAAAAATGGGCCTCTCTGTTTACTGATCAGTAACTATGTAATATTTACAAACGATTGATTCCTTGTTGGTTATTTGATTTCTTGGGGGGTGAAATGCGATTTCCACAGGGGGAGGGGGTGGGGGTACGCGTTTCTGACCGTTCCAATCCAGGTTGGATTGGGCGTAACAGAGGGTTTTCCCTCATCTCTTCATTGTGCGCGTTGCGATGCGAATTGTGCGCAAAAAGCTGTCAACGAGTTTTTGGCGAGGGGATTCAGGACGAGGCTGCTGAGGGCTGAATTGCGGTTGGAGCGGGTAACTGGGCGGATTGAGTTCTGACGTTTCCCAGGTGACAGCGAGGCACCCGGGGCACCCAGCATCTTTGGTTTGATGACATTTTTTGGTTTGATCGCATTTTGTGTTTGGATCACTTTTCTGGTGCCTGGGCAAATCACCGTTGCGCCTACGGCGCGGGGTGATTGGTGATCGTCCACCCCAAAAAAACAGCGTGGACCATGAGGTCCACGCTACAGCCGACCGGGAGGTCGGCGCTACAAATTCTGGAGGCGCTACGAGCTCGGGAGGTCGTTTACACGTTCTGCTTAGAACTTGTAAACGACGCCGATGGTGGCGCGGGCGCTTCTGGTTTCGTGGGAGGAAGCGGCCTTCTGGGCATTGTTGTTGGAGACCGAGAAGGAGGAGCGGATATCGTCGCCGGCGATGCGGAGGGAAAAGCGCTGAGTGAGTATGTAATCCACGCCGCCGCCATAACCGCCGGCAAAGGAAACGGTGGGGGTCATCTGCTCGCCGCTGATGTGCTCGCCGCCGATCAGGACGCGGGCGAAGCCGCTGAGGTTCTTGGAGAGTTCAAAGTGCGCGAGAGGTCCGGCCAAGATGGCGTCCACAGTGGGGTCGCCGGGGTTGGTGCTGTCGTAGGTGTAGCGGTACTGCGCGCCGTCGGCAGTGACGCCAAAGTATTTGCCGAAGTAGCGGGTGACGGCGGCGTTGACGCCCTGCAAGCCGTTACGGGAGCCGTTGAGCTGGTTGAGGCTGGTATAGCCGTAGCCGACGTAAGCGTCGTACTTGAAGACGCGGTCCGAGCGGTCGACGGGCGCGGGCGCGGAGGCGGTCGAACTCTGGCTGAGAGCCGCGATGGGCATCAGAAGGGCCGGAATGATGGCCAGGATGGAAAGCAGGAACTTCTTGTTCAAGTTGAGACTCCCTCAAAAAATCGTGCTGTGGCGCTTTTGTGCTGAGCTCCGGGCCTGAGCCCCCGGTAAGCGTCCGCCGCGCGCGTGAATCTTTACCTTCTTAGACTATCCTCTCGACCCCGTTTGTACGAAGCGGGAAGTGAGCGGGTCGTTTTACTTCGGCTGAACGGAGAGGGGATCGGGGAGGCGAATGAGCTTGCCCGAACTCTCCTTCACTGTGACGGAAATGCCGCCGGGAAGATAGCGAGCGAGGAAATCGGGGTGGTTCCAGTCGAGAAACCAGCCGTTCTCGATGGCCACGAGCGTGTACTGGCCGGGGGCTACGCCGCGCAGTGAGAAAGAGCCGTCGGAGTCGGACTGGTCACGGCGGAGGAAGCTGCGCAAGGGCAGGCCGCTGGGGGGAACGAGCACGATCATTGCGCCGGGAAAGGTTTTTTTGCCTTTGTGGACGACACCTTCGATGGTGGTCTCCTGCTGCGCGAGGGCCACGGCAAGGGTGAGGGAGCGCTCGCGAACGTTGATTTCATTGCCGTCGCGCCAGTGGTTATTGGCGGCAATGCGGGTAACGGCGAGTGGGCCGGTTTCGCTGTCCACCCAGAGATTCCAGTTACCGGGCGGAACGGTTGCAAGTTGAAATGCCAGGTCGGAGCACTGCACCGTGATGGGGTTCTGGTGGTGGTCGGTAGGTTCCAGGGTGACAAAGATATTACCGGGGGGATCGGAGGCGGAGTAGGGACGCAGCGCACCTTTGAGGGCGACAGTGGGTGTGCCTTGGGTGGGGTCGATGTGTTGGCTGTTGCTGGCATCGAGGTCGAGGAGGTAATCGCCCTGCGCGAGTTGGTATTTGCCGGGAGCGATGCCGTTGAACTCCAGATCATTTTTGTCAGGACCGGTATTTTGCAGCTCAACATTGAGGGCTTTTGTGCCGAAGAGGGTTTGGCGCAGGTCAAGCGATGGGCGCAGGTCATGCGGGATTTTTTCAGATTGGTCGGAATCGGAGGGGGACATTAGTTCAGTGATCGCATCGACGCGAAGGTGCAGCGCAGGCACGGCCTGGAGGGCGATATTGGCAACGGCGCTGTTGCCACCAGTCAGCGTGATGGAGGCGGCGGAGGCTTCGTCGGTGGTGGATTCGTAGAAGGTGATGGGGAAGGCGGCATCGAGTGCGGCGCTGGGGTCGTTGGGTTCGCGCTGTCGGGACTGGGGATTGAAGCGATGCAGCGCGTACCAGGGTTCGGCCTGGACGGCAATGAGGTAGTCACCGGGCTGGAGGTTGGAGAACTCGTACGCGCCGGTATCGTCGGTTTGGGTGGCACCGGCCTCGGAGATGCGCTCGCCGGGTGCCTCACCGGAGGGCTTGCGGAAGAGCATCACCTGCGCCTGATCGACGGGATCGCCGCCGTCGGCTGTGACCGAGCCGCGCAGGAGCGCGCTGGGGATGAGGCGGAAGACGAGGTTTTCGGTCTGCTGATCGGAACCAGTGACGATGGCGGTGCTGAACTGGCCGTGCTGGTCGTATGCCGCACTGAGAAATCCGCGGCGGGAGGCAAACAAATCGTATTTGGCGGCGGGGAGATGATCGAGGACGAAGTGGCCGTCGCTGTCGGACTCAGCCGAGGCAACGGGGAGGTGGCCTTCGACGGTGTGCGCGGTGATGGTGGCGCGACGCAGAGGCGCGTTGGTGTTGGCGTTGACGATAGTTCCAGCGATGCGGAATTGAGGGGTCTGGGCTGGGGCGGGAAGAGCCAGCAGAAGGAGGACGATTGCGATAAAAAGTGCGAGGGGTTTAGAACGCAGCGCGGGGTGATTGGGATTTGAGGTTTCCCCGGTCTCAAAATCGAGACCGGGGGCAGCCAGCAGAGGTCGCTGATTGAGGCTGATCTTCCATGGGCGCGGTGCTGGACTGATGGGGATCATGGTTTGGCGACCTCCAGGACTAGATTGCCGGTGGTGCCGGGAGAAAGGGTGATGGGCTGGCCGGCGCTAGGCAACGAGGCTGGGTTGCGGTACTCAAACTCGACCGGGGCGTCGAAGGCGTAGACGTGATAGCTGCCGGGGGTGAGGTCTTCAAGCGTGATGGTGCCGCCGGTAGAGGGGCGCAGGGTTGCGGGTGCAAGATCGACGGTTGAATCGAAGTCTGGAACGACGTAGACGGTGTAAGACGGCTCTTCACCGGGGTAGAGGGCGGAGAGTTGCGCGGGCAAGGAGAGCGTGAGTTTGGCGCAGTCGTCGCGCAGGACCAGTTGCGAAGGGGATGCTGGGCCGGAGAGCGTCAGCAACAGGGGTTCGCGGGCCAGACTGGTTCCGGCGGCGGTGAAGGAGGATTCGCAGAGGCCTTTGCCGGGGTGGGTGTGGACCCAGTAGGAGTTGGGGTAGGAGAAGATCGAAAACATGGGCCCTGATTCGACGGCACCTGCAAAACCATTTGGATCACTCTCGCTGGTTCTTCCATCACTGGGGCTGATCAGGACTTCTGCTACGGAAGATTTCACGGTGGATGCGTTCGATTGTGGTGGAGTTGGAGTCGTGCGGTTGATGACCAGCTCGATGGGGTTGGATGAGGCACCTTCAAGCGAAATGGGAACGAGCAGGTTGGAAATGGGGTGGCCATCGACGATGAAATTGGAGCGACCAGTCACTGTCGAATTGTCCACTTCCCCCGGCGTCTTTTTTCTGACGATATTTAGCTGAGAGAAGATATTCAGCGAATAACTTCCGTCTGGGAGAAAGTATTGCGTTTCTTGTAGCGACTCGCCGACTGAATTCATCGATGAGGAATTAGGCCAAAAAAATCCGGTATCGTCTCGAAGCCAAGATTGAATGGATAGATTGTTTTTGGGAGGCAATGAAAATTTGATGGTCACGGCGTGGAAGGGCACGAGGGCGAGCGTGAAGTTGGCTTGCGCCTGCTGACCGGCGGAGAGGTAAAACTTCTGGGCGCTGGAGAAGTCGCGCACGGCGGGATAAAAGACGGCGGGATAGCCGGTACGCTCGATAGCGCCTTGGTTGGCGACGGGAGCGAGGTTGGAGTCACTCTCGAGCAGCGGATCGGCCTTGAGCACGTACTGACCGTCGGTCAGAGCGGCAAAGCGAAAGTTGCCCTCGCTGTTGGTTATGGTGGTTTTGAATTGCGGCCATGCGGCGCGACCGCCCATCACGGTGCGACGGAGCAGATTGACGGTGATGCCTGCGGCGGGGTCTCCGGTGGAGAGTTCGATTCGGCCCTGAATCGCAGAGGCGGGAGCCAGCGACAAGGTCAGCTTGGGCATTTCGGCATCGACCAGAACATTGTGATTAGCCGTAGCGCTGGTACTCTGGGAGCCGACGGCGAGGCGGTCGTAGAAGCCGGGTTTGACGATCTCGAAGGTTTGCGGGCCGGTGGGGACGCCGGGAATCTCGAAGATGCCTTCGGAGTCGGTGAGGGTGCCAGTATCGGCATCGCCCTCGAAGTGAACCAGAGCGCGGGGCAAGGGCTGGTTGGTGGCCGCATTCAGCACCACGCCGCGCACGGTAACCCGGGCCGTCTGGGAGCCGCCGGCGGGCTGGGGCGGGTCTTGATCCTGGGCGAGCAGTGACGGAATCGCAAGGACGAGCGCGGCACAGAGGCTCAGCAACACGCGGCTTAGCAGAGGGCTGCGCTGGGGCTTGGCGGGCGACTTCTGATTGGATTGTGGGTCCACGCCTTATTTTGACGGTTGAGGGTGGGATAGGGGAAGCTGGGCGGGGTTCCATCATTATTTTTCGGTTCCGTACATATGATTTTGAGCTTGAGAGCAACGAGCATGAGCACCGTTCCTACGGGACTCCGGGTCAATGATTGACGCGTTGCTACATGCATACAGCACTCCAGTTGTGCTGGAGGATCTTTATTTTCCTGGCGTGATGCGGCAGCAGTCGCCGGCACCGACCGGTTCGTTGGCACCGGCGTCGAGAGTGACTTTCCAGCTTTCGTCGGGCTGCCTGCGCCAGATGGTGAGGTAGCGGCCGGTGGCGGTGGTGACGTGGCCTCCTGCGTCGAAGCTGCGCGCCTCGTAATGGCCCCAGGTATAGCCCATATCGCCGGATGGACCCATGACGGCGTCGGTGGGGGTCCAGGCGAGCTGGTAGTTTTTGGGCGACCAGGTGGTGGCTTTGGCGATGGCGGCGCGGCCGGTGATGGGCGCTTCTCCGTTGCTGAGGGAGACGCCGTCCTCGGCGAACCACTCGGCAAAGGCTGGGCCGCCGCGCTCGGCCACGTCTTTGGCAAAGCGGGCTTCGAGGTCGAGGAGAAAGAGCTTTCCGGGCTTGGCGGAGGGGTCGGCAAACGGGTTTGTGGCGGGGGGGGCAGCGCTGGGCAGCGGCAACTGGGCACGGGAGAGGCCGGGCGCTAACGTGGCGATGCAGGCGGTCAACACCAATGCTCCGAAGATTTGCTGGAGACGGGGCTGGGATTTTTGGGTCATGATCGTGGGACTCCCGTGCGAATGAAGATTCTTACAGGCTCATCCTACAACGTGGGGCGGATTTTGTGGATGGTTTGGAAATCAGTCGCCGGAAGCTGGTAGTTTCTTGATGGTCTTGAGCACCCACGCGCAAGATGCGACCAGAAGACCGATCACGAGGACAAGAAAACCACCAAAAGCAAGCGCCAAGCCGAGGAATGTGGCCGTGCAGGGGCCTGCTCCCGCACACAGGCCCGCTACGATTGCCAGCACTCCGATCAACGAGAGCCAGTATCCGAGTTTGGAAGCTTTGTCCAGCGCGGGTACTTCATGCATTGCGCATTCTCTTTACAGTCCCAGCACAGCGCGCTGGGCGGCGAAGATCTCCTTGAGTCCAACTTCGGCCAGATCGACGAGTCCGTTGAGCTGGGCGCGGGAGAAGCTGCCTTTTTCGGCGGTGGCTTGAGTCTCGATGAGGCCTCCGTCTTCGGTCATGACCACGTTCATATCGACTTCGGCGGTGGAGTCTTCCTCATAGCAGAGGTCGAGCAGCGGCGTGCCGCCGACGATGCCGACCGAGGTGGCTGCGACCAACTGCTTCAGCGGAGATTGCTTGAGGGTTCCGGCGGTGACCAGGGCATTCAGGGCCAGAGCCAGGGCTACGGCCGCGCCGGTGATGGCCGCAGTGCGCGTGCCGCCGTCGGCCTGAATCACATCGCAGTCGAGGATGACTGTCCGTTCGCCCAATAACTTCATATCCACAACCGAGCGCAGGCTGCGGCCGATGAGGCGTTGAATCTCGTGGGTGCGGCCACCGATCTTGCCGCGTTCGCTCTCGCGCGGGGTACGGGTGACGGTGGAGCGGGGAAGCATGGAATACTCGGCGGTCACCCAGCCGCGGCCGGAGTTACGCAGCCAGCCGGGGACGCCCTGCTCGATGGTGGCGTTGGTCAGGACGCGGGTATTGCCGACCGAGATCAGCACCGAACCTTCGGCGGTCTGGACGAAACCGGGAGTGAGAGTGAGGGGACGAAGCTGGGCGGCGCTGCGGCCGCCGGGACGAAAGATGGGGTTCGCGTGCATAGAGGAATTGTACGGGAAAGGGAGGCGGAGCGGGGAGAAGGGCTGGGTTGGGAGGGCCGGGAAGGGCGGGTTCCAGGATGGGAATTGGGCATTTCCGTGGCCCGGAACAGGAATGATGGGGTAAGCTGCTGAATACAAAAGGATAAGTTGGAGGTTGGGAAAGCGCAGGTTCCCGTTTTGGGACGAATTGCATTCTGAGGTGGAGGGGGGAGAGGAGGGGAATATGGGGGCAACTTGTTCCCTTATCAGGAACTTAGAAAAAGTGTCCGGGTTTGGCACACAACGTGTATTAGAAGTGGGCAAGACAGCGGCGCAGAGGCCGGAACGGGAAGCGCCAAAGCCGGAGCGAGAGTGGAACGAAAGTGGCTCCGGGGAAGCAAAAAGCGGGAATCGGGGAACAGCAGACAGCTAACAGTAGTAGTTGTCAGTTTCCGGCGAGCCTAAGTGAGAATGCAACTGTTAGCTGTCAGCTATCAACTGCCAGCTCAAAGAAAGAAAGGGAGCAAGTCATGCAGCGTATGGAACAGACAATGCGGCTCGAAGGAGCTGATCGGCGGCGGGTGGAGTCCGTGGTGGAGACGCTGGCCACGGTGGGCTGCCGGGGAGAGACACTGGCCGAGGTGGCGCACGATGCCCGGAATATGGTGACGGCGCTGGGGCTTTACTGCGATCTATTGGAGGAGCCGGGGGTGCTTACAGCACACTTCCGCCATTACGGAAGAGAACTGCGGTTGGTGGCCACGGCCAGTCGGCGACTGGTGGAGAAGATGCTCACGCTGGATCGTCGGACGGAGAGGACCGAGACGAAGGCTGAGCAGGAAGACGAGTTGTTTGGCGATCTGTTTTCCGAGTTGGAGCGGGGCGAGACGCGGCGGCCGCAGTTTCAGGATTTGCAACCGGCAGGTCCGATCGAGAATTTAGCCGCCGAGCTGTTGGCCATCCGCAATCTGCTGGCTGCGCTGGCTGGACCCGCAATCGCGGTCACTGTGGATGCCGTGGGCGGCGCGCAACCGGTGCGGCTGAACGCCGAGGATCTGACCCGAGTGCTGGTCAATCTGGTAAAGAACGCCGCCGAGGCCATGTCCCAGGGAGGGCGCATTCATCTCGGTCTGCGCGAACGCCGCGTAGAAGGCGCGAAGCGGTCCGAAGCCAGACTGATCCTGACCATGGAGGACAACGGACCCGGCATTCCCGTAGCGGACCTCGACAGTATCTTTGCCTCCGGGTTTACCACGCACACGAATGAGAGCAGAATGGGAGGTTCGCCGGGTGCCCATCGCGGGCTGGGTCTCTCCATCACCCGTTCGATTCTGGAGGCTGCGGGAGGGCGGATTCAAGCCTCCAACCGAGTCCCAACCGGTGCCCGCTTCGAGATTGAACTGCCTATCCGGGAGCGCTAGGCGGGGCCAAGGAACGGAAAGATCGCAAGCATGAAATGCGGGCCATCCAGGCCACGACAAAAAACCTTTTACCCAAGAACGCGCGAGGCGAATACAATGCTCGAAACAGTAGGAACGACGAGAAACATGGAGTTTCTTCCTTTACTAGCGGAACCGGCAACGCGACTGCACCTTCTGGTGGTGGACGCGGATACGGTGGTGCGCTCGGCCTGCGCGGAGATCGCCGCCAGTCTGGGCTATGCGGTGGAGAGCACCGGCGACATGAGCCAGGCGCGCAGTCTGCTGCGTGGCCGCGCCGCCGATATCCTGCTGGTCAACCTGCCGGCGGCCAGCAACGTGGGCCTGGAACTGGTCTCCGAGGTCAAACTGCTCTATCCGCAGACGGCGGTGATCGCCATGACCGCCTCCGGTTCGGTGAACGCAGCGGTCGAAGCGATGCGCTGCGGCGCTGCCGACTACCTGACCAAACCCTTCGCGATGGACGAGCTTTCGACGGTGCTGGACCGCGCCTCGGCCTCGCTGACCACCGACGCGGCTACGCGGCAGTTGCGGGAACGACTGCGCCTCTCGCAGGGATTGGGCGCGATGATCGGCCGCTCCGGCGAGATGGAGAAGCTCTATCGCATCCTTTCCAAAGTGGCGCAAAGCTCGCACCCGGTGCTGGTGCTGGGCGAGAGCGGCACGGGCAAGGAACTGGTGGCGCGCACCATTCACGCCTACGGGCCAAACTCGCAGAAGCCTTTTCTGCCCGTCGATTGCGGATCGCTGGTGCCGACGCTGATTGAAAGCGAACTGTTCGGCTACGTGAAGGGTGCATTTACGGGGGCCAATCGCTCCAAGGACGGGTTGCTGGTCTCGGCCGAGGGAGGAACGGTCTTCCTGGATGAGATTGGCGAATTGACCCTCGACTTGCAGGCCAAGCTGCTGCGCGCCTTGCAGGAGAAAGAGGTTCGCCCGGTGGGCGCGACGCATCGGGTGGCGATCAAGGCCCGCATCGTGGCCGCTACCAACCGCGATCTGGCGGTGATGGTGGAGAAGGGGACATTCCGCAAGGATCTCTTCTATCGGCTGAACGTGGTCAACCTGCGGCTGCCGTCGCTGCGTGATCGCCGCGAGGATATTCCGCTGCTGGCGGCGCACTTTCTGGACCGCATCAGCCGCGAGCACGGCACCAAGTTCACGCTCTCCGACGAAGCGCTGCGCACCATGATGCGTCATGACTGGCCGGGCAACGTGCGGGAACTCGAAAACTCCGTCGAGCGGGCCTGCGCACTTTCTTCCGGGCCGATTCTGCACTTGGGCGACCTGCCCACGCAACTGCAACAGCAGGGCCTGGAGGCACGGCGCACAGCGGCTACAGTCGGCGAACCTCAGTCCGAGGGCGGCCAGCCAGAGCTCAAGACACTGGCCGACCTGGAACGCGATGCGATTCTGGGCGCGATCCGCACCTTGAACGGTGATAAGTTGCAGGCCGCCAAATTGCTGGGCATCGGCAAGACGACGCTCTACCGCAAGCTGAAGGAATACGGCATCGCCGACCCGCTTCGGGAAGAGTAGCCGGTGCTTTTCAGCCCACTCTGGACCAGTCCAGCAGCGCACAGAAGCAACCTGCCAGATTGGCTCGGAGCCAAGGTCCACAGGCCCAGGCTGGAGCGAAATTGAATTGCGCCGATAAGGCAAGTACGGGAACCGTCACGTTCCCTCCATGGGAAAAATGGGAACGCGCCAACTGGCTCAGGCCGTCGAGAGAGGCCGGGCAGGATTGAAGGAGCTGGGAATGAGCATTTTGATTGTGACTGGAATTGAAGGCGCACAGAACTGCGCCGCCGTGGTGGGTGCGCAACTGGGAATGGAAGTGGAAGTGGCCGAGGGACGCAAGGCCGCGCTGGCCGCGCTGCGCCGCCAGGAGTTCTCCGCCGTAGTGGTGGACGACACGATGGCCGAGTGCGATCCGGCCGCCGCCGAAGCGATCTGGGAGCGCTCCGGGCTGGCGATTCCGCTGCAGATCAACTTTGCGCTCTCCGGCGCGGCCCGGCTGACTCGGGAGATTCGCGCCGCGCTGCATCGCCGGGAACGCGAGCAGACTCTGGCTCGTCGCGCCGCCGCCGTGGCTATCGAGTCCGAACTGAAGTCCACGGTCGCCGGTCTGCTGCTTCACTCGCAACTGGCGCTCTCTGGCAGCGAGGCCTCCTCGCCAATCGCCGACAAACTGCGCATGGTCGCCGATCTGGCCGGCAGCCTGCGCCAGCAATTGAACGCGCCGATTCCCGCGCGCGGAGAGAATGCCGCGTAACCCTTCCGGGCCGGGGACTGTGCGGTTGCAGGAAGCAGGTTTGTTATGGAGCCGAGCAGAGTTGGAGAGTGAGCGCCGCTGGTCTCTGTCAACTGTTAACAGTCGGCTGTTAGCTGTTCAAAGTTCATTGCGTTGCACGCGCATCGCCGGGGCGAAGGTTGCTCCGGCGTTTTTTTCGCTTGCTGCGCCCGCACCCAGCGCGAAATTGCGCTTCAGTCGCTCAGTATGGAAAAATCTAAAAAATCATTCAGCGTGCAGCACCACGTCGAAGAGTAGCAGGCTAACGGTCGTAAAAATAATGTCGTAGCCGAGCAGCAGCTTGATCCACAGCGTGGGGTCGCTTTCGCCGGTCAGGATCGCGGTGGTGGCCTGCACCATGGCCAGCAGGGCAGGAATGAAGATGGGGAAGAGAATCAGCGGCAGCAGCAGTTCGCGATTGCGGCTGCGAATGGAGAGCGCGGCGAAGAAAGTTCCGTTGGCCACGAGCGCCCAGGTTCCCAGCGGCAGCACCAAGGCCAGCAGCCAGCCCTGGCCCAGCACATGCAGGTTATAAAAAACCAGAAAGACCGGGGCCAGCAGCAACTGCACGATGGAGACAAAGAGGAAATTGGCCAGCACCTTGGCCAGAAACAGCTCCGCGCCGGGCGTGGGTGCCATGCGCTGCGCGTCCAGCACCTGGTGGCGGATCTCGCGCGCCCAGGCTTGGTTCAGCGCGCTTACCGAGGCGAACATGGTGGCCACCGAGAGCACTCCGCCGGCGATCTCGCGGGCAAAGGAGCCGCGCGGATCGAAGGCCAGCGAAAACAGCACCACCACCAACAGCGCGAAGAAGAGCATCGAGTTGATGGCCTCGCGCGAGCGCCACTCGATGCGCAGATCCTTCTGCAGATGAGTCCAGAGGGCGCTGGTCATTTCCTGGTTCTCTCCGGAGAGGTCAGTCGGGGCGCATCCTTGGTCAGGTCGGCGGTCTGCACCTCGACTTCCAAGGCCTGCACGGCGCGCAGATAGTCCATGGGCGCAAGAATGATCTGAATTCCGCGCGCACCGGCCGAGACGCTGATCTGGTCGAAGAGCGCCACCGTCTCGTCCACGTAGGTGGGATAGGGTTTTCTGACGCCG
>JGI12269J14319_10000565_pt1 | contig 35527 bp, 34 predicted proteins | sample PeaSoiSIISIP2007_FD_14319 | JGI IMG/M metagenome (IMG submission 14319)
GACCACCCTGGCGGCTCGGCGTAATACATGGCTTGTTTCATCCGCGGGAGCATCCGATGCGGCGTAGTTCACTTGCGCGTCAAAGTATCCGGCGCGTTCAAACCAGTCGCGCAGAGAACGCCGCCCTTCCTGGAGCAGGTCCTCGTCCACCGCGCCTTCCTGGTAGATGGGAACGAGCTTGCGCAAAGTTGCCGCCGGAACCTTCGCGCCCTCCACAACGACGCGCACTTCCAGCCCCGCATACAATGTGAAATCCACCGGAACGCGATTCGTCTTCGGATCATACGCGCCGCGGTGGATTGTGACTCGCGCTCCGAGATAATCCTTGCCCGCCAGCCATTTTCGCGCCCGGTCGCCTGCGCGATTCAGGCGATCCGAAGTCACCTCTGCTCCTTCTTTGAGTTTCACCCGGCTTCGAAGCTCCGCGTTCGCAAATTGCGTCTGATTTTGGATCGTAATGGCGCCGACCCGCGCCCGCGGTCCGGCGGTGACACGCACCAGAATATCCATCTGGAGCGTATCGGGATGCGGCGTAGTCGTGTAATCAAGCTTGGCCTGATATTGTCCATCGTCCTCCAGGGTTTGCCGGAGACGCTCAAGCGCCTCCTTCATGTCGCTTTCACGGAATGGCTCTCCGACGTTCAGTCGCAGCGCGGAAAGCGACAGCGCCTCTCCCGGCGGCTCGCGCAATCCTTCGATCTGAACCCGGTTGATGTAGAGATTCTGACGGACAACGAAATCCAGGCGGACTCCTCCAGGAACGTCGGCCAACTCGGCGCGCAAATCCGCATAGCGGCCCGAACGAAACAGTTCCCGAAGACTCGCGCTTTCCGCTTCCATGGAAAATGGCTGGCCGGGCTGAACCGTCAGCTCAGGAGGATTTTGTTCCAGCACTGCGCCGGATTCCGCGACCACGCGCACTGCAACGATGCGCGGCGGCTCACCGGGAAAACCGCCCTGCGCGGCGAGAGGGCCTGCGCAGAGGAACCAGAACGCCGGAAGCCATGCGGCGAACCATACGAAGGGACGATGGACGATCGGCATCACTCTTCACAACAGAGCTAGGTTAGCATAGCCGAGGTTGCCTGCCCGCCGCGATTTCTGCCCCGCACGCGGAAAACGCCACTTGATTTCCCGGCACACCTCCCGCGGCGATATGATGGAGGGTGGAACAAGCTGAAGTCTCTGTGTCAGAGTTTGTTTTTAGTTTATTTAGCGCCCGTCCGCCGCGGCGGACGGGCATCTCTATGAAACTTAAGATGCCAACCTGAAGGTTGGCGCTACAATAGCCCGGCAACTCGGCTCGGCACTATGGACCCAAAATCCTACGAACGCTACTCGCGGCAGATTCTTTTCAGCGAAATCGGCGAGGCCGGCCAGCAGCGCCTGCTCGAATCCTCCGCCGTGATCGTGGGCTGCGGAGCGTTGGGGACCGCCCTCGCCAATCTGCTCGCGCGCGCGGGCGTCGGCAAGCTGCGCATCGTGGACCGCGATTTCGTCGAGCCTTCCAACCTGCAGCGGCAGACGCTGTTTGAGGAGTCCGACGCGCAGGAAGCCCTGCCCAAAGCCGTCGCCGCGGAGCGCCGCCTGCGCGCCATCAATTCCGGAGTATCGGTCGAGGGCATCGTCGCCGATGTCGGCCCGAAAAATGCCGTGGAATTATTGCACGGGTTCCCGCTGATTCTCGATGGAACGGACAATTTCGAGACGCGCTTCCTGCTGAACGATGTTGCGATCCAACTCAATGTTTCCTGGATTTACGCCGCCGTGGTCGCCAGCTACGGGGTTACGCTTACCGTGCGCCCCGGCGAAACGGCGTGCCTGGCGTGCGCGTTAGAATCCGAAGGCGGGAATGGCTCGCAGGCGACGGGCACGGAAGACACTTGCGACACCGTCGGCGTCCTCGGCGCCGCCGCCGGCGTGATCGCTTCGATCGAAGCCGCCGAAGCCATCAAGCTGCTCACCGGCAAATCCGAATCGGGGGGAGGGCGTCTCGTTTCCTTCGACGTCTGGTCCGGGAAATTTCAATCCGTGCGCGTGGCGCGCAATCCGGATTGCCGCGCCTGCGTCCGCCGCGACTTCCGATACCTCGAAGGCGAAGCGCAACCCCACCTGACGATGTGCGGCCGCGACTCCGTGCAAATCCACGAACGCCGCCGCCAGCTCGATCTCTCCGCGCTGGGCAAGCGCATCGCGCCCACAGTCGCGGACGTGCGGGAAAATGGTTTTCTCTTGCGCTTCCGCGTCCCGCCCTACGAAATGACGGTTTTCGCCGATGGCCGCGCCATCATCAAAGGCACGCGCGACACGAGCGTCGCGCGCTCCCTCTACGCGCGCTACATCGGGGTTTAGTAGCACAGGCTTCAGCCTGTGGGTTTCCATTTGATCTTGGCTACCGCGGGCAGCTTGGGTTCGCTGACGGAACCCCACAGACTGAAGTCTGTGCTACTTACATCTCAAATCTCGCAAACCTCATGCTTGGAATGCAGCCGCGTGAGCCCGCGCCCCATGGCGTTCAGCTGCTTTTCGCCCAGCGTTTTTTCGATGCGCGGAAACAGTTCGTTCTCTTCCAGCCGCACATGATCGTGAAGAAGTTTTCCAAGCCGGCCGATTTCTTCCGCCTCAATCGGAGTCTTCGCCGCCAGCCGCTCTTCGAAATCCCGCACGGCAGCGCGAATCTCAGCGTGATCCGCAAGGATTCGCATGACTTCGGGATCCCGGTCGAGCCTCATGTGCCGCGCATACGCGGGCAGCAGCACTTCTTCCTCTTCGCGAAAATGCACGTGCCCCGACTTGTGCCAGAAGCGCACAAACTTCTCCGCCTGGCGCTCGACCGCCGCCGCGCGTTTCTCCGCGGGCGCTTCCGCCGCGCGCCGCATCCCCAGCGCCTGAATCAGCGCGAAATGGTGGTGCTGGCTAAGTGGGTGCAAACTCGGATGGCGTTTCATGGGTCAAACCGGCAACCATAGTATGCAGCAGCTATTCTAGCGAAGGCCAGCCGTTCGGCAGTTGAAGAACCGCCGCGACGAGCTTGAAGCAATAACCATTGTCGAGCGGTTCGCCCAGGCTGATGGTGAAGTAGATGGCGTTTTCATTCTGGATTCCAAGCTGTTCTGAAGAGTATTCCCCCAATTCCAGTTCCTTCAGCTTGTCATCGTAAGGGATATCCGTCACCGCCAGGTCATATGTTGACGACCCGAGAGCAAAACTGACGCGCAATTGCTTCTTCCAAGTTAGTGTTCGCTTCACGGCCCATCGCGGATGGACAGGTTTTGCAAGAATGAGAGATTCCTTGGCCGGGTCGGTTTCAAATACGCGGTACGCAACTCTGTCTACAGTATTGCCAAACAAAACCGAGCCGCGAAAGAGCGCTTTCTTAAGTATGGCGGCGTACTCGATCGGCGCAGGCCTGCTCACCAATCTCCATGGCGAATTCTGGATTCTCCAATTTTCCGGCTGATTCTTGACTGGGACGCGCTCGCCTAGCCAAGCGGAAATGACGTCGAAGTTGTGAGGCTCGCCGCCGTTCGTCAATTTCAGTTGTGCGGGAGTCAACTCGCCGTGTTTCTCCCGGCTGATCGGCCTGATCCATTCAGCCGTATCAATCCGCACTCCGGCGACACATCGCTCGGAATACTTTTTGGAATGGGCGAGGCATATGAACTGGACTTGCAGCACGCACCTATATACATCCTACAGGTGGTGGATTGTCAAGTTAGACCATTTCTGTTGAAGGTATTCCAGGACGAGCCTGCGGTGACAATGATCCGGCGTTGGCTCGCTGCACAGCAGGACTGTAGGAACGGCGAATATCCCGGCATCCAGTTTCTCTTCGACTTTCCTGTCCGCCATCAAGGCAAGAAATCTGCGCTCGTATTCCTCCCAAGTTCCTTTGTGCTTTTTGTAATCGTCCAACATCTCTTTCGTCGGCGCGAGCAGTGGTTCGTGCGTGTATTCCGCGGCGCAAATTTCGCGGAGAAAATACTCGAGGTCTTCGCGCTTGGTGAAGCCGGCCAGTTGAGACGCGTTCTTCAAGCGCACGTCGAGCAGGCGGCGAATCCCGGCTTTACCTAATATGCCGAAGAATTGTTCGGCCGTTTTTTTCGTAAAACCGATGGAATAGACTTCCACGGTTCCGCCTCGACTTTCTGAAAGAGGGTCAATTGATCCCGGTTCGGGTCCACTTCGGCGGCGACTTCTTCTTCCGTTTGAATCCGTCCGTCGCCGCGTATGTGCTCCACCTGAATTCCGCGATCGACAAGCACCCGGCCCACCAGCAATCGCCGGTGGCACGCGGCCGGATTTTCCTCGGCGCAAAGCAGGGCCACCTTGTATTCGCGGATTCCCCGCTCCAGCCGCGACAGCCCCTCTTGAAAAAGGGAGGTGGCCGCGACGCGGTCGTACAGGACATGCCCTTCGCCATCGTAAAACTCATCCCCCTCGGGGCGTCCGCCCAGCTCCCGCCCGAGGTAGAGGTAACGAATTCCCGCGTCCTGAAGAGCAGGCTTCAGCGCCTCGTGATCGAACTGCGTGGTGTACTTGGAGTACGGCTGCGAACGCGTATCCACGACCACCTGGACGGCCTGCGCCTTCAACAAGCTCAGGAAGTGCTCCACGGTATGGTTGGAATGTCCGATCGTAAGGACGCGAGGGCTGGCGGTAGCCTTGTTTTCGATTTGCGGAGGCATGCTCGTGCACGCCAGTTTAACACAGGGAAGGAAACCCAAGTTGTTTGTGGAGAGAGTGGCGGCCTACCCGCTCCGGCCGATCGGTTGCCGAAGAGCAGCCCGGTCGAGGTTTTCGCGCAGGTTCATTAAAGTGAGGAAAGTATTCAGGATGCGCGCCTTCATTTCGTCGGCCAGGGGCAGGCCGCTCGTCGAAGCGCGGGCCAGCATTTCCCCGTGCTCGGCGATGTAATGGATGATCTCCACTTGGCGTGCGTGCGGGGTCTTCCCGTAGACAGTTTCCCGGCGCATCTGGCCGCAGTCGTTTTCAACTTTCAGCGTGAAATGAAGCACGCAGAGGTGGACCGTTTCGAGCGACGCCGGCACCTTTCCCTTGCAACCGTGTTCTCCGCATGCGGTCAGCGTAAGCATGGTAGGGGGCATACCCCGAGTCTATGATTGTAAGCACCGCGCATGCCAAAAATCCACTTCCTCCGTGGAACGTGCGCCGAATCAGCCATCTGTACTCCTGGCCCATGCCAGTTCCCTTTAGAAGGCCTTAGAACCGTGCCGGTGGGTATGCCGGGTTACAATATCCCGGGTATCTCGCGCCACCAGTACCCTTACCGCGACTCCGCACCCCGGCAGGGAAATCCGGCGCGCGTTCCAATACTGAACAAGACTTGGAGACCTGGTTTCATTATGGCAAACACACTCGAAAGCACAGACCTGATCCGCTGGGACCTCAGCATCCTGTACGTGGATATCGCCGATCCTCGGCTGGATTCCGACCTCAGAGAACTCACGGCCATGGCGAAGCATTTCTCCCTTGCGTATAAGGGCAAGCTGGCGGAGCTGCTGGGCGGGGCGATCAGGGACTATTCGGAAATCGAGATGCTCAGCGGGAAAATCAATTCCTACTTGTTTTTGCGGGAGAGCACGGACCTGACCAACGCGGCGATCAAGGCCAAGCACGCCGCCTTTCAGCGTGAATTGAGCGCGATCCGGGGGGAGCACCTGACCTTCTTTGAATTGGAACTCGTCCAGCTCGGCGATGACACGCTCAAGAAATTTTATGCAAGCGATCCCGTCGTTTCCAAGCACCGCCCGTGGATCGAGCACATACGTACTTTCAAGCCGCACTTTTTGACCGAGCCTGTCGAGTCCGCCCTGGTAAAGCGTTCGCCGTTTGATTCCAGTTCCTGGAGCGATTTTTTTGACGAGGTGGAAGCCGATCTCAATTTTGAATTCCGCAGCGGCACGAAAAACCTCACCGAAATGACGCACCTGATCGCCGAATCCAAGGATGCCGCCGAGCGGGCCGAAGCCTTGCAATGCGTGAATGGAGGCCTGGCCGGCCCGTTCGCGAAATATGCCGCGCAGACTCTTTACATGGTCGCTGGTTTGAAAGCGGTGGAAGACAAGGAACGCGGCTACGCGCACCCGATGGACCTTCGCAACAAGGCCAATCGGATTCCTGATTCCGTCGTCAACGTTCTCCACAATGCCGTCACGACTCTGGGCGGTTCTTTGTCGCGGCGCTATTACAAACTGAAGGCGCGCCATCTGGGATTAACGATTCTCCGTTGGAGCGACCGCAACGCCCCGATGCCGTTTGCCGATACGACCAATATTCCGTTCGGCGAGGCCGCGGACATTGTGCAGACTTCTTACGAAAGTTTCAGCCCAACCCTGACGGCGCTCGTGAAGACGTTTTTTGCCGACCGGCGCATCGATGTGCCCGTGGTAAAAGAAAAACGGAGCGGCGCCTTCAATTCCTCCCACGTTCTTCCTGGCGGGAAGGCCGTGTCGTATACGCTTTTGAATTACCTGGGCTCCAACCGGGACGTGATGACGCTCGCGCACGAACTCGGACACGGCGTCCACGGCATCCTGGCAGGAGAAGCGCAGGGCCCTCTGATGTTCCACGCCCCGATCGCCTACTGCGAAACCGCATCCGTGTTCGGCGAAATGACCACGTTTACTTTCCTGAAGGACCGCCTCGTTCGTTCGGGAGACAAGAACTCGCTTCTGGCGCTGATCATGGCCAAGATCGACAGCACCATCAACACCGTCGTCCGCCAGATCGGCTTCTCAAACTTCGAGCGGCGCCTCCACGGCATGGACGAGTCCTACACCGCGTGGTCTGAGCCGAAGAAACGTTCCGTCGAAGAGTTGGACGCGATCTGGCTGAAGACGGCGCAGGAACTCTACGGCAAGGAAGGCGAAATTTTTACTTACGAAAACTCCGAGCACTTGTGGGCGTACATCCCGCACTTTCACAGCCCATTTTACGTCTACGGCTACGCCTTCGGCGAACTCCTGACGCAAAGCTTATTTGCGCAGCGTCAGCGTCTCGGAGCGAAGTTCGAGCCGCTCTACCTGGACTTGCTGCGTTCCGGAGCCACCAAGGACGTCGTGGAACTCCTCGCGCCATTCGGCCTGGATGCGCGGAACGAGGCCTTCTGGAAGGATGGCATCAGCGTGAGCCTGGGCGCCTTGATCGAGGAGGCGGAGCAACTTTCACGTGCCATGGGCGTGATCTAGGAAAGAGTTGGTCACGGGAACTGCTCAACGGTCGGATGATGGGCCACATTCTAAGACGACTTCGCGGGACTTGGCCCTGTGCAGTCCAGATTCACAGCACGAAAAGATCCTCCGCATAGTTTTGTGCCATGGACTAGAATCCGAGCATGTTCGAGGACTCTGCTAGCCGGAACGGTTTCGTGGCATTCGCTCTGGATTTCGTCTCCCTCGCCAAGGCTTATCCAGTTACTGCACTTGTATATCTCGGGAGCGTTCCGTTCTGGGTCTACACCTGGAAGAAGGGATTGCCAACCGGCACATTGCATTTGTTTCCGCTTCATGCGTACTTTCTGACGGGCGTCTTCTGCATTGAGAATCCACTTCGAGTAGCAAGGAGGAATCTGAGAGAAAAGTGGTTTTGGACCGCGACCATGTGCGGCCTCCTACCGCACACGGCCATTCTTATTGGCCTCTATTACTGGGACCGCACCATTCCGGGGAGATTCACATTCTTTTCTAATCCCTTTGCTTCTCGGTTGCTAATCGCCCTTCTGTTAGAGCTCGTTATGCTCAACCCAATCTTTCGATACTTTCGGCCTTCGGCCACACCCGTGGGTTGAGAAGGACCTTCCACAGCCAAGCATTGGAAGTGAGGCTAGCTTCGACATTGCACCAACCATAGCCTGAGTGCTGAATTTTCAGATAGCGCAGGAGAAACGGATTTCTCGGCAAGTGGAATGTGCTTCTTGAGGATCATGTGTGCGAGACCAGATTAGTGATTGCTATTGTCGCGTGCGAGCGGAAGCGTGTATATTGCAGGCAAACGCGAATCAAATGGGAGATCCCTGCCAAATGGAAAGCGCCTTAAAGCGTTTCATCACGAATGCTCTCGTCACGGGAATTGTCTGTGCCGGTTTGGCGGCCTCCTCGGCGGTTCGGCCAGTTGCCGCTGCTGATACCAGGGACGATCCGAGCGTCCTGCAAGCAGACCACGCTTTGGTCGCGGCCCTCGGAAAGGCCGACAAAGCAGCAGCCGATAAATTTCTCGACACGGATTTCATGTGGACAAACTCGGCTGGGGAAACTTTGAGCAAAGCGAAGGTCCTGAGTGCCCTACCCAAGCCCCCTCTCGGCGACGAGAGCGGCGTGCAGGTGACAGAGTACACCTATGGTCAAGTTGGAGAGGTGCGGGTCGGCCGCGGTAAAATGCAAGTTCTGCGCGTGTGGGTGAAACGTCCAGCAGGCTGGCGGATTCTGCATTACCACGAGGTCGCTCTCGCGGAGCACGCGGGAGCCAGCGCGCTGAGCGCAAACGACTGCAACAACCCTTGCAAGGATGTGCCGTACCCGCCGAAGGACGACGCCGAGAAGGGGATCCGCGCTTCCTGGGCGGGGTTGGAATTGGCGCTCACCGACCACGACGTGAAAGCATGGACTCCCCATTTTCCCGACGAGTATATGATGGCCACTTCGGGCGCTACGAATCCAATCACAAAGGCGGATCGCATCGCCACAATCAGCAAGCCTGGTTCCGGTCGCGTCACCCTGTGCAGACCGCAATGGGTTGCTGGGAAATTGTGTGAGTCGCAGTTGGCAGCAGTGCCGCCGGCGAAGTTCTTTCACTTTGGGGATTCGGTCGTAATCATCTCGCGAAACAAACCGTATATCGGCAAGCCCGAACTTAGCACTCGAATCTGGCATCTCGACCATGAAGGCGTCTGGCAGATGATGGAGAGCTGGGACACGGAGATTCAGTCCGCTCCCGCTGCGGTGCCGAAACCGTAAAGGTCCGATCTCAGTGGCGGCGGGAAAGCGTCAAGTGCCTCTAAACTGGAGGTGGCTCATGAAAAACAGACAAGTAACCCTCATTGCTCTAGCTAGCGTCCTTCTCACGGTTTCAGTTCCAGTCCTCGCGCATCACGGGACGTCGGCGTTTGATATGGATAGCTTGACTACCGTGAAGGGATCCGTGACGAAATTCGAGTTCATGAATCCCCATGCGTTAATCTATATCGACGTGACAGGCAACAAGGGCGAGATCGAACATTGGATTGCGGAAGAGAGCAGCAACAACCACCTGAGCCGGAGCGGCTGGGACAAGAATACACTGAAGGTGGGAGACCAGGTCACCGTTGCCGGTCATCGCGCCAGAAACGGCGCGCGCGTATTGGAGCTGCAATGCTCGGAATGTTCGGTGACGGACCCGCAAGGCAAGGTTTGGCCATACCAATAGAAAGCCGTGCTCGTGTTACGTTCCGGCATGGTTGCTGCGGACGATGGATCGTTCTTCTTCGAAATGGGAATTGATTCTCGCCCGGTTGCCGGCCTCACGATCTGAAGTTCCGCATTAAATGGAAGGTTGGGATCCGGGCCGCGAAAGAAGCTTTTCAAAATGCGCAATCGCTTGATGAATCTATTTCTGGCGCTGGCGGCGGTATTCGCCTTCTCATCCGCTTTACGCGCTCAGACTGCCGAGCCGTCGGGAGCAGCAACGGCCCGCTCTACATCTTCCACGGTAGACCTTTCTGGCGTTTGGGAAGCGAACATGCCCGGCCTCAAGTGGGCTACCTATTCTTTTACTCCGGACATTCCTCCTATGACTCCGTGGGGAAAACAAAGATACCTGGCCGTGAAACCGTCCTACGGACCCAGGTCGTTCGCGGACTCCACCGATTACGTGAATCCGACAACCGGCAAGGACGTTGGGTGCCTTCCTCCCGGTGTGCCACGAATTTATATTCAGCCCTTCGCGCTCGAGATGATTCAATCGCCCGGGCGCGTGCTGGAATATTTCGAGTTCGATCACCATATCCGCCAAATCTTCACCGATGGGCGCCAGCATCCCAAGGACCCGGAGCTGACCTGGATGGGGGACTCGATTGGCTGGTACGAGGGAGATACTCTCGTCATCGACACCGTCGGCCTCAACGAAAAGACTTGGATCGATCGCGGAGGCCTCCCGCATTCAGACCAGCTGCACGTAACCGAGCGCATCCGGCGTCCCAACCATGACGCCTTGGAGATCACCATTACGATCGACGACCCGAAGGCCTATATGAAGACCTGGTCGGGATATCGAAACTACAAGTTAGAACCCACCTGGAACATCAAGGAATTCATTTGCGCGGACAATGGCGACTACAACGAGGATTTTATAAAGAACAGCGGGGCATATAGTTCGGCAAGCCCGTCAAAGCAAAAAACGAAACCAGCGAAGCCCAAATAGTAGGCCGGCCGAGCCGCTTGCGAGCAAATTCCCCTCGCTGTTCCGATTCGCTGGGGCCTATGCTAAACTGTCGTGGCAATAAGCAGGGATCAGTCCCCCAACTTATTTCCTAAGAGGCGATTATCATGTCCGGCCACTCGAAATGGGCAACAATTAAGCATAAAAAAGCGGCTACCGACGCTAAGCGCGGCCGCATCTTTACCAAAGTGATTCGCGAAATCACCATTGCCGCGCGGGTGGGAGGCGGCGATCCGGATTCCAACCCGCGCCTGCGCACCGCGATCCTGGCCGCCAAGAATGAAAACATGCCCAACGACAATATCGAGCGCGCCCTGCAGCGCGGCATGGGAACGCTCGAAGGCGAGCAATACGACGAAGTGAACTTCGAGGGCTACGGGCCCGGCGGCGTGGGCATGATCATCGAAGTGGTCACCACCAACCGCAACCGCGTCGTCAGCGAGATTCGCCACTTGATGAGCAAGCACGGCGGAAACATGGCCGAAAACGGCGCCGTGGGCTGGATGTTCCATCGCAAGGGCGACATCGTCGTGTCCAAGGAAAAGGCCAACGAAGACAAGATGCTTTCCCTCGTTCTCGATGCCGGGGCGGAAGATTTGCGCGACGACGGCGAGGCCTGGGAAGTGCTGACTCCTCCGGAAAGTTTCGAACCCGTTCGCGAAGCGCTAGTTAAGGACGGCATCACTCCGGAATCCGCTGAAATCGGCTGGGTGCCGCAAAATTACGTGAAGCTCACCGGCAACCAGGCCGCGCAGATGCTGCGGCTCGTCGAAGCGCTCGAAGAGCACGACGACGTTCAAAAAGTTTCCGCCAACTTCGACATCGACGAAAAAGAAATGCAAGCCGTAATGGCCGCGCAGTAGTTTTAAGTAGCACAGCCACTCTTGGCTGTGCGGTTTTGTGGGCTGCGCGAGTCTCCACCCAACCCAACGACGCAAAACCCCCACAGGTCCGCCGCCGCGGCTGCCTGTGCTACAAGAGGCTTCGGGCGCTACGATTGCACGACTCCCAACACACGCCTCCGAAAAAATTGTGGCCGGGCGCAGCGCCCCGCCGTACACTCGTTCCCGTGCCGCTCTCCTCTCGAACGAATGGCAATTTGATCCGTGTGCTGGGCGTCGATCCCGCCGCGGCGGGCGCCACCGGATACGGCGTGATTGAAAGCGACGGCCGCCGCTGCCGCATGCTGCGCTTCGGCGCCCTGCGCGCCACGCGCAAAGGCCCCGAACATTTTCCCGAACGCCTCCGCGAAATTCACGCCATGCTGGCCGCATTGATCGAGGAATTTCAGCCGCACGGCGTCGCGGTCGAATCGGTTTTCACCGCGCTCAATATGAAAACGGCACTGAGGCTGGCCGAAGTTCGCGGCGTGGTTTTGCTGGCCGCGGCGCAACAAGGCATCCCCGTGTGCAGCTACTCGCCGCGCGAAATAAAAGCTTCCGTGGCCGGCTATGGGAACGCGGCAAAGGAGCAAATGCAGCTGATGGTGCGCGCGCTGCTGGGCATGAGCGAAACGCCGGAGCCAGCCGATGCCGCCGACGCGCTTGCCGTCGCGCTCTGCCACGTGCAGGCCGAGCAATTTCGCGCCCGCCTGGGCGCCGGGACCCTGCGCCCCGCTACGGAACCGGAGTGCGCGCCTTCCCTTCGCGGTTCACGCAGCCGCGGCGCCGCTTCGCGCATCTCATAGTCACGATGACTCGAAACCGTTTTCTTTTACAATTCCTGGCCCTTCTTGCTTGCGCGTGGCTTCTTGCGCCGGCAGCCGGCGCGAATCCCGGCGGCGCGACCGTTACCTATCGCCGCGTTTTCAAGAGCAGCTCTCCCGAGTTCATTGAAGTTAAAATCAGCGACCAGGGGAAAGCCACTTTCGATATCCGCCAGCTGGACGAAGATGCCGATCCCGAGCCGTTTGATGTCAGCCCCGCCGTGCAGAAAAGAATCTTCGACCTGGCCGCCGAACTAAAATATTTCGTGATCGCCAACCTCGATATCCAGAAGAAAATTGCCAATCTCGGCCAGAAAACTTTCCGCTACGAAAACGGCGGGGAAGCGCATGAGACCTCGTTCAATTACACGCTCAATGCCTCGGCCAATCAGCTCATGCAAATCTTCGAGGGACTCGCCAGGCAGCAGCAAGACCTCGTCCTGCTCCAGCGCCAGGCCAAGTTTGACCGCCTCGGGGTCAACGACGCTCTGATGCAATTTGAATCGGACATGGACCACCGTCTCCTGCCCGAGCCCGAGCGACTCTTGCCGATCCTCGATCAGATCGCCGCGGATTCGCATTTCGTCGAAATCGCCCGGTCGCGCGCCCGCGCCCTTGCGGAGCGCATTCGAAACTCCCGCGACCACTGATCCCTCGTTTGCATTTAGTTTGAGGAAAAAGTGGATCTAAGGATGGCTGTCCTATTCGAACCAACTTCCGGAAACATGGGGGAGACGCAATTCCAGGCCGGCGCATCTAAGTAAGCAGAGAGTAGTTCGACTGGAAGCCTATGAAATCCCTCTTGAGGTACCCGGCGGCTCTCGTGGCCTTCCTGGGACTGAGCCTATCCCTGATGCCCGCAGCGCGAGCTCAAGATATTGATTCCGTGCGGGTCGTTCGCCTGAGCCGAGCGGAGGGGCAGGTCCTCGTCTCTCATCCAGGGAGTGATGCCTGGGATGAGGCCCCCGTCAATTTGCCGCTGCAAGAAGGCGACAGCCTGGAGACGCAGGGCGGGCTTGCCGAGATTGAGTTTGAGAATGGCGCGACTGCGTATCTCGCCGAAAATTCCGTTTTGAAAATCACCCAGCTCGGCTTTGCCAATGGCGGCCGGGCGACCGAACTCAGCCTCACGCAGGGCACGGGAACCTTCTACGCCAATCTCACCAGCATGGATTCTTTTCGCGTTCTGACTTCCACATTCGACGTCGCGATTCCCGCGCACGCCGAATTTCGCGCCGATGCTTTTCATGACGGCGCGGCAGTCGAGGTGTTTCTTGGAACCGTGTCGGTCAGCACGTCAAAAGCTTCCACCACTCTGACCAAGGGGCAAAGCGTCGCGGTCCACGAACGGGATTTTCAGGACCTCAACAACATCGCGCGTCTTCCCGAGGAAGATGCATTCGACGAATGGGTGACCGAGCAAGGCGAAATCATCCGGTCCGGGAACAAGAACACTCTCGCCTACATCAACACTCCCAATTATTACGGCTTGTCGGACCTCGCGATCTACGGCAACTGGGTAGACATTCCGCCCTTTGGACTTTCCTGGCGTCCCTTCAGCGTGGGCTTTAGCTGGATGCCCTACGGGAATGGCAATTGGATTCTCGATCCGCGCCTCGGATGGATCTGGGTGAGCAACGAAGCCTGGGGCTGGACGCCCTATCACTTTGGAGCCTGGCTGCTGTCGCCGACGCTTGGCTGGGTTTGGGTGCCGGGAGGCGCTGCGGGGCTGCGGCACTGGGAGCCCGCGCGCGTGAATTGGGTGCACGTCGGCAATCAAGTGGGCTGGGTGGCGAGGAGCCCGCTCGATCGCAACGGCGTGCCGGCAAATCTTTCCTCGGGAGTGGTGATGCGGCCCGTGCGGTCGCCGCGAAATGGAAACGAAGGCAACGAAGTTGTGACGGGCAAGGAACTGCAAAGCGCCACGGCGCTAATGGAACCGCCGCGGGAATTTGGTTCGAGCCTCGCGTCAGGCAAGCAGCCGTCCGGAATTTCTTCCGCAGTTCGGAAGGAGCCGAACGCCGCGAATGGCAATCAGTCCATCGTCTTCGATCGCGGAACGCATACGTTCATCAATCGCGACGGCAGCGGACCGGACGTCCGGATGCATACGCCTGTGCCCACTGCGGGTCTCACGCCTAAACCGAAAGCAATCGGCGAGATTCCTCGAGCGGCGATCCCTTCGGCCACGCCGCCGCAGGTTCCCCCGAATCGCGTCCTCATGCCGCCGCCCCATCCGGCGGTTCCGTCAACGATTGGAGCTACCGCGGCGAACGGATCACAGCGCACTCAAACACCCGCGCACGCACCCGCTACGCCTCAGAATCCACCCAGCGCGACGCCGCGGCAAACGCCACCGCCCGCTCCGCCGCAACCTTCGCCTCCCCGCAATACGCCCGGACAACTTGGTTCCGCACCGCACCCCGCTGTGCCGGCGCAGCAATCGTGGCACAGGCTTCAAGCCTGTGGGTTTTTGTTTCGGCATGCAAACAGCAGACAGGATGAATAGGTTGCGGAAAAATTAATTTATTTTGTCATTCCGAACGAAGTGAGGAATCTCTCTTTGGTTTAAACGCAGGAACAGAGAGATTCCTCGGCGCGCAACGCGCCTCGGAATGACAAGATTTGGGGTCTTCCGCAAGCTGTGTAGCCTGTCCTACTTACGTTCCTTGTGTCTCACGAGATGACAATCCCCGCGTAGCCCACGACTCCCTGCATATCGCCATTCACCTCTCCCGAAGTCGCATAGCGGACCAACTCGGCCCGCGTGGCGCCCAATTCGCGCGCGGCGATCAGCACGGAAACCGCGGCGGCGTATCCGCACATGGAAATTCTTTCATCGCGCACCGTGTCGAAAAGTTTGCGCGGCTCGAGAGCGAGAATTTGATCAATGGCCTTGCGGTCCTTCACGCGCGTGACGGCATCGCTTTCGTAGTGGTTCATGTCCGAACTGGCAATGAGCAGGACCGGCTCGCGCTCCGCCGCAATCACGCTTGCGAGCGCGTGGCCCAGTGCTTCGAGCTGTTCCCAATGCGCGGGGCCGATCACAATCGGGACAAACGCGAACGAGGGAGCGAGCCGCTGAAGGAAGGGAAGCTGCACTTCGAGGGAGTGCTCCGAGCTATGCGCCACGGCATCCTCGCGCAACAGCGGAAAAGCGCGAACAATTTTTTCCGCCAGAAGCGGATCGATGGGCGCCATTCCGAGAGGCGTCTGCCACGCGCCTTCGGAAAGAATCGCAAGGGGAGCGCCGCGCGGAAAATGCCGCGGGCCGAGCAAGATCACGCGCGCGGGAATTTCCATGCGCCGGTAAACTTCCCCGGCAACGCTACCCGAATACATGTATCCGGCGTGGGGAACGAGGCAAGCGCGTGCGCGAATTTTCTTTTCCTCGCCGCCCGTCGCAAGAAAAGAATCGACCGCGGCGCGCAGGCGCCCCGGATCATCTGGATAAAACCGGCCGGCGACAGCTGGAAGGCGAATCATGGCGAGCCCTTGGGGCTCATTTCGGTTTGGAGGGTTTGCCCTTGATCTTGTAAGCGACGTTTTCGCCGAGCTTATACCAAACGACCACATTGTCTCCGAACTGGTAGCCGCCCGCATTTAAAATGTTTTGCATTTTGTCGCGGATCGCGGGGGAATAGGAGAAGGTGTGAAGTTCGCGCGCGTCGGCGACGCTGTGCACCTGGAGAGATTGGTACATCATGTGCATGACCACAAAGTGCGTCTTGACGATTTTCTCCGACTGAGGGGAGGGTGCCGGGGCGCTCTGCGCGCGGGCGCCCGGCGCGGAACTTGCCAGCACTACGCCGCAGACCGCCAACGCTACGGCAAACAAGATCGCGTGAGTCTTATTCCGCGTCATCGAGCGTAATTTTCAGCGACTTCAGAAAGCGCAGGTCTTGCGGCGTCATTTCAAACTTCGGCGCCTCGCGATCTTCGTTCAGAATTTCCTGGTCGACCTGAATGTGCAGGGATTCGAGGAAGCGGCGGTCGTTCGTGGTGATTTTCGTGTCGTCGCCATCGCGTCGCGCCAGGCCGATCGTCGCATCCAGCTTCAACACAATATCGAATCCCGCGGAACGCACATCGGAAATCGCCTCCGAGATGCGCCCGGATTCCGACACGGTATCGTTGATGGCGTGTCCCAACTCGCGCAGCAGTTGTTTCAGATGATCATCCAGTTGCACGATGCCCCCTTCTGGAAAACTTCCCTGCTTTTTATTGTAGGACGCAGCGCCGCGGGAAACAAGTCCCCGGTCGCGGTGGCGCGTGTTCAATCCGCCTACGCCCGCGGTCTTCGCTGTGAACAGAGCCATTTTGTACTAGAATTCAATCGTGGCCACGCGACCCATGGGGCTCTTTGCAACGGTGCGGCATTCTCTCCGCATCCTCTGGCGCGCTGCGCGCGAGCTGTTTCACGAAGTCACCGGCGCCGTGTTTTTCATACTCGCATTGGCCGCGCTTCAGGGCGCGTGGCGCTCCTGGCACCGCGGAGCCGGCCGTTGGCTCGTGTGCATGACCGCCGGCTATGCGGTCCTGATGATTCTTTTTGGCGTGTTGTCGTTCCGCGACTCGCGGCGGGTCCGATGAATCCACCTCCCGATCAGACTGCCGAAAAGGCGGCCGCAACGAACGAACGCAAGGAGCGCTTCACGACGCTCGGCGGCATTCCGCTGAAAACGGTCTACACCCAGGAAGACCTTGCCGGCCAAGATCTCGAGGCCACGCTCGGCGTCCCCGGAGAATTTCCCTACACGCGCGGCATTTACCCCACGATGTACCGCGGGCGTCTGTGGACCATGCGGCAATACGCCGGATTTGGCACGGCGGCTCAATCGAACGAACGCTTCCGCTATTTGCTCGGAAAAGGGCAGACGGGATTGTCCGTCGCATTCGATTTGCCGACGCAGATCGGCCACGATTCGGATCATCCCCGCGCCGCAGGCGAAGTGGGAAAAGTCGGCGTCGCCATCGATTCGCTGGAAGACATGGAGGCGCTCTTCGACCGCATTCCCCTGGACCGTGTCACGACGTCCATGACGATCAACGCGACCGCCGCGATACTGCTCGTGCTGTACGCCGCCGTCGCGAAGAAGCAGGGCGCGGATCTAGGGAAAATTTCCGGAACGGTTCAAAACGACATCTTGAAGGAGTTCATCGCGCGCGGCACATACATCTATCCGCCGCGCCCGTCGATGCGCATCGTGACGGACCTCTTCGCCTGGTGCCGCACCGAGCTCCCTGCCTGGAACATGATCTCCATTTCCGGGTATCACATTCGGGAAGCGGGCTCGACGGCGGCGCAGGAAGTCGCCTTCGCTCTGGCCGACGCTATTGCCTATGTCGATGCCGCGGTCGCCGCGGGATTGGCCGTGGATGAATTTGCGCCGAGGCTTTCGTTTTTCTTCAACGCGCACAACGATCTGCTCGAGGAAATTGCCAAGTACCGCGCCGCGCGCAGGCTCTGGGCGCATTTGATGCGCGACCGCTTTGGCGCGAAGGATCCCGATTCGATGATGCTTCGCTTCCACGTGCAGACGGCCGGAAGCTCGCTCACCGCGCAGCAGCCGGAAAACAACATCGTGCGCGTCGCGATTCAGGCGCTCGGCGCCGTGCTCGGCGGCTGCCAGTCCTTGCATACCAACGCGATGGACGAAGCGCTCGCGCTCCCCACCGAGGATGCGGCGCTCCTCGCCTTGCGCACGCAGCAGATCATCGCGCACGAAACCGGTGTGGCGAACACGGCGGACCCGGTCGGCGGTTCCTACGCCATCGAAACATTGACCCACGAAATCGAATCGCGCGCCAAGGAATACATTGCGAGGATTGACGCGCTCGGCGGCGTGCTGCGCGGCATTGAAACCGGATACGTGCAGGGCGAAATCCAGAAAGCCTCGTACGAATATCAGCGCGCCATCGAGCGCGGCGAGCAGATCATCGTCGGCGTGAACCAGTTCGTCGCGGAAAAGGGAACGCCCATTCCGACCATGCGCGTCGATCCGGAACTCGAACGCGCGCAGATCGAACGCGTACGCGCGCTGCGCGCCCGGCGCGATTCCCCGCGCGCAACCACAGCCGTCGCCGAAGTCGAGCGGCGCGCGCGCTCCGGCGAAAATCTGATGCCCGCGATCATCGCCGCCGTCGATGCGTACGCCACAGTCGGCGAAATCTCCGATGCCTTGCGCCGCGTTTTCGGCGAGTACACCGAGTCCGTGGTTTTATAGCCGTTCCCCGCTTGGCTTCACGATTCGTATTTCTTATTCATCGCATCTTTATCGCAATCAGTATTGTTAATAAAATGTAATACACCATCGGCAAAAATAGCAGTATGATGCCGGCGTGATCGACCTTAGCGAAGCCGGCGCGTTCCCCTCCGCCACGCCTGCGGGATTCGAGATTCGCTTTGGGCTCTACCTCCCAGGCATTCACGGCGCCGATGGGTTCGAGGTCGTTGTGCGCGTGATTCATGACGACGACCGATTCAATCCCGCGATCCAGCCGCAGGATACGAACCTCATGTGGAATGCAGGGCACCCTCTCGATCTCTGGAGCGCTACCGTTCCCATTCAACCCGTCGCCGGCACGAATTTCGGCAAGGAAGGAATCTACCTGTATCGGTTTCAGCTCTGGTGGACCCCACCGGGGGGAACGCGCCAGCTCATTACGCGCTGGTTCACGGACCCGTTCGCGTTGGAAACGGATGTCGGCCTCCTCTCCGCTGTCACGCTCTCTCGCAATGCCGCGCCATTCGTCTGGACCGACGCCGCGTATAAGACTTCGGAGCTCGATGACCTGATCGTCTACGAACTGCAAATCGAGCAATTCAATGATTCCTTCGACGGTGTCATCGACCGGCTCCCCTTTCTTCAGAGTCTGGGAGTGAACTGCCTGGAACTGATGCCGGTCACGAGCGAGAAACTCGATTTTGACTGGGGCTATGGGCCGCTGCACTATTTCGCGCCAAGCGCGCACTTCGGCGGCCCGGACGGGCTTCGGAGGCTTGTGGACGCCTGCCATAAGTTCAATATCGCCGTGATCCTCGACGTCGTTTATCAGCACGTGGATCCGGATTTTCCGTATGCGCTGGTCTATAACAATGTGAACGGCACTCCTGGCGCGCCAAAAATGCCCAGCCCCATGATCGGGAGCAACGGCCCGTTTGGACCGCAATGCGATTTCGGACAAGTATTCACGCAGGATTATTTTGGGGTGTCGAACCGCTACTGGCTGGACCAATACCACGTCGATGGATTTCGTTATGACGAGGTGACCGATCTCTACGTCGGTCCCATGGATACCGGATACGCGAAACTATCCTACGACACCTACCGCTATTCGCTCGGCATTCCGCGATTCCAGCAAAATCCCAACAGCTATAGCCGGATCATCCAATGCGCGGAAGCTCTCTGGAGGGCGCCGGATGTTCTCCGCAACACTTACACCAGCTGTGCCTGGCAGAATAATCTTCTTCAAGACGCCGAAGCGGTTGTAGGAGGTGCAACGCCTGGACCTGATTACGCGCATGCTCTCGACCCTTTTTTCGGCAACCAATACCCAGGAACAAAGTCCGTCGTGAACGCGGCCGGAACTCCGGTGGACATGCCCGTCGCGCCATTTCAATATTTGAATACGCACGATCACAGCCACCTGATCGTATTCGCCGGGACCACGGGCAGCGGAGTTTTTGCGCCTGGAGATCGCAGCCGCTACTGGCGCCTGCAGCCCCATGCCATCGCGCTCTATACCTCGCAGGGAGTTCCCATGCTGTGGGAAGGCGAGGAGTTCGGCGACGACTACAATCTGCCTGATGACGGCTCCGCGCGCGTCAACCTGCGCCGCGACGCGCACTGGGAATATTTTTATGACGACTTTGGGGTGCCGCTCATTCGCATCTATCGAAGGCTGGGCCAATTGCGGCGTTCCAGCCGCTCCCTGCGCAGCCGGGAATCTTTTTATTACTGGCAGCAATCGCTCCAGAACTCCCAGCTGATTGCATACCACCGCCATGCGCCCGCGGATCCCGCCGGCCCGGAAGAATACGCCATGGTGGTTTTGAATTTCGCGCCTTATGCGGATACGATTTCCGTGCCCTTTCCGAAAGAGGGCTCATGGGCCGAAAAACTGGATGAAGACGTTCGTCCAGCGCCGTGGATAATACCGGTCGCGAGGGCCGGCGATGTGCAGCGCGTTACGGTGCCCTCCAATTACGGTTTCATCTTCCTTCTGTAGTATAAAAAGACGACGATGAAGCTCATTCTTGCGTCGTCCTCGCCTCGCCGCGCGGAAATCTTGCGCGACGCGGGAATCGCGTTTGAAATTTGCCCAACGCAAATCGACGAGGCGGCCCTTCGGGGCGAGACAGCCCAAGCGATGGTTGCGAGGCTTGCGGAAGCAAAAGCACGAGCGGCCGCGGCGCAAATGGACGCCGGCACGCGTGAGTGCATTGTCGTCGGCGCGGACACCACAGTTCAATTGGACGGCGAAATCCTCGGAAAGCCGAGCGATTCCGCGCACGCGCGCGAAATGCTTGCCAAGCTTAGCGGGCGCACTCACGACGTCCTTACCGGAATCTTCCTTCTGCGTTTTCCCGGGAATGCCACGCGCGCGGCCGTCGAAACTTCAGCCGTGACGTTTGCTCCACTCGACGAGAAGCAAATCGCTGCCTACGCGGCGACCGGCGAGCCGCTCAGCAAAGCAGGCGCATACGCCATCCAAGGAATCGCTGGACGCTACATTTCAAAAATTGAGGGCTGCTATTTCAACGTCGTGGGGCTGCCGCTGGCAAGATTGTACGCCCTGCTGCGCGAACTGGGCTGGCGAGACGATGAGTAGTACTCGGCAAACAAAAAGGGCGGTCTCGTGGACCGCCCTTTCACACGAATCCTGAATCGATCAAAACGTTTGAGGAACTACTTCTTTTCCTCGGTTGCCGGTGTCGCCGTTGGCGCAGCAGGAGGCTGCACTTGCGTCGTCTGCGCCGGACCCGGCCCAGGAGTGTGCATGCCTTCCTTGAAGCTGCGGATCCCCTCACCCAAACCGCGCATGACTTCCGGGATCTTCTTGCCGCCAAACAGCAGCACAATCACCGCCAAAATGACCAGCAAGTGAAATGGGCTAAGTGCTTCCATAATGTGCCTACCTTTTGAGTCGTTTCCCGTCGCTTTGACGGATACAGTCCAAGACTCAAGAATGAAATTATAGCACGTTCAGGGTCTGGTTGCTGCTAGTCAGAAATCAATCCCATAGACGGGGTATGTCCGGCTGGAATTTGGCGGACCTTAGACGCACAATCCAATTTCACGGGAGCGCTGAACTGATTTCTTCCAGGATTGCGCGCGCCGCCGCTTCCGGGTCGGAAGCTCCCGTAATCGGCCTGCCGATCACCAAGTAATCCGCCCCGGCACGTATGGCCTCCGCAGGGGTCGCGACGCGCGCTTGATCGTCTGTCTTGCGTTTCCGTCCACCAGCTGGACCGCCTGCGGCTGCGGGGCGGATTCCGGGAACCACAATCAGGAAATCCTTCCCGCAGGCGCGCCGTATGCTCCGGACTTCTTGTGGGGACGCAACAACGCCGTCCATCCCTGCTTTCCGGGCGAGTCGAGCCAACTGAACCGCGCGCTTGGAGGCTGGGCCGACAATGCCTACCCTTCGCAGTGCGGCATTGTCCATACTCGTCAGGATCGTAATGGCTAGGAGCTTAGGCACAGGTAATCCAGAGCCTTTGGCCTCATCTCTGGCCTTTGCAGCCGCGCGCATCATTTCCAAACCCCCCAGGGCATGCAAGTCGAGCAGTTGGACTCCTGGCAAGGCAACAGCGCTAGCTACCGCGCCCTTGACCGTATTCGGAATGTCGTGGAACTTCAGGTCCAGGAATATGCCTGGGCCAAGTCTGTTCAATTTAGCAACTGCGGAAGGGCCTTCTGCAGTGAATAAGTGTATGTTTATCTTTAAGATGCCAACAACTTTGGAGAGGGACTGAGCTAATTGGAAGGCCGAATCAAGGGTAGGAAAATCAAGCGCGAGGATCACTTTCTGCCGGGCACGCTCGTTCACGGGCGTTTTGGCACCTCCAGGAGTTCGACTCGTAAGCGCGATATGCCGTTTTCTAGAATCCCCAACCGGCATGCCACCACGTACGAGACATCCAGTTCACGATCGTCGATAAAGGGGCCTCGGTCATTAATCCGAACAAGCTGAGCGACATGCGTCTTGGGGTTGGAAATGCGCACCAGAGACCCGAAAGGTAGGTCTGGACTGGCTCCAGTCGAGGCATACATGTCGTATCTTTCGCCGCTTGCGGTTTTGTGGCCCTGAAACTTGCCGCCATACCAGCTGGTCTTGGCAGTCCAAGTCCGAATGGGCTTTAGGGGCTGGCTGACGTGGGCTACCAGGGGAGCTTCTAAGCCTTGGGCCAAGAGGAACATCAACGGTAACCATCGGAGGGCGGCCCAAACCATGAAAAGTCGCCTACGCATTGTTTCCCCCAGTCATAGGCACAAGCAATGCTAACATGCACAGCCAGGTGATTCAAGGACAATCGGCCTGAAACGAACCAATTAAACTATTGATACTATTGATGTTATTGTTCCTACAGGATTTTTCTAGCTGATCTAGGATGTCTATACACGCTTTAGGCTGAGAAAAATTGGCCGTTCCGACCTGTACCGCAGAGGCGCCGGCAATGATGTATTCCAAGACGTCGTCGGCCTTCTCGATCCCTCCCAAGCCAATTACCGGAATTTTGACCGCTCGCCTCGCCTCATAGACCAGCCGGAGGGTAATAGGCCTGATCGCCGGGCCCGATAAACCTCCCGTGGCCCGGCCCAGCTTCGATTTCCGGGTCTGGATGTCGATGCTCATTGCCTGGTAGGTGTTTGCCACCGTCAGGGCATCCGCCCCGGCTTCCTGGGCCGCGCAGGCGATTACCCCGATGTCTGTGACGTTTGGCGAAAGCTTAACCCACAGGGGGCGGCGGGCGGCCTGGCGGGCGGCGGACACGACTTCCGATACCATCTGGGGATCGCTGCCAAACTGGATGCCGCCGTGCGCGGTATTCGGACAGGAGATGTTGAGCTCGTAGCCCGCCGGCCCTTCCGCGTCTTCTAGGATCCGAATCACGCCGACATATTCATCCACTGTGTAGCCAAACACGTTCGCTATGACCGCTGTGCGGTACTGGCGCAGTGCCGGGAGCTTGTCGGCAACAAAGGCGCGCACTCCCACATTTTGCAGGCCGACGGCATTGAGCATCCCTGAAGGCGTCTCGCATAAGCGGGGTGCCGGGGCGCCGGCCATCGGCTCGAGGGAGAGGCCCTTCACGACGATTCCGCCCAGGCGGTTCAGATCCACGAGGTGCGCAAATTCGACGCCGTAGCCAAACGTGCCGCTGGCGGCCAGAATGGGATTGGAAAGGCGCAATGCGCCGACGTTCACGGAGAGGTCTACCGCGGCTGGCACTGTCACTCGCGGGATTCTAGCATGCGGGCTCGCGCGCCGGTGTGGAAGGCTTGTGGAAAAAGCGCGGAAATCCGGCGGCGTTCCGCAACGCGCGCTTCGAGACCGGCTGGCTCTATGCTAGGATGTTCGGCCAATGCGCATTGTGGAAAAGACGCAATTGATGACGGCGACGGAAATCGATCGCACCGTCCAGCGTCTGGCCCACGAAATCGTGGAAAAAAGCGGCGGCACTTCCAATCTGGCGTTGATCGGAATTCGCCGGCGCGGCGTTCCCCTGGCTAAGCGAATCGCGCAGGCAATGCGCGGCATCGATGGAGTGGACGTGCCGGTGGGAATTCTGGACATCACACTGTATCGCGATGATCTTTCCAAAGTTGCTGCGCAGCCGATTGTGCAATCGAGCGACATTCCGTTTGCCGTGGATGACAAAGACCTGGTCGTTGTGGACGACGTGCTGTACACGGGGCGCACGATTCGCGCGGCCATGAACGGGCTCTTTGATCTGGGGCGCCCCAAGCGCGTGCGCTTGTGCGTGCTGATCGAACGCGGGCATCGCGAATTGCCAATCGAGGCGACTTTCGTCGGGCGCGGCGTGCAAACCAGCGACGCCGAGATCATCGAAGTCCGCTTGAATGAGATCGATCAGGAAGAGCGCGTCATGCTCGTCGAGCGCGTTCCCTGACGCCGGCCGCTGCTGTGATGCGCCCGGCCTAGATTTCGAGGATGGTTGTGCCATTTCGCTTCGGCCACATGCTTGGGATTGAACCGCTCAGCGCCGAAGAAATTTTATTTCTGCTGGACCAATCCAAACCCTTCCAGGAAATCCAGCGGCACCCGCTCAAAAAATTGGCGACGCTGCGCGGGAAAACCGTGGCGCTGGCGTTTTTCGAGCCCTCGACGCGCACGCGCATCAGCTTTGCCACGGCGGCGGCGCGCCTCGGCGCGGACCAGATGAACCTCCAAGCGGAATCGTCCAGCCTGAAAAAAGGGGAATCGCTGCTCGATACCGTCCGCACGCTCGACGCGATGAAGCCGGATTGTATCGTAATGCGACATAGTTCCTCGGGCGCGCCGGATTTTGTGGCGCGGAATCTGCCCTTGCCGGTGATCAATGCCGGCGACGGCACGCACGAGCATCCGACGCAGGCGCTGCTCGACGCGCTGACGATTCGCGACCGGCGCGGCACGCTCGAAGGGCTGAACGTCACGATTCTCGGCGACATACTGCACAGCCGCGTGGCGCGCTCGAACATTCACCTGCTCTCGAAATTCGGAAGTCGCATCACGCTCTGCGGGCCGGCCATGTGGCTGCCGAGGGAGCTCGAGTGCCTCGTTCCCGCGGGCACCGCGATCCGGCGCGTCACGCGCATCGACGAAGCCCTTGAAGACGCGGATGTCGTCATGACATTGCGTGTTCAGCAAGAACGTCTCCACGAACCGGCATTGGCACTCGATGAATATATTCTCCAATATCAGCTCACTCCGGAGCGGCTGCGCATTGCGAAGCCGGATGCCCTCGTTATGCATCCGGGGCCGATGGTTCGCGGGCTGGAAATCGATCCCGCCGTGGCCGACGGGCCGCAATCGTGCGTGCTCGAGCAAGTGACCAACGGGCTTGCCGTGCGCATGGCCCTGCTGTTTCTGATGATCGGCGCGGACTCCTCTTCGGAAAGGGATTCTTCTCATGCTGCTGATTAGCAACGGACGCGTTCTCGATCCCGCAAGCGGGACGGATGCACCGCGCGACGTCCTGCTCGACGGGGATCGCATCGTCGCGATCGCGCCGCACGGGCATCTTGCATCGCGCGCCCAAGGCGCGGAAATGTTCGATGCGAAAAATCTAATCGTTGCGCCGGGCTTTATCGATTTGCACTGCCATCTGCGCGAGCCGGGCGGCGAATCTTCGGAGACGATCGAAACCGGCACTCGGGCTGCGGCGCGCGGCGGATTCACGGCTGTGTGCCCGATGCCGAATACGCGTCCCGTGAATGACAATGCATCCGTGACGCGCTCGATCCTGGAACGCGCCGCCGCAGTGTCGCCCGTGCGCGTGTGGCCGATTGGCGCGGCGTCGATCGGCAGCAAGGGCGAAGCGCTTGCAGAAATCGCGGCGATGAAGCAGGCCGGAATCGTCGCGGTTTCGGATGACGGTCGGCCCATCGCCACGGCGAGACTTTTGCGTCAGGTGATGGAGTATTGCCGCGCGCTGGATTTGCCGGTGATCGACCACTGCGAAGACAGCTCGCTGTTTGCCGGCGCGGTAATGCGCGAGGGAAAACAATCCGTCCGGCTGGGTTTGAGCGGAATGCCCGCCGCCACCGAATCGCTCGCTGTTGCGCGGGATGTTCAAGTAGGAGAGCTGACCAGTTGCCGCCTGCACATCGCGCATCTTTCGGCGCGCTCCTCGCTTGAACTCGTACGCGCCGCCAAGGCGAAAGGCCTGCCCGTCACCTGCGAAGTGACGCCGCACCATTTCACGCTCACCGATGAGGACGTCCAGTACGACACGCGCTACAAAATGAATCCGCCGCTCGCTTCTCGCGAGGACCGCGACGCGCTCATCGCCGGTCTCGCCGACGGCAGCGTGGACGCCATCGCCACCGACCACGCGCCGCACGAGCCCGCGCTCAAAGACGTGGAATTTGACCGCGCGCCGTTTGGCGTGACCGGTTTTGAGACGGCGATTGGCCTCGGATTGGAGCTGGTGCACTCGGGAAAGCTTTCGCTGATGCGAATGGTGGAATTGTTCACGTCAGGGCCGGCGCGCGTCCTGGGGATCGAGCGCCGCATCGCGGAAAATGAGCCGGGCGACCTGACGATTTTTTCCACCGAACACAAATGGACGTTCCGCGCGGCAGAATCCGCCAGCAAGTCGCGCAATTCCCCGTTCGACGGCCGCGATTTTCGCGGCGCCCCCATGGCGACCATTGTCGCAGGCCGCATCGCCTACCAACGATAGGGAATCCACAGATGAACACAGATAAACACCGATAAAGAAAAAGAAAGACGGGAGATTAATTTACGAAAAAGCAATATTGCGTCAGAGCTAGCCTGCTGATTTTCTGCTCTTTCGCTTTTATCGGTGTTTATCAGTGTTCATCTGTGGATCCGCACTTTTTGATTTTCTAGTGGGCGCCGGGTTCGGCGGCGGGGTGCATGCCGTGTTGGGGGACTTCGTGGACGCCGCGGGTGGGCGGTTCCTGGTGAATGCGGTAAAAATGATCGAGCGGGCCAGGGCCTTTTCCAATGGGGTAACCTTTTTCGATGGCTTTGGTGACATACGCTTTGGCGAGCAGCACGGCTTCCCGCAGCGGGCGGCCGCAGGCAAGTTGCGCCGCAATCGCGGACGCGAATGTGCATCCTGAGCCGTGCGTATTTTCACTCTTGATGTGGTCGCCGCCGAACCGCAATACTTCTATCCCGTCAAAGAGAACGTCGATGGCCTTCTCCATGTGGCCGCCCTTGATGACCACGGCGCGCGCGCCACGCTCGACGATCTTGTGCGCCGCGGCTTCCATCGCCGCGGGATCCTTGATCGAAATGCCGGAGAGAACCTCGGCTTCTGCAATATTCGGAGTTACTACCGTCGCGCGTTTCAACAATTCCTCGGTGATATATTTGATTCCACCGGCGTCGACCAAATCGGTTTCGCCCGAAGTGGATTTCATCACCGGATCGAGAACGACGTTCGCGACGCCGGCGCGATCCAAAAATTCCCCAACGACAACGGCGTTCCCGCGGTGGCCCAGCATTCCGATTTTAATCGCCGAAATTTTTATGTCTTCGAGGAGCGCGTCCAACTGCGCGCGCAATTCCGAGGCGGGAGTGTCATGGACGGATTTCACGCCCTGAGTGGACTGCACGGTCAGCGCCGTGATGGCCGCGACGCCGTAACAATTGTGGGCGGCGATGGTCTTGAGGTCTGCCGCAATGCCCGCGCCGGCGGATGGATCGAAACCCGCGATCGTCAGGACGATCGGCGGAGCCACATTCAGGTGATTGGACAATGTTTCGAGTCCCTCCACGACAAAAATCGCCCACAGAAAAGTGGACCGGCCGCGCAAGAACGTCGCGCGAGCCGGCAAGTCGAAATGTACGCGCGTGGCAGCCCACGCGCAATAGAAATTTTCAGGAAGACATTGCTTGTGAAGAACAATTCGGCGAGACGCGAGAGAAAAAAGGAATGACTCGTCTCAGGGGAATAAACCGCGGACTAACGTGGCGTCGGCGACGCGCCCGACTGCCAGAATGTATGCTGCTGCACGCGGGTAAACGTGAAATTTGCGCATCGTTTCGTGCACGTCGTTAAACGCGCGCCGCATCACGAATTCCAGTTTGGAATTCACTTCCTGCAGTTGCCAGAAAAATCCCTGCAAATCCTGCGTCCACTCGAAATAGCTGACCGTGACGCCGCCGGCATTGGCGAGAATATCCGGCACGACGAACACGCCTTTGCGGGAAAGGATTTCATCCGCGTGCGGCGTGGTAGGCCCGTTCGCGGCCTCGGCGACGATTTTTGCCTTGATCTGGTCGGCGTTGTGCAACGTGATGACATTTTCCAGCGCCGCGGGAACCAGGATGTCGCACTTCAGCGCCAGAAGTTCGTCGTTGGAGATGCGGGACGCGCCCGGCATCCCGACGACCGTGCCCGAACGCTCCTTGTACCGCAAGGCGCGCAGCGGATCGATGCCGCGCGGATTGTGCACGCCGCCACGGGAATCACTGATAGCGACAATTTTCGCTTTTTTCTCCGCAAAGAGCCGCGCCACGGCCGAGCCGACATTGCCAAAGCCTTGAATGGCGACTGTCGCGCCGCGCAAATTAATCTTCTTCACCTTGCAGGCTTCCTCGACCACATAGAGAACGCCGCGTCCGGTCGCGTCCAGGCGCCCTTCCGAGCCGCCGATCGAAACCGGTTTGCCGGTCACAACGCCCGGAGCCGCATGTCCAACCGTCATGGCGTACGTGTCCATAATCCACGCCATCGTCTGCGAGTCAGTGTAAACGTCCGGCGCCGGGATATCGACTTCCGGTCCGATGATCGGCTGAATTTCCGAGGCGTACCGGCGCGTCATGCGTTCGAGTTCGCCCTTGGACATGCGCTTGGGATCGCAAACGACGCCGCCCTTGGCGCCGCCGTACGGAAGATTTACCGTCGCCGTTTTCCAGGTCATCCAGGCGGCCAGCGCCTTCACTTCATCGAGCGTGACATTGGGGTGATAGCGCAGTCCGCCCTTGGCCGGCCCGCGCGAGACGTTGTGCTGCACGCGGAATCCGGTGAAGACTTTCGTCTGGCCGTTGTCCATTTTCACCGGGATAGAAACTTCCATGACGCGCTTCGGCGTGCGCAGAATCTGGCGCAGGCCCGGATCGAGCTTCAAGTATTCCGCCGCCATGTCAAACTGGATTTGCGCGATGCGAAATGGATTCAAGTCTTCGCGCGGCGCCATCCTCGGAAGAATGGGTTGAGGGACCGGTTTCACGACCGTGGCCATGGACGTTTCTCTCCTTGAGTATTGCGACTACGCACTTGCCGCGCGCTGGGTAGAGCGCTCGTACCGCGCGCGACACTTGGCTGAACAAAAGTGCAACACCTGGCCCGCTTGCTCCAAAGGAAATGAAATCTCAGGTGAGACGTACGTGCCGCACCAGGGATCGCAATGCAAGGGAATCGCGGAGCGCGTCTCCGGCGGATGAGGCACGGATGCCGGCCTTGCGTTTCCGAGAACCCGCGCGAGCAGCTTGCCCATCAGCCGCGCCAGCCCTCGACTCACCCACCGATCGATTCGCTCTTGTAGATTCACCCGCTCGACGCTTCCCAGCGGCTCGTCGTGGCCCAGCCTGCCGCGCGTGTTCTCCGGTCACCCACTCCGAATGCATTCCGAGGAACCAGGCGGGCCGAAGCCCCTTGAAAGATTTACTGCTCTTTCTTAAAGCACGGTTGATGACCGCGCAATAAGCCGAGTGTAGTCAACCGGGAAAAGCGGTGTCAACCAAAGAACCCGGATATTTTAGGCGTAGATGCTCTGGAAACACGTCTCTTAACACGTTTGATAGGGGGGATCATGGCAAGCCATTCATACTAGGGCACTTAACGTAGAATTGGCATCTCGCGACAGGGAAGGTGATGTTTGCGCCACCGCTTCCGAGAAGGCCCCAAATCCCGGCAAGGCGCGACAGGGCGACTGCGAAGATGGCCCGGCGCCGGAAGCGAATGGAGAGCAAATTCAAGGCTTTGCCGGGATTCGATCCGTTCCCAAATAAGGGCGCAGCACTTCCGGGATCAGCACGGAGCCGTCGGCTTGCTGATAATTTTCCATGATGGCAAGCCAAGTGCGTCCCACTGCGAGGCCCGAGCCGTTCAGGGTGTGCACGAATTCGCTCTTTCCGCCCTTGGGCTTGAAGCGGATGCCGGAGCGGCGCGCCTGAAACGATTCGGTGTTGGAGCAGGAGGAAATTTCCATGAACTCGTTGGCCGAAGGAAGCCAAACTTCGATGTCGTACGTTTTTGAGGATTGGAAACCGATGTCACCCGTGCAGAGGCACACGACGCGGTAGTGCAGGCCAAGTTTTTGAAGAACCTGTTCGGCATTGATGACGAGGGATTCAAGTTCGTCGTAACTCTGGTCGGGGCGCGTGAATTTGAACATTTCCACTTTTTGGAATTGGTGCTGGCGCTTGAGGCCGCGCGTGTCTTTTCCGGCCGCGCCGGCTTCGGAGCGGAAGCACGCTGTCCAGGCGCAGAGCTTGATGGGCAGCAGGTCGGCGTCGAGCGTTTCGTCGCGATAGAAGCTGGTGAGTTCGACTTCGGACGTCGGCGTCAGCCACAGGTCGGTGCCTTCGAGATGAAACATGTCGGCAGCGAATTTCGGCAACTGGCCCACGCCGGTCAGCGCCGCCGTGTTCACGATGAACGGCGGGAGGATTTCGGTGTATCCGTTTGCCGCGTGCGTGTCGAGAAAGAACGCGGCTAACGCTCGTTCGAGGCGCGCGCCCAGGCCGCGGTAAACCGCAAAACGCGCCCCGGCCATTTTCGCCGCGCGCTGGAAGTCTAGGATCCCGGCGTTTTCGGCGATTTCCCAATGCGGACGCGGCTTGAAATCAAATTTTGGCGGAGCCCCCCAGCGGCGCACCTCAACATTTGCTGCGGCATCGTGTCCCACCGGGACCGAGCTGTGCGGGCGATTCGGCATAGTCAGCATGAAATCCGAGAGCTTCGCGTCCAGTTCCGCGATGCGCTCGTCGGCCAGCTTGATTTCTTCCGAAACTTGTTTCATTTCGGCCAGCAATGCGGAGACGTCTTCCCGCTCTTTTTTCAGTCGCGGGATTTCCTCGCTGGCCTTGTTGCGCTGGGCTTTCAATCGCTCCGCGGTGGTAATTCGTTCGCGGCGCTCCTGATCGATCGCGCGAAAGCTGTCGAAATCGATGACGGCGCCCCGGTTCGCCGCCATCTTTTTAAATTCTCCGAGGTGTTCGCGAAAATATCCCAAGTCATGCATGCCAGATAGAATACATGAAGAGAGCGGGTTCGTGAGTCGTGATTCGTGTATCGGGGGGAAGTCGATAGTGGAAGCCCGGGAACGCCAATCTCCCGATTGGCGGCTTGCATCGCGCAAATCGGGAGATTGGCGTTCCCGGGCAAACTGTTAACTCTTAACTTCGCGGCTCTGACGGCTTCGTTTTTGGCCGGCCTCGGACGTGCTAGCATAAATCGGAGCCAAAAATGGCAGACGAAGTCCAAACAGAGGAAGTACTCGCCCGGTCCGCGCGACACGCGCCGCGTGGCCTTGAATTCATCCGCCACCAGGTCGAAGGGCCGGTAGCGCGCCTCACTCTGCAGCGTCCCGAACACAATTTATTGAACGAGCAGATGCTCCGCGAACTCGCGGAAGGCATCGGGATGGTTGCCGATAATGGGGCGGTGAAGCTGATCGTTCTGGACGCGGCCGGAAAAGTATTTTGCGCGGGCGTGGATATCGGCGAATACACCGGCGAGCGCGCGTTTTCGATGCTGGATGCGTTTCACGCCGCGTGCATCGCCATGGTGGAAGCCCCGCAGCCTGTGCTTGTGGTCGTGGACGGCGCTGCGATCGGCGGCGGCGCGGAACTCGTCGCCTACGGGGATTTGGTGGTGGCCACGCCGCGCGCGCGGTTTGCCCTCCCGGAAATCACGATCGGAATGTTTCCGCCGCTGGCTTCGACGATGTTCCCTCACATCGTCGGACCGAAGCGAGCGCTCGAACTCGTGTTGACGGGGGAAGCTATTTCCGCCGAACGGGCGCGCGACCTGGGCCTCGTGAATCGCCTTGTGCCGGAAGCGCAACTGCAAGCCGCTGTGAACGAGCTCATCGGAAAGATCACGGCGCAATCCGGCGCTGTGCTGGGCATGGCCAAGAAAGCGGTCCTCGCCGGAATGGGAATGTCCCTGCGCGACTCCCTGCGCAATTCGATGAACATTTTCCTGAACGAACTGTATCGCCTCGAGGATTCCCAGGAGGGATTGCGCGCGCTGCTTGAAAAACGCAAGCCACAGTGGAAGAATCGTTAGGTACGCTGAACGCGTCTCCCCGCCGCGCGGGAGATCCGTATGGACGATCCGCAAAACATTCCTGATCCCAATCTCCCCGAAGAGTCCGCAGATCCCGGCGCCGGGCATGAGCCTGAGCCGCCCGCTGAACTGACTGCTGCATTCACATCGACGATGGTCCCGCAGAGCGCGCCGGCCGAAGATGGACGCGCAGCCGTTGCGGCGCAGGAGGATGCGGCGTCGCGAAGGCGCAGTTTCCGCCACAATTTGTTTTTGCTGCTTTCGCTCGCGCTCGCCGCATTCATTTTGACGGCGTGGATCCTGGTTCGCGTTGACGCGCCGTTCGGTATTTTCGCCACCGGCCCTCAGGAAATCGTTCGCGCGCAGCTTCGCGCGCTCGATCGCGGCGAACTGCGACCCGCCTACGACATGTTTTCGCCCCGCTACCGCGGGCAAGTTTCCTTCGACACCTGGCACGAGCTGTTCGTGAAGCACTGGCGAATGTTTCATGCCGACGTGGTGCGCGCGGATACGCCGGCGATCAGCGGCCCCGGCGTTACTCTGGAAATCTATCTCCATGGCGCCGACGACAAAGATTACCGCGCGCGCTTCACGCTGATCCGCACGGATGGCCGCTGGTGGATCGACGATGTGCACTGGACGCAAGAGCCGGACGCCCGCGATTTCTCGCGCACCTGACTTCCTCCCGCCCTGCGCACTTAGGTCAGATAAACTTGACCCACCAGCGTTGCTATGAGGATGGACAGAAACAGGAACAGCGTGGCCAGCACCAGCAACCGTGCTTCGCTGCGTTGCATCGTGGTTCGTCCGGTCGAGAATCTTTTGGTTCTCACGGCCACAATTCCGTGGAGGCCGACCAGAAGCAACACGAACGTGAGTTTGATATGCAGCCAGGGCGCATGGAGATAATAGGAAGAGTTCGTCATGATCAGGCTGGCTCCTGCCAGGATCGTCAGCAGGGCACCGGGATCCGCCAGGCCGCGCAGATAGATGCGCTCCAGGCGGGCCAGAGCTTGCCGGGCATCCGCTGAAGCCTCCTGCGTGTGGCGCGTCAGCGCCATGGACGTCACCAGTAAGCCGCCCACCCAAAACACCAGGCCCAAAACATGTCCAACAAGAAGCGCGGGAACCACGGCGATCACCTCTGCGGAATTCTAACAGGCTGTTGAAAAAAGCGGATAGCTCATTCTGTTTCATCCTCGCGATGGAAATTTCACTCAAAGAATGCGCAGTGGTACGGAGTCAGCAGAAAATATTCCGGTCTCTCCTGATGGCCAGTGTTGACACCGCTCATCGCGCAACATAGACTGCCAATCGACATTTAGCAGGTTTGGGATGCGGGGAAGGCCGTGAGAATCGGCCACGGTCCCGCCACTGTGATCGGCGAAACGCCGAAAGTCAGGACACCCTCCCGGGCCGCCGTAGCCGGCACTCTTCGCGAGAAAGGGTGCGGCTTTGTGCGCCTCGTGTTTCTCGCGGGGCTTTTTTTATTTTTATGGCCGCAAATTGAAATGATGGTATTTGAATCCATGCTGCGGGCGGCGAACGGAATGAAGGCGAAATTCTGGAGACACCGTCTCGCGGAGTTTTGCGTGGCGATCACGGTGTTGTTTCTGATTGTGTGCGACGGGACTATCGCGGGACAAACAAGCGCCGTGCACGCAGCGAATCCGCAGGGGCGCGAACTCACGGATGAAGTTGGCAGAAAGGTCCGAGTTCCGCAGGAAGTGGATCGCGTCGTCTCGCTCGCGCCGAACCTCACGGAAATTGTTTTTGCGCTGGGGGACGGAAATCATTTGGCGGGCGACACCGATTTTTGCGATTACCCGGCGGAGGCCTTGCAGAAGCCGCACGTGGGCGGGCCCGTGAATCCAAATATGGAAGTGATCGTGTCACTCATGCCGGACCTGGTGCTTGCGACGAAGTCAATCAATCGGCGCGAAACGGTGAATGCGCTCGACCGTATCGGTTTGCCGGTATACGTCACGGACCCACATTCCGTTGAGGAGATGGTCGCTTCCGTGGAACATCTCGGCAACGCGCTGGGCGTGGAAAAATCGGCCGCCATGGTGGCCGAGGATCTTCGCGGGCGCTTGTCTGATCTCGACCGCCGGCTCGAGGGCGCTGCCCCACGGCGCGTACTTTTCGTTGTGTGGACCGATCCATTGATTTCGATTGGACGCGACACATTCATTGCGGACGCGCTGCGACGCGCGGGAGGCCGCTCCGTCGTGGACACGAAGGCCGAGTGGCCGCATGTCAGCATGGAAGAAATTGTCCGGCTTCAGCCGGAAGTTCTGGTCTTCGCAAGCGCGCACGGGGGAAACACGCAGCGCGACATCGACGAACTGCGCACGCGTCCCGGCTGGAAAAATTTAACGGCGATGCAGAATGGCAACATTGTTGTCGTCAGCGACGCGATCAATCGTCCCGCGCCGCGAATGGTGGACGCCATCGAGCACCTCGCGCGAGCGCTTCACCCAGAGGCATTTGCTTCGGGCGCTGCGCCACCATCCGCTGAATCCAATTCGATTGTGGAAGAGGCCTGCGCATGCGTCCACTGACTCTCCGGCGATTGCTGTGGACCTGCGGCAGCCTTGCGGTGTTGCTTCTGGCGAGCGTGGTGCTCGCGCTGAAGCTGGGCGCCGTGCCCATCTCCGTCACTGACCTCGTCCTGGATCTTGGCAGGATCGCGGTCGGCCGGGCCAACGAATTGCCGACCGAGTACCGCCTGATTGTTTTTGATTTGCGCCTGCCGCGCATTTTGCTCGGGATTTTGGTGGGCGCGGCGCTTTCGGTCGCGGGCGCGAGTTTCCAGGCATTGCTTCGCAACCCGCTAGCCGATCCTTATGTGCTAGGTGTTTCCAGCGGCGCGGCGCTTGGGTCGATCCTCGCGCTGATCATCGCGCCGGGGTTTGCGCTGGTCACGCCACTGGGCGCTTTTCTTGGAGCGATCGCGACGATTGCGGGAGTTTATTTTCTGGGCCGGCGCGAGGGCCAGCTCGACAGCACGACGCTCTTGCTCGGCGGGATCATCTGCGCGTCGTTTTTTTCCGCGATCATTATGTTTCTGTTGACAACGCTCAGCGGGCGCGACCTGCGCGGCATGGTTTTCTGGCTGATGGGAGATTTATCCACGCCCGTGTCGGCCGGGATGCAGTGGATTTTCACGGTGGGCCTCGTTGCGGGCATTGGCGCGATTTACAGCACGTCCGCGGATTTGAATTTGCTGCTCACGGGCGAGCGCGAAGCCATCCACCTGGGCGTGGATGTGACGCGAGTGAAACTCGTCGTGTACGTGTGCGCGTCGCTCTTGACGGCGCTGGCCGTATCCGCCAGCGGCGCGATCGGCTACGTCGGCTTGCTCGTCCCGCACGCGG
>JGI12269J14319_10000566_pt1 | contig 35516 bp, 35 predicted proteins | sample PeaSoiSIISIP2007_FD_14319 | JGI IMG/M metagenome (IMG submission 14319)
TGGGTGGAAACGGCGGGCAGGCCGTCCAGGTCCCAGACCTGTCCGCGCTCGGCGGGCCAATCGACCGAGAAGGCCGGCCCGCGCGCCAACGAGGTCGCCTTCTGGTCCAGCACCAGCACGGCGCGGGCGCCGGAGAGCTTGAGACGCTGCAACCAATGGCCCCGACACCGGACCGCCTCGGTGAAGCCCTGGATGGTGGTGTCGGAAGGGTTGTCCGGGGCGCAGGCGAAGACGGACGCCACGGCGGGAACGGGAAGTCCCGATTCCCGGGCGAGATCCAGGAAAGGCATCGCGTAGTCTCCCCCGAGGAGCCCGCCTCGGGCGGAGTCCTCTCCCCAGGCGTAGAGGGTGAGGATCGCCCAGGTGGATCGATCGGGGCCGCCGGTGGCCAGCACGCTCCTGCGTCGTCCGTGCAGCACGCACCGCGTGCAGGCCCTGGCGTGCGCGGACAATTCCTGGATGTCCGCGAAGGCCGGGATCGCGGAGCGGAGCGGAGCGGTGGAGGACGGTGGGACCGCCGCGGCCTTCGCGGGCAGGACGGGATCGGATCTGGGCGCGCGGGAGACGGGAGGCGCGGATGCGCCGACGGGGGCCGAGGCCTTCCGCGGCGGCGGCGCGGTGGTCCCGGCACGCACGGGCGACGGGGTCTCGGGGGCGGCGGGCCTGGGGCGTTCGTCCAGGAACACCTCGTCCACGCCGAGTTCGCGCTGGTACCTCGCCCAACGGAGGACGGATTCCGGCAGAGCGCTCATGCGGCTTCGAAGGAGTCCAGGAGACGGGAGGCGAGATCCGTCTTTCCCATCCATTCCGGCCGCGGGTGCTCTCCGGCGCGTCCGATCCAGGCCCAGACCTCGGAAGCTCCGAACCCGCCGGTCGCCGGATCCCTCAGGGGATCGTTGCAGACGGCGAAATCGGCGCCCTTGGCGAGGAGCTTCATGGAGCCGCGTTCCAAATCTCCCGTTTCCAGGGCGAATCCGGCCACGCGCCGCGCTTCCTTGGCTTGGCAAAGCTCGGCCAGGATGTCGGGATTGGGGACGAGGTCGATCCGTTCCACGGTCTTCGACGCCGGGATCTTGCCCGCGGCGCGCACCTTCGGACGGAAGTCCGCGACGGCCGCGGCGCAGATGGCCCAGTCCTGGCCGGGCCAGGCGGACAAGGCTGCCTCGCGCATCTCCAGGGCGGTGCGCACCCGCACGATCCGAGCCCCCGAGGGGATGTCCACGTCGCAGGGTCCGGCGATGACCGTGACCTCGTGGCCGCGGTTCAGGGCTTCGCGCACGATGTCCGCGCCGGTGCGTCCGGACGATCGGTTGGTGATCATGCGGACGTCGTCGATGGGTTCCTCGGTGCGTCCGAGGGTCACCAGGACCCTTCGGGGCCGAGGAGACTTGGAGGCCAGGATCCGTTCGATCTCGTCCGCGATCCGATCGGGATCCGGCATACGGCCGGGACCGGTCTCGCCGCAGGCGAGATCTCCGGAATCGGGTGCCAGAACGGAGGCTCCGTCGCGCTCCAGTTGGGCAAGGTTCCGCCGCGTGGCGGGGGCCTCCAGCATCCGCGTGTTCATGGCGGGACAGAGAAGCTTGGGGCAGGTGCAGGAGATCCAGGCGATGGCCACGGAATCGTCCGCAAGCCCCGTCGCGAGCTTGGCTGCGGTGTTGGCCGTGAGAGGTGCCACCACCAGGAGTTCGGCCCACTGCGCCCAATCGATGTGCCTGGTGTGGGTCGATTCCCCAGACACCCAGGCATCGGCCTCCACGGGGTGGTTCGTGAGGGCTTCCAGTGCGGCACCGGAAACCAGTCGCAATCCCTTTTCGGTGGCCACGCAACGCACCGTCGCACCCCTTTTTTGCAAGGTGCGGACCAGTTCGGGGGTCTTGTAGGCGGCGATGCCCCCGGTGACGCCCAGAAGGACGCGCCGTCCGGTCAATCCGGAGGGCACCGGATCACTCCTCGACGGAAACCTTGACTTTTCCCTCGCGCAGGCGGTCCAGGGCGACCGTGGTCGGCTTGACCCCCTTGAGGTCGAGGAAGCCGAGGCGTGCCTGCTCGTTGATGAATCGCGCCTCCTGGGCGGCGATCACGACCGATTCGAAGGGCGACATGTTCTTCTGGTAGACTTCGTCCGGATCGTAATGGAGCTTGTCGGAAATCACGTCTGGGCCTTTCGATATCGATACCTGTTCCACCATCGGTGGAGGAGGAGAATTATACTAACCGTACTGCTTCCCCGGCTTCCCTTTCTGCTCGTCCGCTGGCGCGACATCCGACCTTGTCTTGAACCACGCCGTTCCCCGCCCCTCTCTGCCCGACGTATCTTTCTCCGTCCATGGCAAACGCAACGTCTCCGTTTCCACCGCCTCGGAAGGAGACCGCGCTGGGAAGGCTGTTCGCCGCGATGCTCCTCTTCTTGCGCATCGTCCGAGCGCTCTTCCTGGCCTACGCCGTGGCGTTCTCCCTGGTCGGCAGCATCCTCCTGGGCTTGGCCGGCTGGAAGGCCTGGAAACTCTACGATTCCGTGGCGGGCCTGCGCACGCGGTGGCCCGAGAAGACGGCTCTCATGCGGCTCCGCGAGGAAGAGTGGGCGGATTCCGGAATCCACGTGGAGACGAAATGGACGCCGGTCCCCCTCTCGCGAATCTCCGAGAACCTCCAGAAGACCGTCTTGGTGGGTGAAGACGACAAATTCTACCAGCACCACGGCTTCGATTTCGATGCCATCCAGAATGCGCTGGCCGAGGACGAACACGACGGGAAAATGAAGAGGGGAGCATCCACCATCACCCAGCAGTTGGCCAAGAACCTCTATCTCAGTCCCCGGAAATCCCTCTCGAGAAAGGCGGTCGAAGCGCTCTACACGGTCGCGCTGGAACACTTCCTGGGCAAGGAGCGGATCCTGGAACTCTATCTGAACGTGATCGAGTGGGGCAAGGGCATCTACGGGGCCGAGGCCGCATCGGAAGCCTACTACGGAGTCCACGCCTCGGAGCTGACATTGGACCAGGCGGCGAGTCTGGCGGCCGTCCTCCCCAAACCACTGAAGGTCCGTCCCAACGGAAACAACCGGTTCGTCGCCTTCCGCAAGGCGGCGATCCTGCAGAATCTTCGGCTGTTCAAGGGGATCGGCGACACCGCCGTCGCGGATCGGGACGACGAGGAGGACGAGGACTCGAGCCAGGTCGAGCCCGCCGAAGCATCGGTCGATTCGTCGCGTCATCCGGTCCATGTCACGCCGGTTCCCGACAGTGCCGCGGTCTCGAAGCCCCCGGCCGTGGGAGACACCGCTCAACACCGATGATGGCCCTCCCGGGAGGCCCTCTCGGGGCCACAAGATCCCGTCAGATGTTGGTACTGCGCCTTTGCCGGGCCTTGGCGATGCAGCCGGAGGAAAACCCGGGCCCGTGACCGGGGATCAGTTCCCAGTCCGAGGGCAGTCGCTCCAGGCGATCGAGGGTGCGTTCCTGGTCCGATTCGTTGCCCAGCCAGAGGTCCGTCCGACCCGCCGCGACCGCGAAGCAGGCGTCTCCGACCAGGCACAGGCCCAGGGAAGGGAAGGCGAAGCCGCAGTGGCCCGGCGTGTGCCCCGGCAGGTGAAGCACTTCCAGATGCTCGTGACCGAAGTCCACGACCTCTCCATCGCTGAAATCCTCGTCCAGTTCGGGGAGATCGGGAACCGGCATTCCCAGTTCCGCGCATTGCTCCGCCATGGATTCCCACAGCGGCCAGTCCGCCCGGTGCAAGGCCACCCCGCAGGAGGTTTCGTCCCGAAGCAACGGAACCGCGGCGAGATTGTCCACGTGGGCGTGCGTGAGCAGGATGGTCTGGATGGCGACGCCCTGGCGCAGGGCCAGGTCGAGGATTTCCTCCGGCTCGCCGCCGGGGTCCACCAGGATCCCCTCCCGTGTCCGGGAGCACCAGAAGAGCGCGCTGTTGGTGGCAAGGTCCCCGGAGGGGAAACTCAGCCGCTCGATTCCCATGGATGGCCCTCCCGCGAGCAATCGACCAGGGTGGCGCCGGTGACCGTGATCCATGCCGCGCTCCTGTTCACCACCCAATCTCCATTGTTGACGTACGCGCCCTCCGGCCCGATGGTCGCGAGCGCCCTGTGGGTGTGCCCGTGGACCACGCCGGCCAGCCCGTACCTGCGCATCCACGCCCGTGCCATGGGTTCCATCTCCGCCGTGGACGGAGCGGGCCCGGGCTCCAGCCGGCGCGAAACCTTGCCCACCCCGAGCGCCGCCCGGAAGGACATGTCCGCGGGCAGGAGATTCCACGCGGCCTGGGCCCAACGGGAGCGCATCACGCGGCGCACGACCCGGTCGAGCCGCTCGGATGGAGCGGTCGCGTCTCCGTGGACCAGGAGCCAGCGATTTCCGCCGATGTCTAGACAGATTCCGTCTGGTTCGACGATCGCCTGGCAGAAGCCCGCGAGGGCGGATCCCATCGCGAAGTCGTGGTTGCCCGCGACGAACCGCACCCGCACCCCGGCGCGGGAGACGTCCCGGATCCCGATCAGCACGTCGAAGAAACGCGACGGGACGGCGTACCCCCATTCCCACCAGAACTCGAAGATGTCCCCGGCCAGGACCAGATCGTCGATCCTGCCGGGCAGGGTCCCGAGAAGCTCGAGGAGATCCGCCCGCCGGAGGTCGTCGTCCGGGCCGGTCCCCAGGTGGAGGTCGGAAAGGAAGACGGTCCGGCCTCCCGCGACCGCACGGTCGGGGAGAGGTGCGATCCACGGCGGCACCCAGTGGGGATCCACGGTCCGCCTCACACGCCGGGATGGTAGTTCGGAGCTTCCTTGGTGATCAGGACGTCGTGGGGATGGCTTTCGCGCAACCCCGCTCCGGTGATCCGGACGAAGCGCGCCTTCCGCTGCAGTTCGCCGATGGACGTCGCACCGCAATAGTGGAGCGTGGTGCGCAGGCCGCCGACGAGCTGGTAGACGGTGTCCTTGACCGGACCCCGATACGGAATCTGTCCTTCGATCCCCTCGGGGACGAACTTCCTGGCGTCGGTGATCTCGGATTGGAAGTACCGGTCCTTGGAGCCCTGCTGCATGGCACCCAGCGACCCCATCCCGCGGTAGGCCTTGTAGGATCTCCCTTCCAGGAGGACCACCTCGCCCGGGCTCTCGTCCGTGCCCGCGAACAGCGACCCCAGCATCACGGCGCAGGCGCCGGCGGCGAGCGCCTTGGCCATGTCGCCGCTGTACTTGATCCCCCCGTCCGCGATCAAGCCCACCCCGGCCTTCCGGGCCGCGGGAGCGCATTCGAGGATCGCCGAAAGCTGCGGATACCCGACTCCGGCCACCACCCGGGTGGTGCAGATGGAACCGGGACCGATCCCCACCTTCACGACGTCGGCGCCTGCCTTGGCCAGGGCCGTCACGGCTTCCGGGGTCACGATGTTCCCGGCCACCACCGCGATGGACGGCCACCTGTTCTTCAACGTCTTGACCATGTCGATCACGCCCTTGGAATCGCCGTGCGCGGTGTCCACCGTGAGGAGATCGACGCCGGACGCGGCCAGGGCCTCGGCGCGTTCCAGGGAATCGGGTCCCACTCCGACGGCCGCTCCCACCCGGAGACGTCCCTTGTCGTCCAGCAGCGACTGGGGGAAGTCCACCCGCTTGTTGATGTCGGTGAAGGTGATGAGTCCCTTGAGGAGACCCTTGCGATCCACCAGCGGAAGCTTTTCGATGCGATGCGAGTGGAGGAGTTCGCGAGCCTTCTCGAGGGTGACACCGGGGGTGGCCGTGACCAGGTTCTCGGCGGTCATCAGTTCCTTGACCTTGGCGCCGAGCTTCTTGGAAAGTCTCAGATCCCGGTTCGTGAGGATGCCCACCAACCGGCCCTGGGCGTCCGTGACCGGGAAGCCGGAGATCTTCCGCAGGGCCATGATCGCCAAGGCCTTCTCGACGGGGTCGTCCGGGGAGAGGGTGACGGGATGGTCGACGACGCCGGACTGCCACCGCTTGACCCGGGCCACTTCCGCCGCCTGGGCGTCGCTCGACAGGTTCTTGTGGATCACTCCAAGTCCTCCTTGGCAAGCCAACGCGATCGCGAGCTCCGAGGTGGTCACGGTGTCCATGGGAGAACTCAGCAGGGGGATGTTGAGCGCGAAGCCCGGGAAGAGCTCGGTGGCCACCGACGTGTTTGCGGGCAGGACCTCGCTGTAGGCCGGGACCAGCAGGACGTCGTCGAAGGTGAGGGCTTCAGTGATGCTCATGACGGTTCTCCTCGGAAGGGAGAGAGCGGGTCCAAGGATCGGATCCGGCGCGGATCGGCCCAATTCGCACCGCCCCCGGGAAAAAGCCGGCGACCGGGTTCCGATCGCCGACAGGCCGGAAACACAAGGAGGGGCAATGTACAAATCCAGGGAGAAGATGTGGTATCATCCCGGTGCGATGATGTATTCGACCAAATCGCTCCGACCGGGTATGGCGGTGCGCGACACGATCCGGGATGCCAAGGGCCAGGTCCTCGTGCCCGCCGGGGTCCTGCTCGGCGACGGCCAGATCGCCCAGCTGCTCCAACGCGGCATCCCCGCGGTGTCCATCGCCGTGGAGGAGTCGGAAGAGGCCAGGGACGCTCGTGTCGTCGCCCGGAGGACCGAGATCCTGGAACTGTTCGGGGAAACGGGAGAAACCCCGGAACTGGAGCAGTTGCGCAGGATGGTCCTGGAAACCTCCGATGCCGGTTGAAATTCCCACCCTCGAGGCCATCTCGGGCCACGTGAAGAGCATCCCCACCTTGCCTGGCGTGCTCATCGAGCTTTCCCGGCGCATGTCGGATCCGAAGACGTCCTCGGACGAACTCGCCCAGGTGATCCAGCAGGACCAGGCGATCTCCAGCAAGGTGCTCAAGCTGGTGAACAGCCCGTTCTACGGGTACTCCGGCAAGATCCACACCATCAACCAGGGCATCGTGATCCTGGGATTCAACGCCATCAAGAACCTGGTCCTCTCCACCTCGGTGATGGAGGCGTTCAAGGGGACGGAATCGGGGGAACACTTCCGGATGGAGCAGCTCTGGATCCATTCCGCCGCGGTCGCGGGGGTATCGCGGCTGCTCGCCGAGCGTTCCGGGTGCGCGGATCCGGACGAAGCCTTCGTCGCGGGACTCCTGCACGACATCGGGAAGGTCCTGCTCTGGATATCGGAGCCGAAGCTGCTCACCGCGTGCATCCAGGCCTCGGAAGGCCACGGGATCCAGCTCGAGGAGGTGGAGACCCGCGTCCTGGGCTTCGAGGACTGCGAGCTCGCCGCGGTCCTGGCCGAACGATGGAAGTTCCCCTCAGCCCTCCGCGACAGCCTGCGGTGGCGTCCCCAACCGGAAAGGGCCGGGGCCGCCGCTCCCCTGGCTTCAGCGATCCATTGCGCCAACATCCTCTGCATCGCCATGGGCGCCTCCTCCCTTTCGCGGACGGTGATGCCCCGTCCGGCGACCAAGGCGTGGCAGTCGATGGGACTGCACCACGACGACCATTTGCGACAGATCCTGCTGGAAATTCCGCTGCGCATCGAAGGCGCCAGGGCGTTCGTCAACTCCGCCTGATTCCCCTCCTGGCCATCTGGAAGGCGTTCCAGACGTTGTGCCAGAGCACGTAGAACGCCGGCCCCAGCGCGGGAACCGGTCCGAACGCGGAGAGGCCGAGCCAGAGCGTGAGCATCGTGTTCTTCTGGCCCAGGCTCTGCCCGGCCTCCAGGGCGCGTTCCTTCCCGCCCAGCGCGCGGCCGGCCAGGAAGTGGACGGCGCAGAGCAGGGCGGTGCCGACCGTGATGGCGAGGACGGATCGGATCCCGGTCGGATGGGCGCGCAGGAATTCAGAGGTCTTGGCTCCGGCGAGCACGAGAGCGGCGAGCCACAGGGGGAAGGAAAGGCCGCGCAATCGAGCCAGAGGTCCCGCCGTCCCGGGAAACCTGCGGACGATCGCGGCGAGCGCCAGGGGGACGAGCACGAGCGCCAGGGTCCGCGCCAGGAACGACGACGTTGACGGGATCCGTCCTCCTCCGGCGAGGGAGAGGAGGGGAGGCAGGAGGAAGGCGGAAATCAGGTTGGACCCCAGGAGCGAGACCGAGACGAATCCGACGTCGCCGCCCAGCAGCCCCGTGATCACGGGCGCCGCGGTGGCGGTCGGGGTGGCGCCGACCAGGAGGCCGGCCAGACGCGCGTCGCGACCGAAGGGCCAGAGGACGGTCCATCCCAGCGCCATGAACAAGGGCCACGCCAGGAGAAGCCTCAGATGGGCCTTCTCCGGGCGCAACCGGCCCACGGGCATTCCCGAGAACCCCAGGAACAGCATCGCGGACAGGATCCATCCGATCCATCCGGACCGCGCCGACAAGCCGGGCAGCAGAACTCCCGTCCCCATGGCCGCGAGGATGGCCAGGGCTCGGAGCATCAGGACAGTCCTCGGAGCTCCCGGATCTTGGCTTCGGGGTCCGCCGAGGTCCCCAACCCCTCGCCGACCAGAATGGCGTCCACTCCCGCTTCCTCCAGCAGCTCGCACTGGTCCCGACGGGAAATCCCGCTCTCCGCGACCACGACGGTGCCCTCGGGAACGTCGCCCATGAGTTCGAAGGTGGTGTCCAAGGACACCTCGAATGTGTCCAAGTCCCGGTTGTTGATGCCCAGGATGGACGGTGCGGCGCGAAGGGCCGGCTCCAGCTCGGTCCAGGAGTGGACCTCCACGATGGAATCCAGACCGATGTCCGTGGCGGCGGCCACCAGATCGGACAGCCGCGCGTCGTCCAGCAGCGCCGCGATCAAGAGGACGGCGGAAGCTCCCAGGCATCTCGCTTCCAGGATCTGGTAGCGCTCCAGGGTGAAGTCCTTCCGCAGGACCGGGAGGGGGATGGATCCGGTCACCGCGCGAAGGTGGGCGTCGTCGCCCAGGAAGAATTCCGTTTCGGTGAGGACGGAGATGCCCGCCGCTCCCCCGGCCAGGTATTTTCGGGCCAGCCGGAGTGGATCGTAGTCTTCGATCATCACTCCCTTGGAAGGGGATGCCTTCTTGCATTCGGAAAGGACCCGGATGGGTTGTCCCGGTGCGCGACGAAGGTTCTCGCGCATCACGTGCCCCGAGAGCGGGGTGAGCAGGGCCATCTTCTCCAGTTCCTCCTCGGGGAGGTCCCGCTTGCGGGCGTGGACCTGCGCCAGCTTCACCGCCGCGATCCGCTGCAGGATGCCGCTCACGTGCGGAAGGCCCGGGAGGTCGCGACCAGGGTTTCCAGGGCGAGGAGCGCCTTGCCGGAATCGATCGAGGTTTCCGCCAGGCGCGCGCCGGCCGCCAGATCCGGCGCCCGTCCACCGACCACCAGCGCGGCGGCGGCGTTCAGGACCACGATGTCCCGCTTGGGACCCCGTTCGCCGGAAAGGATGGAACGCAGGATCCCGGCGTTCTCGCGGGCGTCGCCGCCCTTCAGGTCGGATGGCGCGGAGAAGGGAAGCCCGCCGTCCTCGGGGAGGATGTCGAATTCCGTCACCCGCTCCCCGTCCCAGGCGGCCACATGGGTGGGGCCCGTGGTGGTGATCTCGTCGAGCCCGTCGGACCCGTGGACCACCCAGGTGCTTTCGGTCCCCAGGAGCGAGAGCGCTTCGGCCAGCGGCCTGCACCACCGCCTGTGGAAGACCCCGACGACCAGCCTCTTGGTGCCCGCGGGATTCGTGAGCGGTCCCAGGAGGTTGAAGATCGTCCGCACGCCCAGTTCGCCGCGGACGGGTCCCACATGCCGCATGGCGGGGTGGAACGCCTGCGCGAAGAGGAACCCCACTCCCGCGCGTTCCACGCAGTCGGCGACCTGTTCGGCCGACAGGTCCAGATCCACCCCGAGCTCTGAGAGCACGTCCGCTGCTCCCGACTTCGAGGAAACGCCCCTGTTCCCGTGCTTGGCGACGTGCGCTCCGGCTCCGGCCACGACGAAGGCGGTGGTGGTCGAGATGTTGAAGGTTCCCGACTTGTCTCCCCCGGTGCCCACGATGTCGATGACGGGGATCGTCACCGGGCAGCGGACCGCGTTCTCGCGCATGGCGGTGACGAATCCCGCGATCTCCTCCACGGTCTCGCCCTTCATGCGCATCGCCACCAGGAGTCCGCCGATCTGCGCCGCCGTCGCCTCGCCGCGCATGACGCATCCGGCGACCTGCGAGGCCTGGGTCCGGTCCAGGTCGCCGCCTTCGACCACCTTGGCAATGGCTTCCTTGACGTTCATCCGATCACGCTCCGCGGACAGAGAGGAAATTGGCGAGGATCTGCTTCCCGTGCGTGGTCCGGATGCTCTCCGGATGGAACTGCACGCCGAAGAGGGGGCGGGAGACGTGCTCCAATCCCATCACCAGGCCGTCCGTGGTCCAGGCCGTGACGGAAAGCGTCGCGGGCAACCCCTGGCGGCGCACGGTCAGGGAGTGGTAGCGGGTGGCCTCGAAGGGATCCGGCAGCGCCGAAAAGAGTCGGGATCCGTCGTGGTGGATCTCCGAGACCTTCCCGTGCATGGGAACGGGTGCGCGTTCCACGATCCCCCCCATCGCCTGGCCCAGCGACTGGTGTCCCAGGCAGACCCCGAGCAGGGGGATGGAATCGGGACAGCGCGAGACGAGCTCCACGGAAACGCCCGCTTCCGAGGGGGTGCACGGTCCGGGGCTCACCACCAGATGGGACGGGCCCCGGGCCAGGATCTGGTCCACGGTCAGTTCGTCGTTTCGCACCACCTGGATTTCGTCCTTCCCCGCGACCAGCTCTCCCAGGTACTGGACGAGGTTGAAGGTGAAGCTGTCGTAGTTGTCGATGACGAGGATCATGCGTTCTCCTCGGCGATGGAGGCTTCGATGGAGCCCAACTCCCCGTGGGCGCGGTGCGCCGCGCGGATGGCCTGGACCACGGCGCTGGCCTTGTGGAGGGTCTCCTTGAATTCGCTTTCCGGGTCGGAGTCGTGCACGATGCCCGCGCCGGCCTGGACGTGGGCGAGACCGTCGCGGACCACCACCGTGCGGATCACGATGCAGCTTTCCAGGTTGCCCGCGAGGTCCAGGTAGCAGACCGCTCCACCATAGAGACCGCGTCGGGTGGGCTCCAGTTCGTCGATGATCTGCATGGCCCTTATTTTGGGGGCACCGGACAGCGTTCCGGCGGGAAAGCCCGACATCAGGGCGTCCAAGGCATCCTTCCCCGGGGCCAGGCGTCCCTGCACGGAACTCACGATGTGCATGACGTGGCTGTACCGCTCCACCACGAAGAGGTCGCGCGGCGTCACGCTGCCGTATTCGCTCACGCGCCCGACGTCGTTGCGTCCCAGATCCACGAGCATGAGGTGTTCGGCCAATTCCTTGGGATCGGCCAGGAGCTCCTTCTCCAGTTCCGCGTCCGCACGCGGCGTCTTTCCGCGAGGCCGCGTCCCCGCGATGGGACGGACCTCGACGTTCCCGTCCTGCACGCGCACGAGGAGCTCGGGACTCGCTCCGGCGACCTCCGTCTCCCCGAACTTGAGGTAGAACATGTAGGGAGAGGGGTTGATGCCCCGCAACATCCTGTAGATGTCCAGCGCGGAACATCCCGGCGTGCAGGTCAGCCGTTGCGACAGCACGATCTGGAAGGCGTCTCCCGCCCTGATGTACTCCTTGCAGCGCGCGACCGCGGCCAGGAATCCTTCGCGGGTGAAGTTGGAAGTCACCGCCGAGGGCTCGGCCACCACGTCCAGACGGGTGCTGGACAGCGTTCCATCCAACTTGCCGTCCAGCAGACGGATCCTCTCCAGCGCCTTCTCCAGGGCCGCTTCAGGTCCGTCCACGCGCAGATCCGCGAAGCTCCAAACCAGGATCCGGTGGCGTCGGTTGTCGAAGACGACCCCCGCGTCGTAGAAGCCGAAGCGGAGATCGTCCATCCCCAGGTCGTCGATGCAGGTGTCCGGCAGGTCTTCCACCAGACGGACACTGTCGTAGGCCGCGAATCCCACCGCGCCGGCCAATGGGGGAAGCCCCTCGGGCTGGTGGACTTTGCACGCCGAAACCAGCAGGCGGAGCTTTCCGAACGGGTCGGTGTCTCCCTGCTCGGAAACCTCGCCGGAGACGGACCACTTCCCGTGCCGGGAACGGAAGACCAGATGGGGGTCGCGTCCAAGGAAGGAGTAGCGGGCCACGGTTTCCCCTCCCTCCACGGATTCCAGCAGGAACGAATGGTCGATTTCGTCCGTGCCCACGAGCTTCAGGTAGGCGGAGACGGGCGTCTCCGTGTCGGCAAGCCGCTCGGTCCAGATGGGGATCAAGTTGAAGCCCTGGTCGGCCAGGACGCGCAAATGCCTGAGGTTGGGAATCATCCAGTTCTCCCGTGGACACCAAAGATGCACCCGAGGGTGGGGCAATCCAACGGGGAACAGGAACTCGGCGAGGTCAGCGCAGGGGCGGAGCGGGAGCGGGGTGCCGGGAGGAGTGGAACAGTTGCTGTCCCATGCGNAGCCTCGCCTCGAGCAGGGGCTGGATCCGCGGTCGGGGGTCGTCTTCTCCCGCCATCAGCCGACTCAGGAGCAGGAACCAGTCGTGCATCTCCACCAGGAAACCGTCCAGCTTCCGGTCGGAATCGTCCGGCGCGGAACCGGGCCACTCCATGGACCGGTTCCGCAGGGCTTCCTGGGAGTGGTAGACCGCTTCGGCGACGAGTTCGAGGATCGAGGCCACGTCGGGACTTCCGGGTCGGATCCAACCCGGCTTGCCCGAGACGTGCCTCTGCGCCGCCGAAAACAGGAGGCGCAACTGGTGGTCGCGTCGGAACCGGTGGAACAGCAGCGGGGATGTCGCGTTGTGGTTCATCGGAAATCCTCCTTGCCGGCCAGCCAGAGCATCAGGATGTCCACGACCTCGCGTCCGCGCACGGGTTCGGGCGGGGTGGGTTCGAACCGGAAATGGAAGTCTCCGATCTCCAGGGACAGCATCTGGAAGAGCGCCGGAAGATCCCTGTCCCGACGGAACTCGGCGGTGGTCACGAGCCCCTGGACCAGTCGGATGGACCCTGTTCTCCTTCCCGAATCCAAACGCAGCGTGCCGGTGTGGCCGCCCTGGGCCAAAAACTGCAGCAGGTCCGCCAGGGCCAACTGCTGGAGGGCGCCGGCCATGTCCGGAATGCCTCGGTAGGCGGGGCCTTGGATCGGGAGCGGCGCCTCGCGTTCGGCGCGCCGCGGCCTGCGGAGGGTCGCGAGGAGAATGGGTGCGGCGAATACGGTGGCGACCGCGACCCCCACCAGGAAGGCGACCAGGCGCCCGTTCATGGAATACACCGTGTTCCAGAGCGTCATCCGGTGGCTCCCGTGCGCAGAACATGGAGGACACCCGGAACTCCCCGCAGGCTTCCCATGCAGTTCTCCAGTTGGACCAGGTTGGAGACGCTGATCCGGAACCTGTCCCGCACCGAATCGCCCACCGTGGAGATGGCCGCCCTGAGCACGTTCACGTTCGCGGAGCTGAGCGAGCCCGTGAGGTCGCGCAGGAGGTTGTTTCGGTCGCGAGCGGTGACTTCCAAGGTGACCTCCCAGTCGAGCTTCTGCGCCTCCGCATCCCATTCCACCTCCACCTCGCGGCCTTCGCGGGCGATCAGGCGTTTTCCCTGGGCGCAGGATGCCGCATGCAGGCTGATGCCGCGTCCCTGGGTGATGTAGCCTCGGATCTCTTCGCCCGGAACCGGCTGGCAGCAGCCGGCCCGGTGGTGGAGGATCCCGTTCTGCCCCCCGACCCGGATCGCGTGCTGGCGGGCCGGTGCTTCCACCTTGCGGCGAAGCACCCGGTCCAGCATCCCCTGGCGCGGCGGAGTCGGAACCGGCGGGAGCGCGGCGGAGAGCTGCTGCGGGGAGAAATCCCCTCTGCCGATCCGGGCGTGGAGGTCGTCGAGATCGTCGCTGCCGGACCTCTCGAGCAACAGGCCCAGGAGATCGGGGGGTGGCGACGGGATCTGTCTTCGCCCCAACTCCCTGGACAGGACTTCGCGACCGAGCGATCGGTCGGCTTCGGTCTCCGTCTGCTTCAGGTAGCGCCGGATCGCGGATCGCGCCTTGGACGTGCGGACGTGGCGAAGCCAGTCGCGGACGGGGTGCGAGGACTCGGACCGGACGATCTCCACCGTCTGGCCGGAATTCAGCGGCAGGTGCAACTGGAACATGTTCCCGTCCACGCGCGCGCCTGCGCAATGGAGACCCAGCCCGGTGTGGATCTCGAAGGCGTAGTCCACCGGGGTGGCGCCCTTCGGAAGCTGCACCACGTCGCCGCGGGGGGTGTAGACGAAGATCTCCTGCGCGGACAGTTCGCCCTGGACCATCTCCATGAACTCGGGGCCGTCGCGCGTCTCCGACTGGATGCGCAGGAGTTGTTCCAGCCAGCGGTTCTCGGACAACACCTTGTCGCCGGACACGCCCTGCTTGTAGGCCCAGTGGGCGGCGATGCCCTCGTTCGCGATCCGGTCCATCTCGCGGGTGCGGATCTGGACTTCGACGCCACGGCCTTCCGGCCCCATCACCGTGGTGTGGAGGCTCTGGTAGAGGTTGGACTTGGGCACCGCGATGTAGTCCTTGAAGCGCCCCGCGATGGGAGCCCAGAGTCCGTGGACGTAGCCCAGCGCCTCGTAGCACTGGGCCACGGAACCGACGATGACCCGCACCGCGTTCAGGTCGTGGATGGAATCCAGTTCGGAAGTGGCCTTCTCCCGGAGCTTCCGCCAGATGCTGTAGAGGTGCTTGGGCCTGCCGTTCACCTCGGCGGGGAGCTCCGCCTCGGCGAGCCGCTGCTCCAGCGGTTCCAGCACGGACCGGATGTAGGCCTCGCGCTCGGCGCGCTTTTCGGCGATCTTCTCCACCAGCCGCTGGTACTCGTCGGGGTGGAGGTGCTTGAAGGAGAGGTCCTCGATCTCCCACTTGAGCCGACCCAGCCCGAAGCGGTGGGCGAGGGGCGCGTAGACTTCCAGGGTTTCGGCGGCGATGGCCTTGCGCTTCTCCGGGGCCATGTACCGCAGGGTCCGGAGGTTGTGCAGCCGGTCCGCGAACTTGATGAGGATCACGCGCGGGTCGGAGGCCATGGAGACCAGCATCTTGCGGTAGGTCTCGGCCTGGCGCTGCTCCCGCGTCTGCGAGGGCAAGAGCGCCATCTTCGTGACGCCCTCCACCAGGAAGGCCACCTCCTGCCCGAAGAGGTTTCCGATTTCCGCGACGGGGATCTCGGTGTCCTCGACCACGTCGTGGAGCACTCCGGCCATCACGGTGGCTTCGTCCATTCCGTTTTCCGCCAGTATCCGGCAGACCTCGAAAGGATGGTCGGCGTAGGGGATGCCGGACTTGCGACGCTGGCCTTCGTGGGCGCGGTCCGCGAATTCCAGCGCGCGTCGGATGGCCGCCGCGTCCAGATCGGTCCTGTTGTCGCGGATCCAGTCGACGAGTCTTGTCGCGCCCTCCGCGCTCACGGAGGACTCGACTCCCCGTCGAAGACCTCCTCCCACCCTTCGAGGAGCCTGGAACGGGAAGGGTGCTGCAACTTCTGGATGGCCTTGGATTCGATCTGCCTCACCCGTTCGCGGCTGATGCCGAAGCGCTCGCCGATCTCCTTGAGGGTGCTGGCCTGGCCGTCGTCGAGTCCGAATCGCAGCCGGATGATCTGCCGTTCCTTCTCTTCCAGGCTTCCCAGGGCGCCGTCGATCTGTTCGCGCAGAAGCCGCGTCTGGACCGCCTGCCAGGGGGCCTCCACGGTGCGGTCCTCGATGAAGTCCCCGATCCTGCTGGATTGGTCGGAAGATGTCCAGGAATCGAGGCTGACGGGATCCTGCGAGCTTTCCAGGGCGATGTTGACCTTCTCGATGTCCACTCCCGCGGCCAAGGCGATCTCCTCCGGAGTCGCCTGACCGCCGGTCTTGGCCTGAAGCTCGCGGGCGACCCGCAGGATCCGACGGATGCTGTCCAGCATGTTGGCCGGAATCCGGATGATCTTGCCCTTGTCGGCGATGGCGCGGGTGATGCTCTGCTTGATCCACCAGGTGGCGTAGGTGCTGAACTTGTAGCCCTTGGTGTAGTCGAAGTTCTCCACGGCCCGGATCAGTCCCTGGTTTCCCTCCTGGATCAGGTCGATCAACTCCATGCCCTTCTGGTTGTACCGCTTGGCGATGGAAACCACCAACCTCACGTTGGCTTCGACGATCTCCTCCTTGGCGCCGTCCCGCACGGCCTCCCATTGGCGCACCGCCAGGAATTCGTCGCGTGCCCGTTCGTCCTCCTCCACCAGGGTCTTCCAGAGCCGGGTGAGCCGGTCGATCTGCCGGGCCGAAAGGCCCACGGCCAGGGCCGCCGCCCGAGCTTCGTCGCCGGGTTTCCGGGTCGCGCCCGCCAGGGACCTGCGCAACTGTCCGAGCTGGGAAAGGATCCTGGTCTTCTCCTTCTCGTAGACCTTCGATTCGGTCCACGCGTCGTTGTCGATCTGGCAGATCTCCTCGATGCGGATCTCCTCGCGCTCCACCTGTTCGCAGAGGTGGACCACTTCGCGGAGAACGCGGATGTCGTGGAACAGGATTCCCAGGATCCTCTGCTGGACCTGGTCGATCCGCTGCGCGATGGCGACTTCCTCCTCGCGGGAGAGGAGCGCGACCCGGCCCACCGAATTGAGGTAGACCCAGGTGGGATCCCAGAACCGGCCTTGACCGTTGCTCTGCCTCCGTGCCTCGGCGTGGCGGATCCCGACATTGCTCTGGTTCACGGTCACGCCGCGGCGCCGGAAAAGCTCGGCCAGCAGGTCGGTCTGTTCGTCGTCCTTGCAAAGCGAGGAGATCTGGCTCTGCGCCAGGAAGCCCTGCACCCTGGCTGTCTTCTCCAGGCGTCGGACGATCTTGGGGTCGACTGTGTTCACGTGTCCATCCTGGAGGGAAGAAGTTGCTGCTCTTGCGCCATGAGTTCACGGTACTCCGGAGAACGGCTCGCTTCCGAACCGGCGATGCGGACCTCGGATGCCAGGATCCGTCTGCGTTCCCTGAGCCGGCGCAACTGGAGGTCGCGCAGGAAGTCGTCCATCCACTTCCGCGGATCCTCCTCCGGCAGGAATTGAAAGAGTTTCGCCACGAAATCGGCAAGGGGGGGATCCAGTCGCGACACGAACGTCCTGGTGTCGGGAGGTTCGCCGCCCCATTCCGATTCCGCGACCAGGAGATCCCAGATCCTCCGGCAACTGGGTTCGGAAAGGTCCGATGGTTCCACTTTGTTCCGGGCGTCGAGCACCAGGACCGGATCGGTGAGGACGATCTGCAAGAATTGGGCTTCCTTCTTTTGTGTTCCGACCAGTATCGCCTTTCCCGTCGGATTTTGCAGGGGGGGCTTTCCAGGTGTCCGGTTCAGGGGAGATGCGAGGGCCGGTCCCTCGCCCATGACCTCCAGGAACTGGTGGGCTTCCCTGGCGCACAGGTCCCGCAGGACAGGATCCGCGATGGCATCCAGCAGGACCTTGACGCGGCGCAGGAAGTCGGCCCTCTGGTCCGGGGTGGGACGAGGACTTTGCTTGCGGAATCCGCCCACCAGGAAGTGGACCCAGTGGCGGGCTTCGGAAATGCGTCGCTTCAACGCCTCGGGTCCCGACGACTTGAGAAGTTCATCCGGATCCTTGGCACCGCTTCCTTCCAGATCGGCGACCCGGACCTCGATGTTCTCCGCGAGCAGGATGGGGAGGCTTCTTTCGGCCGCCGCGACTCCCGCCCGATCCCCGTCGAAGAAGCAGACCACTCTCCGGCAATGCCGGGACAGAAGCCTTGCCTGGTCGCGCGTGAAGGCGGTACCCGATGCTGCGACCACGTTGCGGATGCCATGGCGCCACAGGGCGTGCCAATCCATGTACCCTTCCACGACCACGGCTTCCGCCGCTCGCCCGATCTCGGAGCGGGAATGCCCCAGACCGTAGAGGAATTGGCTTTTGCGGTAGAATTCGGTCTCCGGGGAATTGAGATACTTGGGTATGTCCTTGCGGTCGGAGCGCAGGTTGCGACCCGCGAACCCCACCGCCCTCCGGGAAAGATCGGTCAGCGGAAAGACGAGGCGGACATGGAACCGGTCGCGCCATCTCCCGGAATCCGTCTTGGTGACCAGACCAGCGGTCTCCAGGGACTGGAGCGAGTGCCCGGCCGCAGGCGCCTGGGACAGCAACGCGTCCCCATCGGGCGCGAAGCCGATGTGGAAATCCTCGATCTCCCCGTCCTCGAGCCCGCGCTTGCGGGCATATCCCAGCACCTGGGGCGAGTCCAGGAGCGCGCGGTGGTAGTAGGCTTGGGCCCAATCCATCGCCGCCCGGGCCGCCGCGGTTCGGGACGCTTCCTCGGGGTCCTGCGCGGTCCGTTCGGGAAGCTGGACGCCGGTCTCGACGGCAAGCATCTCGAGGGCCTCGCGGAAACCGATGTGATCGTGTTCCATCACGAACTTGAACACGTCGCCCCCGGCTCCGCACACGAAACACTTGTAGATGCCCAGCACGGGGTTGACGTTCATGGAGGGGTCGTGGTCGTCGTGGAAGGGACACCTGCCCGACCAGTGCGCCCCCTTCCGCTTGAGGGCGACGCGCCTTCCCACCACCGAGACGATGTCGGCGCGGGACCGGATCTCCTCTTTGGCCTGCTCGAAGGCACCCATGGAGGCAAAGATAGGCCGCTTCTGGTCGCGTGCCTCGTGGATCGAGTATTTTGAGAACGACTTTCAAAGGAGGAATGCATGTACCCTGAAGAATTGGTGGCGCCGATGCGCCAGGAACTCGTGGATCTGGGCTTTCGCGAGTGGAAATCGGCCCAGGATGTGGAGAAGGAACTGCCTGCCGCCCAGGGTGTCAGTCTGGTGGTGGTGAATTCCGTGTGCGGCTGTTCCGCTGCCTCCGCGCGGCCCGGCGTGGGCATGGCCTTGAATCTGGGGCCGAAGCCGGACCACCTGTACACCGTGTTCGCCGGAAACGACGTGGAGGCGACCGAGGCGGTTCGCGAGCATTTCCTCGGGGAACCTCCCTCGTCGCCTTCCTTCGGTATTTTCGTGGATGGGAAGTTCCACGACATCATCCACAGGAGGGACATCCAGGGGCGCCCCCCCGAAGATGTGGCGGCCATGGTCCAAGGGGCGATCGCTGCGGCCAGGGCCTGAGGGGCCGATTGTCGATTTAGACTTCGGGTGTCGAATCCGGACGTAGGGGACGGGTTCGGCCAGGAGCGAAGATGACCACGAAAAGCCGGTCCGGGTCCGTCTTGACGGACCCGGATGGGAGATTGGCGCGACCCGTTGCCGGGGTCGATGAAGCTGGGCGTGGCCCGTTGGCCGGGCCCGTGGTGGCCGCCGCCGTGGTGGCACCGGACGGATGGGTGCTGCGGGGATTGGACGACTCGAAGAAACTTTCCGAAACCGTGCGCCGGGGTTTGGCCTCGATCATCCGTTCCGATCCGGAGCTGTCGTGGGGGGTGGGTTGGGCGACTGCCGAGGAGATCGACTCGCTGAACATCCTCCAGGCCACGTTTCTTGCCATGCGGCGCGCCTTGGAGGGACTCGGAAAATCCCCCGCGGCCATCGTCGTCGACGGCAATCGGTGCATTCCCGGATTGGACCTGCCCCAGATGGCGGTGGTGGAGGGTGATGGGAAGATCCTTTCCATCGCCGCGGCGTCCATCTTGGCGAAGACCGCCCGCGACTCGTGGATGGTGGAACAGGAGCCACTGCATCCCGGCTACGGATTTTCCATCCACAAGGGCTATCCCACCCCCAGACACCTGGAGGCCTTGGACCGGCTGGGGCCATGCGCGCTCCACCGAACCAGCTTCGCCCCGGTGAGGAGATGTCTGGCGCGAAGTTCCGGGGGCCGGATCCTTTGATCCGCTCCACCATCCAGCTGGTCCTGGATCTGTTCGGTCGCGAATCCATTTCCGCGCGTCCGGGGTCGGGCAAGGAAGTGCCTGCGCCGGTCCCCGCCAGGGACCCGGGGGTGCCGCTGGTTTATTCCAACCGTCGGAAGAAGGGATGGAGATTGTCGAAGGAGCCGAGCGGTTGGGTTTGCCAGGTACCGGAATCGATCCGTGGATCTCCCCCGGAAATCCAGACAGATCTCCGGGAATGGATCCGGTCGTCGCTCCACCCGTTTCCGGGCTCGCGCAGGCGCCGGAAGGAGATCGAACGGAGGATCTTCACTTGGATGGGGTCGCACCTGCCGGACAAGATTCCGTCCGGGAGTTCGCAGGGCCGGGCGGTGGACCTCCAGGACCTGTTCACCGAATTGAACAATGCTCATTTTCAGGGTCTGTTGGGGGCGGTGGTGCGGTGGTCTCCTAGGATCGGGGGGCTGTCCACGCACCAGGAATTGCGAACCGCCGATGGCCCCAGGCATCTGATCACCATTTCCCGAGCCTACGATGGGTTGGATGTTCCCAAGGTCTCCGTCGCCGGAGTGCTATTCCATGAAATGTGCCACATCGCCTACCCACCACGGCCGGGAAGGGGCGGGAAGCGCCTTGTCCACCACAAGGAGTTTCGATTGGCGGAGCGCAAATTTCCGGGTTGGGTCGAGTGGCGCGAGTGGGAGAAGAAGCACCTTGCCCGACGGGTTCGCCATTTGGGACGCATCTTGACAACTAGTCATAATTAAATGACTATTATGATATGAAAATCGCTGTCTCCGACTTCAAAGCAAGATGTCTAGCACTGCTAGATGAACTGTATAACGAAAATGGTCAGATTCTACTGACTAAAAGAGGCAAAGTCATCGCGAAAATCTTACCCATGCAAGAAGAGGAGCCCGATCGGACCGGTTTGGACGGGGTGCAAATGCGCCCCGACTGGCGGTGAGGGGGTGAGTTTGGTTTTGGTGGACACCCCGCTCTTCGTGGCTTGGATGGCCAAGGATCCACGGGTGGGAACGGAGCGATCCTACCTCCTCTCGCAGGTCATCGGTCGCCTGGCTCTGAGCCAAGCCAGCCTGGTCGAGATCGCCCAGGAGCTGCACGAGGGGCGGTTGCGGTTTCCGGGTTCTCCCCAGGTCTGGATGGAACTGGCGCTGGAGCGATCCATGGCCGTCTTGCTGCCGCTCAACCCCTCGATCGTCGCCCGATCCGCACGCTGGAATTCGACGCTTCTCGATTCGGTGGATCGCCTGATCGCGGCCACTGCCGTCGAGCACGATGCCGACTTGGCCACTTGGAATCCTTCCCTCGCGGGTCTCCCTGGGATCCGTTACTTCTTCTGAATCCCCGAAACGCTCTGCGAGTCCCGGTCTGGGCCCCAGCGCAATTGGAATTCCAGGGACAAGCCGCCCGCATCCCATGTGGCTTTGGCGGGATCGGTCGTGTTCCAAAGCAATCGGGACCAACTCTTGTCGGAAGTGGTGGAGATGGAGTTCCATCCCAGGATCCCGGAAAGGGCCCATCGATTCCACGAATAGACGTCCGCGCCGAGCAGGAACGACTCCCCGGAACTCCAACCCCAGGCGGTGGTCCGACCGACGAGACGACCGGCCCCGGCCCGGTATCGGAAACCCAGGAACGCGTCTCGTGCCGCATCCACGCTGAGGATCCTGCGGGGAATCAACAGATCGAATCCGACCTCGGATGTCCAGATGTCCGACGAATACGAGCGGTAGAAGAGGGAATCGCGGCCCGACAGCGCCTGCTGCAGGGAATCACCTTGGCTGGCGATCGCCTGCGCGCTCCAGGACGACCAATCCAAACCGGCGACAAGTCGGAACAGGTCGAAGCGGCGCACGGCCAGATCCATCCCCAGCCTCCAGGCCAGATCCGACCCCGGAAACGGTTGGCTCAAAACCATGCCCGTGCCGGCGGTGAGCACGCCGATGTCCGCGACGAAATTCTCCCGCTGGGGAAAATCAACCGCCAGCGCGCCCACCCGGGGAGCCGCCTCCCAAGACCAAGGTGGGGCGTGGTAGGGCGGAGCGGGAGGTGCCGGCTTGTGCGCGGTCGGCGCTCGTCGCGACGAGTCCGCGATTCTCGGAGCGTCCAGGGACCTCGACGTGTCCGCGCCTGCGGGGTCCGGCAGTTTTTGGAAGGACGCGGTATCGGGGGAACCGAACAGGGCCAGGAGCGGTACGATCCACACGGTCGCCAAGGTAGAACCAGACTCGACCTCCGGACCGATTCCCGTTGGGACCTTCGTGGGTTTGATCCTACTTTTGGGCCCATGCGAACGGTTTTCCCGGCTGCCTGGATGGCGTTGACGGCTCTAGGAGCGAATGCCCAGGGGTTGAGGATGAGCGATATCGTGAGGCTGACCCTGGAGCACCAGCCGCAGCTGGCCGAAGATTCCCTGAACCTGGTCAAGGCCCAGCAGCAGCTGGACCTTCTTCCCCGCAAGGTGATCCTGCCCGAGTTCAACGTGTCCGTCGGATTCGGGCCGGCTCCGGGTTTTCGCGACGACTACACCATCGACACGACCATCCACGGGAACGTCGTCAAGACCGACACCACGCGATACGCCTGGTGGCCCCTGGGACCAGCCTTCGGAACGGACATCACCGTGGCTCAGCCGTTGAACGTTGGCAGGCTCCGCGCGGGAATGCGGGCGGCGCGGGCAGGGGTTCGGGTGGCCTCGGCGGACCTGGACGCCAATCGGCAGACGCAAGTCAAGACGGCGTTGGAGTATTTGTTCGGACTCCAGTACGCGAATCGCATGGTGGGCATCCTCCAAGGTGCCGATGTCCGCGTGGACAGCCTGGACAGTGCGATGCAGAAGAAACTGGACGACGACGACGACGACGTCTCCCAGACGGATCTCTTCCAATTGCGAATGGGCCGTTTCGAGCTGGAGAAGGATCTCCAGGAAGCCATTTTAGGCAGGGCCCGAGCCAGGGAAGGGCTCGCGTTCGCGCTGGGTCTGCCCAACGCGGACTCGTTGCACCTGCAGGACAGCCTGCTGGAGCCGCTGCCCGAACTCCCTCCCCTGGACACGCTCTCGACGGATTTCGCCCATCCCGACCTGGTCAAGCTCAAGGCGGGATTGGACGCCAAGCAGGCTTTGCTGGACGTGGAGAGAGCCAATTTGGGGCCCGACATCTACCTCTTCGGGAAATTCTCGTACACCAAATCCTGGGTGGAAAACCGCAACCAAGCCAATCCCGACGTGCTCATCACGGATCCCCTGAACAACGTGTCCGGGATGATCGGCTTGGGATTCACCTGGCACCTGAACTTCTGGAACCAGTTGGGCAACGTCCACAGCGCCGAGCTGGAATTGCAGACATTGCGACGCAAGCAGGCCTACGCGCGCAAGGGCTTGGAAGCGCAGATGAAGGACAGTTGGCTGGGCTACCGCACGTTGCGCGACAGGATCGCGTCCGCCCAGAAGGCCCGCGACGCCGCGGAATCGTGGTTGCACGTGGTTGCGCAACAGGCCGACATCGACCCGAGCAAGTCCAAGGACCTGGTTGCACCCTACAAGAGTTGGCTGGATTTCCAGGGAAAGTACTGGGAGGCGGTGTACCAACGGAACTTGGCCGCATTGAACGTCCTGCTCGGAAGCGGACTGATCCTCCAATGGCCGGGACTCGTCGGGACGTCGGAGCCCTAGTAACTTTCCGATGCCCGAAGCAAAATCAAGAAAGGTCATCCCGATGAGATTGTCCTCGTTCACGGTGCTGTCCGCGCTGGTGTGCGCTCCCATGTTGGTACAGGCCGCCACCGATCCCGTGGACGCCATCCGGCGCCACGACCAGGATCTGCAATCGCTGCTCAAGCGCTACCAGCCCTCGAACCCGGCCCAGCGGGACACGCTGAAGCACATGATCAACGCGATGTTCTCCTTCCCCGAACTGGGGAAACGGTCCCTCGGCAAGACTTGGGCGACCCTGAAGAAGGCCGACCAGGACAGCTTCCTGGTCGTGTTCAGGAAAGCGGTCGAATCCAGCTCCATGAAGCGCCTGGAAAACTACCGGGCGGATTCCACCTCCTACGCGGCCTCGGTGGGGGAAGGGGACAGGACCACCGTCACGGCCACGGTGTACCGCAACGGGAAGTCCTCCAAGGTGGTCTACAAGCTCTTCCAGCAGAAGGGCGATTGGCAGGCTTGGGACCTGATCCTGGACGACGTGTCGACGCTGCACACGTACAAGGACCAGTTCACCACCATCATCGCCAAGGAAGGGTTCGCCGGAGTGCTTTCCCGGTTGCGGACCAAGGCCGCCGGGGACTGAGATCCACGCGGTCCTGTGGCTCTTCGCGGGTCTGCTCCTTTTCCTCGGGGCCCTCCTCGTGGTTCCCCTGCGAGCGACATTGCAGGTGGGTTGGGAGGAGCGCACCCCCCTGTTCGAGGTCCGGATCTGGGGCATGTCGCTGAGGCGTCGAAGACCTCCAGCGCTCCTCCGGCGACTTGTGAACAGGCTTCTGGACAGGTTTCTGCGCGCGTTTCCGTCGCGATCCCCGGAAAAACCGCGAAAGGACGCTCCCGCCACCGGGCGGCGCGCCGATCCCTTCCAGCTCGCCTGGTGGGCTTTGGCGGCCATGGGACGATTCCTGTCCCAATTCACGCGGAGACTGGACATCCGGTTGGGAGGGATCGACCCCGCGCTTCTGGGCGGATTGACCGGGTTCCTGGGCGGAGTCGGGGCCGCGTTGGGTGCGGAGCGGTTTTCCTGGATTCCCGAATTCCAACCGGGTCCGCTCCGGTTCCGGATTCGTTGGACGGTATCCATCTCCCTCGTGGGGATCCTGCTTTGGGTGGGAAGGTCGGCCTCCCTCTTTCCCCGGAAAAAGGACCCGACCGGATTGCTACCTTCGGCTCCGTGAGCCGATACAATCAGATTCTGGGCGTGGGTGCGGCGCTGATGGATGCCCTGGCGCGTGTTTCCGACGATTTCGTGGAGGCCACCGGCCGACCCAGGGGGGGTATGACGCTCGTCGAGGCCGCCGACCAGGACGAGTTGGCAGCCAAGCTTCGGACGCCGGTCTCCGAGGTTCCCGGCGGATCGGCCTGCAACACGCTGGTGGGGCTGGCGAGGCTTGGTTCCAATGCGCGCTTCCTGGGCAAGCGGGGACCCGACGCCAGGGGAGATCGCCTGGAATCGGACCTCCGATCCACGGGATTGGTGCCAGAGCTGGTCCGGGGAACCCGACCCACCGGTTGCGCGCTTTCGCTGGTCACTCCCGATGCCCAGCGAACGATGTTCACCTCTCTCGGCGCCTCCGCCGAGTTCGCGGTGTCCGACCTGGATGCGGTGTCCCTGGACGGGGTGGGTCTGGTGTACCTGGAAGGCTATCTCCTGTTCAACACCGCCTTCTTCGACGCCGTGGTGGCCAAGGCGAACGCGGCCGGCACCGCCGTGATCCTGGACTGCGGATCCTTCGACGTGGTCAACATCTTCCGCGACCACATCCGACGGATCCTGGCGGAGCGGCGGATCTTCGGCCTTCTCGCCAACGAGGACGAATCCCGCGCGCTCACGGAGACCGACCCCGAACCCAGCCTGGAGTGGATCTCGCAGCATGTGGACCTGGCCGTGGTGAAACTGGGCGCCCGAGGCGCGCTGCTGGCCGAGGGTTCGAGGCGGGTCGTGGTCCCCGTGACCCAGGTCCCCAAGGTGCTCGACACCACGGGAGCGGGCGACCTGTGGGCCGCAGGCCTGATCGCCGGCATGGATCGCGGTTGGGATCTGGCGCGCTCGGCCCATCTCGCCGCGGCGACCGCCGCGGAGGTCATCCAGGTCCTGGGTGCCCAGATCCCCGCTGCGGGGTGGGAGCGGATCGGCAGGAGTTGATGGAGAACCCATCCCGCAGCCTCGCCCTGCTTTCCGACTTCGCCCGAATCGTCTCCCGGGCCAGCGGAATGGTGGAGATCGCGACCCAAGTCGTGCATCTGGTGTCGGAGCATCTGGGCGGCGACAGGTGCAATCTCTATTTCGCGGACCCCGAGAGCCACGTCCTCTCGCTGGTCGCCACCTCATCTGGCGTGGTTCCGGCGGATGTGCGCCTGGAGATGGGCGAGGGCTTGACCGGGATGGTCGCCCAGACCCGGGAAAGCCTCAACGTCGCCAACGGCCCCACGACCTCGGGTTTCCGCCACCTGCCCCAGGTGTCCGAGGACAACCTGAAGTCCTACCTGGGCGTACCTCTCACCGCCCGCGGGAGGTGCATCGGGGTGATCGTCGTGCAGTCCCCGCGCGAGGAGATCCAACCCGCCGAGATGGAGCTCCTGGTGGTGGCGCTCGCTTCGCAGCTCGCCGTCGTGCTGGAGAGCGCGCGCCTCCTGGACGCCTTGGAACGGAGCACCGGAGACCGCGAGCGCCAGCTCCGGATCCTGGACGACAGCACCAGCGACCCCTCCGAATCGAGGGTTCCGCCACGCAGGGGGGAGATGCACCTGCTGAGGGGTTTCTCCGCCTCGCCCGGCATGGCCCTGGGCCCGGTCTACCGACACGGCGTCGCCATCGAGCGATCCTCGCTCGAGGCGCTGGGTACGGATGGGCCATCGGCCGAACACGCCGCGTTGCGCGCCGCCATGGAATCCAGCCTGGAGGAGATCCACCGCTGCGAGGTCGCCGCGGTGGAACTGGTGGGACAAGAATTGTCTTACGTGTTCGCGGCCCAGACCCTGCTGCTCAACGATCCCGTCTTCCGCGCCTCGGTCGACGCCCGGATCGACAAGGGTCAGCCGGCGGCCATCGCGGTGTTCGACGCCGTGGAGCACATGGTCGCGGCCATGCGCCAGGCGCGCAGCGACTACCTGCGCGAACGCGCCCAGGATTTCGGCGACATCGGACGCATGCTGGTGGGGAAGCTGGTGGGGAGCGCCCTGCCGGAACGGGAACCGCGGGGATCCGTGGTCCTGGCCCGATCGCTCTCGCCCGGGGACCTGGTGCTTCTGGCCACCCGCGGGGCCAAGGCCTTCGTCACCGCCGAAGGCGGAGTGACGAGCCACGTGAGCCTGATGGCGCGGGCATTGAACATGCCCGCGATCACCGGGGTGGGGGTGGCGATCACCGAAGTGGCCGAAGGGGTGCAGATCCTGGTGGACGCGGTGGTCGGAAACGTCTTCGTCGCCCCGACGATCGCGGTCCTGGAGGAGTACCAGCGGGTCTCGGAGATCGAGGAAGCCCGCGTCGAAGTGGGCGACGATCGCGAACTCGGGGCTCCGTGCAGGCTCTCCTCCGGCGAGATCATCCAGATCGGGGCCAACATCGGACTCCTGCGGGAATTGTCGTTGGCCCGATCGAGGGGTGCCGACGGCGTGGGTCTCTACCGCACGGAATTCCCGTACCTGATGAGGAGGGACGCGCCCACCGAGGCCCAGCAGATGGCCGTCTACCAGCGCGCCTTCGAGGAATTCCCGGGCAGGCCCATCACCTTCCGCACCCTGGACCTGGGTGGAGACAAGATCGCCCCGTTCCTCCAGGACGACGAAGGGACCGCCGAGCTCGAAGACAATCCATTCCTGGGCCAGCGGTCCATCCGGCTCTCCCTGGCCCACCCGGAGCTCTTCCGCACCCAGCTTCGAGCGCTGCTGCGCGCCTGCGACGGACACAAGGGACGGATCCTTTTCCCCATGATCTCCGCGGTGGACGAGATGAAGGAGGTTCTGCGCCAGCTGGACCTCGCCCGCGCCGAACTGCGATCGCGCGGTGCCGCCTTCACGGACGAGATCCAGATCGGGGCCATGATCGAGGTCCCCGCCGCGGTCGAGATCGCCTCCCACCTGGCCAAGCTGGTGGACTTCCTTTCCGTGGGAACCAACGACCTGCTCCAGTACACGGTGGCCGCCGACCGGGGGAACCGCAAGGTGGCCGAGCTCGCCACCAACTACCATCCGGCCCTTCTCTCGCTCCTGGGGAGGCTTTCCTGGGAAGCGGTCAAGGCAGGCGTCCCGGTCTCCATCTGCGGCGAGATGGCGGCGGATCCCGCTTGTGCCCTCTATCTCGCGGGAATCCAGGTGGACGGCCTTTCCATGGACAGCCGGTACATCCCCAGGACGAAGGTCCTTCTCCGGGGCTACGACCAGGCCGAACTCAGGACCATCGCGGAGGGAGCGCGCAAACTCGCGACCGCGAGCGAAGTGAACCGTTTCCTGCACCAGAATCTCCGCGTCTCGCCGGAAGCCGAGCGTCTCTTCGTCGGTGTCCACTAGTCTCGCCACCGGCTCCCGCACACTCGCCGACCTCGTCCACACGCTCGGGACCGATCTCCGGGAGCGCCACGGAGAACGCGTGCACAAGCTGGCGCTCGACACCGGGTTCACCTGTCCCAACCGGGATGGAAGCGTGGGTACGGGAGGATGCACGTTCTGCAACAACGAATCCTTCGTCCCGGCCGACCGGGCGAGGGCCGTGGAGCAGCAGATGGCGGAGGGTGCGGCCGTGGTGGCGCGCCGTACGGGTGCGCGACTCTTCCTGGCCTATTTCCAGGCCTACTCCAGCACCTATGGGGAGTTGGACCGTCTGGGAGAACTGTACCGCCGGGCACTTGCTGTTCCGGGATGCATCGGGCTCTCCATCGGGACCCGCCCGGATTGCCTGGGCCCCGGCGTCCTGGAGCTCCTGGCCGGATTCCGCGACGAGGGCGCCGTGGTCTGGCTGGAGCTCGGCCTCCAGTCGGCATTCGACGACACGCTCGATCGGGTCAACCGCGGACACGGATCGGAAGTCTATTTCCGCGAGGCGGCCCGCGCGCGGGGAATGGGACTGCCGGTCTGCTGCCATCTGATCCTGGGCCTTCCCGGCGAGCGGAGGGACCGCGCCCTGGAGACCCATCGCCGGGTGGTGGATGCGGGAGTGGACGGCCTCAAGATCCATCCCCTCCACGTGGTGCGCAGGAGTGCCCTGGCCGCGCAGTGGCGGAGCCTCGCGTACGAGCCGCTTTCGTTGACGGATTATGTCGATCTCGCCTGCGACCTCGTGGAACGCACTCCGCCCGAAGTGGTCTTCCACCGCCTGACGGGCACCTGTTCGGAGGATCTGCTGCTGGCCCCGGCCTGGTGCTCGGGGAAATGGAACGTGCTGAACGCCATCGAATCCACGCTGCGCCGAAGGGGCACCCGCCAGGGGAGTCTTCGGGCCTGAGATCCGGTCGCCCGGATCAGAGCGCCCCCTTCGTGGAGGGAATCCCCTTGTCGCCGTTGCGGGCCGGCCCGATGGCCATCGCCAACGCGCGGGCGAAGGCCTTGAACATGGATTCCACGCCGTGGTGCGCGTTGGTTCCGCGTTCCAGGTCCAGATGGAGCGTCATTCCCGCGTTTTCGGCGAGGCTCCGGAAGAAGTGTTCGACCAGCTCGATCTCCAGGTCGCCCACCCGGTCCTTGGAGAATCCGGCGCGGTACTCCAGGTGGAACCTTCCCGACAGGTCCAGGGCGCAACGCGCCAGCGCCTCGTCCATGGCGACCTGGTAGAACCCGTACCTTTCGATTCCCGCCTTGTCGCCGACGGCTTCCCGCAACGCCTTGCCCAGGGCGATGGCGGTGTCCTCCACGGAATGGTGCATGTCGATGTGCGTGTCGCCGACGCACTCCACCTCCAACCCCGTGCCGCTGTGGAGACCCAACTGCTCCAGCATGTGGTCCAGGAAGCCGGAACCCGTCTTGGTCTTGGGGGTGGCGGGCCGGTCGAGGTCCCAAACCACCTTGACGCGGGTTTCGCGTGTCTTCCGTTCGATCTCCGAGCGTCTCATCTGGACTCTCCCTTCTGGTGGGTGTCGGCCTTCTCGTGGATCTTGGAGCGTTCCTCGAGCCTTTTCACGGACGCCTCCCAGGTGGATGCCGCGAGGAACGCGGCGGCCATGGCCAGGATGCATGCGGCGACCAGGAAGGAGAACAGCAGGATCACGGAACATCCTTGGTCGGCGCGGCGCGCGGGAAGCACGAGCGGAAATTGTCCACGACGCGTTTGCCCAGCGTTCCCGGGTCCTCGCCCCGCAGCGAGGCCACCTCTTCCAGAACCAGGCGCACCAGGGCTGGACGGTTGGTGGCGCCCCGGTGGGGGTGGGGGGCGAGCCAGGGCGCGTCCGTTTCCACCAAGAGGCGATCCGAAGGAACCAGCGCCACGAGTTCCCGCACCGCGGCCTTGCGGAAAGTGACCGTGCCGGAAAGGCTGATGTGGAAACCGAGCTCCAGGGCCGCATCCAGGGTCTTCAGGTCCGCGGAGAAGCAATGGAAGACGCCGCGGTGGAAGTCGGCGTCGCGCAGCACGCGCAGGAGATCTTCGTTCGAATCCCGGTTGTGGAGGATGACGGGGAGGTCCGCCTGGCGCGCGATCTCGATCTGTTCGCGGAGCACCCGTTCCTGGAGTGCCGCGTCGAACGGCTTGTGGAAGAAGTCCAGGCCGCACTCGCCCACGGCCACGACCCGCGGGTGGGACAGGTGCGCGAGGACGGGAAGGGGATCCCACTCGTCGCTGTGGCAGGGGTGGCATCCGACGGAGCACCACACCCCGAGCCGTTCGGCCAGCGAGGACGTGGAAGCGGCTTCCGAAGGCGATATCCCCGCGACCAGGATTTCCACCACCCCCGCAGCCACCGCCTCGCGGACGTGCTCCGCCGCGTCGCCGCGAAGGGCCTCGACCTGGAGGTGGCAGTGGCTGTCGACCATCCTCAGTCCTGGTGCTTCTTCTGGTTGGCCTTGACGATGGGATCGGCCCACCTGCTCCAATCCTCCTCGCGAAGGGCGTCGATGTGGACGGAATCCGACCTGCGGGCGATCCGGAAGAAAGGCAGGGAAAGCGAGTCCCTCCGGACGGAGCCGGTCAGCCGCAACGGTTTGCCGGACAGGTTCCGCACCAGGATCGCGGTGTCCGGATCGAATTCCAGGGAGTCGACCGCCGAAAGGGTCTTTTTCCGGACCCGGCGGATCCCGGGCCGGATGTAGAGGACGAAGGCGGTCCTCGACGTGTCGGTGAGCGAAATGGTGGTCGTGCGTCGGGGAGGGAGTTCCACCTTGGGTGCCGCACGCGGGACGGGGGCCTTGGTGGTGTCCGGAATCACCGTGTCGGTCTCCTCGACGGTGTCTCGGCGCGAGGCATCGGAGGGGTTCCGCGAGATTCCGGGTCCTTGGACCAGATGCATGGCCGCGATCACCAGAAGCAGCGCCAAACCGATGATTCCGGCAAGGATGAGCGGGGTCTTGCCGCTGGGCTTCTCGGGGGGGCCCAGCCGGAGTTCCATGGCGGCTCGGGAATCGCTGGGCACGGGGCGCAAACCCATGTCGATCCGCAATCCAGCCAGAACTAGGTCCGGGTCGAGTTCGTAGGCCAGCGCCAAGGTGCGTGAAAAGGCTCGGGCGTAGGGCGCACCGGGAAGCGCCTCCCATCGGCGCTCTTCCAAGGCCAGGATGAGATCGGCGGGAATCCGCGTGTGCTGGGATACCTGCTCCAGGGAAAGTTCGCGGGCCAAGCGGGCGGTCCGGAGGAGTTCGGATGCCGAAGGGAGGGGATCGGTCTCGCTCATGCGTCGGCGGTTTCCTTGGTGGCCCTGGTCTGCCACTCGCGAAGAAGTTGAAGGGTCGCGGCCACCGGCAGTCCGGCGACGCCGTAGAAGCATCCATCGATGGAGGAGACGAGGCCCAGTCCGGCCCCCTGGATGCCGTAGGCGCCGGCCTTGTCCAAGGGGTCTCCGGAATCGACGTAGGAATCGATCTCCCGGTCGGAGAGGTTCCGGAAGCGCACCGTGGCGGGCACGGACAGTCCTTGCCCGGAGATTCCATCCATGGCCAGATGGACTCCGGTCCAAACCACGTGTTCCCTGCCCGACAGCGATCGCAGCATCTTCCGGGCCTCCTCGGCGTCCCTTGGTTTGCCCAATACCTGGGTCGAAAGATAGACGACTGTGTCCGCTCCCAGGACCAGTTCTCCGGGGCTGCGGCTCGATATGGCGGTCGCCTTGACCCTCGACAGTTCCAGGACGAGCCGCGCCGGATCCGGAATTCGCACCGATTCCTCGTCGATGTTCGCTGGATCCACCCGATGCGGGATTCCCAGTTGGGACAGGATCCAGGTCCTGCGAGGAGAGGCGCTGGCCAGGACCAGGGGGTGGGAAAGGCGTTCCAGCCAGGGACCTTGGATCATTGGCCGGTCGTGGTGCTGGAGGTGGTGGTGGTCGATCCCGGGGTGGCGGAGGTGGTGACCTTGCGCAAGGTGGTGCTCTGGGCCTGGATCTTGGCGTCGGGCAGGTCGCGGATCTCGATGAGGAAATTCCATCCCCGCAGCGGACCCACGGGAGTCCACCCGAAGTTCAGGTCCCAGCAGCCCAGGGATCGGTGGAACGTGAGGGATTGGGAGTTGAAGCTCCCCAGCTCGAAGTCGTAGTTGGAACTCCAGGTGGCCGACCAGTCGCGCGAGGGGTCCAGCGTGGCGTGGAACCCCGCGGACTGGGTGCGCGTCTGTTGGAAGACATCCTTGGAGACGCGGTTGGCCTGGATGTCGTAGGAGTAGGTCAGACCGAAGGTCCAGGGTTTGGCGGTGATGCTGTCGGCGTCCCAGCGCCAGCCGTCCGTGAAGGAACCGGAAACGGACACGCCTTTCTGGAAGGCGAGCGACCAGCTCTTCAAGGTGGGGAAGGTCTCCACCGAACTGTCGCCCCAGGGGTTGTACAGCGTGTGCACGAGATTGCCGTTGAACTGGAGCAGCGGGATGCCGGAGTTGAACGTGGTCACGATGTCGCCCCATGGATGCGTGGTCTTCACGAAGTCGTAGCTGGTGGAGGTGTTGAAGGTGAGCAGGGAATAGGAATCCCCCTTCTTGGATTTGGTCTTGCCGGTGTCGTAGGAGTCGGGGAGCAGCTTGGCGTCGATCTTCTGGCCCAGGGAGAATTGGATCTGCTCGGACTTTGCCTGCCCCAATCCGGCCTGGGCGGGATCCGAGGCGAGCCGCGGGTTGGCCACGAAGTATTCCTGCGAGTCGATGTGGGGGGTGAACAGGTAGTTGACGGAAGGTGTCAGGGTGTGGCGCAGCCCCGCGAAACGGCCCCAGTAGGGGAGCCAGGTCCCGTAGAGGTTGGTGGACGCCCCTCCGGTGAGGTTCCAGGTGACGATCTGGCTCGGATCGTATCCGTTCGTGGAATAGGTCCGCCATTGGCCGGAGGGCTGCTGCGGCTCCGAGTAGCTGTAGGCGCTCCAGTCCTGCCGGGCGTTGGCGGCCGCGGAGAGGTCCAGGTAGCCGATCTTCCGGGTTTCGGTGAGGGAGAGGGTCTGCACGGCTCCCTCGTAATCCTGGTTCAGCGGACCTGGATTCGGGTAGTCGGTGCTGGAATCCGACCCCTGGTAGTGGTTCCAGAGGCTGTCCTGGGCGTTGTGGACGGAATCCGCCGCCCGCGAGGAGTAGGAACTGAAATGGGCTCCGTAGCTGTAGCGGAGGTCGTGGTACCAGGCGGAGTCGTCGGGATCGTCGGTGGGGAAGATCTGGCCGGCGGAGGAGTAGGTTGCGCTGGGCAGTTCGCGGGTCCGCACACCGGTGCGCAGGTTCTCGAACTGGTTTCCGGAAAGGCTCGCCGAGGAGTGTTCCCACTGGTAGTTGAGGGCCAGCTCCGCGTTGGCCGTCTGGTCCAGCAGTTCGTCCGCCGACAGGGCGTTCGCGTTCTGGACCGTGTAGCTGGACACGAAGCGGCCGTCCCCCTTCAGCGTGAACTTGTCCGGCTGCGGAAGGAGCTGCTGGTCGTGGGCGTAGTCCGCTTCCCAACCGGACCCCGCTCCACCCAGTTGGTCCAGGTACCGCTTGATCTCCACGTTCCCGGTGAGCTGGTCGCGCAGGGCGTAGCGGAAATCGCCGTCGCCGTTGATCTGGTCGAACTTTCCCGCCGAACCTTCGATCACGTCCGTCGAGGTGGTGAGGTCCATGTAGTCGGAGATTCCCCAGTAGTAGCCGAGGTCGCGGGCGAAGAAGCCGTTGTTCTGGTCGCCGCCGAACTTCGGCGTCAGGAAGCCGGATTGCCGCCCCTTCCCCAAGGGGAAATAGATGAAGGGCGCGATGGCCACGGGCACGTCTTCGATGTTCAGCACCACCGGTGCGCCCGTCGCCTGCTTGTCGGGTTCGATCTCCAGTCTTTCGGCGGAGAAGTAGTAGTCGGGAACCGGGGTGCCGTTGCACTTGCAGAAATCCCCATCCACGATCTGGAGCGACTTGTCGGGAAGCCGCCGGATCTCGGACCCCCGGTAATACTCCCCGTTCCGGAAGGATCGCGCCTGGAACACCGCCCCGTAGCGCGTCTTGAGGTTGTACTTCAGCCGGGTCCCGAAGAACGGTGGGATCTGCGGGTCCTCCACGTTGGGGTCTCCCTGGGCTTCCAGGATGTCGTCCTGCTGGTCGAAGTCGATGGTGTCGGCGGAAAGCTTGGTGGTCCTGTATTCCAGGTGCGCGTGGCCGTACAACAGAATCCGTCGGGTATCCGCGTCGTAATCCAGGGAATCCGAGTCGTACCGCACGGTGTCCGGCTTCGCTACGGTGTCCTTGCGGGCCGTGTCCTTGGCGGCGGAACCCCCGATCCCCCCGAAGGTGCGGGGATTCCCTCCGTTTTGCGCACGGGCGGGGACGACCCAGGCGATCAAAAGGAGAAGGAGGATCCAGCGCATAGGCGAAGCGAGCAAAGCTAGTCTGTTGGACGGGTGGGGCTTCGACGAATCACCGGAGGCAAGCGTCCGATTCCGCATGCCCCGAAGCCTGCGTGTTCTTGCTACTTTTGGAAGTGTTGTTGCGGAGTCAGAACGGTCGAGCGCTGGGCGGAGTCGCCGTCCGGTGCGCGCACCTTTCCTTCAATGCGGGAGACCACCAGATTGAACGAGCGTCCCGACCCAGTGGTGCACGGCCTCTACGACGAGAACTTCGAGCACGACGCCTGCGGCGTCGGTTTCATCGCCGATCTCAACGGGAACCGAACCCATGACATCGTCTCCAAGGGGATCGAGATCCTCGTCAACCTGGAGCACCGCGGTGCGTCCGGGGCGGAGAAGAACACCGGCGACGGCGCAGGCATCCTGACCCAGCTCCCGCACGCGTTCTTCCTGAAGGTGGGTCCCAAGGCGGGGATCAAGGTGCCCGCTCCCGGACACTATGGCGTCGGCCAGGTCTTCCTGCCCAAGGACCCGAAGGCGCAGAAGCGAGCCAAGGACATCCTGGAGCGCTGCATCGACGAATGCGGCCAGAATCTCCTCGGATGGCGGGAAGTTCCGGTCGATCCGGCGGGAATCGGCCCCACCGCCCTTTCCGGGGAGCCTTCCATCTGGCAGGTGTTCGTGGGCCGGTCGTCGGAAGTCAAGGATCCCGAGTCCTTCGAGCGCAAGCTCTACGTGGTCCGCAAGTACGCCGAGCGATCCGTCCGCGAGGAGGGCTTCGAGGGCTCGTGGGACTTCTACGTCTGCTCGCTGTCCTACAAGACCATCCTCTACAAGGGCATGTTGACGCCGCCCCAGGTGGGGTCGTACTTCGTGGATCTCGCCGACGAGGCATTCCAGTCCGCCATCGCGCTGGTGCACTCGCGCTTCTCCACCAACACCATGCCCACCTGGCCGCTGGCCCATCCGTTCCGCACGCTGGCCCACAACGGGGAGATCAACACCCTGCGCGGAAACCGCAACTGGATGACGGCCCGCG
>JGI12269J14319_10000571_pt1 | contig 35309 bp, 27 predicted proteins | sample PeaSoiSIISIP2007_FD_14319 | JGI IMG/M metagenome (IMG submission 14319)
CACAGCGCCGGCCATCGTGGCCTGGGCCGCTCACCGGGGCTGGATCCATCTCAACCACGCCCGCCTCCATTTCCTGGGCTCGACCGCCGCCGTCGCTGTCTTCACCCTTTTCGCAATCGTCGAACTGGTTGCCGATCAACTTCCTTCCGCTCCGAGCCGGACGGCGCCTCCTGGTCTAATCGCTCGCATCATTCTCGGCGCATTGTGTGGAGCGGCCATCGCGGCGTCGGGTGCGCAATCCATCGCGATGGGCGCTCTTTTCGGTGCAACCGGTGGAATTGCCGGAGCGTTTGGTGGCTACCAAGCCCGCACGCGCCTGGTAAAGGCGCTGAAAGTTCCAGACTTCGTGATCGCAACACTGGAAGACGCAGTAGCAATTGGCGCGGGATTTTTCATTGTGACGCGATTTTGAACATGCGCTTGCTTTACTTTCAGAAGCTACGGTGTGTTACAGTTCCAGTGGGAGCGTTGAAAGATTTCCGGCGCGCAGTGGTTTTTCCGGCTTGTGTCTCCGAGGAACCCTACCACTAGGGATAGACAGTTTGAGCACGCGGCAACAAGATTTTGTGCTTCCGCATGCATTTCCCCCTTGACATAATTTTCGCTCTTGATTACATTGCGCCCTCGGATTCAGGGATCGTGATTCGACAAGCGGTCGGCAACTTCACCCCCGTGATCACCGCAAAGTCGATTGACGCAACCCGTTGGGATTCAAAGAGACATCAAGGAGGCTCTCTTTTACTCCCCGTGGCCGGCGCTCCCAGCGCGGTCGGCGAGGGACGGCGTAACGCCAGAGGCCGCAAGCGGCCGGGGCGATGCGCACAGGGAGGCTTTTTCTTTTTTCGGGTGCGGATTCCACTTCTACGCGGAACGCGTCAAGTGAAAATTTAAGCCCGTGGAAGGATGCTCGTGAATTCCCGGCCCCAAGAATTCGAATTGAGCAGTGACCTGCTGAGAATCAGGGAACTGCGTGCTCCCAGCCACGCATTTCGGGAGTAAAATATAAAGGTTCCCTCTGCGCGGGGGAGCCTACCTGCGCGGAGGCGATGATGGCACAGACGAAAATGGCTTTGAACCAGAAGACGCCGCTCCAAACCGGCGCGATGCCCGAGGATGTCGAGGTCCGCACCGGCCTCGAATTCGAGCGGTATTTTACCGACGGCCGCACCTCACCGTTTGACGCGGTCGAGTGGGAACGCCGCGTGGCGTTGATCGGCAACGAGAAGGGCAAGACAATATTCCGCCAGGAAAATGTGGAAGTGCCGAAAGGCTGGTCGCAGACCGCGACCAACATCGTCGCCTCAAAATATTTTCACGGCAAGCTCAACACGCCCGAGCGCGAAAATTCCGTGCGCCAGCTCATCGGCCGCGTGGTGAACACGATTGTCGGCTGGGGCGAAAAGGGCGGCTACTTTGCAACCGCTCCCGCGCGCGACGCCTTCCGCGACGAATTGACTCACCTGCTCGTCGAGCAGAAGATGGCATTCAATTCGCCAGTCTGGTTCAACGTTGGGGTGCAGCCCAAGCCGCAATGCTCGGCCTGCTTCATCAACTCGGTAAAGGACGACATGGAATCGATCATGAACCTGGCCAAGATCGAGGGCATGCTGTTCAAATGGGGCTCGGGCACGGGCACGAATTTTTCTTCGCTGCGCGGCAGCCGCGAAACACTCTCCGGCGGCGGCATCGCCTCCGGCCCCGTAAGTTTTATGAAGGGCTTTGACGCCTTTGCCGGCGTGATCAAATCGGGCGGCAAGACGCGCCGCGCCGCCAAGATGGTGATCTTGAACGTGGATCATCCGGACATCGTCGAGTTTATCGACTCGAAGATGAAAGAAGAGCGCAAAGCGCGCGTCCTCATCGAGCAGGGCTACGACCCGGCCATTGACGGCGAAGCCTACTCCTCCATCTTTTTCCAGAATGCCAACCACTCCGTCCGCGTCACCGACGAATTCATGCAGGCGGTCGAGGACGATCGCGACTGGTGGACCCGCAACGTCAACGACGGAAATCCCGTCGAGAAATTCAGCGCGCGCGAACTGCTGCACCGCATGGCCGAATCCGCCTGGCAGTGCGGCGATCCCGGCATGCAATACGACACCACCGTGAACCGCTGGCACACGTGCAGGAACACCGCGCGCATCAACGCCTCGAATCCGTGCTCGGAATACATGTTCCTCGACGACACGGCCTGCAACCTCGCCTCGCTCAACCTGATGAAATACCTGAACCCGAACGGCTCCTTCGACGTCGAAGCGTTTCGCCACGCCGTGGACATCACCATCACGGCGCAGGAAATCCTGGTGGACAATGCCAGCTACCCGACGCCGCGAATCGCGGAAAATTCGCACAACTTCCGTCCGCTCGGCCTCGGCTACGCCAATCTGGGCGCGCTGCTGATGTCCATGGCGCTGCCGTATGACTCCGACGGCGGGCGCGACATGGCCGCCGCGGTCACCGCGCTGATGTGCGGCGAAGCCTACGCGCAGTCCGCGCGCATCGCCGAGCGACTGGGTCCGTTTTCCGGCTACGCTTCGAATCGCGAGCCGATGCTCGAAGTCATCCGCATGCACCGCGATTCGCTGCGGCCCATCAAGCCCGAAAACGTGCAGCCTTCGCTGCTTGGCGCCGCGCAATATTCCTGGGACATGGCGCTCGCTCTCGGCGAAAAATTCGGCTACAAGAATTCGCAGGTCACCGTGCTCGCGCCCACCGGCACCATCGGCTTCATGATGGACTGCGACACGACCGGCATCGAACCCGACCTCGCGCTCGTGAAATACAAGAAGCTCGTCGGCGGCGGAGTTATCAAAATAGTAAATAACACCGTCCCCGCCGCCCTGATGAAGCTCGGCTACTCGCCGGAAGAAACCTCCGAGATCGTTTCCTACGTGGACCGCAACGGCAAGATCGAGGGCGCGCCCGGATTCAAACCCGAGCACTTGCCGATCTTCGATTGTTCCCTCGCCGCAGTCGGCGGGCGCTCCATCGCCTGGCGCGGCCACTTGAAAATGATGGCGGCGGCCCAGCCCTTTCTCTCCGGCGCCATCAGCAAGACGATCAACATGCCCGAGGATTCCACGGTCGAAGACATCATGCAGGCGTACATCGAGTCGTGGAAGCTCGGCGTGAAGGCCGTCGCGATTTATCGCGACAACTCGAAAGGCTCGCAGCCGCTTTCCGCCGCGGGTGACAAAAAAGACACCGCGCAGCAGACGCAGCCCGCAGCAGCGGCCGCCAAGCCGGCCGAAGCCGCGTCAGCTGGCTTGGCCGAACAGCGCGAACTCTTCATTCGCGCCCATCGCCGCAAGCTGCCGAGCGAGCGCTCCTCGATCACTCACAAATTCTCCATCGGCGGCCACGAAGGCTACATCACCGTCGGCATGTACGAGACGGGAGAGCCCGGCGAAATTTTCATCAAGATGGCCAAGGAAGGCTCGACGCTCTCCGGCTTCATGGACGGCTTCGCGCTTTCCGTTTCCATCGGCTTGCAGTACGGCGTGCCCCTCAAGGCGCTGGTCGATAAATTCATCAACACGCGTTTCGAGCCCGCCGGCTACACCGGCCATCCGGCCATCCCGTACGCCAAGTCCGTCCTCGATTACATCGCGCGCTGGCTCGGCGGACGTTTCATTTCACCCGACTACCTGACTCACAACGGCGACACCGCGCTTCCCGTAGCCACTGTAACGGCCACGCCCGCCGTGCCTCCCGCCATGGTCGCCACTGCCGATGACGATCCGTCGCCGGCAGGCGCAGGCCCGCTTGCGATGAACGCTCGCAGTGAATCGCGCCCCATGTTCGACGGCGCGCCCACCTGCTCCGAGTGCGGCATGCTCATGACCCCCAACGGCGCCTGCTACAAATGCGAAAATTGCGGCGGCACCTCCGGCTGTAGTTAATTCAAATCAATCCAAGTAAATTCACCAAAGGGCACGGTTCGCCGTGCCCTTTCTTGCACGGCTCTAGTGGCGCAGGCTTCAGCCTGTGGGGGTTAGTCCTTGCAAGGACGAAAATCCACAGGCTGAAGCCTGCGCCACTTGGCCCGTGCCTTGCCCCCCGCTCCTCCCTGTGCTCAAATGTTTTTCGAATGCTTGCCGCCGTCACGCGCCGGAATCGCATTGCCGTCGTTCAAAAACCTGTTCCGCGGCTGAGGCCCGGCTGGGCCCTCGTCCGCATCCGCCTCGCGGGAATCTGCAACACCGACATCGAAATTCTGCGCGGCTACCACAATTTTGACGGCACGCTCGGCCACGAATTTGTAGGCGAAGTCGCAAGCGTCGCAAGCGCGAAGGATCGTGCCTGGATCGGGCGCCGCGTCGTCGGAGAAATCAATCTGGCGTGCGCCGGCCTCGGCTTCCGCAAGCCATGCAGCTATTGCCGCCGGGGAATTCCGACGCACTGCGCGCGTCGCCGCGTCCTCGGAATCCTCGGCCACGACGGCGCATTCGCCGAATACCTCGCCCTGCCCATCGTGAATCTGCATCGCGTGCCCGCAGGCATTCCCGATGAAGCAGCCGTCTTCACCGAGCCGCTCGCCGCCGCATGCGAAATTCTCGAGCAGGTAAATATTCGCGCGCACCGCGAGGCAGCCGTGATCGGCGACGGCAAGCTCGCGCAATTGATCGCCCGTGTGCTGCGCGCGGCACGCTTGCGCGTCGTAATGATCGGCAAGCACACGAGCAAATTGCGCCTCGCGCATCTTGCGGACATCCAAACGGAGAGGGTGTCCTCTCCCCGCGCGCACCGTTCGAACCAATTTTCACTGACCGTCGAGGCCACAGGCTCGCCCTTGGGCCTGGCGCTGGCGCAGCACATAACTGTTCCACGTGGAACAGTCGTCCTAAAATCCACATTTCACGGCGCGGCCAACGTTGAGACATGGCCGATTGTCGTGAAGGAGCTGACCGTCATTGGCTCCCGCTGCGGCCCGTTTCCGCGAGCGCTTGCGCTCCTGCGCTCAGGACGCGTGGACCCGCGACCCTTGATTTCACGCGTCTTTTCATTGAAGGACGCAGCGAAAGCACTCCCCTACGCGCAGCAGCCTGGCGTGATGAAAGTTCTATTGCGACCAGCACGTGCCGGGAGCCAGAAGAGTTATCGGGAGGTGTGAGGTTACAGCGTTAATCCGGATTTATGCTTGGCTAGTCTCATCGCGAATCCCTTTCCAATTCGGAGTGGAAGCAATAACCAGAACCTTCCCCAAAAAAATAACCACTCACCACAAAGAAGAACAATTTGCTGGAGTGAGCCACTGAATTTCTTATCTTCGTGCTCATAGTAGGAAATTTTTTCACCGTCCCAACTGACTGAGAATTTCGGTTTGTACCGGAAGATTGACAGGCGCGGTAGTTTTAGGCCAACCGGCCAACTGAGAGCCTCCAGCAGGAAATACTTCCCATTTTTCTCGAACGTCACCCAAGCATGCCCTGCTCTGTACTGGCCGGAGATGCCGGTGACGAATCTGGCGTCATAATTCATGTGGAGAAGCTGCCTCCATGCCCACAATGCGAAATCTTCACAATCTCCCTTCCTGCTCTCTTCAAACTGTTCAGGAGGTTGCCAGTAATCTTTTTCTCCGAACTGCTCTTCATCGGACACATACGTGCAGCCCGCCAAAAATCGCCTCAGTTCAATAAAATTCGAACATGGGTGCCGCAGTGGTTGACTCAGGAACCGGCCTACGGGAAATGTCGGTCGAAATCCGCTATGCCGCCGCGAATCGGGGCGAAAGACTTTTCTACCAGCAACGTCATATGACTCAGGCAATATTTCAGCTATCAAGGAAAGAGCACCTCTTAGTTACTTCCGCTGCGTATTTTCTGCTTGAACGGTGTGCATGATAGTTGAGGGACAGAATATATGCCAGTGCTTGGGAGTAGCATTGGCCAAATCCCGCTGATTTGGCAACTCGGAAACAGATCCCTCTGAGCTTCTGCGCGTTTCTTGACTTTCGAGCAAGCCGCTGTCTAGACTTAATCTTCCCGCGCAAACCATGACTCAGGCGGAACACAAGACGATCGTTGTAGGTGTCACCGGAGCTTCGGGGGCGGTGCTGGCGCAGGCGGCGCTGCGGATGCTCGAAGCCGATGCACGCGTGGGGCGAATTCACCTCGTCGTCACGGACACGGGCGCGCGCCTGCTGGCCCACGAATTGAGCATTGCCACGACCGACGCGAAGAAGATTCCGTCTCTGCTCGTCGGCGGGCGCGTAGCGAAAACGGAAGTGCTGCCGAACAAAAACGTGGGCGCATCGATTGCCTCGGGCAGCTATTCGGTGGATGCGATGCTGGTGATCCCGTGCTCGATGGGCACGCTGGCGACGATCGCCGCGGGGACGAGCGACGATTTGATCGCGCGCGCCGCGGACGTCTGCCTCAAGGAAGGACGACGTCTGGTGCTTTGCGTGCGCGACACGCCGTTCAGCCGCATTCATCTCGAAAACATGCTGCGCGCGCAGCAGGCGGGCGCCGTGATCATGCCGGCAATCGTGTCTTTCTATCATCAGCCGAAAACGATCGACGATCTCGTCGCGCAATATGTGTATCGCGTCCTCGCGCAAATGGGTTTGCCGCAGGACGAGATGTACCGCTGGGAGGGCCAGGCGAAAGGCAAAGCCCGCGAGGCTTGAGATCACGCTTACTTGCGCCGTAGCCTTTCGACGGGAACGGAAAAGGCTTTAACACAGAGGACACGGAGAAAAACGAGGACGCGGAGAATTGGCAGACGATCCTTCCCCCGCGATAGGAATTATGACCACGACACGAATTTCTCCAGCTTTTCTCAGTGTTCTCTGTGTTAAGCCTTTGAGGTTTCCCCGGTGAGCCGCATCCGCACGATCCTCGAGATGATCAAGTTCGAGCACTCCGTGTTCGCGCTGCCCTTTGCGCTGACAGGAGCCCTGCTCGCGGCGCGCTATGCGCCGATTGCGGCGTCGGCGTCGGCTGGGCCTTCGTGGCGGCAAATTGCGTGGATTATCGTCGCCATGGTGGGAGCGCGCTCCGCCGCGATGACGATGAACCGGATCATCGACTTGCGCTACGACCGCGAAAATCCGCGCACCCGCACGCGCGCACTAGCAACCGGCGCGCTCACCGTAAGCTTCGCGTGGACATTCGCCGCCGCGGCTGCGGCCGTGCTGGTGATCGCGGCATGGCAGTTGAATCCGCTGGCGTTCAAACTTTCGCCGGTCGCGCTCGCCGTCCTGTTTTTCTATTCCTACACCAAGCGGTTCACGTCCTGGTCGCATCTAGTGCTGGGTTTCTGCCTGGGGATGTCGCCCGCGGCGGCGTGGATCGCCATCGCCGGCTCGCTCGATGCGCGCATGCTGATTCTCTGCGCGGCGGTGACCCTGTGGGTCGGCGGCTTCGACGTGCTCTACGCCTGTCAGGATCTCGAGTTCGACAAGTCGGTGAATCTTTTTTCCGTGCCCAAACGTTTCGGCGTCGCAAAGGCGCTGGCCATCGCCCGCGCGATGCATATCCTGATGATCGCGCTCCTGGCGTGGCTCGCGTGGAGCTTCCATCTGCCTTGGCCCGCATGGGCGGGAATCGTGGTCGTCGCCGCGCTCCTCGCCTACGGGCACTCGCTCGTTTCCGCAAATGATTTGAGCCGGATGAATGCTGCGTTTTTCACCGTGAACGGTTATATTAGTCTCTTGTTCCTGCTGTTCTGGGGCGCGGCGGTAGCGCTGAAGTAGCACAGACTTCAGTCTGTGGGTTTTCGTCAGTTCGCCCGGGCCGCGCGATAGCCAAGATCAAATGGAACCCCACAGACTGAAGTCTGTGCTACAAGAAGCCGTGCTACATAGAGAATGAGTGACCTCCACATCAACGACGCGCAGTTGAAGCCGATTGCGGACAAAATCTTCGCCGGCGAGCGCTTGACCGCCGAAGATGGCGTCGCCTTATACCGTTCGCCCGACCTGCTAGCCATCGGCTGGCTCGCCAATTACGTGCGCGAGAAGCGCCACGGCAACACCTGCTTCTTCAACGTGAATCGCCACATCAATCCCACGAATGTCTGCGTCGCCCACTGCAAGCTGTGCGCCTTCGGCCGCGATCCCAACGCCCCCGGCGCGTACACATTCGCGCTCGAGGAAATCTACCAGCGCGCGGAGCAGGGCATGCGCGAGGGCGCGACCGAATTCCACATGGTCGGCGGCCTGCATCCCGATTTGCCGTTTGAATATTTTCTCGACCTGATGCGCGGTCTGAAAAAACGCTGCCCGACGGTGCACCTCAAGGCCTTCACGATGGTCGAGGTGGGATACTTCTCGCGCATCTCGAAGCTTTCGATTCGCGACACGCTCGTCGCGCTGAAGGAAGCGGGCGTGGACTCGCTGCCCGGCGGCGGCGCGGAAATTTTCAACCCGCGCGTGCGGAAAATTATCTGCGACCACAAAGTCAGCGGCAGGCAGTGGCTCAACATCGCTCGCACGGCGCACGAAATCGGCCTGCGCTCGAACGCCACGATGCTCTACGGCCACGTGGAATCCGAAGAGGAACGCGTCGAGCACATGCTGCTGCTGCGCGAATTGCAGGATGAGACGCATGGTTTCTCGGCGTTCATTCCGCTGGCGTTTCATCCGGACAACACCGGTCTCGCGCACCTGCCGCCGCCCACGGGCTACCACGATCTAAAATCCATCGCGATCTCGCGCCTGCTCCTCGACAATTTTGACCACATCAAAGCCTATTGGGTAATGCTCACGCCGAGCATCGCGCAGATCGCGCTGCGTTTCGGCGCGGACGACCTCGACGGCACCGTCGTCGAGGAAAAAATCTACCACGACGCAGGCGCCAAGACCGCCGAGTTCACCCCCCGCGCCGAACTCGAACGCCTGATCCGCGAAGCAGGCCGAGTCCCCGTAGAGCGCGACACGCTGTATCGCCCCGTGGACCGCTCGAAGATGCCTCCGCCGCCCGGCCCTCGCCCTGACGTCACGCTGTCCATCAATCTCTAGGTAGTGATCACGACGACGAGGCTGGCTGCTTCAACACCATTCATGAATGGTGTTGAATGTCAGGACGAAACGTAGTAGCTTATCCTTGAGGCCAACGATGCGACATCAATTCGTTCTGGACAAGAAATCAAACCGGCTTCTCAATGAATTGGCGGAAGACCGTGGAGGGAATCGCAGCCGGGTCGTGCGCGAAGCCATTGCCGTTTACGCCGACCAAGAGGCGTATCTCGAGAAGATAGAGTCCGATCCAAAGTTTATCGAAATGATGGAGAAGTCGGCGGCTGACATTCGGGCAGGGCGCGTCTACTCGCATGAGGAAGCCAAGCGATATGTGGCAGCCAAGAGAAAGCGAAAATAGTGGCCAAACTCGTCTGGTCAAAACATGTCCTTGACCTGATGGCTGAGCTTCCGCCAAACGAATCCGCACTCATCTTCGATAAAGCCGATGTTCTCCGGCGATTCCCTAGATTGTATCCCATGAGGTCGACGAGAAGGTTTCGGCGATATCGGCGACTGTTAGCAGGGCAGTGGATGCTCTACTACCGAGTGGTTGAAGATACGGTGTACATTCGAGCGTTGTGGCCTGCCAAGATTCCCTAGGATTCCAATCTCCGGTCTTCTTTTTTGCTCATGGCGATATCCAACATTTCCTTCTTTCTATTGCCCAAATATTCCCACCCAAGCAAGATATAAAACGGCCCGTAGCAGAGCCACTGGAAGAACGGATCGAAGTGCCACACGCCAAGCGCGCGATAGTTGAGGAAAATTTTGTACGAGAGAAATTCCAGAATCGTCAGCAGCAGCCACGCCGGGCTTGGATAAAAGCACAAAAGAGGCACGATCCAGGTGAAATACCACGGATAGCCGTTCGGCGCGAAGAGCAGAACCGTCCCGATCAGCAGAAATGCCGCGCGAGTCGGGTCGGCACGACGCACCGCTAGCCACAGAGCCAGTCCAATCACGACGCCCTCGCCCACTCCGGCGGCAATTTCATGCGAACCAGTAAGCCACAACAGGGCCGGATAAATACTGGAATGGTAGTTCCGGAAAATCAGCTGGTAATACTTGAGCATACCGAGAAACTTGCGCCAGCCATGACGGTACGGCCAGACGCACACCGCAGCCAGCGCGGCGCATCCGCCGGCCGCCAGCCACCCGCGCAACTTCCCAGGCCAACCCGCGCGCCAAAGCGCCAGCGGCAGCAGCACGGCGGGGAACGCTTTGGCCAGCGCCCCGGCCGTAAGCGTAAACGTTGACATTGCCGGAGCGCGCCTTATAATCATGAGCGTAGCGACTACGCCGGCGATGGCGAGTGCGTCGTTGTGGCCGCTGGAAGCGAATTCGACCACAACAAGCGGATTCCAGGCGTAAATGGCTACCTGGTAGTTCCGTCCCCCAGTCGAAGGGATCCACCCGGCGAGCAGCGCCGCGACGGCTAGATCGGCGAGCAGAAACGGCAGCTTGAAACCAACCGGGTCTGGCAACAAGCGCCACGTCGCGCGAAACACCAGCTGAGCGAGCGGCGGGTACATCGTGGGAATTTCCGGCACAGGCATGACGTACCAGCCCGGATCGCGCAGAGGCGCAAGCCGCGGGTCCGTAGGAGCTACCGCATAGGGGTTCCAGCCCTCGTTCTGGACGTGGCCGTCCCAGCGGTAGCGGTGCAGGTCGGTCGAGAGCGACGGCGGCTGCGGGAACAGAGTCAGGCGAAAGGCCAGCGCGCCCAGCAGGACGAGCCACAGCACGGCCCGGTTGTCGCGCGTGTGTTCGAGGGCATACAGGGCGATGAAGTACAGAACGCCGCCGCCCAGCGCCAGGGCCATGAATTCGGGGATGTGAACGGAAAGGTCCCCGAGCCGCGCCATCGCGGCAAAGACCGCTTCGAGCGCCACGATGGCGACGAGCGCGATCAGGACTTGCGGTTCGAGCCGACGAAGCGAAGCGCTCAACGTTTACACTCTCGGGCTTTTATTTTTCGCGAATTGATTTTTTGCAAGGGGGGCTTTCCGTTTTGATTTTTGCGCAACATGCAATCAATTTGCTGGCGATGGCGGCGCAAAGCCCGTTCTCGAATTATTGGACTAAGCTCACCGACCCGGGTCGCAATCCCTTCCGCGGCCTCTACCAGCTCAACGCGTTTGACCTGGCCATCATGATCCCGTATTTCGTCGTCCTGGTGATCCTGGCCGCGTACGGGTTGCACCGCTATTTCCTGGTGTACGAGTATTTCAAGAATCGCCACAACGTCCCCGGCCCGCCTCCCGCCGTCACCGAGTGGCCCAAGGTTACCATACAGCTTCCGATCTACAACGAGCGCTACGTAATCGAGCGCCTCGTCGACGCCGTCGCGCGCTTCGATTATCCGCGCGAACAGCTCGACATCCAGGTGCTCGACGATTCCACGGATGAGACGCGGGAAGTCGCGCGCGCCTGCGTCGAGCGCTACCAGGCGCTCGGTTTGCCGATTCACTACCTGCATCGCACCGACCGCACCGGCTACAAGGCCGGCGCGCTGGCCGAGGGACTCAAATCCGCGACGGGAGAATTCGTCGCCATCTTCGACGCCGATTTCCTGCCCTCGCCGGATTTTCTGCGCCGCACGCTGCCGTACTTCACCGATCCCAAAATCGGCATGGTGCAGGGACGCTGGACCTACCTGAACCGCCATTACTCCACGCTGACTGAGATTGAGACCATCCTGCTCGACGGCCACTTCGTCATGGAGCACGGCGCGCGCTCGCGCAGCGGCAGCTTCTTCAACTTCAACGGCACGGCCGGCGTGTGGCGCCGCCGCGCCATCGACGAAGCCGGCGGCTGGCAGCATGACACGCTCACCGAGGACACCGATCTCTCCTACCGCGCGCAGCTCGTCGGCTGGAGGTTTCTCTACCTGCCGGACATCGAGTGCTCCTCCGAGCTGCCCGTCGAAATGAACGCCTTTAAGGCGCAGCAGGCACGCTGGGCCAAGGGCCTGATGCAGACGGCCATAAAAATATTGCCGCGCATGCTGCGCTCGGACGAGCCCACGAATATCAAAGCGGAAGCCGTCTTCCACCTCACCGCCAACATCAGCTATCCCTTCATGGTGATTCTCTCGACGCTGCTCCTGCCTGCGATGATCGTGCGTTTCTACCAGGGCTGGTTCCAGATGCTGTTCATCGACTTGCCGCTCTTCATCGCGTCGAGCTGCTCGATTTCCGGTTTCTATTTGACGTCGCAGCGCGTCCTGTATCCCAAGACGTGGAAGCGCTCGATCCTCTACATGCCGTTCGTGATGGCCGTCGGCATCGGCCTCTCCGTGCGCAACGCCAAGGCCGTCCTCGAAGCGCTCTTCGGCGTCAAGTCGGAATTTGTGCGCACGCCAAAATTCAAGATCGAAGGCCAGGCCGGCACCTGGAAGAAAAAAGGCTATCGCAATCGCGCCGGCTGGATGCCGTATCTCGAAATCGCTTTGGGACTCTACTTCGCGATAACGGTGGTCTACTCCATCCAAAATGAAAATTACGCCACCGCCCCGTTCCTGTTCCTCTTCGTCTGGGGCTTCCTCTACACCGGAGTGATGTCCGTAGCGCAAGGCTGGATCGAACGCCTCCGCTTCGGCGTGCAACCCTCCGCCGCGTCAGCCGAGGCTCGCGCTTCCGCTTCCGGCGCGCCTGGATTCTAGTTCGCAATTCCTAGCGCTTGGAGTGAAATCAGTCTGTTTTTCGGGAAAAAGCACACCGCTTGCACTTTCTTGACCAATTTGCCCGGAACAAGTCCGCTACAGTTGGAGTGATGCCCTCTCCGCACTTGACACACTCAGATTTTCCGCGTGCATCTTCATTGAAAGACCCACCCGGCGCTAGCTCGAATTTCACCCCAAGCTCCGCGGCCCGTGCTTCAATCGTTTTCCGGTTCCTTCCGTGCTTTCCGACACCTCCACGACATCGTGGGCAATGAATGTCCGACGGATTTCTTCTGGCCTGTACTTCATAGCGAAACCGCCAGCCGCAATTCGCGCACAATGCCGCCCACCGCTTGTCACCAGGAATCAGTTCCGTCTTCCGCAATTCATTCTCGTAAGGAACTTCCCGCACGGCGTCTCCATACGAGACCTCGGGTTTCTTACGCCGTGCAACATGCCGCCCTTGGAGCCAGTCCCAAACTTCATTGAGAATCATTTCCAACCCTTTTCCATTGGTCTCCAATTGCAATAGTGGAATTTTTCTTCGCGCAGCCCATCGTTTCTTTCGCCTGTCGTTTCGTTGAATTTTGAACAGTGATTTCTCCGCGGCTCGTTGGCTCATTCCCCCATAGCGAGCGGCATTCTGATGACTTCCCGGCTCAATGTAAGCAACGGGATTTCCATTTTTAAGTACGGTGATGTCGAAAGAAAAATTTCCGCCCCGCAGTTTTATTGATGTCGGACCTGCCGCTACGGCGTGTCTCGGCAGAACTGCCCTCCGAACAAACAATCGGATGGCTCGTTCAGTCCAAAAATTGTCTACATGGGGGCAAATAGTCTCAGTATGTATGACGGCGCGCGCTAAAGATCGCCATTCTTGCTTAACGAGTTCGCCGTGTGGGCATACATAAGACACAACCGAATCTCGTAAATACAAGCCGCGCCGTTCCCACCGAATTTCCCTAGAACCGCTAGCTCGCAGAAAATTGTCAAGATCCGAAAAAGTGTGCCGCTGCCGAGCACAATTGCGGTTGCACGCGGTATGTTGATTCGGCTTGAGCCATACTCGGACAGGTGTAAAGTGCGATGGACCGCGACATTCGTAGAGCCTTCGACCTTGCCTGTCCCATTGGTCTGGCTGAACGACATGCAAGTGCCCTTCTACTAATGGCAATGCTTTCCGATATTTTCGCCTGTTGATCTCCTTTGAGGACAACAGCTTGACGCCACGTTCCCGAAGAACATCGGCAACAAGCTTGAAAGAGAACCCAAAGTGACGAGAAATTTCAGCAATGGAGGAATCCCGGTAACGCGTAACCCACTCCTCCGCGTATTGCTTCGCTTCCACCTGCTTCGGGCCTTGTCCGGGGCGGGCATCAAGGGCACACTTCGGGCACCCCGTCCCGGCATTAACGTGGGAGTCTGGCGTGACAAGCCACTTGCCATGAGTCCGGCATACTACCGGGACTTTTGTATGCTGATTTCTGTATGAACTCGGCGGATAGCCATATTTGTGCCCGTGGACTTTCCGCGCCTTGGTGACGAACATTCCATGGGTATCACGGGGTATCACGCCTAGACGCACCACCCATAAGCTTTAGATTCAACCGCGGCCATAACCTCTATCTATATATGTATTTTATATTAATTCTTGATTTCACGCTTGCTGTCCGGGAGTCAGCAAGTTCACTTCGCGGTCGGAGTAGGAGAGGCTTCGGGCCGGCATGTTAAATTCAGTGCTCGTCAATCGGCTCCGGATGAATTGTGACGCTGGCGATCTGCAGGAAGTTTTCCTTTACCCGGTCTTCGAGGGCGGCGGTGACGTCGTGGATTTGGGTGATGGGCAGGCTTCCATCCATGGCGCAGTGGCAGGAGGCCCGGATTGTGCGCTCCGCGTGGCGCACCAGGAGGGCAGTCAACGCTTACCTTGCGGGGAACAGTTCCGTTGTGTATAATTGCGCTTAAACATACACACCTAGGGAGATGATCCATGAGTAGGGCGGCATTGACACGAACGAATCTCTTGCTTGAAACCGGGAAAATCCGGCGACTTCGGGAGGCTCTCCGGTCACGAAGCAATTCAGAAGCTGTGCGGCTTGTCATCGACGAACGCCTTGCCGTGGAAGCTGGTCTTCAAGCCCTGCGGCGCTTGCGGAAGCGCGGCGGTCTGGTGGACCTTTTCGACCGCGCCCCGGCAAAGAGACGATGATTCCACTTCCGGCCGGCCCCCTTCTATTCGATACCGGCATCTACATCCGTTACAGTCGAGGCGAGGATTATCTTTGGCTCGGTGAGGACGCCGGGATCTTCCAGCGCACCATTTTGACCGCAGTCGTAGCCGCCGAACTCTACGCGGGCACCCACGACCGCCGGGAGAAACGAGCGGTCGACGAACTGTGCCGAGCGCACCATGCCCTGGGCCACTTCTCGTCACCGCCCGCGTCTGCCTGGATCGAGGCCGGTATTTTGCTTCGTCGCGCCCGAAGCGCTTATGGGCAGATCGATTTTGTCCATCATTTTCGCGATCTGCTGATCGCAGTGGAAGCGGTGCGGGCAAGGGCCACGCTCGTGACCGAGAATGCCGGGGACTTCGCACGGTGGAGATCGCTGCTTGCGTCCTCCCGGAAGATTTTGAAGCTGTTCCATCCGTCCTAGGCATGAACTAAGCCTAGCAGGCTGCGGAAAAACTCAAAAAGCCGTCATTCTGAGCGAAGCGAAGAATCTCTCCTTGTTTCTTTTCTTATACTTAAATCGAAGAGAGATTCTTCGCTTCGCTCAGAATGACAGTTCAAGACATTTTTTCCGCAGCCTGCTAGGTCCCTCACCGTTCCTCAACCGGCTCGGGATGAATCGTGACGCGGGCGATCTGCGGGAATTTTTCCTTTACGCGGTCTTCGAGGGCTCCGGTGACGTCGTGGATTTGGGTGATGGGCAGGCTTCCATCCATGGCGCAGTGACAGGACACCAGGATTTTGTGCTCGACCTGGCGCACGTGAACTTCGTGGCAGTCGACCAGCTCGTGAAATTCGTGGGGCAGCGTGTTGATATATTTTTCGATGGCGCGACCGAGGCCGATCATCTCGCCGCGCTGGCCGTCCACGGCAGCGATGTGCGTGCCGAGCGGCTCGATGTGAATATTCACTTTTGCGTGGGCGCGGTCTGAAGATGCGGCCACGCCGGGAAGTTTGCGGATTTCCTCCTCGAGTTCGGTCGCGCGGCGATGCGCCTCCCGCAAGCTCAAACTTTCGTCGACTTCCAGGTGCATCTCGATGAACAGGCGTCCATCGAGCTGGTCGGCGGAAATCTCATGGACGGCGAGGCCCAGGCGCGCGGCGATGACGCGGATGGCGTCAAACAAATGTTCTCCCACGGCGGCGCGCGGCTCCATATGCACCATCACGTCCGCGGGCACAATCTCGCCGACGCGCTGCTCGACCGCGTCGGAAATGGCGTGCACCTGCTCGAAGCTGGCGGACCGCGGAACGCTGATCGTAACGTCCACGAAGTGCTTGTTTCCCGCGCGCCGCACACGCACGCGCTCGGTGGAAATCACGCCTTCGAGCCCTTGAACTTCCTTCGTGACGCGCTCTTGCAGGCCGGGGGGCGCCACGTCCAGCAGCGCCTCGAGCGTGCGTTTCCCCAGCCGCGATCCCACCCAGATCACGATGGCCGCGACAACGAGAGCGGCGATGGGGTCGGCATTCTGCAGCCACGCGACGCCCCAATGCTGGCCGGCCCACACCGTCCCCATCCCCAGAATGACGACGAACGTGCTCCAGACATCGGTCGAAAAATGCAGCGCGTCGGCTTCGAGCGCTTCGCTCGGATATTCCCGCGCCACGCGGGACAGCGCCCGCGACCGGACCACATCGATGCCCATCGCAATGCCGAGAATCACCATGGCCAGCGCGCTCGGCTGCAAATGCACCTGCTTGAACAGGAGGCGCACGAACGCCTCGACGATGATGTACACCGAAGTCGCGAGAAGCAGTCCCGTCTCGACGAACGCGGAGAAATTTTCAAATTTTCCGTGGCCGTAGGTGTGCCCGGAATCCGCGGGCTTGTCAGACACGCGCACCGAAAGCCACGTCAAGATGGCCGCGATCAAGTCCAGCCCCGAATGCAGCGCTTCGGAAAGTATGCCCAGGCTGCCGGTGGCGGCGGCCAGAAACACCTTGAGGCTCACAAGAATAATGGCGGAGCCGATGGACCCAAGCGCCGCCATCTGCTTGACCGATGTAGGAGATCGTGTGATGGAGGAATCCTCGAAAGGGATTATACGATGGCGCGCGAACAAGTGGCGTAGGCTTCAGCCTGTGGGTTCTGGGGTCAAGCACGAGTGACCGTGCACGAACAAACCCCCACAGGCTGAAGCCTGCGCCACGTAATGCCCTCTCTTCAGTTAATCGGTGGAGGAGGAACCAGCGGCAACCGTTCCGGCTCGCCGCGCGCGCCGTGGACTTCCACGTCATCGAGCAGCAGCGATGGCGCGATCACGGTCGACGGCACTCCGGAATCAGCCGAGCCGAACGCGGCCAGCGCCGTTCCGGCAAAACCCGCCTGCTGGCTCTGCATGAAATCGAAAGCGGTGGCGTCGTTTCCAACCGCGGCGATATTGCGGACCGCGCGAAGCGTAAGCCCGGTGAGTCGCGCCCCGCGAATCAGCGACTCCCTCCCGTCCGAAACGTCGACGCGGTAAACCAGCAAAGGCAGCCGGTCGCCCGTGGCCGCGCCGGAAGCCGCGCCCATGACGATGTCGGAAAGATCTTCCTGCTCGCGCACGCCGAGGACAGGGTTATCCATTTCACGTACGATGAGGCACCACTTGTTGCCGTTCTGCTTGCACTCGTCCATGAATTTTTTCTTCATCGCGTCCGGAGAAATACCGTCCGAGGAGGTGAAAAACAGATTGCTCGCCATCGGGCGCGGATCTCCCAGATACGCGGCGCGGCCGTGGCCATTTGAATGATCGAGATCAGGTCCCGGGCGCCGGGACATCAGAAAATTCAGCAGCAGGCCGCTGTTCACGAGTTCCACGCGCTGCGCTTTCACGCCTTCCTGGTCCACATCATACGTGCCGAGCAAATCTCGCCCCTGAAACTGCTTCGCCGTCGGGTCATCCAGCATTGAAACCGAGCCGGGGAGAACACGCGAACCGAGTTTTCCGGTCCACTCGCTGCGCCCGCCCAGGCGGTCCATCAATTGATCAAACGCCGATTGCATCGCCAGCGGGCCGCGCGCCCCGGAAAGGGACGGCCCCAGCATTTGAGCAAGCAGGGAGCCGGCCGCAGGAGCTTCGAACAGCACTGGACCATCGTAGTCAGCGGCGGGAGGCGAAACGCGGAGCGTGATCAGTTGCTCGCCCGCTTTTTCGAGGTCCTTTCGTACGGCGTCGGCCGCGGGCAACTGGTCGGGACGGTGGCGATAAACGGCATAGAAATTGTGCAGGGCCATGCCGTCGTCCGATTCCGTTTCGAGGCTGGCTTCAATGGCCGCCAGGCTATGATTCGCGCGGACCTTGGTTCCATCGGTATTGAGCAGATAGCTTGTGGTGTAGATCAGGTGGTACGTGACGCGCGAGCTGTACAACTGCGGGAACTGGCGCAAAGCGGCGGAAACTGTCCTGGCCTCCTGCTCCCAGTTTCGCGTGGTCCAATCCGGGTCAGTCAATGGATCGACCATCACTGTGGGAGTCGAGGGAGAAAAATCGGGAATGCTGGGCGCCCTCGCCAGGCGCGACATGAACGCCTGCTTCTTGGAATAATTCTCGACGGCGGCTTTGAACGCCTGATCGCTGGCGAGCCAGAGATCCTGGCGCAAGGAATCGTAATCGCGATCGATCCCGACGGTGCCCGTGGAGCCGAGAAATCCGCTGAAGCCTTCATCGGTGATGAAGTTGGAGCTGTCAAGATTATCGTCTCCCACGCGAACGTCCACGCTCATGATGCGGTTGCGGCCGCGGGTCGAGGAAACCAGCGCGCCAAATTCCGCGACAATCGTGCGCACTTCCAGATCGAGAACGCGGTACTGGATGTAGTAAGGGCGCGCGGGTTGATTCGTGCCCGGAATCGTCAATTCGAGGCGCGTGCGCGCGCGGTCCAGTTCATCCTGCATGGCTGCGAGTGTGTGGTCGGAATCCGCCGCAGCCGCGGCGGCTTGTGCCGGCCGGGCCAGCGTCGCGGCGGGATGCCGCGGCGGAGCCGCAAAGGAGGGACCAGTCGAAATCAAGATTATGAAAGCGTTAACAGCAAACTCCAGAAAACCATTGCGAATGTAAATTTTCACTGCGCTCTTCGTCGGCACTTTCACGGCAAATTTAAGCATTAGCGCACCGCCTTCTCGTCATGCGCGGGCGGCGGTAGGATCGGCGGCTTGTCGGTGGACGTTTCCTTCTTCTGGACTTCCATTTCCGTAATCAGAATGGCCGGAGCCGAGGCGGAAACCGGCACGGAACCCGATTCCGCTCCGCAGTATCCGTTGAAAGTTTCCATGGTGTCGCCCGTGGCGACAATTTTGGTGAGCGAAACGAGCGGTGTGCCCACGATGTCCACGCCGCGAACGAGTTCGTCGGGCCGGCCGTCCGCGTATACTTTGTAAACGACCAGCGGCTGCACCTGGAACGCTTGCGGCTGGCCGCGGCCCGTGAACGTGAACCCGCCGGCGATATCGTCAATCAGCAGGCCAAACGGTTTTCCCTGGCGCTTGATTTCCTCGATCAGCTTCTTGCGCAGCTCGGCGTTGGTTACGGTGAGGCTGCTCTGGACAATTAAGTTTCCCTGGCGCGAAACGGGCTGCGCGCCGATCTGGCGGCGGCCGTGTCCGTTGGAAACCGGGAAGCCGGTGAGCGGCTGGCGCGACATCTCGAAATTCTTCAACACGCCGTGGTCGACGAGCGTGACGCGCTCGGAGGGAGTCCCTTCGTCATCGAAGGGATAGTAGCCGATGAGGATGTCCTTGCCCTTGTCGAGGGTTCTCGCTGTTGGATCGTCGTAGATGGAAAGAAATTTCGGAAGGATCGGTTCGCCGACCTTGCGGGCGAACGTCTGTCCTTCGTTGATGTCTTTCTGGCGGAAGCCCTCGGCGCGATGGCCGAAAACTTCGTGGAAGAAAACCGCGGTGGCGCGGCCGGTCAAAAGCGCGGGCCCGGCGTACGGCTCGACCAGCGGCGCGGCCACCAGCGCTTCGAGTTCCTTGCGGAGAACCTGTCCCTCCGCGAGCACGGCCTTGTCGTCCGGCGCGTCCGCGGGGTTGGCCCAGTCAAAATTGTAATAACGATTGATGTCCATGCCGTCCGGCGCTTTTCCCTGAATGAACAATTCCAGCCGGTAGTGGACTTGGCCAAATTGCAGGCGCGTGCCTTCGCTTGTCACCTGGTACTGATTGTCGCCCGTCGCGCTGAACGTCACGATGGAATTCAGAATCTGCGGAGACTCGCGAAAGGCCCGCGTGTAAAGACGAACTTTTGTTTCCCAGGGTTTGCGGTCGGGATGAACGGAAACTTCCGGGCCGTAAAATGTGTGCGGCTTTTCGCGGGCAAAATCGGGAGCGTGTTCCTCGGCTGTTTGGACTTGAACTTCCTTGCTCGTATTGATCTTGATGAGGCCTTCCGAGGCGGCGCGGAATTGTTTGTCGGTCTCCTGCCACATCGCGCGGCGCAGCACGTCGGGAGCATCATCGACTGGCACCGACATGCCAAAACTGCCCTGGCCGGGATTGGAATTGCCAACCTTGTGCGTGTTGTCGAGATCGTAGCTTCCCACGCGCACTTGCGTTTCGAGCCACCGCGAATGGCTGTCCGCGCTCGAAAGCAGCGCCCCGTTCGAGCCCATGACCTCGGAGCGGTCCGACGACGTCAGGATGTAACTGACGAAGTACGCCGGTGGAGTGGCCTTGGAAAGAATTGGCATCTCGCGGTCCAGCTCCTGGCTCATCGTCGCGATGAGAGGCGATGGCGTCACTTGAGCCGGCTGTTGTGCCGGCGGCGCGGGAGCAGGAACACGAGCGGGCTTATTGGCTGCCCATGCATTCAAACAAAGCAAAGACGCGAGTAGCGCGAGACCGAATGTTTTCACAGAACTGCTCCATTCCGCCGAGAGAGGATTCAAAAGTTAAGGCTATTAGTGTAAGCCTATGCGCCGCCGATCTCAACGCGTGCGTTTCGATTCGTTCTTCGAGCGGCGGTCCTGCGAGCAAGTATCCCAAAACCAATTGGATGCCGGAAAATGGCCAGGCGTCGCCACAGGCCCTACTCCCGTTAGACGCGGGAACATGTGACTTGGTGTCGGGGTTTGGTGGCGCCGGCGTCCCGCCGACGGTTTTGCGCCGCTCCATACGTACAAAATTGCCGGTGGGACGCCGGCGCTACCAAACCCCGCTTTCCAAAGCGAAGCGCGGCGACGGCGTACCAATTGCGCGAAGCATTAAATGGTTATAGGGCCGGCTCTTTCGATCAGCAAGCAGACGCCGGATTCTTGCAGCCAGTCGCCGCCGGGGGACGAGTGCCGCGAGTGGCGATCGGGACGACGATGGCCGGAACGACCACCGCGACCGTCAGCCCAACTATTTGCAAGGTGGTGAGATGATGCGCCGGAGCGCCTGGGATTGTCGCGCCCACCGAAGTCGCATTCGCCGCCTCGGTCAATTCCGAGGGAGTGGCCTGCCCGGGCTGGTCCGGAGCCTGGTGGCCGTCCCGAATCGTGGCGATTTGTCCCGCGAGAACATCCACGCAGATGCCGTCCAGATTGCAGAATTTTACGTGGCCTTCATACACGATGATTTGGAACAGGCCGTTCATATAGCCGAGAAAAAAGTCCGTGCCCACCACGCCGGCAACGCCTACGCCGGTATGAATTTCAAATTTCGCATTGGGCTTGGCTTGCTTGACCACCTGCGAACGCACGCGCCCATACGTCAGCTCGATCTGCGTCTGCTGCGCGGCGGCATTGTGCTGCGTCACCGTAAGCGTGGAACTGGAGCCGACATTCAACACGGACCCGTCATCGAGCGCGACACGCGCGCGTCCCCCGTCTCCCGTCTTGACCACGTCGCCCCAATCCACCAGCGTCTTCACGATGGCAGGCAATTGCTGTGGCCCGCGGGCGATGGCCACTTCGGGAATCGCGCGCGAAATCTGGCCGGCCTTCTGCCCTACCTGGGCTGGAACGTCCGGAGGCACGATGATCGACAAAGACGCGAGGATGGTTAGTGCAACCAGGAACGGGGAACGAGTCTTCATAGAGCTCTCCTGAGAGGGTTTATTCGCGCCGTGCAACAGGCCCCTTAATTACTGGATGGGTCGGCCACTGTCAACGCCGGGAATCTCGTATGTCCCGTAATTGATAATGGGAAACAAAGGGTTGGGGCAGCGATTGTACTCCTGAAACGGCCGGAGGCCAGAAGAAAAGCTTGGGGGAGCGCGTTGGACGAGCCTCAGTACGGTGGATCGTCGGACGTGGCGGCGCGGCTTTCCCGAGTAGAACGCAGGATTCCGGAGTCATCCAAATAGAGGTTCCGGAAACCGTAATTTCCGGCCCGAGCCTGGAGCGAAAACGAGCGGATGGTCCCGTCGGCGTCAACGGGACCGGGCGTGTATTGGACCTGGTAGTTGACGCTCTGCGCGAGCTGCGCGGCCAGCCTCACGCGCTCGCCAACCGCCTCAAACTGGCGCGGATATGCGCCGCCTTGCGCCGATGCGAAATCGACCAGTGCTGCACGGATCTCGCGCAAAGATTCGGCGGCTCGCGCTTCCGCCTGCGCCGTGGGATTGCCCTGGCGCTCGGGAACGACGAACCACAGGAAACTCCAGATTGCGGCCAGCAACACTCCCAGGAGCACGCCCCAGCGCAGAAGAATTCTGCCGAGGCCCGGCTTTGCTTTGGGCGTCTCCGAGCCGGGGACCGGCGCGGTCAGGTCCGCGCCGCAATGAGGGCATAGCTCAGTGGCTTGATTGATTTCATTCTCGCATTCGCGACACGTGTACATACGGATGGGTGAGTTCGAGAGCTGTCCTTGGATGTGTTTGGCGGTCCCGCGCGCGGGTCGTCGCAATTCATCGTAACGAAACGCGCAGCCATGAGTCAATTCGAGGCCGTTGCCGTCGCAGCCAATCGCGTAGAGGAGATAGAAAGGGAGGGCCCAGTTTTCAGTCAGACCAAATTGAGTGATTGGATTTTCAATGCGGCAAAAAAAGGGAGGAAGCCGCGGAGACTTCTTCCCATAACACTCAATGACCTGCGTCAAAAATCCTATGCTTCAGCCGAGCGGCGCGCTGGTGGAATCCGCCGTGCCGCTTGAAGTGCTCCGAATCGTGCCGCTTTGATCGGTGAAAAATGATCGCTGGCCGCTCGATCCCGGCGCCACGGGAGTGGCAGTAACCGTGTAGCTGAGCACGTTGCCGGCAGGATCGCTCGCCACGGCCACATACGCGAATCTGTAACCGCTCTTGACGCCGCTGGCGAGCACGGAGTCAATCAAATCGGCGGACGCTGACGTGGCGGCCGTCCCGCCCGGAGCCGGTCCCATATCGGAAAGGGCATGAGGGAATCCGCCATAGCTGTTCGAATACAAGAGAGCGCTTTCCGTCAGAGCCTTGAGCGCTCCCACCGCCGCAGTCTCGTTCGCCTGGATTTTAGACCGCATCAGGTTCGGAATCGCGATGGCTGCGATGATCAAAATAATCGTCACCACGATCAACAACTCGATGAGGGAGAAGCCTCTTCGTTTATTATGGCGTGTCTTCATGCGATCTCCTGTTACGTCACGCGAGGTTCCCCGCGGACCTTCGCGCTAGATTGAAACGCCTCCCTCGCCAAGCGCAGGGGCAGGGAACTCTAGCCCAGTTGATACTCGTAGTTGAAGCGGTATTCTACACCCGGAAGGGGAGTAGTGGGGTGACCAGAAAGTACCTTTTTCAGGCACCCTTCCGCTTTGGTAGTCCTGGGTCGGCTATGATGCATCGAAATACTTGGAACCGGCCGAATTCATGCCCAAAGAATCGCCTCTCGCGTCGCTCGACCAATTCCTGGCGCAATACGCGCATCTTGCCACGGAGTTGCACGGGGAGGCCATGTGCGCGCGTTGGGGACTGCCTCCAGAGGCGTTTGCCGAGAGTCTGCGGCGCAGTGCCGAGAAGCGTTTCGGCGGCGCGCAACCCGATCCGGACGCCGTCGAGGCCTACCTGAAGTCGCTTCACCATGAGGATCTGGCGCTCGCCTGCGCTTGCAGCGAAGGTATCGAGCAAGCCTGGGAGTTCTTCATCGCTCACTTCCGCCAGAACCTGCGCAATGCCGCCAGCGCCATGCTTCGGGGATCGGGCCGGGCCGACGACGCGCGCGCCGAGGAGTTGGCGGATTCTCTTTATGCGGAATTGTACGGCGTTCGTTCGGGCGCGGACGGACGGCGGAAATCCCTATTCGAATATTTCCACGGGCGCAGCAAGCTGTCCACATGGCTTCGCGCAGTCCTCGCGCAAAAACAGGTGGACATGTTTCGAACCAGCGGCAGAACGGTTTCTCTCGAAGCGGAAATGGAAGGCGAAGTCCCGAATGAACTCGCAGGCCGCACCTCATCTGTTCCCGCCGATCCCGATCGCGAGCGGTATGTTGGGCGGTTCGAAAGGGCGCTCTCCACTGCGCTTGCGAACTTGTCGCCGCGCGAGCGCATGATCCTGGCCTGCTATTACGTGGATCAACTCACCCTGGCGGAGATTGGGCGCCTGCTGCGCGAGCATGAGTCGACGGTATCGCGGCAACTCGAACGCATGCGGGGCGCGTTGCGCGAGGGCGTGACGCATGCGCTACGGCGCGAAACGCCTGCGAGCAACGGACGCCCTGCGGAACCCGCCCTTGACGTGGCGCAAGTGGAGCTGGCGTTCGAATACGCCGTGGAGGATTGGCCGTTTGACCTGTCGCAGGCGCTCTCCGCATCAGGGCCGGCCGCGGACCCTCAGGAAGAATGACGCGCGGCCCGGCCCGAAAGGGCCGCATAGCAATTATGATGCAAGATTTTTGGATGGAACCGTTCTAAACAAGGAAGAGCTTTGATGGACTCACAAGATAGAGACGAAACCAAACTCCGGCAACGCCAGGAATTGCTCGCCCGGCGCCTGGGCGAAGCCCTGGACCGGATGAAACCTTACGGCGAGGCAGAGTGTCCCGACGCCGAGGTTATCGCGGCCTATGCGGAGCAGGCGCTCGGGCCGGCCGAATCGGCAGTGTGGGAAGGCCATTTCGCGGCGTGCGCGAGGTGCAGAAAAATTCTGCGCGTGCTTGCCGCATCGGTGGACACGCCGCTGGCCGAGAAAGAAGTCGCTCAGCTCGGCAAACTCGTTTCGGCCGTTCGTGCCCCGGTTGAAATAACGGAGAGAGCCGCGGTGCGTGCTCGGTCAAGATTCGTGGATTGGCGCGCGCGCTGGCTGGCGCCCGCTATCGGCGTGGCCGCAGTGCTGGCTGTGTGGTTCGCGATGCGCCCGCCCTGGCGCGCGACGGATCGTGGCGCTTCGGAAACTCTGGTAGCACAGGCGCCCAAGGAAGAAGTGCCTTCGAGTCCGGCGCCGGCCGAGCTGGACCAATTCTCGAACAGCGCGCCCCAGCAGCAGGACCGGAAGACGGCGGCTGCGCCTCAGCCGGGTCGTCTTTCTGCGAATGCTGCGCCACTGAATTCGCCTGTAGAGACGCCGGCGAAAGGCCGCGCGGATTCAGCCGCCGCCTTGGACAAAATTTCGCCAAGCGCGGATGAGGCAAGAAGTTCTCTTCAAAAGGAAAAGAAACTGACCGCGTTGCCGGATGCGCGTGAGCTCCAACCTCCGGCATTCTCTCCCGCTGCGCCGCCACCTCCGAAAGCGCAAGCCGCTATGGAAGCGCAATCCGCGCCACAATCAGAGGCGAAAGATGCAACGAGCGCCGCGGGTGCGGCAGTTCCGCAGGCTGAAACAAAGGCAGACGCGATAGGCAGCGCGGCTTCGCGAGACAAACAGGTGGCGACGCTTCAAGGAGGGGTGCAACCGGCCGCGCGAAATGAGCGAGCCTTCGGTGCATTTCGGCAAATCCAAAATTATTCCTCAATGTTGAAAGCCCCCTCGGGCTCGACCCTGTGGCGCGCCGGAAATGGCGGGGTGATCGAGCGTTCTACCGACGCAGGAAAGTCATGGGTTTCGCAGATGAGCCCATCCCAGGAAGACTGGCTTGCAGGCGCGGCGGTTTCGGACACGGTTTGTTGGATGGCGGGCCGGAATGGCGCGATTGCGCGGACCATGGACGGAAAACTCTGGGAGCGCGTCTCGCCGCCGGCGCCAGCCGCTGGAAATGATGCCAAACTGCCGGATTGGACCGGCATCACGGCACGAGATGCCGTATCCGCTACGATTACGGCGAACGACGGGCGAAAGTTCGCCACGCCGGACGGCGGAAAAACCTGGCGACTGCAATAGCAAAATACCCTGCAAGAAATTCGGGCAGTCCCGTTCTAAGCAGTGAAGGATGAAATCACGCTTCTACCGGAGACTGCCATGAGAAACGCCACTTTATCGAGATTCCCTACCGCCGCCGGACTCGCAACGCTACTGGTCGTGCTGCCGTTCTTGCACCGCACGGTATCTGCAAGCTCGGCTAGCCAGTCCCCTGCACCGGCTGCCGATGGAAACATTACAACCACGCTAACGGATCAATCCGACCTCGCGCTCACCGTCTACAACTCGAATCTCTCTCTCGTGCGCGATGTGCGCCAGCTTAACTTGCCGGCAGGGGAATCGCTTTTGCGATTCATGGACATCGCCGCATCCATCAATCCGGCGACCGTGCACTTCCGTTCACTCACCGAGCCTGCCAAGTTGAATGTTCTGGAGCAGAATTATGAGTACGACCTGCTCGACCCGAACAAATTGCTGCAGAAATATGTGGGGCGGGAAGTCACGATGATTCGCGGAGATCAGGAAGTAAAAGCCACCCTGCTTTCCGACAATGGCGGACAGGTTTGGAAAATCGGCAACGACATCGTCACGAACATCGGGTACAGCAGCCTGCGTTTCCCCGAAGTCCCGGACAATCTATACGACCGGCCCACGCTGCTGTGGACGCTCCAGAATTCGGGCGCGCGGCGGCATCGCGTGGAAGCGTCGTACCTGACGGCGAATCTTTCTTGGAGCGCGGACTATGTGCTGAATGTCGCGAAGGACGAATCGAGCGGCGATCTTGACGGCTGGGTCACGCTTGTCAATCACAGCGGAACTGCGTTCAAGAACGCCTCGCTGCAATTAGTGGCCGGCGATCTTCATCGCGTCGTCGCCCAATATGCCATGGATGAAGTGCGGGCGATGAAGTCGATAGCGGCAGCGGCAAATGCTCCCGCCCCGTTCCAGCAGGAATCGTTCTCCGAGTATCATCTCTATTCGCTGAATCGCCGGACATCGATCTTCGATCAGGAATCGAAGCAGATCAGCCTGCTCAACGCTTCGCATTTTCCAATGCGGAAAGTGTACGTGGTCAACGGGCAGTCCTACTATTACCGAGGGGCGGCGCAACCCGGCGCGCCCGTGAAAGATCCCGTGCAGGTTTTCTATAAATTCAAGAACGAAGAGAAAGCCGGTCTGGGGATGCCGCTGCCCGCCGGCACTATTCGCGTGTACCAGCAGGACTCGCGCGGCGGATCGCTCTTTGCCGGCGAGGACCACATCGACCACACGCCGAAGGACGAAGAGATCGGCCTGCACATCGGCAATGCATTTGACATCGTGGCCGAGCGCAAACAGACGGACTACAAGAAAATTTCCGACCGGGTGTATGAATTCGAGTACGAGATCACGCTGCGCAACCACAAGGACGCGCCCGTCTCCGTCGAAGTGAACGAACCGATCGGCGGCGATTGGGAAATGGTCAACTCGACATACAAATTCACGAAGACCGCCGCGTTCGCCGCGCAGTTCGATGTTCCGGTCGATAAGGACGGCACGGCGGTACTGAAATACCGAGTTCGAGTAAAGTATTAAACCTGCCTGCCTTCCTCGTTGTGCCAATTATTTCTTACGGCGTTTCGGTTTTGTTGCGCGCGGCTTCTTCGGCGCTTGAGTTGTGATGATCGCTTCGGCTTCGATTTCCACCAGCATTTCGGGCGACACCATGCCGCCGACCTGCACCATCGCCGTCGCGGGGCGGATCTTGCCGAAAAATTCTCCATGCGCGCGGCCGATTTTCTCCCACTCGGTGATGTTGGCGACGAACATGCGCGTGCGCACCACGTCTTCCAGGCGCGCCCCGGCCTTGTGCAGCGCGGATTCGATGTTGCGCAGCGTTTGCACCGTCTGCGCGTAGGAGTCGCCCACGCCCACGAGGTTCCCATCCGCGCCGGTGGCCGTCGTGCCGGAAACGTGCACCGTATCTCCCACACGCACCGCGCGCGAATAGCCGATGATCGGCTCGTATTTCGTTCCCGTCGATATATTTGTTCGTTTCATGATGATTCTCCTCCCGAGAATTTGAGCGCGCTTCTAAAAGGCCTCGCCAGTCGCAGACCGATCGCCAGGCCATGCAGACCCAGCGGCATCCTGAATCTTCTTTCCAACTCTTTCCTTCAATCGAAAACGGACTGATGGAACCTGACGAAACTTGAATTCGTATACCCGAACCCACAAGCACTTGTCGGCTCGCACGGAAACATCCTGCCACGGGATAAAGAGCGGGGGATGGCCGATTCGAAAAGGAAAGAATACCGACGCGTAGAACCCCTCCGAATTTGCTCCCACCGTTAGAACGCCCCGATAGCTGGTGAGCAGCCGCAAATAAGCATCCTGTAAATGCCAACGGCTTCCTTGAAATGGCGCCACAGCCCGGTATGCTCGTCCAAGTTCAAACCACCCACCGATCAGCGAGATCAAAAGGGATACTCCACTCCAGAGACAGATGAAGTAGAGGAGGAAGTACACTGGCTTTAGAGAAGTTAGATCCATTGCGAGATGAGTCGAATAGCCAGATGTCGAATTCTCCGGGGTATTCTGCCACGAACATCAGTGCTTTGAGAAACTGGACAACGCCGGAGTAATCCCCGTAAGCTTGGCTCGCTGGTCAAGGAGCCGCTCGTTGCGCTGCAACAACATACTCGACGCCATCGGACACACGCCGCTCGTGCGGCTGAACCGGCTGACCGGCGGGCTCGCCGCGGACGTATACGTCAAGGTCGATTACATGAACCCGGGCGGCTCGGTAAAGGACCGCATCGGGATTTCCATGATCGACGATGCCGAACGCAAGGGCCTGCTGAAGCCCGGCGGCACGATCATCGAGGGGACCTCGGGCAATACCGGGATTGGGCTCGCGCTGGTGGGCGCGGTGCGCGGCTACAAGCTGGTGTTCACCATCACGGACAAGCAATCGAAGGAAAAAGTGGATCTGCTCAAGGCGCTGGGCGCCGAAGTCATCGTATGCCCTACGGCGGTCGAGCCCGACGATCCGCGCAGCTACTATTCCGTGGCGAAAAAGCTTGCCAAGGACATTCCGAATTCCTTTTACCCAAACCAGTACGAAAATATGATGAACCCTGAGGCGCATTACAGGACAACCGGCCCGGAACTGTGGGAGGACTCCGAGGGAAAAATCACGCATTTCGTTTGCGGCATGGGCACCGGCGGCACGATCAGCGGCGTGGGCCGCTACCTGAAGGAAAAAAATCCCGGGGTCCAAATCATCGGCGTCGATCCGATCGGCTCGCTGTACTACGAATTCGTGAAGACGGGAAAAGTGGGCAAGGCCAAAACGTACGTTGTCGAAGGCATCGGCGAGGACATTTTCCCGGCCACGATGGATTTCAAAGTCGTCGATGACGTCGTCCAGGTGAATGACCAGGAATGCTTCGTTTGGGCGCGGCGGCTCGTGAAGCAGGAAGGAATTTTCACTGGAGGCTCGGGCGGCGGTTGCGTTTCAGGCGCTCTGCGCGTGGCCAAGGCGCTGCCGAAGGGCTCATTCGTCGTGGCGTTTCTGCCTGATACTGGAATGCGCTACCTCAGCAAGGTGTACAGCGACGAATGGATGCGCGAGCGCGGCTACGTCGATTCGGAAGTGCCGCTGACCGTCGAAGACGTCGTCAATGCAAAACACAAAGTCGCCAAAGACCGCGACTTGATCGTCGTGGGGCCCGACCAGACCGTGTTCCACGCGCTGCACACGATGCAGACGCAGGACATTTCGCAATTGCCCGTGTTTGAAGCGCAACTGCCGGTCGGCGCGATTTACGAAGACCAAATCCTGAACCTCGCGCTGCAAGGAAAAGATTTGCGGAAGATGGTGATTCGCGAGGTCATGAGCGATCCGCTTCCGACGGTGTCCTGCGAAGCCCCGGTCGAGCGGCTCACCTATCTTCTGAGCCACGAGGAGCCGGCCGTGTTCGTGAAGATGAGCAACGGCCATCTCGAAATCATTACCAAATATGACGTCATGGGCACCATAGCAGGCTTGATGGAGCAGAAGCGGTAAAGTAGCACAGCCACTCTTGGCTGTGCGGTTTTGTACGCCGCACGAACAGGCTGCCTGGGCCAACAACGACCGCAAAACCCGCACAGGCAAGAGTGCCTGTGCTACTACAACCTCAAGCCTTTTCCCCGCGCTGAAACAATTTGCCGAATTGATCTTGCGAAGCCGGCGGGACCCCGACAATGGAAAGATTCGCGCGCACGTGCTCGACGCGGCTCATCCCCACGAGCGCGGTCGTGATTCCCGGCGTCGAGCGGACAAATTGCATCGCGCGCTCGGCGTCGGATTTCATCCCCAGCGCGCTCGTCACGAACGGCGGCAGGCCGCGCGAGAGCTGTCCCTGGAGCATCGAGGCGCTGGCGACGAGCGTGATGCCCAGCTTGGACGCGGCTCCGACGATCGGCACGCGGGTGCCATCGAGCGGCTGATTGGCGCGCGTCAAGGCTTCGGTCATCCCCAGGTTGCACGGCAACTGCACGAAGCGAAAATGGTGTGATCCTCCGGCCACGTCCCGCGCGAGCGATTCCATCGCGGCAAGCGAAAGAAAATCCTGGGCGTTTTCGGTCTGGCGGAACGCGTTCCAGGTGGCCAGCCCGTAGAAATATATTTTCGCCGCGGCCACGGCGGATTCGAGAAATTCAAACGCGGCGCGCAGGCGCGTGTTGAACATCTCGCGCGGCACTTCGCCCAATTGCGTTTCCGGATTGTGCAGGTAATAAACGTCAATCGTTTCGACGCCCAGATTGCGGCGGCTGCGCTCAAGCTGATCGGCAATAAATTTCGGCGCCATCGAGTGGCACCCGGCGGCGACGTCTCCTTCGCGCAAGATGCCGGTTTCCACGTACTCGCGATTGAAATATTCCCCGGCGTCGGCAGGCAGGTCGCCGTCCGGCGTGAGGAACCCGCCTTTGGTGCAAATCACCAGTTCTTCGCGCGCATACCCGCGTCGCGCGAGTTCCGCAACCGCCGCGCCCACGGAACGCTCCGAACGCTGGAAGCGGTAATTGATCGCGGAGTCGATCACGTTCACGCCGGATTCGACAGCCTCCACGATCGCGTCCGTGTACGCCTGGTCGGTGCGCGCGTCGGCCTCTCCGAGATACGTGCCGATCCCGAGCGATGAGAGCCACAAGCCCTGCTGCTCGCGAAAGTGCCCCTCCGCGGCGCGCCCCGCAAATCGCGCGGCATATTTCTTCGTGCCATCCGGCGTTGCAAATGTAGTCATCTCTTCTCCCTTGCTTGAGGCCGCGATTATATGTGAATCTCATGGCTACGACGATGGTAGAAAGTTTTAAGTTGATGGTTAAGAGTCCAGAGTAAGAACTCACGCCGGAATATCGTGCTCGTCACTCTTGGCCCTCAACACATGGTTGAGAATATCCGAGGAGGGTTTGCCATGCGCGGAATAAGTCTGGCTGCTTTTGTGTTCGCAATGGCTTTGCCGATCGGCGCGCGGGCGCAGACCGCTCCGAAACCCGCCCATGCATCCCGGAACTACTACAGCGAAGCGCAGGCCAGCCGCGGGAAGCAGCAATACGCGCAATATTGCGCGCAGTGCCACATGGCGAACCTGAAGGGCGCGGACACGGCGCCGGCGCTCGTCGGCGACGATTTTCTGCACGATTATTACAGCGTGGGCGATTTGTTCAGCAAGGTCGACGTGACCATGCCGGGCGACAACGTGCACGGCCTCAGCACGGACAATTATTTGAACATCATCGCGTACCTGCTTCAGGCCAACAGCCTGCCGGCGGGAGCGGAAAATCTAAAGCCAGACGTCAGCGCGATGAAGCGCATGGCCATACTCGAAAGAAAAGTCGCGAAATCGGCGACCGGTTCGCCGGACGGTTTCTACACCGTGGCGCAGGCCGCGCGCGGCGAGGGCTACTTCCGCGGCTCCTGCAGCATGTGCCATGCGCTCGAGCCTGCGAACCCCGAACACAGGGACCTGAAAGCGCCGCCGGGCCGGGGATTTGGGCGCACTGGCGATACGGTTCGAATCAATCTCGCCAGCAACGAGTCCATTCCGGCGAGGTACCGCAGCGTTGGCAGCCTCTTTAATAAAATTCGAACCTCCATGCCGCTTTACGAAGGCGGCGGGCTCAGTACCGAGGAATACGTGGATATGGCCGCGTACTTGTTGCGTGAGAACGGTTATCCAGCTGGAAAAGAAGAGCTCAAACCCGATGCCGCCACGCTGATGGGTATGCCGCTGCCCGAAAAGGGTTTCACCGCGCTCTTTAACGGCAGGGATTTTACGGGGTGGGGATTTTTGCTTGGAGGCGGCTGCACGCCGCGCCCCGAAGGATGCGGCCAGACCGAGCCCGGCTCAACGTTCAAGATCGAGAAGGGAACGGTGGTCTGCTCCGGTTCTCCTTTGGGTTTCATGTATCCGCGGAAAAAATATCTAAACTTCACACTGCGGCTGGAGTATCGTTTCGAGCCCTATCCAGGCATGGAAAGCAGCGACGAATTTTACGGCAACAGCGGGTATCTGCTTTTCATGCAGGAATTGAGGGTTAGTCCGGACATGATTGAAGTCCAGGGCATGAACCTGGAGATACTCGACATCCGGCCGTCCAGAAAGAGTACGGAATATACGGTCGATACCGAAGCGCGCAGGAGGGCCGTGCGGCCGGTTGGCGAGTGGAACACAGTTGAGATCGTTTCCAAGGACGGAAAGCTCTGGAATTATCTCAACGGAGTGCTGGTTTCGCAGGTCACCCACCACGACTACAAGGATCCCGGCTATATCGGGTTCCAATCCGAGGACGGGAAGATTTCCTGGCGGAATATTCGGATTAAAGAGGAGTGAAGGCGAGTTGAGAGTCCACAGTTGAGAGTTGACAGCTCTGAATTCCGAAATTGTCTTTACTCTCAACTCTTGACTGTCAACTCTCAACTGCCGGCGGGGCCAGAAGCCGCGAGCAGGCGCGCAAGATGCGGCGATACGGCCACTCGCTGTTGCGGCGCGCGCTGGCCTCGTCCTGCGGCGCGGCGGCGGAAGAGCGCGCCGTGCTTTCGCGGAAGAAAATTTCTCCGATGCGCGGCTTCTTGTGAAACCAGCGCGCCAGCAAGCTGAGTTGATCCTCGAGTTCGCGATAACTTTGTTGCGATGCGGCTGCCTTTGCGGGAAGCGATAGTGGATCTCCCGCGCCTTCCAGCCACTCGCGCAAGATTTGTTCGACCGAGCGGGGCTCGCTGGCAAGTTCCGCGAAGCGCAGCAAGCGCGGCTCCTCGATGCGCCCGGCGCGCACCGCGAATACGGCCACCGCGTTTTCCTCCGCCGCACGCTGGAGAACGACGGCGTTGAGGTCCTCCAGCCGCCGCGCGAGATCGGGCAATCCGCGCAGCGCTTCCGCGGCTTTCTCGATCCGGCGATGAACGGCCGCGGCTCGCTCAAAATCGAGCGCTTCGCTGGCCGCCTCGCGCTCGCGCTCGAGTTCCGCCGTGAGCGAGGCGCCGCCCGTCGCGAGAAACGCGACGACGCGCCCCACTTCCACATCGTAGTCCTCTTTCGAGCAGCCCGCGAAGCACGGCGCCAGGCACATCTTCATTTCCGAATAGATGCAGCCGGGAAAACTCGGATCGCGGCGAATCTTGATCTGGCAGCGCCGGATTTTAAACAGGTCGAGAAAACCGGAAGCGAACGTATCGGCCGCGCGGCGCGACGCGAACGGCCCAAAATAAAATCCGTTCGCGCCGATGCGCCGCGTGGCGTAGCAGCGCGGATAGGCGTTCGAGAGGCTGACCTTGAGCACGGCGGGCGGCCTCAACCGCACGCGCTCGCGATACCCCGCAGGCCAGAGCCGCCGCGCGTGCTGCCAGTGCAAGAAACTCAATTCAAACGGCGATCCCACGACGCGGTAACGCACGCGCGCCGCGAAGTCGCGCAAATTCAGACGCTTTGAAGCAGGATCGGGCGGTCCGAGCAAGCGCGCAAGGCGCTGCCGCAGATTCGCGGTGCGCAGCAGGAACGGTTTCGCGCCCGCTAATTCCGCGTGAGGCTCAACAGCGAACACCGCCGGCTGCGCAGGGAGCGCAGAGAAAAAATCAGCGTTGTGTGCGGCGTCGAATTCAGAAGTGGAATCGAGTTCTTGCATGGGAAGCGCGTGGACTACGAATTCCAATCCGGGAATCGTGATTCGCACGCAAGAAACAGAATACGACGCAGCGGAAAGGGGAAAAAGCGAAAGTTGGCGATTATGTGGTGCACGCTCTGGCAGATACCAGCAGGCTCTACAATTTGCGAAGCCCCCGAAATGCTGTCATTCTGAGGCATGGTTTTGCCGAAGAATCTCTCTTTCTTTGCGCGCGATCGAAGAGGGATTCTTCGCTTCGCTCAGAATGACAAAACTTAATTCGTGGCTCGCCGTCTGGTCGGATTTTTTCTGTTGGACTCTCAATTGGGATCTCAATGCGTCTTCAACACCCACGCGGCAATCACCAGTCGCTGGATTTCGCTTGTGCCCTCGTAAATTTCCGTGATGCGCGCGTCGCGGTACATGCGCTCGACCGGATATTCGGCGCTGTAGCCGTAGCCGCCGTGAATCTGTATGGCCTTGTGCGTCGCGCGCGTGGCCAGTTCCGAGGCGAATAGTTTTGCAATCGATGCTTCCATGGAAAAGCGCGCGCCCGTATCCGATTTCCAGGCCGCCTTGCGCACCAGCAGGCGCGCCGCGTCGATTTCTGTGGCCATGTCGGCGAGCATGAACTGGATCGCCTGGAAATCCGCGATGGGATGGCCGAAAGCCTGCCGCTGTTTCGCGTAAGCCAGCGCCTGCTCCAGCGCGCCTTGCGCGATGCCGGTGGCCTGCGCTGCGATGCCGATGCGCCCGCCGTCGAGCGTCGAGAGCGCGATCTTGTACCCTTCGCCTTCATTGCCGATGCGATTGCCGGCGGGCACTTCGCAATCGGTGAAGGATAATTCCGTGCATGCCGTGGCGTGGATGCCGAGTTTTTTTTCTTCCTTGCCCACCTTGAAGCCGGGCGTGCCGCGCTCGACAACGAGCGCGGTGATCCCTTTTTCGCCCTTCGACGCGTCCGTATTCACGTACACGATGGCCGCGTCGGCCACGCCGCCGTTGGTGATCCACGCTTTCGTGCCGTTGATGATGTAGCGGTCGCCCTTGCGCACCGCCTTGGTCGCAAGCGCCGCCGCGTTCGAGCCTGCTTGCGGCTCGGTCAGAGCGTAGCATCCGATTCTTTCGCCGCGCGCGAAGGGCAA
>JGI12269J14319_10000573_pt1 | contig 35287 bp, 36 predicted proteins | sample PeaSoiSIISIP2007_FD_14319 | JGI IMG/M metagenome (IMG submission 14319)
TAATCTGTGTAATCTGTGTAATCTGTGGTTCCCCGTTCAGAATTCCCCAAGGCGTATTTACAGTGTTTTTCCTGGTAGGTATAAAAAAATGCGGGATTTTAAGATTCAATATTCGTCGTTCGAACCACGAATATCGTTATCTAATATCGAAAAAGAGGCACGCTTTATTAATAAAGTGTGCCTCTCGAAACCCCTATTTTAGTTTAGCTTGTAGCGTCTGTAGCGCCTTTTGAAGTTGCGGATCAAAGGTTGTGTCTGTCGGGGAAATAGTGGCTACNTGCCCACTTTGGAGCTCCACCTTAACATCTGGTTCAATCCCAATTTTATTGATTGACACCTTATTTGGAGTAAGATATTTGGCCGTAGTCAATTTGACGCTGGTTCCAGAATCCAAGGGGAAAATCGTCTGCACGATTCCTTTACCAAATGTCTTTACTCCCACTATGGTCGCTGTTTTTTCATCCTTAATAGCTCCAGCTACGATCTCAGCTGCCGAAGCACTTTCTTCATTGACGAGAACAACCATAGGCATACCCAAATAAGTACCCGTTGTCATTTTGGTGTCTACATTGCCTTGTTTATCGACAATATAAACCACCGGACCAGCTGGGACAAAGTTACTGGCTACTTGGACAGCCGCATTAAGCTCTCCGCCATGATTATACCGCATATCTAGGATCAGTCCCTTAAACTTTTTGATGTTCATATTGTTCAAGGTGTCGTTTAGTTCTGTCCCTGTATCTGAGGCAAACTGAGAAATATTAATATAAGCAATATCCGGGTTCCCCGGCAAGGCCTCCCCATCAACAGTCGGAACGGTGATATTTTCCCTCGTTAAACTAACCGTATACGTCTTCTTCGTGCTGTCTCGGTAGAGGGCCAAGTTTACTTTTGTTCCCGGATCTCCCCGCATCATAGCCACCGCTTTGTCTTGCTCCATACCGGACGTATCCACATCATTGATCTTGCTGATAACGTCACCTGATCGGATACCTGACTTACTAGCCGGCGAATTCTTGATAGGGCGCATTACCACAAGCTTTTTAGGATCCTTTAGACTAAGGACAATCCCTACTCCACCGAACTTTCCTTCCAACATTTGGAATAGTTCTTGATTCTCCTTGGCATTCATATATGTCGAATAGGGATCCCCTAAAGCATCTACAATGCCTTTAGTTGCGCCTTCTACAATCTGATCGGTTGATACCTTCTCTAAGTAATCGCTGCGAATCAGTTGCACAACGTGAACTAATCTCCCCACGTTATCAACGTTGGTGAGAATAATCCCGCCCACTAACGTAGTCACGAGTACGGAAAATATCAGAAAGACGACTCCAACGTGTTTAGCTATTCTCTTCCAATTCCACTCCTGCAATCAAGTCAAACCCCTTCCCTCAAGTCTCGTTCTATTATATGCTCATCCCTACGTAGAAATACGGGCTTATCCATTAATCTGGAAAATACTGCATCGGGTCTGTTGGATTTCCGCCTACCCGAACTTCAAAATGCAAATGTGGGCCTGTACTCATACCTGTCGAACCAACATATCCAATCACTTGATTAGCTTGGACCGATTGGCCTTCAGTGACACCCAAGGCTGACTGATGTCCATAAAGTGTGGATATGCCATTGCCATTGTCAATAATCGTCATATTTCCATAGGCCGAATTCCAACCAGCTACCAGAACAACCCCTGCTCCAGCTGCATGAATCTGTGTTCCAGTCGGAGCGACAATATCCATTCCGGTATGCAGGCTCCGTTTATGAGTTATAGGGTGGGTCCTCCAACCAAATGGGTCACTAATTTCGTAAAAGCCGGGCACTGGCCAGATAGAGATTGATCCACTTACGCCTCCTTGGCGTGACGCCTGTGCTGCCTGCATTTTTCTGATTTTATCCCCTATAGCATTCGCTTCAGATTCCAATCGGTCAACTTCGTCAAAAGCCGCTTGTTGGGCCTTCTGATTTTGTTCCAACGCCAGACGTTGTTGAGATTTTGTCTGATCGAGATTTGCGCTAACAGAAGCGGCCTGCACTTGAAGCTGGGCAGCTTGATCCCTGCGATTTTGCAATTCACGTGTTTTTTGGGCAATTTGTTCCTTTTGGGATTTAATATTCGTCAATAACTGATGATCATTATCTACTAATTTGGTAAAATATTCCATTCTAGAGATAAAATCGCTGAGATCTGCCGACTGAAAGAGCAACTCAAAATAACTAATCTGCCCACTCTCATAAATTCCTCGCGCTCTTTTCCCAAAGGCACTTTGCCGCTCCTCTAGCTCTTTTTGCTTTTGATCGAGTTCCTTTTGAGCGGAGAGAACTTGAAGCTGGGCTTGGGCATAAGCGACCTGCTTTTGACTTAAAAGCGTCTGTGCCGCAGCGATTTGAGCTTCTAGTTGAGCCAATTGAGCCTTCATTTTATCTGCCGTAAAGGTAAGTCGATTTAACGTTCCTTGGGCTTGATTCTTTTGATTGGCAAGGTCTTGTTTCTGCTGAACGGCATCTCCTAGTTGATTAGCCTGGGAAGGCAATGCCGATGTCCCAAGCAAAAAAAGGCTTAGTACCACAATCGGTATCACTCTTTTCTGGAACAAACGACTCCTCCACCCTTAATTAAAAATTTAACAATCAGCAGGGAGACGGTTCTCCAATCTTCTCAATTAAGACGAGCGAACCGTCTCCCTGTTTTCCCTGCCTCTCAAGCACGAAGGAACTTCTGCAAAGATAATCCACTGCCGATGGCTCCCATTACCATGCCTACGAGCAGTAGACCCACTGTTACTTGGCGAAAGAGGACTCCATTTTGAACAACCGGCAGAAAGGTTAAGGTTGATAGTATATAGTTTGCTAGCCAATTATAACCCATGCCGACAATAGTGGCAGCCAGTGCTCCCCCAACCAAACCTAGTGCCAACCCCTCAATCAGGAAAGGCCAACGGATGAAACCATTGCTGGCACCTACTAATTTCATAATCTGAATTTCACGACGCCGGGAAAAGACATTCATTTTAACATTAATAGAAATCAATACTATGGCAGCAATGCCAAAGGCTACCACCACGCCCAGACCAATCCACCTCAGCCATTGCGTGAAGATCAGAAGCTTATCCACATATCCTTGTCCATAGCGTACTTTGTCCACCCCAGGTAGAACAGACACTGCATCAGCTAGTGCTTTAACCTTTTGAGGATCAGTCGCCTTAACCGTCAACTTATCTGGGAAAGGATTGGTGCCTCCAAGATCAGTCACCAAATTGCCTTGCGACCCGCCCATCGTTTTGCCGAAATCAATTAACGCTTGTTCCTTGGTTACAATAGTCACAGAAGCCACACCGGGCATCCCCTGAATTTGGCTTTGTAAAGCCTGCACTTGGGCGGAGGTTGCGCTAGTTTGCACAAATGTGGCGATCTCCAACTGAGATTCGAAGGATTTAGCCATATTGGAGGCGTTGGCAAGAAAAAACACTGAGAATCCTAAGATCACCAGAGAGACCATAACTGTTAATACGGAGGCAATGCTCAGCCAAGGATTGCGTTTCATAGAATGGACCGTCTCGCGCAGAATGTAACGAGTGGAGTTAAGCGTCATAGCCGTATCCTCCTTTTTCTTCATCCCGCGCAACCCGGCCGTTTTCTATGGCAATCACACGTTTCTGCATCTTATCCACAATATTTCTGGCATGGGTAGCCATAACAACAGTCGTGCCTCGTTTGTTAATATTGTACAACAAGTCCATGATCTCCCAAGCCGTCTCTGGGTCAAGGTTGCCTGTCGGTTCATCTGCCACCAATAATGCCGGATTATTGATAATTGCCCGAGCCACACAGACGCGCTGTTGTTCCCCTCCTGATAGTTCATGCGGAAAAGATTTTTCCTTGCTCGCCAGTCCCACAAGTTCTAAGGTCACGAGCGTTCGATTCTTAACTTCACTTCTAGACACTCCGATCACTTCGAGCGCAAAAGCAACGTTTTCGAAAACTGTTTTATTAGGCAACAACTTAAAGTCCTGAAAGATCACCCCTATACCACGCCGTAAATAAGGCACTTCTCGATCTTTCATACGAACCAAATTTTTACTATTAATTTGCACCTGTCCTCGAGTCGGGGTTTCGTCCCGATAAAATAATTTAATAATCGTCGATTTACCAGCCCCACTTGGACCTACCAGAAAAACAAATTCCCCTTTGCCAATTTTCAGATTGACATCAACTAGGGCTCTGGCACCGTTCGGATAAATCTTGGACACATTTCTCAACTGAATCATATTGTCCTCCTTGATTTTCGCACGACACGCCCTTTTTTCTCCATACTATTTAAAGCATTCGACACTCATCGCGGATATCCTGCAGATTGAGGCGCAAGACGCGAAGTCCGAAGTTCAAGACCCACCTCAAGGCTTGGTCTCATATTATCGTGCATCGTGCATCGCGCCTCGCGTTCGAAAACAAGAAAGAAAGGACAGCACTCTCGAGGAATACTTGTCCTATCTTCGTCTAAAGATCAGAGTTATCGTTTTCACATAACCTTACTAGCTTTTTTAAGAAGGACCTCACGTACCGCATTCACTAAGTCGGCCTTAGTCAACCCATATTTCTCAAGCAGCTCCTGAGGTCGTCCAGATTCACCGAATGTATCTTTTATTCCAACTCGAACCATAGGCGTGGGTTGCTTTTCTCCCAACACCTCAGCGATCGCGCTGCCCAGTCCGCCGATAATATTATGCTCTTCCGCCGTTACAATGGCTTTGGTCTGTTTGGCAACCCGCACAATCGTTTCTTCATCTAGGGGTTTTACCGAAGCAACATTAACGACACTCACGCTAATCCCCTCAGCAGCAAGCAGCTCAGCCGCTTCTAAAGCCATGGACACCATCACACCATTCGCCATAATAGCAACGTCGGTCCCTTCTTTCAGGACATTCGCCTTCCCAATTTCAAAGCTATAATCGCTTCCGAAAAGGAGTGGCACCTCCAAGCGCCCCATTCGAATATAAACCGGGCCGTTGTATTTAGCGGCAGCCAAAATCACCTGGCGAGTTTCCTCTCCATCGGCAGGTACTAAAACCACCATGTTGGGGACAGCACGCATGATAGCCACGTCTTCAATAGCCTGATGAGAACCTCCATCTTCTCCTACCGTAATTCCAGCGTGGGTGGCTGCAATTTTAACATTTAGCTTAGGATAAGCAATCGAATTGCGGATCTGCTCAAAAGCCCGGCCCACTGCAAAAATTGCAAAAGTGCTCGCAAACGGAATTTTGCCTGCAGCCGCTAGCCCAGCAGCCGTCCCTAAAAGGTTTGACTCGGCAATACCCATATTGAAGAACCGTTCAGGATATTTTTTACCAAAGTCGGCGGTCTTGGTCGACTTCGATAAATCTGCATCTAAGACAACAACTTTGGGGTTTTCAGCCCCTAACACTAGAAGGGCCTTGCCATATGCATCACGTGTTGCTACTTTATCAGCCAAGACTTAACGCCTCCTTCCGTAATTCTTTCAGTGCTTGCTCGCCTTGTTCAACGCTCGGTGCATTGCCATGCCAGCCTGCTTGGTTCTCCATGAAGGAAACCCCTTTGCCCTTCACCGTCTTGGCGATAATGATGGACGGCTTTCCTTTGCACTGTTTTGCCTCGGCAAAGGCCGCAAGCAAAGCCTCCACATCATGCCCATCGACTTCGATCACATTCCAGCAAAAGGACCGCCACTTTTCTGTTAGCGGTGTCGAACACATGACACTATCTGTCGATCCGTCAATTTGTAGTCCATTCAAATCTAAGACGGCAGTGACATTATCCAGTTTGTAATGAGCAGCCGCCATCGCTGCTTCCCAAACTTGTCCTTCAGCCATCTCGCCGTCACCCAATAAAACAAAAACTCGATAATCTTTGCCATCCAGCTTTCCAGCCAGCGCCATGCCATTGGCCGCTGAAAGACCTTGTCCTAAAGAACCCGTCGACATATCTACGCCTGGGGTCTTCTTCATGTCGGGGTGTCCTTGGAGCATATGGCCGGTTTGACGAAGCCACTGAAGTTCCTCCTTAGGGAAGTAGCCCTTCTCGGCAAGAGCTGCATAAAGCACGGGAGCCGCATGCCCTTTAGAAAGAACAAAGCGATCACGGTCTGCCCAACGGGGGTCTTGTGGTTTTATCTTCATTTCATTGAAAAATAACGTAGTCACGATTTCGGCGGCTGATAAACTTCCACCGGGGTGCCCGGATTTTGAAGTCACAAGCATAGAAATGATGTCTTGACGAAGAACGTTGGCTACTCGCTTTAGTTCAATAGTGTTCAAGTAATTCTCTCCTTTTGTTTATTCTTACTCGATATCCAATTTAACGATGTCCCCCAACTTAGTTTCCTACTGGCCCGTCTTAGTCTTCTGAAGAAACGCTGCAATGAACCCATCAATTTCCCCATCCATCACTGCCGACACATTCCCTGTTTCCACATTGGTACGATGGTCTTTGACCATGCTGTAGGGATGGAACACATAAGAACGAATCTGGCTTCCCCAAGCGATCTCTTGTTGCTCACCGCGGATTTCGGAAATCTCCGCTTCTTGCTCCTTGCGCCTAAGCTCCAGTAATTTCGCCTGCAAAACTCTCATGGCCGCGGCTTTATTCTGTGTCTGTGAGCGTTCACTCTGACACTGGACTACGGTCCCAGACGGCAAGTGAGTGATCCGGATGGCTGAATCCGTCTTGTTAACATGTTGGCCTCCAGCACCACCAGATCGATAAGTATCTATCCTTAAATCTTCGGTATCAATCGTTATCTCATTATCCTCCGACACTTCTGGAATTACATCCACAGAAGCAAACGAGGTATGACGACGTCCGGAAGCATCAAATGGCGAAATTCGCACTAACCTGTGCACGCCTTTTTCAGACTTTGCATATCCGTAGGCATTCTCCCCACTGAAGGACAGGGTGGCGCTTTTGATGCCCGCTTCCTCCCCTGGTAAAAAGTCCAAGGTCTCCACTTTATATCCGTGCCGTTCCCCCCACCGTATATAGAGCCGATAGAGCATCTGCACCCAATCTTGTGCTTCTGTCCCCCCGGCTCCCGCATGGAGGGTTAGGATGGCATTGTTCCTGTCATACGGCCCACTAAGTAATATTTCTAGTTCCAAAGCCTCAAACCGTCGTTGCAGGGACTTCACCTCTTGCCCAATCTCTGGCTCAAGACTCACATCATCTTCCTCAATCGCCAACTGCCAGAGGGTCGCTGTCTCCTCGAGTCTCCCCGCGAGCTCATCATAGATTTTTACTTTACTCTGATGATACGCCAACTCTTGCATAATTTTCTGAGCTAAGACAGGATTGTCCCACAGATCAGGCCTATGAAACTCCCTCTCCAGCGCGCTAATTTTTTCTATACGCTGAGAAACGTCAAAGGGAAACCCTCAAATCTGCCAAACACAATGTTAATGTTTCCAATTCTTTTTTCCAATCAGAAAGCATCTATAATTCACCCTTTCAAACCTACTTCTTCTCTGCTCCACAACACTTCTTATACTTTTTCCCGCTTCCGCACGAGCAGAGGTCATTGCGTCCGATCTGGTCTCCGGTGTGCACGGGTTCGCTGGGTTCTCCTTCATAGAGGTTTTCTGTCACGTTCCGCGGTTGCTCAAAAACTTCTTCTCGAACTTGAGGAGTCACCCGCATAACGTAGCGAATGATTTCATCCTGAATAGAGTCAATCATCGCCTGGAACATTTCAAACCCTTCACGTCGATATTCAACCAGTGGATCTTTCTGCCCATAGGCACGCAGACCTATTCCCTCACGGAGCATATCCATCGCGTCGAGATGATCCATCCATTTATTGTCCACAACCTGAAGCATTACTGCGCGCTCGATTTCTCGCATCAGTTCAGAACCAAACTGCTCTTCACGACTTTGGTAAAGTTCTTTAGCTCTATCGAGCAGCATTTCTTCGATCTCTTCTCTTGACATATCTGCGAGTTGTTCAGGATTTAAATGGATTGTCGGCAGAAAGAAACTTTCGATATAATCTGCTAAAGCCGACAAATCCCATTCTTCTGGGAACGAACTTTCTCCACTGAACATACTAATGCTGTCTGTAACCGCTTTTTCCAACATGTCCATCATGTTGTCGTGGAGGTTCTCACCCATCAGCACTGCCCGACGCTGGGCATAAATCACTTCACGTTGTTGATTCATGACATCATCATAATCAAGGACATGTTTGCGGATGTCAAAGTTGCGGTTTTCCACACGACGTTGAGCGGTTTCAATGGAACGTGAGATCATCCTCGACGTAATCGGCATGTCGTCGTCCATCCCCAATTTATCCATAATACCCATGATATTGTCCGCACCGAACATGCGCATCAGGTCATCTTCTAATGAAATAAAGAATTGGGTTGATCCTGGGTCCCCTTGACGTCCAGCACGTCCACGCAATTGGTTATCGATGCGGCGAGATTCGTGTCGTTCTGTCCCGATGATATGTAGTCCACCAAGTTCAGACACACCCTCTCCTAGGATTATATCCGTTCCCCGACCCGCCATGTTCGTTGCGATCGTAACCATCCCACTCTGTCCGGCTTCGGAGACAATTTGAGCTTCTCTTTCATGGAATTTGGCATTGAGTACTTGGTGTGGAATTCCTCGTCGTCCCATCAGATCACTCAGATGCTCGGATTTCTCGACAGAAACCGTTCCTACCAGAACTGGTTGTCCTTTGGCATGGCGTTCGGCCACACTTTCCACTGCCGCTAAAAATTTTCCTTCTTCCGTACGGTAAATCACATCTGGGTCATCGTGCCGGATTGCTGGCTTATTGGTGGGAATTTCGACAACATCGAGCTTATAAATCTTCCGAAATTCTGGTTCTTCTGTCATAGCTGTTCCGGTCATCCCAGATAGTTTTGTGTACATCCGAAAGTAATTCTGAAAGGTAATAGTCGCTAAGGTTTGTGATTCCTTTTCGATCTTCACGCCTTCTTTAGCTTCAATGGCTTGGTGCAAGCCTTCACTATAACGACGACCAAACATCAGACGTCCGGTGAATTCATCGACAATAATGACTTCTCCGTCTTTTACTACGTAGTCGCGATCCCTTTTAAAGAGGGTTTGTGCTTTCAAGGCCTGATTGATATGATGGGCTAACTCTGTATGAATATCCTCATAAAGGTTATCCACGCCCAACATGCTCTCCACCCGACTAACACCTTGTTCAGTAAGGGTTACTACACGCTCTTTTTCAATGACTTTATAATCTTCTTCAGTTTTCAGGCGAGGAATAATCATAGCTACCCTAAAGTATAATTCCGTCGGTTTATCAGCCTCACCGGAAATGATCAGCGGGGTTCGAGCCTCATCAACGAGGATTGAATCTACTTCGTCTACGATAGCATAATTAAGTTCACGCTGAACTAAGGCTTCTGGCCGAGTGACCATATTATCACGCAAATAGTCAAAGCCGAATTCATTATTTGTCCCATAAGTAATATCTGCAGCGTAGCTGTTCCGACGTTCCTCATAATTTAAGCCATGAACAACCAAACCAATGGTAAGGCCAAGGAACTGGTGAATTTGTCCCATCCATCCACTATCCCGCCGAGCCAAGTAATCATTGACCGTCACGATATGCACACCTTGACCCGTCAAGGCATTCAGATAGGCCGGCAACGTAGACACGAGAGTTTTCCCTTCTCCAGTGCGCATCTCAGCAATCCGGCCCTCATGAAGTACCATACCTCCAACCAACTGTACATCATAGTGTCGCTGATCAATGACTCTTCGACTAGCCTCTCGTACAACAGCAAAGGCCTCCGGCAACAAACAATCCAGACTGTCTCCCTGTTCCAACCGCCCTTTAAACTCGGCGGTCTTGCCACGCAATTCGTCATCACTTAGTGCTTGGATCGTAGGTTCAAAGCTATTAATTACAGCAACGCGCTTTTGATATTTCCGTATTTCTCGCGCATTATCATCGAACAAATCTAAAAACCCCATGATATCCACCCTTCTTCAATTATCGTGTATTTCTTAAGTTTAACATCCTAGAGAACCCACTGCAACTAAAGCGGGTAATTTACCACATGGGACCTTTTTCCTCACTTGTCCATTTTGTACGTTCGACGCAAGACAATTTATATGAAGGCCTCCATTGCTAAAGTCCACTGGTCAAGGAAGGCAAAAAAGGACCGCCTGCCATGACTTGAACAGAACAGAACAGAACATACAAGCAAAGCACGTTGACCAAGGACGCCCGCAGGACACCCTTGGTATCCTTATCTAAATCTGGTAAGTCAAAAGACCCGCTAATGCGGGCCTTTTGACTTGAAGTTGTGTGTTCAAAAGCACTACTCGGCTTATCAGGCTTACTAACCGTTTAAGTCTGAGGTTGAAGTAACCCATAATCTCCATTGTTACGATGATAAACAACATTCATCTCTTGGCTTTCCGCATTCGTGAATACGAAAAAAGTATGCCCAACTAAATTCATCTGCATAATTGCTTCTTCCACAGACATGGGCTTTGCAGGGAATGTTTTATTACGAACAATTTCCTCATGTGGTTCATCATTCACTGCAACTGGTTGCTTAGGTTCATGATCCTTCAAAACCTTCGAGCGCATTCGTTTATTAATTCTTGTCCGATATTTATCGATTTGTCGCTCTAATTTTTCTACGACCATATCGATCGAGGAATACATATCCTCGGTTTCCTCTTCACCGCGCAAAATCATACCATGAATTGGGGCCGTTACCTCCACCCGATGCCTGTCACGTTCAACAAGTAAGGTGACTTGAACGTCCATAAACTCATCTGAGTATTTTTCTAACTTACCCACCCGTTTCATGACATACTCTTTAAGTGCGTCCGTCAGTTCGATATGTTTACCTCGAATAATGATATTCATTAATTCAACCCCTTTCAAAGATGGTACACATGTAATATTCCCGATTTACGCAAAAAATCCTGCTAATTTGATATGTCAAACTAATGATATTTCGATGTTTTTTACAAAACACTAAAGAAAAGAATCATTATCGCCATTTCAATAATCCTTTCTTTGGTAAATTTATTAATAATTTGAATTAACGAGCCATCACGTTAGACGCTTGTTCGCCGCGTGGACCTTGAATGACATCAAATTCAACGTTTTGTCCTTCTTCAAGAGTACGAAATCCATCTCCGATAACCGATTGAAAATGTACAAATACATCCTGTCCATTTTCTTGCTCGATGAAACCGTAGCCTTTCTGCTTGTTAAACCATTTGACTTTGCCTAACACCTTAAAGCACCCTCCTTGTATTGTCAAAGTTCCGAAGCTTAAATCCTCAGACTTGTCTGCCTATTTAGAAGGATAACCAGCATCGGGGAACTCTAAACACGAAAGACTTGTACGGGGACTTGTATGACACATCGCTCGGTACTTACGACGCAGAGCAAACTATCCGTTCAAGCTCCTGCTATGGGGAGCGGGGTTCCCGGCCAAAGCGACATCCCTGTCGCATGGCCGGCAGAGCGCATCCCTGCGCTCTGCCCCGTGTCTGGGGTCGGTCGCTTGAACGGAAGTTTGCTGAGCTGCTTACGTAAAGACGTCGCGCTGTGTCATACTGCGTCCCGGGCCAGGAACGGTGGAACGTTTAGTGCTGCTTTGGAGATAGTTGAGTATCCCTTTTATAACGAGGGTTTAGGGAGACGGCACATTTCATGTGCACCGTCTTGGATGCAAGTCGGGGACGGTTCTCGGCTTGCATATCTTTGTGCGCAGACGCGTGCAGAAAATGCTCCTCTCCCGTCGACCTTGCTCAGGAGCGCCTTTCTGCCAAGCGACCACATTCACTCTCCAAGCCTTACCCCGGAGGAACGTTTTCTGCTAAGCGAATGCGCCAAAGTCGAGATTCGAGGTTCGATATCCGCGCCTGATATCCAAGCCAAAGGAACTCCTTTCTACCAAGCGACTGCTTTCGTTCTCCATAGCCCCACCCCAGAGGAGCGTTTTTCTGCTAAGCGGATGCGTCCGTGGAGCCGCGCTAAAAACGAGCGCCGGCGGTTCGCGCCCTCGTTGCGCGTCAGAGGTTCACATTCATCCTGCCCAGAGGTTTGGCAAGCTCGCGAACCGTCCAGTTCATCAGCAGCGTAACTCGCAGACGCGTGCAGAAAACGCTCCTCTCCCGTCGGCCTATCCCCGTCGCGCGCGTACAACAAGCTCCCCCTACAGGATTTTACTCAAAAACGCCTGCGTTCGAGGATTCTTAGGATGCTCAAATACTTCGTTGGGCTCTCCTTCTTCCATTATTACGCCCTCGTCCATAAAAATCACCCGATCGCCGACTTCACGTGCAAAGCCCATCTCGTGAGTTACAACGACCATAGTCATTCCTTCACGAGCTAAATCTTTCATTACCGCCAGAACCTCTCCGACCATTTCCGGGTCTAGAGCGGACGTGGTCTCGTCAAAAAGCATGATCTTCGGTTTCATAGCTAAAGCCCGCGCAATCGCAACCCGTTGTTGCTGTCCCCCAGAAAGACGATCCGGATATTCGCCTGCTTTATCGGATAGCCCAACTTTAGCCAAAAGATCTAAACCAATCTTTTCTGCTTCCGCCTTCTTCGTTTTACGAACAATCTCTGGAGCGAGTACCACATTTTGAAGTGCTGTCATATGCGGAAAAAGATTAAACCGCTGAAACACCATGCCTACTTCCCGTCGAACCGCATTAACATTGGCTTCGGAGTTAAGTACAATTCCATCAACAATAATCTCTCCGCTTGTCAGCTCCTCAAGTTTATTTAGACAACGCAGGAAGGTACTTTTTCCCGAACCACTCGGGCCAATCACAACTACCACTTCCTTTTCGAGAATATGGCAATCAATTCCTTTAAGCACTTCAAGTTTACCATAGGATTTATGCAAGTTTTTAACGTAAATCATTCTTGCCCAACCTCCTCTCCATATAGGCAACCCATTGGGCAATTAGCTGGGTCATTACAAGATAATACAAGGCAACTGTTATATACATAGGAATGGGTTGAAATGTTCGCCCAGCAATAATCTTCCCGCTATAGAAAAGTTCTTCGATCGCGATAATAGATAACAGCGACGAATCTTTTAGTAAAGCGATAAACTCGTTACCTAAGGGCGGGATCACTCGTTTAAACGCTTGGGGAAGGATTACATAGCGCATGGACTGACTGTGGTTCATCCCCAACGACCGTGCTGCTTCTGATTGCCCACGGTCGATCGATTGAATTCCCGCTCTAAATATTTCAGCAATATAAGCACCTGAATTGAGGCCCATCGCCAAGACCCCTGCAATATACTGATAGTTTTCCGGCAGGGTATCCCAATGAAGGACCCTGGGGACTAAAAAATATACCAAGAAGATTTGCACCAATAATGGGGTCCCTCTAAAAAAATCGATATAAATAATTGCCACCGCACGCAAAATTCTTTTTTTTGATAAACGCGCTAAAGCCATAAAGAGCGCTATGACAACTCCAATAGCTATTGCGCCAGCTGTCAGTTCTAAAGTCAGTAACGCTGCTCTGTTCAGTATAGGGATACTATCTACGGCTGCCTTCCAGTTCATTTCCACAGAAAATCCTCCTTATTTTTCATTCTGAAGCCGGGATAGGAATCATCCAATCGTGTCTATTCCCATGTTTCTCTTACCACTGCCTGAAATTATACATTTTAGTACAAATTTATACAAGCAAAAAAACAGCTCCGCAGACCAATCTCCTTTAACGCGATCTATTTCTACTCGATAATCGAGTGTAGTACCTAAAGAAAACTTGGGTGGCACCAAGCAAGGCCAAGACTCAAACAAGGATGTTGCTGGTTACACTTTCTGATTGGTATAAAGATAAACAGAAGGCACTTTACAAGTACCTTCTGTTTACAAATTTCTTAGACTTCACAATGAAACTGAAAAGAAAGAATTCTTAGAATTTCGGTGCATCCTTCTTAAACCATTTCTTGTACATCTCATTATATTGTCCGTTAGCTATTAATTTTTTCAACGAAGCGTCCATTTTACTGGCTAAGTCCGTATTTCCCAGCTTCATAGCTACTCCATAATATTCCACCCCAGAGTTGGCATCCACTGATTCAATCTGGGCGCTGGCATTTTGCGCTTGGAACCAAAGCACAACTGGTGCATCGGCCACAACAGCATCTACACCACCGTTTAATAGATCATTAAGAGCGTCCGGTGTTGTATCATATTTTTTGGTCTCTATGCCTATTTTTTCGACTGCAAATTGACCTGTTGTATTGAGTTGCACTCCAACTCTTTTTCCTTTTAAATCTTCTAATGTTTTAAAGTTGGCCCCTTTTTTCATGGCTATATATTGACCGCTTTTAAAATACTTGTCACTAAAAGTGACACTTTTGGCGCGTTCATCTGTAATCGTCATAGCTGAAATCACTGCATCATATTTCCCTGCTTGCAAAGCTGGGATTAAGCCATCAAAAGCAGCCGTCTCCAACTTTACCTCATATCCCATATCTTTTCCTAGGGCCGTGATGAGCTCAACGTCGAACCCCGTAGGTTGTTGCTTTTCATCCATAAACTCAAACGGAGCATAGGTGATATCCGACCCAACCTTCAGAACCTTTGCAACAGGAGCTGGAGTGGGTGCTGCGGGGGCTGGTGCACTGGTGCTTCCGCATCCAGCGAGCGTCAACAAGCTTAGACTAAGTAATCCGGCCAATACTAAACGGAATTTTGGTTTAAACATTTATATTTCCCCTCTCTTTTGGATGAGTTTAAGTAATTGCTTCATAAAATCCTTTAGCTCATCCTTATTGTTTTAGATTATACATAATAAAAAATATTTATTCAATGAGCAATGTGCTCACTAGAAAAAGGGAGGCAAGAACCTCTGCCAATCTTCTTACACCTTTTTTCCTCCTCTTCTTTCCATAAAGAACTATTAAGATCGTGTTAAGATTTATTATGTATTCTATTATGTAAGTGTTAATTCCTGCCTATGAGAGCATCTTTAAGAATCTTTCTTACTTTTTTATGTTAAACTCGAGACCCGATCCGCAAAGCTCGAGCAGGGGAGTGTTTTCTGCTAAGCGGATGCGTCAGTGAAGCCGCGATCCAAACGAGCGCCACGCGTGCAGAAAACGCTCCTCCCCGTCGGCGACTCACCCACTTATCCCCCAAAGTTACGCACAGGGGGGTGTGGATAATGTGTATAAGTATTAAAAACGCACTGTTTTTCCCCGGAATAACTGTGGATAACCTTGTTGAAAGAATGTTTTCATTGGATAATCCACAAAGCCAACAGAAAAAAGCATTGGGCGACCCAAAGTCAACCAATGCTTGTCATGTCAAATAATTTAATCCAATGTGCTTGAATTAATATTGTTCGCGAGCTGGGCGGTGGTGCTGATAGCACTCACGGCAATATACTGGACGATCGGATGTCGGTTGGAAAGGAACTTGCGTTTCCACTCCACAATCCGCGCAAACTACAGTAAACATTTCGCGTGATCTTCCTTCTTGGGAATTACGGCTCGCTTTGCGTACGTTGCGGCATTCGCGGCAACGTTGTGGTTCGTTTTCGAATCCTTTTTCAGCGTAGAATTCTTGTTCTCCAATAGTGAAAATAAAAGTTGCTCCGCAGTCTTTACATACTAGATCTTTGTCTTCAAAGGCCATGAAAGATATTCCCCTTACGTAAAAAAATGTAATAGGCTATGCCCATCCATTTGTAATTATAACGCTAATCACGCAAAGGCACAAGTTTTTTTTCAAGTCCAGCGGCCAAACACAAGCCATAAATTGCTACCACTCCGCTGCCGAGCAGGGCTTTTGCCACGGCTTCTAGCGTTGCTCCCGTTGTCGTTACATCATCCACCAGCCACACGCTTTTCCCTTCGATATACTGCGGTTGAAATACCCCAAACGCGCCTTTCAGGTTATGTAGACGTTCCTGACGGGAAAGCGGGACCTGGGACAAGGTTGGTTCGATCCGCTCGACCCCCCGTAGAATCGGTAAACCCAATTCCCAATGTAAAGCAGAGGAGATCACCTCTGCCTGATTAAAGCCTCGTTCTGCCAGACGTGTTGCATGCATAGGAACTGGCACAATACCATCAACTACAGGAAGTTTGCTGATGGCCCAATCTGAAAAGGGTCGAGCTATGGCCCTGATACTCCGAGGGTTTGCTTCGAATTTTACTTTTTGGATAAGATCCTTTAATCCTCCGGAATAATATCCCCAAGCAGTAACCTGATCGAGGTACTTAGGCCCACGACCCGCCTCGCAATCAAGGCAGAGTAGTTTCTCTGACAGAATCAACTTTCCACATCTCCTGCAACGCTCCAGCTCCGGCTGTAGATAATCAGTTGTACAAGTCGGGCAAATTACGCCAGCCTGCTCGCCGCCGCAAAATGCACACGCTTGTTGATTAGCAAACCATAACGCCTGCGTGATCTTAGTCGCTTCCTTCCAAAAGCCCATCAATACTTTTACCCCCCTGTCCGTGGTCATGGTTTGAACCTATGTCTCAATGAGGCCTAATTCCAAAGCAAGTTTATTTTGCTCCTCAATCCACCGCACCGCAGTTTTCATGGCCGATGTCATCCGCTTAGATACAAAAAGAACGTTTCCTGCTGGACTTTCTCGAGTTCGCCCCACCCTTCCTGCCATTTGCACTAGCGCCCGTTCATCAAAAACAGGATGATCTGCGGCAAGCACTACGACTTGTATCCCAGATAACGTGATACCGCGCTCTAGAATAGTCGTACTTACAAAAAGATCATATTTACACTGACGCAGCCGCTTAATCTTCATGGAACGACCCGGGTCAGAGCTGTAGCTGCCTTCAACACTCCAATCTGGAAAACATCGTTGCAAACATTTGGTCCAGGGATCGACCCAAGAGATCTTGGGAACAAATACTAACACCGGTCCCAGTACCCTCAATCTTTCGATCTGCGTCGTCCATAAACCTATGCACCCGTTGGGCTCTAGCGAATGACGGGATCTTTCCCAAATCGGGACTGGCAAAGCGGTTCGATGATGCCGTGCGGGAAGCCGAATGAGCCGTATCTTGCCTTGTTGAACCCCCTTTAATCCTTCAGGTGAGGGGGTTGCCGTTAAGTAGAGTATTTTTCCATTTTGGCGTAAGGCATGCTTCAATCCCCATTCCAAAGCTCGGCTCCCATGATAGGGAAAGGCATCCATCTCATCCATGAACACCACATCAAAGGCTCGCCAAAATCTTGAGACTTGGTGCGTGGTCGCTAGCACCATTCCTCCGCTTTGGAATTTGACTAAGCTAGTCCCTGTCAACACCTGCAGCGGATAATCAGGAAAGTCACGCCGGAGCCTCGGCACGACGTCATTAATAACATCCTGACGTGGCGCGGCAAAAAGTACGGATTTCCCTTGTTCTAGAGCCCATGCGGCAGAAGGGAAACACACCTCAGTCTTTCCTGCTCCACACGCGGCCCAGAGCAGCGCCGTGTCTTCGGAGGCGTCTTTGATAAATTCAAATACTTGTTGGCCAGCTAAACGTTGCGCCTCTGTTAAGACCCAGTGCGGCTGAAATCTCACCTCAGTAGGGCCGTCCAGGAGGGAACGTTGATCACGATAAAGTACATCCAAAGAAGTGCTTGACCCGATACTCTCACAACTTCGACACGTTGCGGCCATTCCATAAAGACTGGGCCACTCTTCTACATCTTTTTCCCCACAACGTTGACACTGCCAACCACTGCCGTGCGGCCGCACTGCGGGAACCCACTCTGCAAAACCCTGCTCCACACTGGTATGTGCCAGTTTTGTAATTTCCTCATCTTTAATCTTGAGCTCTCTGGCAAAGCCACGAAGGTCACCATATGATAGTTGTCTTCCTAATATCAATCGATTGAAGGTGGTCCAAACTTCATGATCTCGCGTCTCATCCACTGGATTTTGACTAATCTTTAAAATCGGGCAGACTTCCTTCCAGGTGAAGTCCTGCGCGTCCCAGCCAAGCTCTTTAATGATTTTAAGGATTTCAAGTTGAGTATCTTTTTGTTTAGGCACTTTGTGCCAGAAGGCAAAAAGGTCTCGCCGCTGGAGCCGCTCTTGTACGACCTGAATATTCGCCAAAGAGAGGGGCGTGCTAAGATAGCTTATAACACTGGTATTCAGCTTGTCCCTCTCTCGAAATGGAGAAAAACTGACGTTACCGTTTTTATTTAACGTCAGAAAAAAATTCATAGCTATCCCTCTCTTTTTGGTTATTCTCCTCGGCTAAGGTAAAGTTCCCGTCCTTACCGCTACCTCCGCAAAGTATACACTGATAAATCTCAATTTCAGGGAACCGACGCTGAAGACATGATATGTATGTTCCTTTCTGTCCGGGGGTCCCACTTTGCTGAACATTAACCTCAATCCAGAGCGGGACCCTACATTTCTTCTGAAGCCTGGGCAAGGCCCTCTTAAAATGCCAAAATTGCTTCTCCAACTCACTGTATTCTGAATCTGAGTACCAAACATATTTAAAAGTATGTGTTCTACTAGCAAGTCTTTCCTTCCAGGCTTTGATAAGGGCCTGCCATTTTAACGGGATACTCCATTCCATGCGCGAATCAGTTCTCCACAATAGAATGACTATGATCATCACTACGCACACAACAAACGTCATAAACTCGCCCCCCTGACACAACTTATGTTCTAGGCGGGAGTTGTGTGAGTTGTCTTTGCCGAGCATACTCCGCCAGAAGTTTAATATGCGGAGATACCTGAAACTCTCGGTAACCATGCCAGAGCAATTGATCGGACAAGGAGAGTTTCGCCACTCTACCCTCAATATTTTCAGGCACACTCTCGACCCAGCGATAAAGCTTATTTGCTATTTCTGGGTGTGTGCTCCGCTGACCCTCCGCAACCTCCCAAACGCCCGCCTGGGCCCATTCATATGCTTCTAAATTAAACGGTTGCCAGCGCAGCACTTCTTGCACAGCCTTCAATCCAGCCTCTGTGTCTCCGCGCCTTAAAAGGAACTCTGCCTGCTCTCGACGCGTACTGATTTGAGTTTGATCCCAGATCAAACTCATCTTCCAAAGCGCAATACTTTGGGCAGGGTCCTGTTCACGCTCAAGACGTGCCTGTGTATTCCATATTTTCTCCTTCTCTAAAAGTGCTGGATTCAAGAGTGCGTTCCCACTCACCAGACACAAACATAGACTCAAGGAAAAGATACCTTTACTGCTCAGATTATGCGTAAATTTATACCACTTTAAATACTGAGGGCGAGGGGCTAAGTTTCTTTTTTGAAAGCTACCCCAAAGCAGCCAAAATAAAACACCTAAGGAACCAAAGGAAAAATCAGCATCCACAAAACTATGTACAGCCAAAAAGAGCAAGGCCCCCCACACCCCTACCTCAGCCTTAGTTCTCCCTGCTCCCTCCGGCGATCTAGATGACATGCTTTCCTTCGCCCTGGTCTTCCAGGCCTGTGCTAACGTGAAGCTACTCCAAATGCCCACCAACACGATTCCTGCGACTCCTTGGTTTATCAGGATATGGATAAGACTTGAATGGGGATCTGCAGTCCAATACGGAATGCGTTGAACTGTGGGGAAGGCCATCCACCCTCCTGCTACCGGAAGCCCCCTTGCGTTTAAGGCTAATCTTATCCCATCCTTAAAATAGTCCAACCGTTCCTGCCAACTCGAAGAAGAAAAGCCCCAAGTCGTTAGATTTTCCCAAACTGATCTATCATAGTGCAACATGAGCACAGTCCCAGCAAACCCTAGCAAGATAAACCCATGTTTTCTTGATTTTATGCCTATTATTTTACCAATAGTTTTCTTTAAACTTGTGGCTCGAACTTTTTGTAATAATATTGTTGATGAGGGGATGCGATGCCCTCTGACTCCTAACCTTAGTTGCTGGAGTATAAAAACCACTATAAATATTCCCACCCCGGCTCGTGAACCTGTGCCTAACAGAGAAATTCCTAGAAAAATCTGAATTGGTTTTCTAAGTGAACAAAGCAACAGCACTGCTCCCAAAAAAGCCGCCGTAGCGTTGGCATAACCAAAGACAGAACTTAATCTTCCCGCTACTTTGCTCACCCAAGGCAACCAGCCAATGATAGCTACACCGATTGCTAGCCATTCAATATATTGTACTAAACGTTTTTTAGAGATTTCCTCGCGAGAAATTCGCACCCCCATCCGATAAACCAACCAGAAGGTCCCCCAACGCAACGCTTCGATCAATCCGTCTTTAAAGATGACGGCATTTGCTAGGCCTAATATAGAAAGACAGAACATTCCCAAGAGCAAAACATCTGTCAGACCAAAGGGTTCTTCTCTAGTAACAAAATTGAAACTCCGATCCGAATAGGATAAAAGACTAAATATAGAGAAAGAGACGCCAAAAATGAGCCATTCCTGTTGGAAAAAGAGGCCGTGTGCCATTAGACTGAAGGTCAAAAAAAGGGCTAGGAGGCTTGTTGTGTTGCTCCTAGCTCTGCTGACCTGATGTGAAGTTGTCCCGATCACTGGGCAGTGGTCTTCCTCTCCATGAAAAATTTTATGATACCTTCTGCCGCCAGCTCTTCCCCGACATACGCTTTACCTTGAGCGACGCCAAACGATTTTCGCAACCTCACAAGTTCCATTTCCAAACGAAGCTGATCTCCGGGAATGACTTGCCGCTTAAACTTGACCTCATCTAAACCGGCAAATAACGCTAAGCAATCGTGATATTCAGGCATCCTAAGGATGATCACGGTCCCAACTTGTGCCAACGCCTCCATAATCAGAACCCCTGGCATAACAGGATGCCCTGGAAAATGGCCTTGAAAGTACGGTTCGTTGCTGCTTACGTTCTTAATTCCGACCGCCTTTTTCCCTTCCTCTAGTTCTATGATACGATCTACAAGAAGAAAGGGATAACGATGAGGAATAATCTCCTGGATCTCTTGGCTTTGTAGCACTAAAACTCCTCCTTGTCTTTCCATGCTCTGTGCATGATGCTCGAAACTCAAATATCGCATGTCTCGCCGCGTGCATCACTAATTACTTGCAGATAGGAGCCAATTTGGCTTATGATACGAGTAGTCATTTTCCTACTGATAACTAGTATAACTAAGTTTGTGGCTGAAGGGAAGGTTACACGGCCGTGAAAAAGTACAGAATTTTACATATTATAGGTGGAGGAGAAATTGGTGGAGCTGAGCAGCACGTGTTATCCTTACTTAATGATTTAGACCGATCTTGTTTTGATCCGTATCTTGCCTGCCTGACCCACGGTCCATTGGCAACCCTTGCACAGGAAACCAATATCCCCACCCGAACCTTCCCAATGTGCTTCCCTCTTGACCTTTCTCCTCTTCCCCACCTCACTCGCTGGGCCAGAACAAAAAAAATCAACCTAATTCACACCCATGGTTCAAGGGCAAATCTCCTAGGCCGCCTTGGTGCAAAATGGCTGGGGCTCCCCTGTTTGACCACCGTTCATAGCTCCCTCGCCCATGATTATCTTTCCCCGTGGTCTGCCCGTTTAGCTTTGGGACTAGACCGCCTCACCCTCCGCTTAACGTCCGGGATTATCACCGTATCTAACCATTTAGCGCAAGAGGTTGCTTTAAGAGGCGGTCAGAACATTGAGACCATTTATAACGGTCAGTCTCCTTGTATTTTCGCTGATCCGTCTTCTGCTCGCCACCAGTTCCGCAAACAATGGGGAATTCCAGCCACTGCTTTCGTTATTGGGACGATTGGCCGCCTCCATCCCACAAAGGGACAGATTTATATAATTAAGGCTGCAACCCAACTATGCTTAAAATATCCTGACCTTCACCTTTTGCTCATCGGTGACGGTCCTCTACGCCAGGAACTGGAGTCCGAGCTTAGGCTTAATTCGCTTCCCTACACCTTGACCGGTTACCTTCCCCACGCCTACAAAGCTCTTCCCGCCATGGACCTTTTTACTTTACCCTCGATCAGTGAAGGAATGGGGTTGGTCCTTCTTGAAGCAATGCAAGCCGGAGTTCCGATTGTCGCCAGTGCTGTCGGAGGAATTCCTGAAGTGATCCGCGCCGAGGTTGATGGACTACTTGTTCCGCCGGGCGATGTATCAAGGCTTGCCGAAGCATGTGCTTCGTTAATCGAAAATCCAGATTTAGCGAAGTCCCTTGTTCATTCCGGTCAAGACCGCTGGCCATTCTTTTCTACAGAATGCATGGTTAGAAAAACAGAACAAGTATACACCCGCTTACTAGATCAATCTACCCCTCCTACTCCATGAACTCTGTTCAACTCTACAAGAACGGTTAAATTTATCGCATCATGCTTTCTTTTAGTACCATTGATCTTCTCACTATTAGAGAGATTTCTGGCGGGATCCCTGCCAGAGTACCTTCAATACAAAACGAGGTAAAACAGCTTGGCGTTGCCAACGCCTTGGCTCCTTCCACAGACGATAGAGCCATTCCACGTGAAGTTCTTGAATACGCTTGGGGGCGCGAATTACGACCCCAGCCAGCGCATCAAAACTCCCACCTACCCCAATACTCACATATGCCAATCCTGGATGCTCAGCTATCCAATATTCCTGTCGGGGAGCACCTAGGCCTACGAGTAAGATATGGGGTTGAAAACGACGGATTTTTTCTAGCACATAGGGCTCTTCTGTTGAGTTAAAGTAACCACTCCCCGCCTCCCAAACGATTCCAGGGTGATCACAAACAACTTTGTTTGCTGCCTGTTCTGCTACACCTTGTTTCCCGCCCAGAAAGTAAACTCGCCATTTCTCCGTAGCGGCTAGTGGGAATAAAGCTTGAATTAAATCTATTCCTGTAACCCGTTCCCGGATTGGAGTACCTAGCCGTCGAGCAGCCCAAACTACCCCAATTCCATCCGCAGTAACTACTTCCGCAGAATTAATGAGCTTCTTTAGCCGTTGGTCTCGATCTGAGGCGTAGATCATTTCAGGATTAGCTGTGACCACACGGATCGCAACTTGCTGCTCTACCGCCTGACGAATTTGTTCCACCGTCTCTTGCATCGAATAGACATCTACTGTAATTCCTAGAATATTAACCCTCTCTGATCCTAAAAACATCCATTTAATACCTTGCCCGTTCCCAAAGCAACGCAGGAAATCGGGTCCTCGGCTATACTAACCGGCAATCCCGTTTCGCGGGACAGACGCTGGTCGAAGCCATAAATTAAGGATCCTCCCCCTGTCATAATAATTCCTTTATCGAGAATATCAGAAGATAATTCTGGTGGGGTACGTTCCAAAACCTCTTTAACTCCAGCAACGATCGCTTCAATAGATTCCTCAAGAGCAACAAAACACTCTTGGGAATTAACCTTAACTGTCTTGGGCAACCCAGTTATTAAATTCCGTCCGCGCACATCAAAGCTCGCAGATGGACGGCCCTCCGGTATGGCTGAACCAACAGCCATTTTAATTTCTTCAGCACTGCGTTCTCCGATCATGAGATTATGCTCACGACGAATATACCGACTAATAGCCTCATCAAATTTATCTCCGCCAACCCGAAGACTGCATTTTGTTACTATACCATTAAGAGAAAGCACAGCAATATCCGTTGTGCCTCCACCAATATCCACGACCATGCTTCCGGTTGGACCGGATATATCCAGTCCAGCGCCCAATGCAGCGGCATACGGTTCTTCAACTACTTTTACATCCTTGGCTCCGGCTTGGTATGCCGCCTGTTTAACCGCACGTTGTTCTACTTCTGTTACTCCTGATGGAATGCAAACCACAACCCGCGTTCTGAAAAAAGGCCAACGCTTAGCACCTGCTTTCTCCAGAAAGTATTTCAGCATTAGTTCTGTGGTCTGATAGTCCGCGATCACCCCATCGCGCATCGGTCTCACTGCGACTATATTCCCTGGTGTTCTGCCAATCATTAACCGTGCTTCTTCACCTACAGCAATTCGTCTATTCGTATTGCTGTCAATGGCAATTACCGATGGTTCATGTAACACGATCCCTTTACCTTTAGCATAAACCAAGACGCTCGCTGTTCCCAAATCTATTCCCAAATCTATTCCAAACATTGGCGGAGATACCCCTTTCGTCATCAATAGCTTGTCCATTGAAATATCTATATATAAACAAATAGCACAATCTCCCTCACGGGAGATTCGCTATGAATAGTTTATTACTAAAAGTCATTCGTGATAAAATTGCTAATCCCTTTGTTCTTTTCGACTTTTTGTGCATCCCGATACAAATTTTTGTCCATTATCCCCGTTTATCTTGTTTTTAACTTTCTTGATATTTTTTCCTCGTTGCTTCGCCCCCCCGAATATGTCGTTCTGCCTTGTTGGTCTCCAGTATATGCTTTACTTCCATGGACAGCTTCTCATTTACCAAAGGTAGTCGTTCTGTCACGTCTTTATGCACCGTCGATTTTGATACGCCGAAAACATCTGCTGTTTGCCTCACCGTGGCACTCGATTCTAATATGTAAGTCCCAATATCGAGCACCCGTTTGCGTATATATTCTTGCACACAGAGCCCTCCTTCGTCACAAGCGTATTACATTTATATGCCTGCTCAATAAAAAAAGACATCCATAAAAGGATGTCCTCATTTGGTAAATACTGTGTTGTACTTTCAGACCATTTACAACCATTCATTCGACACACTACTTTATTGTGTTTTACAATAAACCAAAATTTTAGTGTTGTTATGAACCTAAGATATAGTTCAAACTTCATCGCTGATACCCTAATTGCATCAACTTTGCGCCGGGGTAATAATGGGCCAATATCTCTTCGACCTTATGATTTTTTTTGGCCAAATCATTAGCTCCCCATTGAGACATGCCCACAGCATGACCATTTCCATACGTTGTTATAGTGAGCCGCTCAGGTTGAACGACCCATTCCATATCCGTCGAAGGCAAGCCTAACAAGGTTCGAAGTTGCGTCGCTAAATATACCTTGCCTAGGACCCGAACGCTTTTTGCCCTTCCGGCCGCCGTACGTTCTAACATTTGAATATCCTTAGAAGTAAAGGAACGTGGGAATCCTTTGATTTCTAATTTCTTAAAGAGTTCCTCTGGCGTATAACTAATACTTTTAACATAGCGTAGGGGATTATCTTCACCTGAACTAACGTTTTGCAGATATGGACGTGGTGATCCCCACACATCCTCTGATCGTTCGGTGACCTTTCTTCCGCTACTACTATGGTAAAACGCTTCAATATATTCCCCGTTGGCCACGAGGACCATTCCACGTGTTGCCAGCACAGCCTTTTGTAATTTGCCTCGATATCGAACGTAATTGAACCATCCCCATTTGGCCCTCATTTGTGCATCAGACAACCACGCTTGGGTTTGCACTGTGGTATCTACATCATATCCAACCTCTGAAGAATTTCTTTGACTTAATCGCCTTGCAGCATAGGTCCGGGCTGCTACTGCTTGAGCCTTAAGAGCTTCTGCCTCAAATTCAGCTGGCATTTCCGCTGCTACAACCCCTAATAGGTAGTCTTCGAGTGCTAAGTTTATAATTTTTCCATCAGGCATCAGAATTCTAATTTGAACATCTTCCGTTGGGCCTTTCTCTTTCTGCCAGCGCAAGATGCTCCATGGAATTACTAAAACAACACAAAGCGATAATGCAATTAGCCATACCCATTCTTTTTTCATTGTATCCTCCCACAGTACAGGCTTTTCCTTAAATCTATGCGGAAGAACTTTAGAATATAGCTGAAATAGAAGGCAAAAAGACCAAGGCACAGATTAATCTGTGCCTTGGTCTTTACCCACACCCTCGCCTAATTCTCGCGAACAATATTTGCACCCAATCGAGATAATTTTTCCTCCACCTTCTCGTAGCCTCGATCAATGTGTTGGATCCCTCGTATGCTAGTTGTACCTTCCGCTGTCAAAGCTGCCAGTATTAAAGCGGCTCCGGCCCGTAAATCTGTCGCAGTCACTGGTGCTGCATTCAAGCGTTGTATCCCCTGAACAATAGCGCTCCGTCCTTCAATCTTGATATCTGCTCCCATACGTTTAAGTTCATCCACATGCATAAAGCGGTTTTCAAATACGGTCTCTGTAATTAAGCCAGTTCCATTTGCTCGAGTTAAAAATGCCATAAACGGAGCCTGGAGATCCGTCGGAAATCCTGGATGAACCTGAGTTTTTATATCCACTGCATTATAAACACCATTTCCACTAATGCGAATTCCGTCGTCTTCTTCCACCATACGAATTCCAGCCTCTTCCATTTTGGCAATCAATGGCTTCAAATGATCCGCAATCACATTTTGTACTAGTACATCCCCGCCAGTCGCGGCTACCATGAGTAGATAGCTTCCTGCCTCAATACGGTCAGGGATTACGGTATGTACGGTGCCATGGAACTCACGAACGCCTTCGATATGAATAATACTCGTGCCTGCGCCACGAACCTTGCCTCCCATCTCGTTTAGAAAGGTCGCCAAGTCAACAATTTCCGGCTCTTGCGCAGCATTTTCTATCAGGGTCGTCCCTTGAGCCATCGCTGCAGCCATCATAATATTTTCTGTCGCTCCAACACTTGGGTAATCTAGGTAAATGCGGGTTCCTTTCATTTCTTTTGCCGAAACATCTAAGAATCCATGATCCATTTTAACCTCTGCTCCTAAGGCTTCTAATCCCTTTAAGTGCCAGTTAATTGGGCGTGAGCCGATGGCACATCCACCTGGATGTGAAATACGTACATGACCCCTACGAGCCAGAAGCGGTCCCATGGTAACAATAGACGCTCTCATCTGAGAAACAAGGTCATAAGGAGCCTCAATACAATCTATCTCATGGGCATGGATTTTCAGAGTCGAGCCATTACGCTCAACCTTAGCGCCCAAAGCCGAAATAACCTGATTCATAACATTAACATCCAACAAGTCCGGAGCATCATCAAGTTGAATGGGTTCGGCACAAAGTAAACTTGCAGCTATAATTGGAAGTACAGCATTTTTTGCTCCACTTACAGTGATCGTTCCCTCAAGCGGTTTACCGCCTACGATAGTAAGCTTACTCAACTTCTAAAAACACCCCCTGTCAAAACTAGTTATTTTTCATACGCCAGAATGTTTATTCTCTTAACGCTGTTACTTACCCTTCAATTTTGACTATTTACTTGAGGAACGACCTAAAACTCATCCAGTAACACTGGAATAGCTAAGACTGTTTGTCCCACAGTGTTCTTCCCACGGCTAAGCAGTTGAATGTTGATCCGGTCATTACCGGCCATCACACTGGTTTTCAAATTGTTCTGATAGGCAGCGATGGAAAGCATGTTGCCTATCAATGCCCACTGCGATGGGATGGCACTTGTCTGGCTTAGATAAGCAGAAATATCTATTAGCTGGGGGACTCTCTCATCTAAATAAATCCGCCCGCCTGTTCCGCTAAGTTGTTGAGCCATAATAGTATACCATGTATACAGATTACTTTCCTCGTTTTTATTCATTTGACAATGCCCTGCTAAAGTAACTGCTACTTTTCCGCTTTCGGTCTTTAGTACCTTATAGTTCCAGATCCAATTAGGCGTTGGTTTATTTGTCCAAACATCTGGCGGTATTTTTCCGTCTTCAAACCACAAAATGACGTTGACTTCAGCTTCCTTTTTCTGCACAACTCCAGAATTTAATAGTAAAGGTTCTATTGTTTGAGAGTGATTAGCCATGACTTGAGATGACAACCTCTCTAGTTGAGAACACGCTCCAACTGAGCTTAACCATATAAAACAAGCAATTATCGCAATCATTATTTTACTGCAAAAAATCCATTTTGTCTCTGCTGGTCCAGCATACATTTTAAAGACCTCTTTCTCACTCTTTTCGGGTTTAGTCATAGCTTTACCAAATAGTGAGAAAGCTAACATACTTGACGTTAGAAATTTATTATGTACAATTTCTGCGTAATTTATCTAATGATTCTGCTGCAGAAACCCCTTGTCATGCTATTAATATCACATTTTATTGTCATCCTGAGTGAAGCGTAGGATCTTAAGGCCCTAGATCCTTCGCTCTCGCTCAGGAAGACACCAAAATAATTGCAGTGACTTGATATTTTATATCATTTTAGACTTTCTGCAGGGGAATCGTCTAATGGGTCGCCATAATCTGAACCAGTCTGCTCGAACGTAGAACACCGTTTTAGATAGCTAGAGGTCGTGATAACAAGACCGCGATGGTAAGTATAGATCATAAACCTTAGACTGTATAAAAACGTCAATTTATACCGATCGACGAATATTGGAAAAACCCCGGCGGTGCCTTGGTCCTTTTATTATTCACGGATATCATATTCGTAGGCAACAATGCATCGTGCCCTCGTGCTGAAACAAATGACACAATTAAAGTAACAAAAAGCACGACGGAAATGGGCACGATGCATCGTGCCCCTACTATCATGTAACAAAAATATTTGTCTTTCATGCTTCTATTAAGTGTTATTTCGCAAGTAAAGGGGTACCCCGAAAACTTATACTTTCTACCCTGAAATAAGATTCATTTCATTCATCAGTGGTGCCGCACAGCGGCATGGGGGTCTGATAGTAAAAAAAGAAAAAAGGCCCTTTACAGAGCCTTTTTTCTTAAATGGTTATAATAATGCTCGAAAATTAGGAGCTTATTTTTTACCCTCGGAAGCTTCAATTCGGGCCGTTGCTCTGCGTAAGGCAAACTCAGCTCGTCGTACATCGATTTCGTTAGTACGTTCCGCCAAGCGTTTCTTAGCCCGTTCTTTGGCCTCTGCAGCACGAGCGACATCGACGTCTTGACTCAATACAGCAGTATCCGCCAGAACGATCACAGAGTTATCAATTACTTCAACAAACCCACCTGTAACAGCAGCTCGTTTAATAGAACTGTTCAACGTATAACGGACTACGCCAATTTCCATACCCGCAATTAAGGGTGCATGGTTCGGTAAAATCCCTAATTCGCCTAATCCGCCAGGAAGAACAACAAACTCAACATCTTCTTTCAGAACGTCTCCTTCAGGGGAGACAATGCGTAGTGAGAATGTTCCAGCCATGGCTTACGCCCCCATTTTCTTGGCTTTTTCAACTACCTCTTCAATGGCTCCCACCATTAGGAAGGCGGCCTCTGAAATGTGATCGTATTTCCCGTCCGCAATTTCTTTAAAGCTACGAATTGTTTCTTTCAAGGGCACATACTTTCCAGGCGAACCCGTAAATACTTCAGCAACATGGAACGGTTGTGACAAGAAACGCTGAATCTTACGAGCACGAGCAACAATGATTTTTTCTTCTTCAGAAAGCTCATCCATACCTAGAATAGCAATGATATCCTGCAACTCTTTGTACTTTTGGAGAAGTTGCTGAACTTGACGCGCAACACCATAATGTTCTTCACCAAGCACTAATGGCGAAAGAATCCGTGATGTTGAGTCCAAGGGGTCCACTGCAGGGTAGATCCCGATTTCAGTAATGGCACGAGACAAAACCGTTGTAGCATCTAAGTGGGCAAATGCTGTTGCTGGCGCAGGGTCTGTCAAGTCGTCCGCAGGCACGTAGATAGCTTGTACAGATGTAATAGATCCTTTACGAGTGGAAGTAATCCGCTCTTGCAATTGACCCATTTCAGTAGCCAGGGTTGGCTGATAACCAACGGCTGAAGGCATCCGACCGAGCAAAGCAGACACTTCAGATCCGGCTTGTGTGAAGCGGAAAATGTTGTCGATAAAGAGCAACACGTCTTGACCTTGTTCATCACGGAAGTACTCAGCCATTGTCAAACCCGTTAGACCAACACGAAGACGAGCGCCAGGTGGTTCGTTCATTTGACCGAACACCATAGCCGTCTTATCGATAACGCCAGAATCTTTCATTTCGTGGTAGAGGTCATTTCCTTCACGAGTCCGCTCACCAACACCGGCGAATACAGAAAGACCACCGTGCTGTTTAGCAATATTGTTAATAAGTTCCATAATCAAAACGGTTTTACCAACACCAGCACCGCCGAAGAGGCCGATCTTTCCGCCCTTAGAATACGGACATAACAAGTCGATAACTTTAATGCCAGTCTCCAAAATACGGGTAGATGGCTCTTGATCTTCAAAGGCCGGAGCCGGACGATGAATTGAATAATGGAAATCGGAGCTAATATCTCCAGCGTTATCAATTGGCTCTCCCAAAACACTTACCATCCGACCCAATGTTGCGGGTCCGACCGGAACTGTAATTGGTGCACCAGTGTTAATTGCATCTACGCCCCTTTGCAGACCATCGGTCGAGGACATGGCAACGCAACGAACAGTGTTGTTCCCGAGATGCTGAGCTACCTCTAAGGTGATATTAAGTTTCTGTTCGGGAACAATTACCTTAATGGCAGTATATATCGCCGGCAGTTCATCAGGCGCAAACACTACGTCAACTACCGGTCCTAAAACTTGCAAAACCTTGCCGTTCTTCACAGGCGCGAAACCTCCTTATTGGGTTTTTCCGACAGCTTAATCTAAAGCAGCTGCTCCACCGACAATTTCAGATATTTCCTTAGTAATCGCCGCCTGTCGGGCTCTGTTCATAATCAGCGACAATCGGTCAATCATATCCTTGGCGTTATCTGTTGCCGAACTCATGGCTGTCATCCGAGCTCCTTGCTCGCTTGCTTTTCCTTCAAGAATTGAGCGGAAGATCTGTGTTTCAACATACTTCGGCAATAAGCTAGCAAGGATCTCTTCTGGAGACGGTTCAAAAATATATTGTATCCTTTGTTTACCTTCAGTCGTTTCGATCGGAAGTAGTTTGACTTGCGTAGGTCTCGCGTTAATTGCGCTTACGAATTCAGTATACATCAGGTAAACCTCATCCGCTTCGCCCTGCTCGTAAAGTCGCACCACTTTCTGGGCAATTTCTTTCGCTTGATTATAACTTGGGTCATCTCCAAGTGCTACAAACTCAGCCAAAAACTCAATTTTACCGCGTCGGAAGTAATCTCGACCTTTGCGGCCTACCGTCACCAACTTAACTTCTTGTGGTGTTTCGGCAATCAAACCGACAGTCTTCCGAATCAGGTTCGAATTATACCCTCCGCAAAGACCACGGTCTGATGTTATCACCACATAAACCACCTTTTGCACAGGCCGCTTGATCAAAAGCGGATGAACAGTATCTCCAGGAGCCTGAGCCAGGCGTTCCAAGACCCCTTGCAATTGGTGGGCGTAGGGGCGGGCAGCGTTAAGTTTTTGTTGGGCTTTCCTGAGTTTGGCCGCGGAAACCATTTTCATCGCCTTAGTGATCTGCTGCATGTTGCGGACGCTGCGGATCCGGCGACGAATATCGCGTACTCCTGCCACCTCATTCACCTACTCCTTTTTAATCTAGGCCACAAACCCCTGTTTAAATTCGTTAATTGCTTTTTCCAAATCGGCAATCATATCATTAGAAAGCGCCTTCTCGGTGCGAATTTTAGCCAACAGGTCGGCCTTCACGGAGCGCATGAAGCGCAGGTATTCTTGTTCAAACTTGCCAATTTTTTCGGGATCAATATCATCAGTAAACCCTTTAACTGCCGCGTAAATAACAATAACTTCTTCTTCAACGGGCATTGTGGCATACTGATTTTGTTTGAGAATTTCCATAGTCCGTTTTCCACGGGCCAGACGCAATTGAGTAACCTTATCCAAGTCAGATCCGAATTGAGCGAATGCTGCTAATTCACGATAGCTGGCGAGATCTAAACGAAGTTGTCCAGCAACCTGTTTCATAGCTTTGATTTGGGCGCTACCACCTACCCGAGAAACTGAAAGTCCAACGTTGATTGCCGGTCGGAAGCCGGCGTTAAAGAGGTCTGATTCCAAAAAGATCTGACCATCAGTAATGGAAATAACGTTAGTAGGAATATAGGCCGACACGTCACCCGCTTGAGTCTCAATAATCGGGAGCGCCGTCATCGACCCCCCACCGAGTGCATCAGACAACTTCGCTGCACGCTCTAAGAGGCGAGAGTGAAGATAGAAAACGTCTCCTGGATATGCTTCACGTCCGGGTGGGCGTTTGAGAAGCAGGGAAAGTTCACGGTAAGCAACCGCTTGTTTAGAAAGGTCATCGTAAATGATCAGGACATGCCGGCCATTATACATGAACTCTTCACCCATAGCTGCCCCGGTATAAGGAGCGATAAAGACCATTGGTGAAGGCTCAGAAGCAGTAGCGCAGACGACGATCGTGTACTTCATAGCATCGTTTTCTTCTAATTTCGCAACAACGCTGGCAACTGTCGACGCTTTTTGTCCAACAGCTACGTAAATGCAAATCATGTCTTGACCTTTTTGGTTAATAATCGTATCGATAGCTACAGCAGTTTTACCAGTTTGGCGGTCACCAATAATTAATTCCCGCTGACCACGACCAATAGGAACCATAGCATCAATCGATTTAAGACCAGTTAACATCGGTTCACTCACGGATTTACGCGAAATAACACCTGATGCTGGGGATTCAATCGGACGGAACTTGTCCGTTACGATCTCCCCTTTGCCATCAATGGGTTGACCAAGAGCATTAACAACGCGGCCAATCAAAGGCTCGCCGACAGGAACTTCCACAATCCGTCCTGTTCTCTTGACTTGATCGCCCTCTTTAATCCCTGTAAAGGGTCCAAGAATAACGCAACCAATATTATCTTCTTCAAGGTTCATGGCCATACCATAGACTTGTCCAGGGAACTCTAAGAGTTCACCGGCCATAGCCTTCTCTAAACCGTATACACGGGCAATACCGTCACCAACCTGGATAACTGTCCCGACATCAACGATATCGATAGCCGTTTCGTAGCGTTCAATTTGCTGTCTAATAATAGAACTAATTTCTTCTGGACGCAAGTTCATCCTTTTATTTCACCCCTACTTCCTGAGGTTTATCCGAGGTTCTACGCAAATCCGCACGCATTTTATTCAATGCGTGGGCGATGGTCCCATCAATCACGCTATCACCTATCTGTATAAGAATCCCACCTATGAGTTCAGCCCGAACTTCACTAACAATCCTGACGTCTTTACCTGTCTTTCGTCCAATGGCCTGTTTTAGATCGTCGAGTTGAGAAGCGCTCAGAGCCGTGGCGCTGGACACTTTAGCTTCTACAACATGCCGTGCCTCATCCGCCAACCGAGTAAACTCACGTTGAATGAACGGTAAAAGGCTTTCCCTTTTCTTATCAATCAATAGATAGAGGAAATGACGTGTCGTGGCGCCAAAGTCTTCTCCCAGCAACTTATCCATGACGGATTTTTTCTCCGTCACGGAAATGTGCGGATGAAGCAGGACGCTTTTAACCTCTCCATTTTCCTCCACCAATTTTGTAAGTTCACGCAAGTCATTGTCAATTGGATCAAGAGCCGTCTCCGAGGCAATATTAAACAAGGCCTGAGAATACCTACGAACTAGTGCCCCATTTATCATTGCATTTCCCCTACCTCTTGAATAAATTGTTCAACGAGTTTTCCTTGACCCTTCATGTCAAGCTTTTGGCGAATGATTTTCTCAGCCACTAGGACTGACAGATCGGCAACTTGTGCCTTAACCTCAGAAATAGCTCGGTCACGTTCTCGTTCAATATCTGCCAGTGCAGATCTTTTAATCTTTTCGGCTTCTTCATGAGAAGCATTCAAAATTTCGGTCGCACGAGTTTCACTGATCTTTGTGGCCTTGGCGATCACATCTTGAGCTTCTTGACGAGCTTTACGCATTTCTTCTTGATATTCGCGTTTGATTTGCTCTGCCTGTTTGCGTTCGCTTTCTGCCTGAGCAAGCATGGATTCAATGCGGCTCCGCCGTTCTTCCATCATTTTCATTAACGGACCCCAAGCTTTTGCACTGAGCAGCCAGACAAGCAACAGGAAAGAAACTATCATTACCGGTAACGTATAGTCAAATTGAATAGGATTCCCACCCAATGGTCTACCCCCCCCTCGAGTATGATAAGGTCAGAATGATTTTTTTCAAGGGGGAACTTTCGTTCCCCCTTGAATTAAGATGGGTCTAGCCTTTGCCCATCATGCAAGCTTACTTTGTGAACATGAGAAGAAGGGCAAGTACCCAAGTTAACAGTGGTAAGGCCTCGATCAAGCCGACACCGATAAACATGGTGGATTGTAAGGATGCTTTGGCCTCAGGTTGACGGGCAATACCCTCCAGAGTTTTAGTAACAACGCTACCATTACCAAGCGAAGCTCCAAGAGCTGCTAATCCAGCAGCAAGTCCTGCACCCAACGCAGCTGCAGCAGATACGTCCATTAGGATTTCCTCCTTTCTTATTTGCAATAGATTGTAAGTATTATTCCCTCAGCGAGCATCAAGCATCACTGAAAACTAACTAAAATAAAGTATTAATGATCCGTTGAGACTGCTTGTGATATATAAGCTGTGGTCAATACCGTGAACACATAAGATTGAATGGCGCCAATGAAAATACTAAAGGCCAGCCAGACTACCATCGGAGGAATTCCTCCCAGTACCGATTTTCCCGGCAGCATAAGAATAACCTTGATTAGAATTTCACCAGCAAAAATGTTCCCGAATAAACGAAAGGCCAGTGTCATTGGCTTCGAGAGCATGTCAATGATGTGGATGATTGCAAACACCTTAAAAGGCTCAACAAAATGATGGAAATAATGGAGTCCTTTGTGCTTAACCCCTAAGGCAATGACCATAATAATAGTCATGAGCGCCAAAGCCATTGTAATGTTGATGTCCGCTGTAGGTGACGACAAAACCGGTCCTTCGAAAACCTTGTTCAGTTGGGCAAAGTCTATGTGGAAAATTTCAAATAAATTAAACGTAAAGTTTGGGATAAGACCGAGCATATTGGAAAAGAACACAAACGTGATCAGTGTGAGCAAATACCCTAGAATTGGACGTCCCTTTTCTAGTCCCATATTGTCGCTCACAAGGTTACTAACGAAATCGATAATCCATTCCATAATATTCTGCATTTTACCAGGTTTGCCACTCGTTAATTTACGAGCTCCTATTAAGCAGAACACAATAACCAAAAACATTGTAATCCAAGTCATCATCAAAGTTCTTGCATGAAAGGTCATGCTTCCTATATGCCATAAAACTAATTCTTCATGCACTTCTTTTATCACCCCTTTCTCCATGAAGTTTATGTATTGCAACGGTGATGAAAGATACAATCACCCCGGTAGCAATCCCTAAAGCTAAACTAAAAAGCCAACTCGAGTGTAACCGAGCCACTATAGCCACAACGAGGGTAACCATGCCCAATCGAGCCATAAGGCTTCGGCGCATCCGGATTAAC
>JGI12269J14319_10000574_pt1 | contig 35260 bp, 37 predicted proteins | sample PeaSoiSIISIP2007_FD_14319 | JGI IMG/M metagenome (IMG submission 14319)
AAGTACGGCTACAAATCGGTGACCATCTGTGAGAAACCGAATGTGCTGCGCGAAACCTCCGGAATGATGGAAGAGGAAGCTAAGACGGTCGCGAAGGAGTATCCGGAAATTGCGCTGCGGTCAACCAACATCGATGCGCAAACCATGTGGCTGACAAAGAATCCGGAAGACTACGGCGTAGTCGTCGCCTCGAACTTGTTTGGCGATGTCATCTCCGACGCCTTCGCCGGGCTAATCGGAGGCCTGGGTTTTGCGGCGTCGGGCAACATCGGAGATGAAGTAGCAGTGTTCGAGCCCACCCACGGGTCGGCCCCGAAGTATGCGGAGCTGCATCCACCCATCGTCAATCCGATTGCCATGTTTTTGTCCGCCGTCATGCTGCTCGAGCACGTGGGCGAGACCAAGAGGGCTGGGCGCATTCGTGATGCGATCGCCGCCGTAGTCAGGGAAGGTAAAGTGCGTACGTACGATATGATGCGCATTCCGGGCGGCGCAAAGGCGATTGCTCAGGGAGCTGCCAGCACGACACAGATGACGGATGCGGTTCTGGCAGAGTTGCATCGAGAGGCGAGCGCACGGGAACCTGAGCTCGCGACGGCTGGCAACGGGAACAGAGTTCGCTGATTGAGGTGAAGCTCATGAGCGTGGGCATCGAAACCCAGACGAAGCACACAGGTGAGGCCGGACACTGGGGCCAGGACATTCGCTCCGATGTGCACGTGCGCATTGAGCCGCGGGAGCACGGCGGCATCGACATTGAACTCGAATCACGCGTCAAGCCTTACTACAGCGATTCCATCCGCCGGCAGACCGAAGAGGTGCTCGAAGCTTTGGACGTGCAGCACGCGCAGGTGATCATCCACGATGAAGGAGCTTTGCCGTTTGTCATTGCGGCGCGCATTGAAGCCGCGGCCCGGCGCGCAAGAATGGGCAAGAGCAAGAGCACGCGAGTGCTCCGGGACAGGGTTTCACTTCCTGAGCCTTCGAGCCGCGATCGTATGCGGCGCTCGCGGCTTTATGTCCCAGGCAGCGAGCCTAAGTATTTCATCAATGCCGCGCTGCACGGATCCGACGCCATCATTCTTGATCTGGAAGACTCCGTCCATCCCAGCGACAAGGATGCGGCGCGGTTGCTGGTGCGCAACGCACTGCGCGCCGTCGACTTTCTGCAATGCGAGCGTATGGTGCGTATCAACCAACTTCCCCTGGGATTGGAAGATTTGGAGGAGGTCGTTCCCGAATCTCCCGACCTGATTCTTATTCCCAAGGTCGAGACTGCGGGCCAGGTAATCGATGTCAGTCGGAAGATCGCGGAGGTCAAAGCGAACTACGGTATCACTCGTCCCATCTGGCTGATGCCGATCCTCGAGTCGGCATTGGGAATCGAGAAGGCATATGAGGTTGCGTCTGCGAGCGGAGAAATTGCGGCGCTGACGATTGGATTGGAAGACTACACGGCGGACCTTGGCGCCGTGAAAACAGCGACTGGTGCAGAGTCGCTCTTCGCGCGGCAATGTGTGGTGAACGCTGCCCACGCCGCCGGAGTGCAGGCCATTGATTCGGTCTTTGGCGACGTCGCTGACCTGGACAGTTTGCGGGCCTGGGCCTTGAATTCGCGCGCGATGGGCTTTGAGGGCATGGGATGTGTACATCCCGTGCAGATTGCCGTGATTCATCAGGCTTTCGCGCCTACGCCGGCGGAGATCGAGAAGGCGCAGAAAATCGTAGCCGCGTATCACGAGGCCGAGGAGAAAGGTCTGGGCGTGGTAAGCCTAGGGTCGAAGATGATCGACCCGCCAGTGGTGCAGCGAGCCTTGAAGCTGGTAGCGCGGGCTCAAGCGATGGGACTGGTGGCGCTGAGTAGTTGCTAGGTGATGGCTCTTATGGCAGTTCTCGAAAAAGCCGGACTGGTCCTCAACGCCGCCGGGCGAATGGTGCCGGGGTTCGCGAATGGTCGTCCGCAGGTTCCGTACTTGGGCATCGATAAGTACCAACCTCATGGACGTAAAGCTGCACCACCCATCCGGACCGCCGCCGATTATCCCAAGAATGGCGATAAGCGCCTGCCAGACCTCGAGACTGCGCTCCGCAGATGTGGCCTGCGCGACGGCATGGTTATCTCCTCTCATCACCACCTCCGTGATGGAGACCGCGTCGCGCTTATGGCGCTGGAAGCGGCGGCAAAAATTGGCATCAAGGATCTCATGTGGTTTCCTAGCGCATCGTTCCCCTCGCAGCAGGGAGCCATCGAACTGATGGCCTCGGGCGTGATCGACCATATTGAAGGCAGCATGAATGGACCGCTGGGTGACTACTGCACCCAAGGCAAAATGCATGGCCTGGGGGTTCTGCGCTCGCACGGCGGACGCTGGCAGGCGATTCAGGATGGTGAAGTACACATTGATATTGCCGTGATTGCCGCACCCACCGCGGATCCTTTCGGCAACTGCGACGGCTCACATGGCAAGTCCGCCTGTGGCTCTCTCGGNTTTGCCTTGGCGGATTCCATCTACGCCGACCACGTCATTGCCGTTACTGACAACCTGACGCCGTTCCCCTGCATTCCCTGGCAGATTCAAGGCAACAACGTTGATTACGTCGTCGAGGTCGACTCCGTTGGTGATCCCGCTAAGATTGTTTCTGGCACAACGCAAATCACGCGCTCACCCGACCGCCTGCGCATCGCCGAGTTCGTGGCGTGCTTCCTGCGTGATGCCGGCATCATGCGGAATGGCTTCTCCTTCCAGGCCGGCGCGGGCGGGATTGCACTGGCCTTCGTCAGCTACCTCAAGCAGATGATGAAGGAGTCGGGCGTAAAGGCACGATTCGTGCGCGGGGGCTCGACCAAGTATCTGGTCGAACTGCTGGAAGACGGCCTCACCGACTACATTCTCGACGGGCAGACGTTCGATCTCAGTGGCGTCCAATCAATCGCCAGCAACCCACAGCACATTGCGACTTCTCCATTCACCTCGTACAACTATCACGGAAAAGGGAACTTCGCATCAATGGTGGACGCCGTTGTGCTCGGCGCGACCGAAGTCGATGCGAACTTCAATGCCAACGTGGTCACTCACTCCGACGGACGCCTCCTGCACGGCATCGGCGGCTGGCAGAACTGCCTCGCCGCAAGATGCACGATCCTGGCCGTGCCCTCCTTCCGCGACCGTATTCCCGTCGTCGTCGATCAGGTAACCACGTTGTGCGGGCCTGGCGAATTGATTGATGTAGTCGTGACCGAGCGCGGCATCGCCATCAACCCGCGCCGCCAGGACTTGATGGCCGCGGTCAAGGGCTCCAAGCTCCCCATCCGGTCGCTGCCAGAGATCAAGGCCGAAGTGGAGCGCATCTGTGGCGGCAGGCCCCAGCGGCCTGAGCGCGGTGACCGCCCGGTCGCTATCGTCAAGTGGGTAGACGGTACCGTGCTCGACAGCGTATGGCAGGTCATTTGAAGCGCGAGGTACGGAATATGGACGGAAGGCGCTGTCGCAACCGGAAGCTCTGAACGGCGGAACCAGCCGTCTGCGATAAGCCGACAACGGATTACGGTGATGTTTGAACAGACGGGCCACCGGGCAGGGAAAGTGAGGCTTTTCCGCAGCGCTTAGAACAAAGGGTTACCAGCAATCTAAGATCGGAGACCGTGATGGAGCCGTTCCGTTTTCATCTCTTCATCTGCTCGCAGCAAAAACCAGAAGGTGTGCCTTCCTGTCCGAGCAACGGGTCGTTCGTTGTGCTGGACGCGCTGGATCACGAACTACAGGCGCGCGGCCTCAAGAGCGCTGTGCAACTCACTACCTGTGGCTGCATGGGGCTGTGCGATGAAGGTCCGGTGATGGTCGTCTATCCGGCCGGAGTGTGGTACCGACGTGTCCGAGCGAGTGATGTATCCGAAATCGTCAGAACCCATCTGCGTGACGGAAAGCCTCTCGATCGCCTCGTATGGAACGATCCCCCTGCCATGAAGGCCATGGCCGTCGAACACGAAGAAAAATTCCGTGCCGCGATGGCCGCCCGGGATAAAGCAGGGATGCTGCCCGATCGCATTGAGCAGATGATCCGCGGTTACATGCCGAGTCGGTGCATTCTCACGGCGCTTGAACTCGACATTTTTACTGCCGTCGGAGAGGGAGCCAATGCGGAACAGATCGGGATGAGAATCCACGCGAATGCCCGCGCCGTAGGCATGCTGCTCAACGCGCTGGTCGCGCTCGGATTGCTCTCCAAGAGCGGGGATGATTACGCGAACACGCCCGAGTCGGCACGCTTCTTTGTCCAAGGCTCCAAAGACAACCATCGTCTTGGTCTGCTGCACACAGCCAACATCTGGCATCGCTGGAGCAGACTGACCGATGCCGTGCGCAGTGGTACCCGCGTCCCCATCGATCTTCGCAATGATGCCGGCGACAATACTCCCGAATGGACACGCAACTTCATCACCGGCATGCAGCGCAACGCCAAAGAGCGTGCCCCCCTTGTGGTGAAGGCCCTGGGCACATCCGGGGTTCGTCGCATCCTCGATCTCGGTGGCGGCTCCGGGGCGTACTCCATCGGGTTCGCAAAAGCTTGTCCCGATGTGCATTGCAAGATCCTTGACCTCCCGGAGGTCGTACCCCTGACCGCTGAGTATGTCAGCCAGGCTGGCGTCTCAGAGCAAGTCGGCCTTCACGCGGGAAACATGCTCCAAGACGATTTTGGCTGCGGCTATGACCTCATTATGTTGAACGCGATCTGCCACATGTTTTCCGAGGAGCAGAACCGCGAGATCTTCCGTCGTGCACACCACGCACTTGCCGCAAACGGCCGCCTCGTCGTGCAAGACTTCATCCTCAATCCCGACAAAACCGGGCCGCAACACGCGGCGCTATTCTCATTGAACATGCTCGTCGCCACTGATTCCGGCGCCAGTTACAGCGAGTTAGAGTACACCGACTGGATGAAGACAGCGGGTTTTGCCGAGGTATGCCGGATCAACCTACCGGGGCCGAGCGGCCTGATTGTGGGACGAGTGAAATAGGCTGCGTATACTTCTGGATATCTGTGGAAACGGCCTCGCCAGGCATTTGGACTCGGGCCGCGGGAATATCCTCGGACGGTCGGCAAACCGGAAGTAATGCAGGTGGTCACTAGCGGATTCAGCAACGATAGTCGGCCAGCGGATACCAATTTCTACGCCTGCTCCTTACGAATCGTCATGTAACATCCGCCCCACCGCCTCGTACAGGTCTTCCACTGTCTTGATGAAATGCGATTGACCCACAATGACGTTGGCGCTGGCGGGTTCCATGCGAACCGCCCTAGTCTCGAGCAGGGGTAGTCTCCTCTGGTTTCCGCAGGATGATTCTTATGCGCTTCGTCTGCGATCTGGGTGCGCTCGTTCGACGTAGCGACCTGTCTTTACCTCGACGCGCACCACTTCGCCCGGCGCAATGAATAGAGGAACCTGTATCGAGAGACCGTTCTCCAGTGTGGCCTCCTTCCAAGCACTTTCCTGTTGCGAGTGCGACGGCGACGCCGTCCGTTTCACGCGGGTTTCGGCAACAGCAGGGAAGACGACGCTGATCGGCTCTTCTGCAAAAAACTCCACTGGCAGCTCCATGCCGGGTTGCAGAAACTGTGCCGCCGGCCCAAGGATGGCTCTGGGAATCGCAATTTGCTCATAGGTATCCGGCCTCATAAAGGTGCAGTTATCCTCGTCTCTGAACAGGAACTCCATTATGCGCCGGTCAAGTTTCAGATCCTCCAGCCGTTCTTGCGGACGGAAGTGCGGCTCCCACATTCGGCCACTCCTGACATCGCTGAGCTTGGTCTTGACCACGCCGCCTAATTTAGCGGCTCCCGCTTTCGATTCCACTTCAAGGACTCTGTAAATGTGTTGGTCGATGCGGATCGCTGCCCCTTCCTTCAACTCGGATGCAATGACCATAAACACTCCTTGCAGGCAGACTTCTGCTTTTTTATTTCCGATCTCTTATTCTCCGCTCGCAACTGATTATCTTCAGTGATCACAGTCACTAATGCGTGCATCACCTACTTCTCTGTTGCGCATAATTTGGTACGGATCCTCGCTCCTGAAAAACGCAATCACGCAAGCCAGTTCGAATTGTCACTGACAACCTAGAAAAGTGTGAGGCCGGTGACGGCACCACTTGCGACAAGGAGCGAAAATACAAGAGTCGTCTTGATCTGCTGTGCTTGGGCGCGATCACAGCAGTCTGCAATCTCCATGAGGAGTGCCGTGATCTACATCACAGTCAGGTTCAGGCAATAGGGTGTAAAGAAGGATTAGACCGGGTCGTCTTCCGAAAGTCAGCGCTCCACCTCTGCAATCCAAGCAAGCGCCAGCGCGGGGACGCCCAGTTTAAATTAATTGAGGATTGTCGACTGATAAGGGTTAGTAGAAGGGCCCGGCCGTTCGCCGTCGAGCGACGGCTGAGCGAGTGTCCTCAGTCTTGACATGGCCGGGCCCGTTTTGCGGTATTCAGTTTTTGATTCCTCCTGCGCCATTACTAAACCCTTTTGACCGTGTTTGTCGGTGAGCTTTATCACGAATGAGCGTTCAACTTACAGTTGACTCTCAACTCTTTCCACGAGCGTGATGACGGAATCACGAACGACCTCGCACACGATTTACTCGACCCGACCTTTATTGAGATTGCGAGTTCCCGCAGGTTTGGCGTACATCATTTGATCGGAGCGGGATGGAATCCGCACGCTCCTTGCATTTTTTTCACGCTGACCGCAGTATCGCTTCCCCTTGCGCCATTTCCAGCTTGCAGATCACCGCATCAAGAAGCTTTTCTTTGTTCTTCAAAACAGACTTGAACTCACGATGGTCCGTTCGACAAATCTCCTTAAACAACTCGCGATGGTGTTGGTTGAGGATTTCCAGCAACACTTCCCGTTCTGCAGAAGTTAGTGTGACTTCCATACGACTCCTCCCGCGCGGCCCGTTTCAAACTTGGCCACAAAATCGTGGGCCAAGTTTCTTCAGGCTGCTTCGGCTGCCTGTTTTGTGGTCGCCAGCTTTATCACTTTGGGTTCAACTAGCCTTTCAAAATCCTCCCATGCCAATCGCAGCAGTTCGCGATGGGAACCTGCATTGAAAGCGATCTCCTTGTCCCGCGACAAGGCCTCGTCCGCGAACACTCTCATTCCGTAGAGATTGCCGAAGGGGGGCATGGCACCGGTTTCGCAATCCGGGAACCTACCTTTGAATTCATGCTCTGCCGCCAACTGCACCACCTTGGCTTTGGTGGCCGCTTTCAAAAGCTCCAGATCCACGTGCTGGGAGGCACACACCACGGCCATCACCAAGGTATCGTCGACCTTGACAACGACAGTTTTGGCGAGCTCCCTTCCGGGGATATGTGTGAGTGCGGCGATCGTCCCCGCGGTGTACGCCACGGAGTGAGAAATAACTACGTACCTGGTATTGTAGCTGTCAAGAAACTGCCTGAGCCTGAGAAGTGACATACAAATCTCCTTGTCTTGACACCATTCCCGGTCTTCCCCAACACCGCTGAGCGGCTGCCGAGACCGGTCTAGGCGGATTCCACCACGGCCTATTGAGCCGTGCGTACTCCGCTACCGTGATTTTGAGCCACAATACCGCTGTGGCACGCTTCGCACATCGTCTGACCCTCGAGTTGGTTCAGCCGGTGTTCTACCGCAATCGCAGTCGGCCCCTTCCCCTTGTTCGATTGCTGCTGTTCGGCAAACGTCAGTAGTTGCCTCATCAGTTGAACCTGCGAGGAGAGTTGTTCACGAACGTTGGGTTCAACCAGCCAAAAGCTGGCGCTCTCTTGCTCCGCCTGGGTCACGCGGTTGCGCAGCGACTCAAGTGCAGCACGGTTGCGTTCCGCCTGTTCCAGCGGTATGACATTAATTTCCGCACGGCGCCACATGCGAGAGGTATCGTCGTTCAACTGAACGGCCGTGACATTTTGATGAAACGCGACATTCGCCGATGGAGTGTTCGTGGGCAGTCGGGAGGAGACCGCGGCGCCAAACGCGACCATCGCGGCGAGAGATAGTGCAAGCAGAAAAGCTGGGAGACGCATACGAAGACCCCCTTCTGTTCCTTGAATACAGCTCCTCACTATTGCTTTATCACTTCGGAGCTGCACGCGATAGGACCCGGCGCACAGTGGTTTGTGATGCCCTGGCGGGCAGGTGTCCACGACTCTTCAAGCCGATCCGTGCTGCGCGAGGACCCTCACGAGTTATGTCTGCACGCAGCTTTATCGTGCCGTGGGCACGAACAACAGTACAAACAGTAGCGCCAAGACAAAACTTGCGATCAGCGCGAATGCCGGGTGAAATGGATGACTATGGAAGAGACCACCTTCGTGGGTGCGGAAATGCATCAGTGTTTTCATGACTTCCCTCCGCAGAGGAGCCGGTGCGAAACGGCCGTCTCGATTTTATTTGACGCCGTTTCTACCAGGTTGTCAGTGACAACCAACCATGCCGCGTATGCGATAGAGATGAACCGCATAACTTATCGGCGCATCACTCCCGGGTTCCCGATTTCCCGGCGGTAACCTAACGCCTGGAAGTTTCCGGGACGCTGACTTGAAAGACTTGCACCCGCGCGTTCTCGGTATCAGAAACGTAAATGCGGTTGCTGCCATCGACCCACAAACCTCGAGGAGCGCGAAACTCCCCGACCCTGTTACCGGGTTGTCCAAACGTACCCAGTGGCATCCCATCCGGTTGGTACATGCCGATAATGGAGTCGGCAACATAACTGATGTAGATGTTTCCATCGTTATCTACTGCCAGCCCGCCGTCTCCGTCGTTGGAGGCAACCACGCGAAAAAGACCCGAGCGTTTGCCATCAGAATCCAGGACTTGAATGCGTGACCGCGCCGCATCCAGAACGACAACTTCGTGATCGCTCACAGCAATCTCGGTTGGAGACACGAATTCTCCCGTGCCGTTGCCGTTTCTGTCCTTGCCCACACGCTCCAGAATGTTACCTTGCAGATCGAGGACAAACACGAGATTGCGTGCCGTATCGGCGAGATATAAACGGCCTGCCTTCCGGTCGATTGCAATTCCGGTTGGACGTTCATACATGGCCTCGCCATGGAACATCCCGATATAGCGTACGAATTGCCCATGCTGGTTATAGACCAACACGATTCCCCGCTCGGAATCAGCGATGTAAATGTTGTCTTCGGCATCCACAGCGACGCCAGCAGGCTGCCGCAGTCGGTGATGTTGGCCGCCCAGAATGCTGAACGAACGTTTACCCTTCGGATCAAAAACGTGTACCGCCAGCAAGTCAGGATCACTGATGATGACGCGCAGCATGGAATCCGTGGTCACTTGATGCGGCGCAGCCATCACCCTGGCTGGCCCATAGGCGAAGGTCACCACTCTATCGCGAATACTTGTCAGGTTGGAGGTTAGTTCTGCGATTCTAGTGGCATAGGCCGGGGCTTCGAAGTCTTCTACTACCCTGCGGGAGGGAACAAGCATCCACCCGGGAGCCACGCTTTGTACCGCCACGTCGCCGCCCAGAACGGAAGTGAACTGCGAGGTCGAAGTCAGCGATTCAAGAGTGCGACTGAACTTCGACGACTTCTTGTATTTTGCATTAGCGCAAAAAGTACCAAGATATTGCAGTTCCCGACCACCCCCCAGGCTGACTCGCGGAAAGGCGCGAACATTCTGCGCGGGCGGTTCAAGGCGGAACGACGGAGACAGGCCAATGGCAGACGGTACGGTGCTCTCGTGTGCTTGACTCGATGCCGATTGGGTCACGAGGATCAACAGAGCTATTCCAACAACAGTCCGCAGTTCGAGCTTTGTCGTGGGTGCGTCCGTTCGGTAAAGGAACCTGCAAAATCGATGCTTGCCGGGCATGGGGCACGTCTCCTCCCATGCGGTCTGGAGTGAAAATGATCAAGAGGATGGGGAGTCCTCTCCGAGGTACTAAAAACATCCTCCCTCTTTCACCTGGTGCTTGTCAGTGACGCATGCCTCACAGGAACGTGATAAGCGAAATACCGAACGCGGCGAAATCGTTTTCGGGGCGGCGAGCACAGCCACGGCTAATCCCGCACGGAAGCGGGAAGAAAAGGAAAAAGGGCTGCGGCCTTGGTTACGCTCTGGCTACTAACTCTTGCAAGGGAGTCAGCAGCGTGGATGTGTGCACCGTCGCAGCCCTGATGCGATCACCGCTTTTGCGGTTTCCAAACCCCAGCTGCTCCTCGCAGGGCATTTGGTTTTTCGGGTTTGGTGGCTCAACGAGTTGCCTCATCGAGCGAATCACCCAGCCTACTTCGGACCGGTCAATATTGCTTGGCCAACCCTTTCAGCCGTCGACTGACCGTTGGGGTACGCGACAGTTCGGCGAATCAGGGCGCCTGTGGAACTGATCAAAGAATTCGAAGTCAGCGCTGAACATATTGCCCACCTGTCCGACCGACGGAACCGCTGGCCGAGGCGCTCAAATAGCGCACTTTCCAGTAGCGTTAGGCGACTTAGATCTGCAACTTTGCCGCCGCGATCAAGGCCTGTCCCAGACTAAGTCCTCCATCTCCCGCGGGGACTTCACGGTGGGTGAACACTTCGAATCCCGACGCTAACAATTGTTCTTCGAAATGCTTGGACAGATATAGGTTGTGAAAGGTTCCGCCGCTCAAGCAGACGCGCTTCAAACCAGTCTTCTCGCGCATTATCTTGGCAATTCGCGTGAAGCCTTCGACGAGCCCCTGATGAAAGCGGCGGCTGATTACACCCACGGCAACATTTTCCTGCAGATCGTTCACAACGGCCTCGAACAAGCGCTGGCTGCTAAGAATCCAGTGCTCACCATCGCGCACGAGTTCCAAGGGATATCCAGACTTCTCTTCCGCCGAACTGATCGCCATCTCCAATTCAATCGCCGCTTGTGCTTCGTAATTTACTTGCTGGCGAATTCCGATCAGCGCCGCGATCGCATCGAAAAGGCGGCCACAACTGGAGGTCAAAGGTGAGTTCAACTGGTGGTCGATAATCTGCAGCAACAGCTCAGTTTTGCGGGGATCGAGTGTCCGTACAAAAGGAATCGGAATGCTCAAGAAATCGCGTCCAAAATAGTGCGCCAGATAGCTGACGGCCATCCGCCACGGTTCATGGATCGCGGCCGATCCGCCAGGCAAAGGAACATATTCAAAATGAGCGGCGCGCTCAAAGCCGCAATAATCAGCAATCAGAACTTCGCCGCCCCAAACGCAGCCGTCGGTTCCGTACCCAGTTCCATCAAGAGCAAACCCAATTACTTTGCCTTCGAGGTGGTTCTCTGCCATACAGCTGGCAATGTGCGCGTGATGGTGTTGCACTCCAATCAAGCGGGCGCCGCGCTGTTGCAGAGCCCACTTCGTCGAGAAGTAATCAGGGTGGAGATCGTAAGCGATAATGTCGGGGCGTATTTCTAGAATTTGCTCAAGGTGATCGACGGCTTCGTGAAAGAACTTGAAGCTCTCAACATTCTCCAAATCCCCGATGTGCTGGCTCAGAAAGGCGTGCTTCCCTTTGGTTAAGCAAATCGTGTTCTTTAGTTCTCCCCCAACCGCCAGCACGGAAGGCTGTTCATTCTTCAAGAAAACCGGCACGGGAACGAATCCGCGCGAACGACGCAACTGGCGCGCGCTTCCGCCGCTGACTCGCACAACTGAATCGTCGCAGCGTAATAAGATATCCCGGTTGTGCACCAGAAAGTAATCGGCAAGACTACCCAAGCGCGCAACTGCTTCGTGATTATCAATCGCGATCGGCTCCTCGCTGAGGTTGCCGCTGGTCATCACCAGAGCCTTGAAATTGCCTGCCCGCAACAACAAATAGTGAAGCGGAGTGTACGGAAGAAAAATCCCGAGATAACGATTGAAGGGCGCAACTTCTTCCGCGATCGGCGTGCTTTGTTTCTTCGCAAGAAGAACAATGGGCCGTTGTGCGGACTCCAAAACAGCTTGCGCAGGCAGATCCAACTCACACAATTCCCGCGCGGCTTCGAGATCAGGGACCATCACCGCGAATGGTTTTTCGACGCGTCGCTTGCGCTCACGCAAAAGCGTCACGGCTGCGGCGTCGGTTGCATCCGCTGCCAGGTGAAATCCCCCCAGGCCCTTCACCGCGACAATCAGGCCGGATCGGAGCGCACGGGCAGCCTCTGCAATCGGATCTCGACTTTCGATTGGCCGACCGCGCTTATCCCAGAGCTCCACCTGAGGTCCGCACTGCCAACAAGCATTGGGCTGGGCATGAAATCGCCGGTCGTAGGGATTCTCATATTCCCTCAGGCAAGCCGGACACATGGGAAATGCGGCCATCGAAGTGCGAGGCCGGTCGTAAGGGATATCGCGCACGATAGTAAAGCGTGGGCCACAGTTTGTGCAATTGATAAACGGGTAGCGATAACGTCGGTCATTCGGGTCGAAGAGCTCCCGCAGGCAATCAGGGCAAATCGCGACGTCCGGCGAGATCAGCGTGCGGACTCCCGTGCCGTCCTGACTGTGGACGATGCGGAAATCCTGATCGCCATTGCAGGGTAGTTCGCGTATGGCAAAACTGGTGATACAGGCCAACGGCGGCGCATCTGCGGGCAAGTGTTCTACAAAGTCCTGAACCGTTTCAGCGGGACCTTGGATCTCGATCGTAACTCCGGCAGAGGTATTGCAAATGATTCCGTTCAGTCGTCTGCTGGACGCCAGGCGAAATACATACGGTCGAAAACCAACTCCTTGAACAATTCCTGAGACCTCGATTTGCCGGCGAACTTCCATATCTTCTAGCCCACGGGCGAAAGTGATCGTACCGTTCTGCGCCGTTGCGTCAACCACGTCAGCCATTCGTCCAAGCCGCTACCAGTGAGGCTGGATAGTTTCACGACCTCCATTCCTGGGTGTACGCGGCGCGCATTTTCCGCGGCAGCTTCGATGTCAAAAGGCACGTAGGGAAGCAGATCAGTCTTCGTCACGATGAGCAGGTCGGACTTGAAGAAAATGGAAGGATATTTAAGTGGCTTGTCTTCGCCCTCGGTAACGCTCAGCAACACGATTTTGGCAGCTTCACCGAGATCGTAGCTCGATGGACACACGAGGTTGCCGACGTTCTCAATCAACAACAGATCTAAATCTTCAATCCGCCAATCTGACAAGTGACGTTCAATCATGCGTGCGTCGAGGTGGCAGGTGCCGCCAGTTGTGATCTGCTTCACCGGGAAATGAAATCGACGGAGACGAGCCGCGTCGTTATCGGTTTGAATGTCTCCCGTAAGCACAGCAACTCGCTCGTTGCGCGGCAGGCGTTCCAACGTGCGCTCGAGCAAGCTAGTCTTACCGGATCCGGGCGAGCTGATGATGTTGAGGCACAGTACGCCATGTTCCTGAAAACGGTTGCGCAGTTCAGCCGCGATGTGGTCATTTTCACTGAGTACTTTTCGTTCCAGCAGGACTCGCTCCATATTCCTCCACCTCCAGATAGGCCAGCTCTAGCTCGTCGCCACTGATGCACGCTGTGTCCAAGCTCGCACACTGCGGACAGCGAACCTCGTAGTCGCGTACCACGAACTCCTGCGCACAGAGGGTGCAACGATGCCGGCGCGGGCAGAATTCGATTTCCAATTCGAGCGACTCCAGATCGGTGTCGCGAGTCATCGCTTCAAAGCAGAATCGAAACGCGTCCTGATCGACGGCCGCGACCTCGCCGATTCGCACGCAGACTTTTGCCGCATACGTACCGGGATAGCGCGCGACCTCGGTTCTAACCGCATCCAGCACCGAATTGGCGATCCCCATTTCGTGCATAACGTTCAGCAGATCCGAGGCAATTGATCTCCGGCGAGCATGTCGACGATTCGCGTTGTGCCAAACGGGGTTCGCATGGTTACCCACCCTGGGTCTTTGTTGTTCACCGCACCGATGATTCGTGCTTCGGCTCCGAGGGGATGCTGTCGCATGGCTTGCACCAGACTCTCCGCGGCTTCGGCGGCCACGATTGCGATCAGCTTGCCTTCATTTGCGACGTACAAAGGGTCAAGCCCCAACAACTCACAAGCTCCACGTACTTCGTCGCGCACGAGGATGGAGCTTTCCTCCAACTCGATTCCGACTTTCGACTGTTGGGCAATTTCATTGAGCGAGCTGGAGAGACCTCCGCGAGTCGGATCGCGCATGCAGCGAATCTTGCGGCTGGCCCCAAGCATGTCGGCGACGAGGGTATGAAGCGCNGCACTATCGCTCTCAATCGTTGTCTCGAACTCCAAACCTTCACGCTGCGCCAGAATTGCGATGCCGTGGTCTCCGATGGAGCCGCTCAACAAAACTTTGTCGCCAGGACGCGCGCGGTCAGCCGAGAGATCGACACCTTCGGGCACGGAACCGATTCCGGTGGTAGTGATAAACAATCCATCGCCTTTGTCTTTTTCAACCACCTTGGTATCGCCCGTGACTATTTCCACGCCTGCTGCTGATGCGGCCCGGTGCATCGAATCTACGACACGACGGAGTTGCTGGATGGAGAAGCCCTCTTCAATAATGAATGCCGCGCTCAAGAAGAGCGGTGTCGCGCCCCCCATCGCCAGATCGTTGACTGTGCCGTGTACCGCGAGCGAACCGATGTCGCCGCCGGGAAAGAACAGGGGCTTGACTACGAAGGAATCAGTTGTGAACGCCAGCCGTTGGCCATTAATGATCACGATTGCTTGATCGTCGAGCCGCGCCAGAGCCGGATTTTGCAAGCGGGGAAGAAAAATGTCACGGATGAGTTCAGCGCTCAGCTTGCCGCCACTGCCGTGACCCAAAAGGATGGTATCTTTGGCAGGCAATGGAGCCGGGCAGGTAAACTCGGCGATCGTAGTCTTCGACACGCATTCCTCCTAACGGGCAACGGCGTGGCGTCGATAGTGATAGTAGGCAGCGCACGCCCCTTCGGTGGAAACCATCGGCGCACCCAGCGGATTGTCCGGAGTGCACTTCACGCCAAATGCAAGGCAGTCCGTCGGCTTTCTTAAACCCTGCAATACTTGCGCGCTGATGCATTCCGACGGCTCGTCGGCCGTGATTTCGGCCAGATCAAAAATCCGGTTCGCATCATAGGGAGCGTATTCCTCGCGCAGCTGCAGCCCGCTTTGCGGAATGGCGCCAATTCCGCGCCACTTTTGGTCTGCGATTTCAAATACCTCGGCCATGATCTGCTGGGCGGGTAAGTTTCCCTGGTAGCTGACTGATCGAACATACTGGTTTTCTAACTTTGCTTCCCCCGCCTCCAGTTGCTTCACCAACATAAGAATTGCTTCCAGAATATCGACGGGCTCGAACCCTCCCACAACGATGGGAATACGAAAATCATGTACGAGCGCCTCGTAGTCGGTGCAACCCACTACCGTACAGACATGTCCGGGCGCGATGAAACCCTGCACGCGGTTATTGTCGGCGGCCATCAACGTCCGAATGGCGGGTGGGACCAGAACATGCGAAATCAGCATCGAAAAGTTGATCAGACCCTCGCGCTTCGCCTGCCTCGCAGCCATCGCGTTCGCAGGGGCGGTGGTCTCGAAACCAATTGCGAGAAACACCACGTTGTGGCTCGGGTTCGAGCGGGCAACCTTCACCGCTTCCATGGGAGAGTACGCAATCCGCACATCCGCCCCTTGCGCCTTAGCACGCAATAGATCCGAATGCGATCCGGGCACACGCAACATGTCTCCGTACGAGACCAGAATCACGTCTGGGCGGGACGCCAACGCAATCGCCTTATCGATGGTTTCCAATGGCGTGACGCACACGGGGCATCCCGGGCCATGCACAAGTTCCACTTCACGAGGCAGCAGCTCATCAATCCCATAGCGCATGATCGTATGGGTCTGTCCTCCACAAATCTCCATCAGTACCCAGCACTGAGTTGTGCGCTGGACGATCTCAGCGGCCAGCGCCCGGGCAATTCGTGCGTCGCGATATTCGTCGAGGTACTTCATAATGCGGCGCCANCAACTTGACGTAAAGGNGAACCCACCTGAAAGAACTCTAACGACTGGGTGAGCCAGTATCGATGATTTCCGTCACAGGAGGTTGTGAGCAGAAGCGGTGAAAGCTCAGAAAGAGGCCGGATTCAATGAATAGATTTACACAGAGTGGGACAGGCTTAGGTTTACGNGGAGTCTGGACTTGTTGGAGCAAACTCCTCCTCCAGCATTCCCATCTCTTGCAGAAGTTTGTAAGTGCGATCAGCTTCGACAGGATCGACACGGCTGATCGCGAAGCCGACGTGAACCATCACATAATCACCGACTGCCGCCTCGGGTACAAAGGAGAGAGAAACCTGGCGAACAATACCGCCGAACTGTACCCGGGCGGCACGCATTTGTTGCTGCTCCTGGTTCTCAACAATCTGGATCTCAAGAATCTTTCCTGGAATAGCAAGGCACACGCTGGCTTCTCCTCGAGAGCGATTACAACACTTCCCGCTGCCACAATTTGTGACGTACGGCATACATCTTTGTGACATAGCAATAAGTTGTGATCATGCGACCGAGGCAAGCGCATAATAAACTGTTGCGTGAGCGCGCTTGCTTGAGATTTGAAAGGCGGGCGAGGATATCGTGACGCAGATTGTATTGCGGCCGTCGCAGTTGAATACGCTAATCCGATTATTGGCGGATAAGCGTTACGAGGTCATTGCCCCGACATTGCGTGACGGCGCCATTGTCTATGATCGCATCGAATCGGCTGACGATTTGCCCGTAGGGTGGACCGACGAGCAAGAGCCGGGGCGTTATCGGCTGAAACGACGAGAAGATCAAGCACGGTTTGGTTACGCCGTAGGCCCGCAAAGCTGGAAAAAGTATTTGCACCCGGCCGAGGTGCGGTTGTGGTCGGCCGAGCGTCAGAACAATACCTTTCGGATCTTAAATAACGAAACGCAACCTGCACGCCCCCTTGCTTTTCTCGGGATTCGAGCCTGTGAGTTAGCAGCGATCGCGGTGCAAGACCGCGTGCTGTTGGAAGATAAGTATCACGACCCAATCTATGACCGGAACCGCCGAGGCGCTTTCATAATTGCAGTGCAATGCACTCATGCTGCTGCGACATGTTTCTGTGCGTCGATGGGCAGCGGGCCGAAGGCGCGAGGCAGTTTTGACCTGGCTTTAACGGAGTTGGATGCGGATGGAAATCACAGGTTTGTGGCGGAGGCTGGAAGCGATCGGGGAACGGAAGTCCTGGCGGGACTTGAAGCGACTCCCGCGAGCGTTGACGATCTGCAACAAGCAGAAGCTACCGTGGAGGCAGCAGGACGCCGCCAGATGCGCAGCATTGACAACACGGGAATCAAAGAGCTGCTGTACGAGAACTTCAACCATGCGAGATGGGACGATGTTGCCAAACGCTGTCTCACTTGCGCTAATTGCACGATGGTTTGCCCGACCTGTTTCTGCACGAGCGTGGAGGATGTAAGTGACATCACTGGAGACCACGCCGAGCGTTGGCGCCGTTGGGATTCATGTTTCACTTTGAATTTTTCTTACATCCACGGAGGCAACGTGCGGGCCTCGGCCAAAGCACGCTACCGGCAATGGATGACGCACAAGTTGGCCTCCTGGATCGACCAGTTCGGCAGTTCTGGATGCGTCGGCTGCGGCCGCTGCATAACCTGGTGCCCGGTCGGGATTGACATTACCGAGGAGGTTCGCGCCATCCGGGAATCACCTGCCTCTTCTTTGCCGCTCTCCTTAAAGGACATTAACCATGGAAACGCTTGAGCGAATCATCGCGGAACATCCCTTCTTCGCCGGTTTCGAGTCGCATTTTCCTAACCTGCTGACAGGGTGCGCCTCGAACGCGCGGTTTGACGAAGACACTTACATTTTCAAGGAGGGCGAGGAAGCTAACGACTTCTACCTGATCCGCGCGGGCAGGGTGGCAGTGGAGATCTTTGCGCCCCAACGCAAGCCGATCATGGTGGCAACCCTGGGCGAGGGAGAGATTCTGGGTTGGTCATGGTTGCTACCTCCGTACCACCGGAAGTTTCACGCACGCGCCATTGAGCCCGTGCGTGCGATTGCGCTCGACGGCAAGTGTTTGCGCACCAAGTGCGAACAGAACCACGATCTCGGTTATGAGATGTTGAAACGCTTTGCCTTGATTCTGGAGCAGCGGTTAGAGGCAACGCGTTTCCAATTGCTCGACGTTTACGCGGTTCGGTGACGACGATGGCCGCAGCACCCAAGATCGATCCAATGCTCCCGCAGCAGTATTCCGTGCGGGAAGTGGTTAAGGAGACCGCGGATACTTTCACGCTCACGTTGGAGTCGTCGAATGGAACGGCAGCCGACCGGTTCCACCCAGGGCAGTTCAGCATGTTGTGGGTGTTCGGCGTGGGCGAGTTGCCGATTTCTATCAGCGGGGACCCTGCCCAACACCACCGATTGGTTTACACGGTGCGCTCCGTGGGTCAGGCAACCTACGCCCTGGTGAGTTGCGAAGTCGGCGATGGCATCGGAGTCCGGGGTCCATTCGGGACTGGATGGCCGGTGGAGCAAGCGCATGGCCGAGATGTTCTGGTCGTCGCTGGTGGAATCGGTTTGGCCCCGCTTCGTCCAGTGATCTATGAGGTTCTGCACAACCGCGAAAAGTATGGACGTCTTGTCATTCTCTATGGGGCGCGCAGTCCTCGTGACCTGCTTTATCGTAAGGAACTAACCGCCTGGGCGCGGCAACCCGACACGCAAGTATTGGTGTCAGTGGACTATGGCGGACTGAGTTGGCGCGGTCACGTGGGCGTGGTCACGACCCTGCTCAAATTTGCGCGACTGCAGCCCCCCCGCTCAGTGGCGATGGTCTGCGGGCCCGAAATCATGATGCGATTTGTCGCCCGCGATCTAGAAACTCACGGACTCGCCCGGGAGAATATTTACCTTTCTATGGAACGAAACATGAAGTGCGCGGTTGGTTTCTGCGGACACTGTCAGTATGGCCCGCACTTCATTTGCAAAGACGGCCCCATCTTTTCCTATGATCGGCTGCGCCCCCTACTGGAGGAATATGAGCTCTAAAATCAGACGCAAGCCGCGAATCGGAGTCTTTAAGTTTGCTTCCTGCGATGGTTGTCAGTTAAGTTTGCTCGACGCAGAAGACGAACTGCTGGGCGTCGCAGGAGCTCTCGACATCGCGTATTTTCCCGAGGCCTCTAGTGCAATGGTCAAGGGGCCCTATGACATCGGATTAGTGGAAGGGTCGATTACCACGCACCATGATGCGCAACGCATCCAGGAAGTTCGGCGGCAGTGCAAGGCTTTGATCACCATTGGGGCGTGCGCCACGGCCGGTGGAATTCAGGCTTTGCGAAACTGGAAAGATGTAGATGAGTTTATTCGGATCGTGTACGCGACCCCGAAATTTATCAACACACTGAAACTCTCCACACCTATCGCCGAACACGTTCCGGTGGATTTCGAACTGCGCGGCTGCCCCATCAACAAGCGTCAGCTTATCGAGCTGATCACGGCCACGCTAGCCGGACGCAAACCGAATGTGCCGACGTACAGCGTGTGCATGGAGTGCAAGCGCAAGGGCACCATTTGCATCGCAGTGGCGCAAGGCGTGGCCTGCCTCGGACCTGTTACCCACGCGGGTTGCGGCGCGCTCTGTCCTAGCTTCGACCGGGGTTGTTACGGTTGTTATGGCCCCATGGAGAGTCCTAATACCGAATCGCTCAGCAGTCAGTTTCGCATTCTGGGCCAGGACAACGCAGAGATTACACGGGCTTTCCGCAGCTTCAATGCATGGGCCTGGCAGTTCCGAAAGGCGAGCGAAGAGAGTGAGCGGACGTGAGCAAGCAATCGACTAGAACAATCAAGATTGACACTTTGGCGCGAGTTGAAGGCGAAGGTGCGCTCTACGTCAAGGTCAAGGGCGATGAGGTTCAGGACGTCAAACTGAAGATCTACGAACCGCCTCGTTTCTTCGAGGCTTTGCTGCGGGGCAGGCACTTCTCCGAAGTCCCCGACCTTGTGGCCCGCATTTGCGGAATCTGCCCCATTGCGTATCAGATGAGTGCTGTACACGCCATCGAGTGTGCTCTCGGCGTTGAAATTGATCCTTCCGTGCGGCTGCTGCGACGTCTGTTCTACTGCGGAGAATGGATTGAGAGCCACACGCTCCACGTGTATATGCTGCATGCGCCTGATTTCCTTGGCTATCCCGACGCCATCGCGATGGCACGTGACCATCAGGCGATCGTGCAGCAGGGCCTGCGCCTGAAAAAGGCCGGCAACCGGATCGTGGCCTTGATGGGCGGCCGCGAAATTCATCCGGTTTCCGCCGCGGTCGGCGGATTTTATAAAGCGCCATCCAAGAGCGCGCTTCGGGAACTGGTCGACGAACTCACATGGGCGCTTGATGCTTCGCTGGCCACGGCGTGCTGGGTTTCAGGGCTCGACTTTCCTGATTTCGAGCAGGACTATGAATTTGTATCCTTGTCTCATCCGGACGAGTACCCGTTCAACGAAGGCCGGATCGTATCGAATCGTGGGCTTGATATTGCTGCATCCGAATATGAGGACAATTTCACTGAGCAGCATGTGGAGCACTCGAATGCTCTGCATTCTGTCCTGCGAGGACGCGGGTCCTACATGGTCGGCCCCATGGCCCGCTTCAATCTGAACTTCGACAAACTGCCGGAGGTGGCCCAACAGGCAGCGCGTGATTGTGGACTTCAAGTGCCGTGCCGCAATCCGTTTCGCAGTATCGTGGTGAGAGCGATCGAGTTGGTATTCGCGTGCCATGAGGCGCTGCGCGTGATACGCGAATACGAGCCGCCTCCCATACCTCGCGCACAGGTAACCGCGCGCGTCTCGACCGGCCAGGCCGCCACGGAAGCGCCGCGGGGCCTGCTTTATCATCGCTACGGGATCGATCCGGCGGGGCTGATTTCCTCGGCGAAGATTGTTCCTCCAACCTCGCAAAATCAGAAGCGTATCGAGGAGGACCTCTGGCATTTTGTCGCCCAGGTTGCATCCCGCCCAATTGAAGAGATCACCTGGAAGTGTGAGCAGGCAGTGCGCAACTATGATCCCTGCATTTCCTGCGCGACCCATTTCCTTAAGTTACATGTGGAGCGTGATTAGATTGGCCCTTTGCATCATCGGCTGCGGGAACGTGGATCGTGGGGACGATGCGGCTGGTCCGCTGGTCGCGCGTCGCCTGCAGAGGTTCGGTGCCCAAACTCCCGGTGTCGAAATCATGGAGCAAAGCGGCGAGAGCTTCTCTTTAATGGATTGCTGGATGGGCTTTGAGTACGTGATTCTCGTGGACGCGACTGCTCCGAGCGGGATGCCCGGTCAAGTTCAGATGTGGAACGCCCGCGCCGACAAGCTGCCCAAAGACATCTTCCCCTGTTCCACGCATGCGTTTGGCGCCCGCGAAGCGGTAGAGTTGGCGCGCGCCATGAACCGTTTACCGCCAACCTTGTGGATTGTCGGTATTGAAGGCAAGCAGTTTTCCCTTGGTACGCCACTTTCCCCGGAAGTTGAGCGCGCAGCGAATTCCGTCGCCCAGCAACTGCAGAACTCGGTCCGGACGACGAGGGATCTTTCCCAAACGGGACCCGAGCGTGCTTGAAATCAGGCGGTGATCGTGTCTGCTCACCCTACTCAATCAATGGTAGGGATTCCTCACGTCCTGACAGAGTTCCCATCCCAACTGTCGCAATCGCGTTATAAAAGGGCGCCCTTTTGGAATAGGTTGTGACGTTCAGATCAATCAGATCAAGATGAGCAGCATCAAGCCGGTGCATTCATCGGATCAATGTGTGGTCGCCTTCAAGAACGCATGTTCTTGCGAGCACGGTAGTGGGCGACCGCGTTCTTGATCAGCGTCTCAAGGACCGTTCTATCCACATCGGCAAGCTTTTTGATGTAGAGGCAGCCCTTCCCTGTCGTGTGTCTTCCCAGTTTATCCAAGAGGGCTTTTGCCTCGCTGTGGTCCAGCATGCTGTACAGAACCATGGCGGCCTTACGCGGCGAAAAACTAATAAGCGGCATGTCTCCTTCACGGCCGCTGTCATATCGGTAGTGATAGCTGCCGAAGCCAACGATGGACGGTCCCCAAAGTCTGGGCTTTTCGCCGGAAGCCCGTTGCATAAGTTCAACCAGTTCTCTCGCGTCGGAGCGTCGCGCCGGATCGGCCAGGGCATCAATGAACACACCCACACTCAAAATCGTAGCCTTGGTCTTGTTCTCTAGCATCTTGGCCTCCGGTTCAAGACGGAAGGCTAGCACAGGACCTTCAGTTGCGGCCACTTGGTCGCGTCACTGTTGAAAAAATCGCCATTATATTCATTGACGTTTGCGAGGGTTTTGAGTGCTATGGCCTGTTCTCGACAGTTACATCCCTCAGCGTGCACGTTGGTAGATGCGGACAAGTTTTTCCAACACACTGGAGGTCAAGTCATCGACCCTTTTACTGCCAATGATGAATCGGAGAAGCAGATAGGCGATGACCACACAAATGCCAGTTGCCCAGGTGTAAAAGCTGACAGCGCCTCGCGACGGTAAGTCGATCTGATATTTTGCCAGAAGAAAAACGGCCAGCAGCAAGCAGGCTGCGAAAGCAAAACTGGTTGCAAGAAGTCTCGATACATCGCCCGCTGGCCGCAAACCGGCAATCCCTATCATGACCGAAATATAATGATCCTCTCTCCTGAGAAAATGAATAGCATCCCACCATGTGCCATATTCGTCGCGAGATTCCTTGCGATCATGTTTGGCAGCATTCCTGATAAGCCTTGCAATTTTGTGCTCATATTCATTTTGGTTGTAAACGCTATCGAAATGCTCAGAAACTGCCGTCATATCAGGAAGAGTCGATCCACTCTCCGTAAAGTAGAGCATCTTAAGCTCGACTTCTGAGAGCGAAACATTCTCACGCTGGGCTTCCGCGGCAATTCTGGAAATCAAGAACTCTTTGGCTTCCCGCCCACTGTGGAATGCGTTCATGCGACCGATTTTACTACGGTTTCCGAGCTATGCAGCGGGCTGCTTGAGTCTGGCTGTTGTAACATCCCGATTACGCTCAATGACCTTGCCTGCCACTGTTCAAAAGGGGCAGAATGTGACAGGGCAGCGAACGGTGAAGATCGCGCTTCGAACGGCGTGCGGTGCAGACTTCGTCTTCGCCCGCAACCTCTATTTCGAGACCATGCGGGGAATGATCGAACGCCTTTTCGGTTGGGATCAGAAGCGCGAGGAGAGGAACTTTGCTGGGTTCTTCAAAGTCGAGGAAGTCAGGATCATCATCGCCGACGGACAGGATGTGGGTTGGATTCAGGAGCAAGTCGAAGACAGGACGGTCAACCTCGGCTCTTTCTATGTGCTGCCCGCGATGCAAGGACGCGGCATCGGGACGAAAGTTTTGGATATACTTTTGACGCGCGCCGCTCATCAATCAAAGGCCATGACGCTCGCGGTTGTAAAGATAAATCCCGCTCGCTATTTTTATGAGAAGCGCGGATTTCGGATCACCCACGAAGACCAGCACAAGTTCTACATGAGGGCCGACCCAAAAAGACCTCCCCAGGACAACTGACGATAAATCGCGATATCACTCGGCGATTCTTTGTGCGGGTTGATAGCGGGGCAGTGTCTCACAGCCTAATCAAAAAGCATCCTTCTTTGAGGTGGTTGCCGCAAAATCTCGATTACGCTTATTAACACTGCCAAGGCGAACAAAAGGGACGCACTTGTGCTATCGCCCGCAAAAATATACACGAAGCGTGTTGATTGATCATCCGAACAGGAAAAGACTTACACGACCGCTAGGAGCGCCACGTCTGACTCAGAGTTGCCCTGCGATCCCAGCGGCGAGGTCGGTTTTCTGTTTGGGTGTTCCCGCACCATCCAGAAAGTAACGGACTTTGCCTTTGCGGACATGCAGCCCATGATCCTTGTCTGAATAAGCTTCGTCTCCTACGCCGCTCACCGTAGTTGATCCCTCTCCAAGGTAACTCTTCAGCTTCGCGAAGAGCTCAGCCGATTCCGATGGCGACGGATCCACGTACACACGGAACAACAGAAGGCGCAACCCAGATCCATACTTACAATCGGTTCCTTCATTGGTATTTCGGAATGGCCGTGGAGCAACACTTTTTTTCGGAGCATCGTAAGCGAATGCCAATGTCTTGCTTACCATCGCAGAGGGCAACAGCGAGCACAAGTCGGACGGGGCTTCGGCTCCGCTTGCCAGTTCGCTGGAGCAGGCGACAAGCAACAGCACGACCACCCACGAGAGTTGATTTAAGTACGCCACAAAGTCTCCTTTTCGTATTCTGGCGACCGAATTATACCGAAGTGCTCGGCCAGTGGTCATCAACATTTCAGCATCCCTCCGTTGAGGAATCCACGCAGAAATAGCCAACGTGTGGCATCGAGTGAACGCGGCGAAACGTTCCATTCGTTAGTGGTTGACGTAACATCGCGGTTACACTTAGTGACCCTCGGTCAAAACCTGTAATCGCCTGTTAACGGCAGTTGACTTCCGGTTAGCCCGTGAGCCGCCCAAAGGACTCTTGCCGTCCTGTCAAACTCACGCGGAATTCCGCTCTGACAGTAGAAGGCAGTATGATGTTTTCAGTTTCTGATGCGCTCCACGCCGATCATCACCGGGCTCATGTTGGTGGCTGTCCCTGTCGGCATTCTAGGGTTCGCGGCCCTGCTGCCATCGCTGTCGGGCGATTGGCGTTGGGTGGAGGGCTGGATCTTCGGTGTCTGGTGGGGTTCCTTCGCTGCCGCCCTTCTCTTGTGGCTTCGCTTCAGGGACCCTGCTCTGCTGGTCGAGCGCATGCGCATGCCCGGCAGCGGCGGTGAATCGCGCGCCGATGTGGCTATCCTCATCGGGATAAAAGTGTGCTTCCTGGGTTTGATCGTTTTGCCGGCGCTGGATGTGCGGTTCGATTGGACACCCCGCCTGCCGCTGTGGAGCGAAGTTTGCGGAGGCATCCTGCTCCTCGGGGGCAGTTTCCCGTTCTTCCGCGCATTCACCGACAACACGTTTGCGTCGCAGTTGGTGCGGATTCAGACCGAGCGCGGGCAGCATGTCATTGACACGGGTGTCTATGGCTTTGTTCGCCACCCTATGTATCTTGGGGCAAGCCTGGTATTCTTTGGCGCGGCGTTGCTGCTCGGCTCCGTTTATGGCGTTCTCGCAGGCCTCGCCATGGTCGGACTGCTCGTTGTGCGCATCTTTGGCGAAGAGAAGTTGTTGGCACGCGATCTGGAAGGCTACAAGGAATATCTCCAAAAGGTGCGTTACCGGTTAGTACCACGCGTCTGGTGATCACCCGTCAACCGATTTCCGGCTCTCGATCAGGAAGGTGTTGTCGGTATCCGACTCACTGAACCCTTTCAACTAAGAGAAGACTGCTGTAAGCCCATTAAATGTTGTGCCAAGTCATCTAGGCAACCAATCGCGCAGCCATCCTGCGTTCTGTCTCTGCTACCTGAGGCACTGATGGAGTCGTGCGGTTGCAGTCACAACAGTTTCCAAGACCATTGATGGCTTACCGCACGCCTAGCGATGACCACGGAGATACCAACGAACGAGTCTCATCTTTGTGCATAAACGATTCCGGAAGCGCGATACGGAGGATCGGAAATCAAGCGGATGTAAGCAATCAGTGCGTCAACATCGCTCTTGCTCAGACTGTAGCCATAAGGTGGCATCAAGGCAGACTTGTTCAGCGCGGGTCCGCCGTGGCTGATGATGGCGGTCAAATCGGCATCGCTCATTTTGTTGAGTGTGTCGCCCTCGGTGAAGGGATGTGGCTTGACCTCAAGATTGTCGTAATTGGAAACACGCTCTGCCGTGGACTCCGGATTGTGGCAACGGGAACAATATTTGTCATCAAGCCGGAACCCCACCTGCTGCTGATATCCCAGCGCGATTTCTTCAATTTTAAGTTCGACGGGTTTCCGAGCTTTGGTAAGTGTGCGCGCGGTCAGCTGATACCGGCCTGCCATGCCGCCGAGCCGGACATTGGTCGTGAATTGTCCGCTGGTATCGGTAGTACCGATTGCGGGCTCGAAGCTGACGCCAGCCGGACCACTAAAGGTGACCGGTGCGCCAACAACCGCAGTTCCTTGATCGTCATTCACCTGCACGACGACGGGCTGAGCAAGCACCATGCCGGTTGCACCGATCTGCTTGCCTCCGCTCGACTCAACCAGAGCTGTGCCGAAATTTGTAACCAGGAGCGGCGTTCCTTTGCGAGAGCATCCGAAAAGCGTCAAACCCAGCAAGACAATGAGCATGGCTCGCGTTTTCATTTCCTCGCCTCCTGCTTGAGCGTCGTCAGGAATGCGGTGAGTGCGCGGGCATCTTCGTCGTTCATGTTGCGGTTCGGTTCGATGGTCCCTGGCCGCAGGGTTTGCGGGTCTTTCAACCAGTGGTAAATCCACGCTGCGTTCAGACGCGAACCCACCTGCGTGAGTGTCGGCCCGATGTAGCCCTTGTCTACCTTGGTATCGACGATGTGACACGACTGGCACGCATACTTGGAATAGAAAAGCTGGCGTCCCTGCTCGATCTGAGCGGGCGGATAGCCGCTGGATGGCATCGAATCGCGATCAAAGGCAGGCGTCTGATAAACCGTCATAATGTAATCGGTCAGCTCCGTAATGTCGCTGTCTGAAAGATTGAACCTGGGCATGCGGCGGATGAGCGCGGGGCGCAGCGTGCCGGGATTCTTCAAGAATGCCTGCAGCCAAGACCGCTGCACAGAACTGCCTTCCCAGGTCAGGTCGGGAGCCATGTCTCCGCCACGGCCGTTAATGGCATGGCAACTGAAGCAGGCCAGATCTGACATAAGCTGTCCGGCCTTGCCCGCGGGTTGATAATTCGAAGGCGGTTGCGCGGGCACGGTTAGTGCCAGCGGCAAGTCATGGGCGCGGTCGGTGAATGCGAGCAAGGCGGTGGTCAGAGCATCAATCTGTGCCGGTGCGAAAGTGTACTGCGGCATCTTCAGTGCCGCTCCGAACGCCCGGGGTTGACGGATCTTGGCCGAGATGTAATCCGGAAGAGAATGCTGCATCCCCGGCAGGAAAATAACCTGCGTGAGCGGCTTGCTTCCGATGCGGGTCAATTCCGGGGCGAAGTTATCCGGCTTCTTGATGCCGCTGATCGCGTGGCAGGAGGCGCAGCCGTTCTCGGTCACCAGAAGCTTGCCGTGCGCAATCTGCTCCGGCGTGGCGGCGTCGAGGTGCACGTTGGCCAACAGATCGGAATCGGTCTTATTTCCAAGGTAGCCCGTCAGCAGGGAAACTTGTTGATCGGTGAAACGGTAGTGCGGCATGGCCGTTCCCGGATCGTAGACGCGCGGATTGCGTACCCATGCCTGCAACCATTCCGGCTTTGCCTTGGTGCCAATCCGAGTTAGCTCGGGACCAACATCGCCGCCAACCACATTTCCGGCAGCGTTCTGCACGGCATGGCAGGAGGCGCAGAATGACTCTCCGTACAAACTGGCTCCGGCCGTCGGATCGGGCGCTTTCTTGTCGTTGTTCACCGGTGCCGTGTCTCCAGCGACTGGCGTGCTGTTTGCGATCAGAAAGGCGGAAATATCGCGCGCGTCCGGATCGCTCAACTTAAAGTTCGGCATGGTTGCAGTGACGGCGTAAGCCTGAGGATCTTTTAGCCACGCATAAATCCACTCCCGCGTGGTCTTATCGGCGATGTGTTCGAGCGACGGTGGATCATCGGTCGGTTTGATCGCGGTGCCGTCGGCGAGCTTGATGGTATGACAATGCACGCAGCCGTATCGACTCAGAAGATTGCGGCCCGAGTTGAGTTGCGGCGTGCCTATTAACGCAGCGCGATGGCATTGTCCGCAGGAAGATTGCACGTACCGCGCCGGCAAAATTGGCTGTTCCCATGCCAGCGTGCTGCTGTGCGCTTCTTCGACGGTGGTCGCGGGTCCTTGTCCGCGGTGACACATGGCGCAGCCGAACTGATCGGATGTATGCGGGATTACCGGATGCGTGCGGAACGGTTGCGTGCTGACATCCGACAAGCTGGCTTCTTTTAATCCGACGTGGCAGGTGGTGCAGCGATCGACGACTCCCAGTTGTGGAAGCCAGATCTGCTGGATCCCCGCGTGAAAATGGCGCTGCAATGTAACCGCGTCTCCCCGCGTCCGAACCAGTGCCAGATATTGCTTCTGGTAATGACGCCATTCACTGAAGTAATTCTTCGCCGGTGCAATGGCCAGCGAAATTAATAACAGCAGGCTGACCACACCAAAAGCGCGAACTGGATGGCCGAACAACGTCTGCCACAGAGACGTCGGGTTTTGGGAGGATGATTGCAATTAGCTTCTCCAGGGCAACACCCAGGACCAGCCTGGGCCGCGAAAGAAAGTACCAACCGCTGTGAGTACGGCCAGCTCGAACAGAAACCAGGTCATGATCCAGAAAGAAAGTGGTTTCGCAGCCAAATAATGCCGGAAAGGCGAAGGCGATTGCGGCGAACTTTGCGCCGCCAGCGCCATGAACCCGGCGACAATCAGGGTCGGCGCCAGCGCTACATACACGTCAAAAAACAACAAGAATAAAGAAAGCGCAGCCGCAGCCAGATAGAAAATAAGGATGCGCCGTTTGCGATCGTTCAGGAAAACGCCTTCGGCCTCGACGTTAATGTTGAAATAAGGAATCACGACCAGCGCGATCACAACCAGAGTCGGAACCAGCACACCCGCCACGACCGGAGGAAAGTAGTGCAGCATTTCCTGAAGTCCGAGAAAGTACCACGGTGCTTTGGCGGGATTGGGTGTGTGCGAGGGGTCGGCAATGCCCTCAAGCGGCGCGTTGAACAGCAGTGCCACGCCCACCAATGCGATCGTTAGCACCTCGATGGCGACGATGGCGCGGAACAGAACCTCGGGGTAGGTCTGAATCTGATCTTCGTCGGTGGTCTTGACCTGCGCCGAAGTTCGCCTCGTGACGAACACAACTCGCCTCGGCGACTTGCGCGCGTTCGAGTCTATTCCGGCGATGAAATCTTTTGGATCGGTCATGGTTGTTATTGCGCCCCCTTCACGGCCGCCGCAGTCGATTGAGCAGCGAGTGTTCTTGGCTCGCTCTGATGCGCATAGAGGCCGCCATCTTTGCGAATGCGCCAGAAATGAATTGCGACAAACAGCATTGCGACCAGGGGAAGAATCATGCAGTGCAGAACGTAGAAGCGCAGCAGCGCGTTGGCGTTGACTATATTTCCGCCCAGCATTAAGAAGTGAACCTTGTTGCCCATCCACGGTACGGCGGACGCAATATTCGAACCCACCGTGATCGCCCAAAATGCCAACTGATCCCAAGGCAGCAGATATCCCGTGTAGCTGAGCAGCAGCGTGACCAGCAGCAGGATGACTCCAATGACCCAGTTAAACTCGCGGGGCGGTCGATAGGCTCCGCGATAGAAGACCTTGAACATGTGCGCGAACACCAGAAACACCATTGCATGTGCCGACCAGCGATGCAGGTTGCGGAGAAATAATCCGGATGAAACTACGAACTGCAAGTCTTTGGTGTCGGCATAAGCCTGCGGTACCGAGGGATGGTAATAAAACATCAGCGGAATACCAGTCGCGACCAATATCAGGAACGTTCCGAAGGTCAGTGTGCCCAGATACCAAGTGGTGCTGAAGCTGAGCATGCGGGTCCGCACCTTAGTGGAAAAAAGGTGCAGGAATACGTTCTGTTGGATCGCCAGAGCCCGGCGCAGAGTGCTGGATCCGGTCCCGCCGCGGAAGACCGACCGCCAAACCCGCGTGCCGCGCAACTCGTCGAAATAGTTATTTATGTTTTTCGCCACGCTCACACCCTCACAAACTGCATGGGACGAATGTTGATGGAACGGTCCACCATGAGATCACCCTCGTCGCTGATCGAAGTTTGTAGCCAGGGCAGCGGCTTCGGAGCCGGGCCTTCGATTTTGACTCCGTCGCGCGTGAACTTGCTGCCATGGCATGGACAAGCGATGATGCCCAACTCGGGTTTCCATGCAGTCATGCAGCCAAGATGAGTGCAAATGGCACTCAGAGCAAAAAAACCTTCCTGGGCATGGATGAGATAAATTCCCGAGTTCACATCCAGCGTGACGGAATTCACCGCATAATTTTCCGGCTTGCCCGCGTTCACGATGGGAGACGGTTCGTACAAAACGTTTGGCGAGAGATACTGGTAAGCAAACGCCACGGTCCCGGCAGCGGCGATGCTCAGTGAGCCCAATCCGAGCTTCACGAAAAAGGCTCGGCGATCGAACTCTTTCTCATGCGGCGCGATTTGCTTTTCTTCAGGCATCGGCTATTTTGGGCCTCCAGCCATGACTGGCGCTTTGGGTCTGAGTGGACCATCGATGGATTCGACCGAAATTAATCCGGTCGGCTCCACCGAAACCAGGTTGTAGGATTCCATCGTGATGGTGCCCACGGGACAACGCATGGCGCACAGCCCACAGCGAATGCAGCGAGTCTCATCTTTCAGCATGGCGGACCCGGTCACGATCCCGAGTTCGTCGGCTGCCACTTCGTCAAGCTCGACGCCAAACAATTCCTGATGTTCGCGGATTTGCTGCACCGCCTCAGGCTCGAACTGAATGCGATCCAGTGACACAAGCGATAGGCAGTTTTCCGGGCACACATCGACACAGCCGCCGCACAGAATGCACATGCTCCCATCTTCCGGACTACCTTCGAAGACGGTGTTCACCCAGCAATGCAGGCAGCGCTGGGCTTCTTCCATCGCCGACGCAGCGTCGTAACCCACCTCAACTTCGGTCACTCCGGTGCGGCGCTCTAAGGGAAGCATTGGGATTGCGGGACGCTCCAAGTCCAACAACTCCAGGGGCATGGTGTGGCGCTTAAAGACTTCGACTTCGACCATGGGCTCGGGATGCTTGCGGCCACGCAGAAACTCNTCAATNCCNACNGCNGCGCGCTTNCCGTCNGCAACGCTGTCGATGATCAANCGNGGNCCGAACACGCAATCGCCACCGCCAAAAATCCCGTTCNCCGAAGTCATNAGGGTTTGCGGGTTCACCGCGATCAATCCCCGCGGAGACAGTTCGACACCGTCTTCAGGTTTAAGGAAATCCAGCTTCGGCGCCTGGCCGACCGCCATAATAATGGTGTCGCACTCCAGTTGCGTTTCACTGCCCTCGTAAAACGCCGGATTGAAACGCTTATTCTGATCGAAGACCCATTTCGTCTTTAAAGTTTCGAGCGCAACGACCTTTCCGTCTTTGCCGATCATGCGCTTGGGACCGAGCCCAGGATGCATGACGATGCCTTCGGTTTCGGCCTCTTCAATCTCTTCCAGTGCTGCCGGCATTTCTTCGCGTTTTTCAAGGCAGACAAGATGCACCTCCTGCGCGCCTAAACGAAGCGCAGAGAGTGACACGTCCACCATCTCTTTCGTAGCGACAGCGCTTATGTTTTCCTGCGAGGGCTCAAGGTCTTCTACTCCGGCAACATGTTGGCGCACCACTTCGCGAGCCGCCGACCGCGCCACATCCATGGCCACGTTGCCGCCCCCGATGACAATGACTTTCTTGCCGATCGTGAATTTGTACCCGAGGTTCACGTTGAGCAGAAAATCAATGCCCTTGTATACCCCATCGAGATCAACTCCGGGAATGGTGAGATCGCGGCTGCGATGTGCGCCCACGGCAATCAGCACTGCATCGAAGCCCTGGTGGCGCAAATCGGAAACAGTGAAGTCACGTCCGGCTGCCTGATTGAGCCTCAGAGTGATGTCGCCGGTCGCCAGAATCTCTCGCACTTGCGCTTCCACCACGTCACGAGGCAAACGGTATTCAGGAATCCCGAGGTAGAGCATCCCGCCGGCGACAGGAGCGGCTTCAAAAATGGTGACGGAGTAACCCATCAGAGCCAGGTCATGCGCCGCCGAGAGTCCGACGGGTCCGCCGCCGACCACAGCGACTTTGAAAGCCAACTTGTTCTGAACTCGTCCCGCATTGACGTCGACAGGATACTTCGATTCAGGGCCGTGCCGCTCCGTCAGAAAACGCTTGAGCGCGCGAATCGCGATGGGACGATCGATATCTCCGCGACGACAAGCCGTTTCGCAGGGATGGGCACAAACCCGCCCGCAAATGCTGGCCAAGGGATTGGGATCACGGGCAAACTTGTAAGCTTCTTCAAATCGTCCTTCCGCGATGAGCGCGACATACCGCCCTGCGTTGGTGTGAGCGGGACAAGCCATCATGCAGGGAAAGTTGGTGTTCAACCAGTCCCGGTCGACTTTTTTGTCTTTGTACCGTTTCAGCAAGATGGCATTCCCAGTGTGTTCGTTGGATGGAAAGCATTCTACTCGCAGAAGTGGATGGAGCGGGCGTTATCGCCCGCTCTTTATTGTTTTTCTTATTTGCTGACGGTGAAGTCGGCTTTGGTCTCGCCCGCCACGNTGACTGGCTTGGACTGGTTCTTGGCGCCCTCGTGCCAGACAACAACTGTGTAGCTGCCGTCCGGAACGTCCTTGATCTTGTAATTGCCGCTGTCGTCCGTTTGGGCAAAATAGGGAGTTGGGCTGACAACGAGATATCCAGCCATTTCCGGGTGCACATTGCAGAGCAGAGGAACGACACCAGCCTTATCGAATGTAAAGGGTCGCTTCTCGCCCTTGGGCCATGTCCCCAGATTGTGTCCCGCTTTCTTATCGCCGCTGATGGAAGTCCAGAAAACGTTGTGTTGCACATTGTCGCTATTCAGGAACTCAACGGTTGTGCCCTGTTGCACGACCACGATGTGCGGCACAAACATCAGTCCTTTTTGATCGATGACCGTGTGGTCCTTGGGAGCGGGAAACGTTTTGCCCGCAATGGCATCGACGTAAACCACTGACTGACCCTTCATTCCGCTAACTTTTCCCTCGATATCGCCGGCCCACGCTACGCTGCCCAGCCCAACCATCAGTACCGCCAATATGAATCCTTTGCGCTTCATTGCGTTTTTCTCCTTTGGATTTGTGAGTAGTTGCTAGCCTGCTTTTCAGAAAATGAATTTCGCATCAAGGTAGATCGTGTTGTTAGAGCTCGCATTACGGCCCGAACCGTCATAGTTCGTGCTGCCGCCGTTGAAGCGGGTGTAGCCGGTATATTGGGCGGCAAGCTGCAGATTCTGCCAAGCCCAATATGAGACGTTTGCGATGTACCCGGAACTCCTCGGGCTGTCGTTGGCAAAGCCGCTGACTGCTCCTGGAGCGAACAGTAAAGGATCGTTTGTTCCGCTAGTATCGAACCAGCCGAATGTTCCCGAAACGCGATTGCCGAAATGGTATTCGGCATTCGCCATAACGGTGTTGAGATGATGCAAGCGCTGTGTTGCTGCAGCCTCGACGAAAGAAGCTAACAAATCGGAATTCTCGTGGATGTACGTCCCGCGCAGTGAAAGCACGTCCTTCCTGAATAGCGTGCGATCATACTGAGTGTCGAAAGCAAAATCCGTGAACTCATCTTCCAGGCCCGCGATCGCGTTGGGCGTAGACTGCATGTGGATTCCATAAGTGCCCACCTCGAACTGCGTTGTCCCCGTTGATTGCTGCCAGGCGGCTCGCCAATACGGCGCGACTCCGCGGATGTTATTTGCGAAACCGGTTCCTGGATTTGGCTGAGGGCCGCCCACGTGCTCCGAGCGATAAACCGCTGCGTCCAGATACCAATGGTTGTCCCACATCGCGTAGCCGCCGAACCCTGCGACGTCCTGCGCCAAACCACCATCGATGATGGGGGCGGTGCCGGGAGTGGGCGCAAAATCATTGGAGATCCATGGATAACCCCATGCCGGCGTGCTGTTCCAAAGGTCCTCCACAGTCGGATTATTGTTGAGGTCCAAGCCGTAAACCAGTTCCTTGCCGCTCAGTTTCGTCTTATTCGCGAAGCGGATATCAGAGTTGTCGCTGGTGAAATGGTCATCATGAGTGTCGTAAGTCACTTGAACAAAGCTGCCGACGTGAGAGGTCCATGCGCCAGACAGAAAAAGCGATATATCTTGAGGAAATTCGAAATTGCCATTCTGGGTACCAGGTATCGGAGACTTGGTTGAGGTAAATGACGTTTCCAGCATCACGGAAAGCGGCAGCGAAGCGAGAAGATCAAGTGCGGCGTGCGATTTGCCTGAATCCGCGTGGACCGTCTTGGTCTCGTCTGCTTTATCAACGTAACCAAGCAGCTTGAACCTTCGACCCGCAGGGTTAAGTTCCGGAGGCGTGTAGTGGCAGCCACTGCACGCCAAGCCCGTTTGCCGCGCATAGCTTGGAACCGCCAAAACGCGGGGCGGGTTCAGTGCCGAAAACCCCAAAACTATGATAGGAGTTGTGGCGAGTAAAGAGGCCACAATTTGTTTTATTTCGGATCTCATTATTGTCTCCCAAATCGTGCTGATTGGTGTTGAGCGATGTCGCAGTATCTGATTCGCGAACAACATTCCGCTGTGACTAAGCGCACCCTGCGTGGTGATGTATGTCACAAGCGGCAGACATGGAGACGATTGAAGTAAGGGTGGACCACCCAAAACAGGCTCCAATGGCGACGCTCAAGCACGTCACTGACAGCGCAGAAGGCTTCCCACATCGGGATGGTGCCGCGAATGCGGACGGCACTTCATCCCCCCACCGGACGCACTGGACAACGCTGAACGAAACGCAGCCCATATGCAGAACACATCCTGAAACAAAAACCAGTGGACTTCGCCGGGGAAGCACTGATCCGCGTGGCCGAGCCAAGGACCGTCCTGATGAACATTTCCACCGCTCCTTGAAGGGCCTATAATCGGCTGCATCCATGGCGTTGGCGAACGGCACGAGACTGGGCCCTTACGAGATCGTCGCTCCGCTGGGCGCTGGTGGAATGGGAGAAGTGTATCGGGCGCGGGACACGCGCCTGGACCGCACCGTCGCCATCAAGATTCTTCCTGCGCATTTTGCTGATGATGCGACGCGCCGCCAGCGCTTCGAGCGTGAAGCCAAAGTTATCTCCAGCTTGAATCATCCGAACATCTGCACGCTGCACGACATCGGCCACCAGGACGGAGTTGATTTCATTGTCATGGAATACCTGGACGGCGAGTCCCTGGCCGAGCGACTGGAAAAGGGGCCTCTGCAGGCGGTTCAGGTACTGCAGTATGGGACGCAGATTGCCAGCGCGCTCGACAAGGCGCACCATAACGGCGTTACCCATCGTGACTTGAAACCCGGAAACATCATCCTTAC
>JGI12269J14319_10000583_pt1 | contig 35075 bp, 28 predicted proteins | sample PeaSoiSIISIP2007_FD_14319 | JGI IMG/M metagenome (IMG submission 14319)
CCGCCCCGACCTCCTCGAGCGCCGGGCCGTCGTGTCGGGCATCGGCCAGTCCGACGTCGGCCGCCGTCTCGGCCGCAGCGACCTGGACCTGACGGTGGACGCCTGCCTGCAGGCCATCGCCGACGCCGGGCTGCAGCGCGACGACATCGACGGCCTGGCCACGTTCCCGGGGGCGGGCGTGGGCACGGGCGGCTTCGCCGGCCCGTCGAGCCCGGAGGTCCAGGACGCCCTGCGGCTCAAGCTCAACTGGCACGACGGCGGGCTCGAAGGACCGGGGCAGCTCCGCGCCGTCTTCGCCGCCTGCCTGGCGGTGGCGGCCGGGCTGGCGCGCCACGTGCTGGTGTACCGCACCGTCACGGAGTCGACGGCCCAGGGCGAGGGCGGCCGCCAAGGCATCGGCGGCGGCGGGGGTGGGGCGAGCAGCCGGGGCGTGCCGCGCTTCTCGGGGTTCCTGCAGTGGACCATCCCGTACGGGGCGGTGTCGGCCGTCAACTGGATCGCGTGGATCGCCCAGCGCCGCATGCACGAGTTCGGCCTCACCCGCGAGCAGCTGGCCCAGATCGCCCTCAACGGCCGGCGCAACGCGGCCCGCAATCCGAAGGCCATCTACCGCGACCCGCTCACGCTCCAGGACTACCTGGACGTCCGCATGATCTCCACCCCCCTGTGCCTCTACGACTGCGACGCCCCGTGCGACGGGTCGACGGCGGTGGTGGTGTCGCACGCCGACTACGCCCCCGACACGCCCCGGCCCGCGCTCCACGTCAACGCCATCGGCACCGCCATCCGGGGCCGGCCCAGCTGGGACCAGTTCGACGACATGACCACCTTCGCGGCCCGCGACGCCGCCGCCTCGATGTGGGCCCGGACCGAGCTGCGCCCGTCGGACGTGGACGTGGCCGAGCTCTACGACGGCTTCAGCATCCTCACCATGGTGTGGCTGGAGGAGATGGGCCTGTGCCCGAAGGGCGAGAGCGGGCCCTTCGTCGAGGGCGGCGCCCGCATCGCCCTCGACGGGGCGGTGCCGCTCAACACCAGCGGCGGCCAGCTCTCGGCCGGCCGCCTGCACGGCTTCGGCATGTTGCACGAGGCGTGCCTCCAGCTGCGCGGCGACGGTGGGGAGCGCCAGGTGCCGGGCTCGCCCGAGGTGGCGGCGGTGGCCGCCGGGGGTGGGCCCATCGCCGGCTGCATGCTCCTCACCCGCGGCCCGGCCAGCTGACCCCTGTCGGACCGGCGCCCGGTCACCGGCCGGGCCCGCCCGGCTGACAACCGTCGGCCCCGCCTGCTCATCGCCGGCGGCGCTGAGCTGACACGGATGTCAGCCAGCTACGATCCCCCCGTGCGGCTGCACTACGACGAGGAGACCGAGGCGTTCCGCCGCGATCTGCGGACGTGGATGGAGGCGAACCTCCCGCCCTCGTCGGAGCGGGCCGAGCGGGTGCGGTCCTCCGCCCACATCCCCGAGTGGGCCCGGGCGTGGCAGCGCAAGCTGTTCGACAACGGCTGGCTCGTCCCGGGGTGGCCGCCCGAGTACGGCGGCCGCAACGCCACCCCGGTCCAGCAGATGGTGTACTTCGAGGAGCTCTCCCAGCTGGGGGTCCCCCGCAGCTGCAACCCCCAGGGCCTGTCCATCATCACCCCCTCGATCCTCGACTGGGGCACCGAGGAGCACAAGGCCCGCTACGCCCTGCCCACGCTGCGGGCCGAGATCAGCTGGTGCCTCGGCATGAGCGAGCCCAACGCCGGCAGCGACCTGGCCGGGCTGCGGACCCGGGCGGACCTGCACGGCGACCACTTCGTGGTGAACGGGCAGAAGGTGTGGACCTCGGGCGCGCACCACGCCGACTACTGCTTCTGCTTCGTGCGCACCGACCCCGACGCCCCCAAGCACGCCGGCATCAGCGTGCTCATCATCGACATGAAGACGCCGGGGATCGAGACCCGCCCCATCGCCGAGCTCACCGACAGCGAGCACGCCGACTTCAACGAGGTGTTCTTCACCGACGTGGAGGTGCCGGCGGGGAACCTGGTGGGCGAGCTCCACCGGGGCTGGTCGGTGGCGGGCGGGTCGCTGGCGCACGAGCGGGGCATGCTGTGGATCAACGAGGCCACCGGCACCGAGAAGATCCTCGAGCGCGTGATCTCCACCGCCACCACCCCGCTCCCGGGCGGGCGGCGCCTGGCCGACGACCCCGCCCTGCGCACCACGGTGGCCCGGGCCTACGTGCAGTCCCAGGCGCTCAAGCTGCTCGGCTACCGGGGCTTCGCCAAGTTCGCCAAGGGCATGCGCTCGCCCGAGCACTCCGTGCTGAAGCTCCTCGGGAGCGAGCTGCGCCGCAACCTGGCCCTCGACGTGGGCGAGGCGCTCGGCGCCGAGGGCATCGACATGTCGCGCCACGAGGCCCCGTCGGTGGGACGGGGCGACGCCGAGGCGTGGCTGGTGCACTGGCTGCAGAGCTTCTCGGGCACCATCGCCGGCGGGACGTCGGAGATCCAGCGCAACATCATCGCCGAGCGGGTGCTCGGCCTGCCGCGCAAGTAACGCGCCGGCGTACGCACCACGCACACAGGGCGCGCCGCCGGGCGCGTCACGAGCCGACACAGGAGGGGACATGCCGAGCTACGGACCCGAGGTCCTGGGGCCCCCGCCCCGGGACCTCGAACAGAAGTACTGGGACCCCGACGTCCAGACCATGGACCCCGAGCGCATCCGGGCGCTGCAGGACGAGCGCCTGGGCCAGCTCATGCGCAAGGTCTTCGACATCCCCGTGCCCCTGTTCCGGGACAAGCTCACCGCGGCCGGCATCGCCGCCCCCGAGGACGTGAAGACGGTCGACGACCTCCGCCACGTGCCCCTGACGGTGAAGCAGGACCTGCGCGACTCCGAGGCCGAGGAGCCCCCCTTCGGGCGCTACCGCTTCACCGACCCCCGTGCCGCGGTGCGGGTGGGGACCTCGACGGGCACGACGGGCACACCCACCATCTCCCTGTGGACCCGGCGCGACCTGTGGATCGAGTACGAGTCGTCGGCCCGGACGTGGTGGCGCTACGGCTACCGGCCCGGGATGATCGCCACCCACGCCCACCCCGCCTACCTCTACGGGGGCGGGCCCATGCTGTCGGGTTCCTACGAGTACTTCGGCATGCTCAACATCTGGGTCCCGCCGCCCGACACCGACGAGCTGGCCGAGCAGGGCCTGCGCTTCTGGACCCGGGTGACGCCCGACATCCCGTTCATGGGCTTCTCCACCGGTCGTTTCTTCGAGGTGGCGGCCAAGGTGGGCATCGACCCCAAGGACGCCGGCCTCGAATTCAAGGGGATGCCGGGGTTCGGCATGGGCAAGGGGATGCCCCTCATGACCGCCGGGGCCGAGTGCTACGCCTACGTGGGCGGCGCGTGCGGGCAGCTGCCCGGGGCGCACATCAACCAGGACTGGGCCGTGGTGCAGGCCGTCGACCCCGCCACCGGCGAGGACGTGCCCGACGGGGAGTGGGGCGACCTGGTGGTCACCACCCTCGACCGTGACAACGGGCTGCTGCGCTACGACCTCGAAGAGGCGTGCGCCATCCTGCGCGAGCCCTGCCCGTGCGGGGAGACCACCATCCGGGGGCTGTGGGGCGGGCGCTTCAAGGACCTCATCACCGTGCAGAGCAAGCGCTTCCAGGCCAACGAGGTCGAGGCGGCGCTGCGCAACGTGCCCGACGTGGGCGAGCCGTCGCTCGAGTGGCAGATGGTGCGGCCGGGCGACGACGTGGCGCCGCTCAAGGTGCGGGTGGAGCGGGGCACGGGATCGTCGGCCGACGACGGCGAGGTGGCCGGCAGATGCGCGGCGGCCATCGCCGAGCGCCTCGGCATCGAGGCCACGGTCGAGGTGCTCGAGCGCGAGTCCATCCCCCGCTCGGGCTACAAGGCGGCCCGGGTGATCGACGCATGACGGTCGCACCGAGAGACGACCTCCACGACCTCACCCTGGCCGACGTCCTGCGCACCCACGCCGGGACCCGCCCCGGGTCCCTGGGCGTGGTGTGCGGGGACCATCGCCACTCCTTCGCCGCCCTCGACGAGCGCGTCAACCGGCTGGCCAACGCNCTGGCCGGGGCGGGCGTGGGCCCCGGTGACCGCCTGCTGTGGCTGGGCCAGAACTGCCACCGACTGCTCGAGGGGCTGCTGGCGGCGGCCAAGCTGGGGGCGGTGTTCTGCCCCGCCAACTGGCGCCAGAGCCCGGCCGAACTGGCTTTCGTGATCACCGACAGCGACCCCGCCGTGGTGCTGTGGCAGGAGGCCGAGATCGGCGACGCCCTGCGCCAGGCCCGCCAGGACACGGGTTCGAAGGCCCTGTGGCTCCAGCACGACGGGACCGGCGACGACGGCTACGAGGCCTTCCTGGCGGCGGGGTCCCCCGACGACCCGGGCGCGGACACCGACGTGCGGGCGGCGGTGCTCATGATGTACACCGCCGCCTTCACCGGCAGCCCCAACGGGGCCCTGCTGGCCCACCCGGCCCTGGTGATCCAGGGTTCGTTCGTGGCGATGATCCAGGGCATCGGGTCCGACTACGTGTACCTGAACTGCGGGCCGCTGTTCCACGTGGCCACCTTCATGACCACCCTGGCCACCTTTCTGTCGGGCGGGACGAACGTGTTCACCCCCCGGGTCGACGCCGAGGAGCTGTGCCGGCTCATCGCCGACGAGCACTGCACGGGGGCGTTCGTCATGCCCCCCACCTCCGACCAGATCATCGAGCTCAACGCCGACGGCCGCTACGACCTGAAGAGCCTGCGGGGCTTCGCCGGCAAGCCGGCATGGACGGCCATGATCACCGTCGACGACAGCCCGTGGGGCCGGCGCCCGGCCGGCTACGGCCAGACCGAGGTGATGGGCCTGGCCACCTTCAACGCCCTGCAGCCCAGCCTGGGCTCGAGCGGGCGCCCGGCGCCGTTCGTGCGCATGGCGGTGATCGACCCCGACGGCACCGTGCTCGGCCCGGGCGAGACGGGCGAGATCGTGGTGCGCGGGCCCACGGTCATGAACGGCTACTTCAACCGCCCCGAGCTCAACGAGGTGCGCCAGGCCGGTGGCTGGCACCACACCAACGACCTGGGGCGCATCGAGCCCGACGGCTCGCTCACGTTCGTCGGCCCGAAGACCCGGCTCATCAAGTCGGCGGCCGAGAACATCTACCCCACCGAGGTGGAGGGCTGCCTGCGCGCCCACCCGGCCGTGGCCGACGCGGCCGTCATCGGCGTGCCCGACCGCACCTGGGGCCAGAACGTCAAGGCGGTGGTGGTGGTGCGCGACGGGGAGGTGACGACGCCCGAGGACATCATCGAGCACTGCCGGGAGCGCATCGCCTCCTACAAGAAGCCCAAGAGCGTGGAGTTCGTCGACGCCCTGCCCCGCCAGGGGTTCGCCGTCGACTACGACGCCCTGGACGAGCGCTTCGGCGGGGGCGGGTACCCCGGCGCCGGACACTGAGGAGGGCCGGCGCCGACCGCGCCCGGGGGACGCCCGGCGGCGCCGTGTCAGGAGTCGCGGCGGGTGCCGTGCGGGCGGCGGGTGCCGTCGACCACGTCGAGCACCTCGAAGCCGGCGTCGTGCGGCGGCTCGTCGGCCCGCTCCGCCTCGACCATCTCCACCATGCGGCGGGCGGCTTCCACCACGCCCCAGCCGAGATGCTCGGCCCGCACGTAATTCTGGGGCCCGACCCGCGTGGGTCGGCCGTACTTGCGCACCATGTCCAGCTGGACGAGGCGCTCGAGCTCCTTGGCCACCTCGCCCGACGAGTTGTAGCCGACGCCCCGGGCGGCCTCGGACTGGTTGAAGGTGGACGTCTGGTCGGCCACCCACAGCATCACTCGCAGCCGCAGGCGGCGACCGAACAGGAGCTCGCCGACGACGTCGACCTGCTCCGTCACCGAACCCACCCGCCTCGCCAGACTCTCCAGTCACACGACACTGGTCACTAGTTTGTCGTGAGCAGTGAGTCGCGTCGAGGGGAAATGTGCCGGAGGTACCGGCGAAGCGCTGTGACCTGGGACGATGCCCACCGTTCTCCGCCCACCCGCCACCCGGTCGCGGCGGTCAGGACGGGGCCGCACACCGACGGAGGGGGGAACAGGGGTTCGATAACTACAATTCCGCTCCGGGAGCCCGTCCCGGCCCCGGGGAACGTCGGGCTACAGACCGAGAAGGTGCGACAGCGCTTCGAGGTGCTCCGCCCCCGTCCCGAAGAGCGCCGCTCCCGTCTTCAGGCGCTTCACGAACAGGTGCATGTCGTGCTCCCAGGTGTAGCCGATGCCCCCCAGGCACTGGATGCCCTCCTGGGCGACGAGCTTCTGGCAGTCCCCCACGCTGGCCTTGGCCATGGCCACCGCCACGTCGCGTCGGTCGTCGTCCTCGGCGATGGTGGCGGCCGCGAAATAGGCGGTGGCCCGGGCCGACTCCAGGGCCACGAACATGTTGGCCAGCTTGTGCTTGATGGCCTGGAACGAGCCGATCTTCACGCCGAACTGCTCGCGCTCGCCCACGTAGGCGTGCACGATGTCGAACACGCCCTGGCACGTCCCCACCATCTCCGCCGCCAACGACACCACCGCCTGCTGTAGGACGGCACGCAGGGCCGGGGCGCCCTCGCCGGGCGCGCCGAGCAGCCGTTCGGGGCCCACCCGCACCTGGTCCAGGGACAGCGCGGCGTAACCCCGGGTGCCGTCGAGGGCGGGCATGGGCGTGACGTCGAGCGCGGCGGCGGGCACCACGAACAGGGTGATGCCGTCGTCCCCGGCCGTCCCGGCCAGGCGGGCGGCCACCACCGTCTCGCCGGCCCGCTCGCCGTCGAAGACGAACCGCTTCTCGCCCTGGAGCACCCAGTCGCCGCCGCTCGGGGTGGCCACGGTGGCGATGCCGGCGGCGTCGAAGCGGCCGGAGGGCTCGGCCACGGCCAGGGTGCCGACCATCCCGTCGCCCAGCACCGGGGCGAGGAACCGGGCGCGCTGCTCGGCGCTGCCCGCCGCGGCCACCACGGCCGGCACGTACTGGGCCGCCGTNGCCAGGAACGGGGCCGGGGCGAGCACGCGGCCGAGCTGCTCGGCCACCACCGCCACCTCCACGAAGCCCAGCCCGAGCCCGCCGTCCTCCTCGGGGACGGCCAGGGCCGGCCAGTCGAGCGCCACCATGCGCTCCCACAGCTCCACCGCGTCCTTGTGCTCCTCCACCACGCGCCGGGCCAGGGAGACGGGGGACTCCCGCTCGAGGACGGCGCGGACCGCGTCCTGCAGGGCCTGCTGGTCGTCGGAGAGCTCGAGCTCCACGGGACTAGCCCCTCACCACGAGGGAGTCGACAGCCACGGCACCCTTGGCCCGCACCACCACGGGATTGAGGTCGAGCTCGGCCAGCCGGTCGCCGCACGCCGAGGCCAGGCGGGCCACGGCCAGCATCACGTCCACCAGGGCCCGGGTGTCGCACCGGCTCCGGCCCCGCGCCCCGGTCAGGAGGGGGTAGCCGCGCAGCGAGCGGACCATCTCCTCGGCGTCGCGGCGGTCGATGGGGAGGGGCCGCACCGCCACGTCGGCGAGGATCTCGGCGAACACGCCGCCCGTACCCACCAGCACCGCCGGCCCGAACACGGGGTCGCGGGTGACGCCCACGATCATCTCGGTGCCGCCCTCGACCTGCTGCTGGATCTGGACGCCCTCGATGCGGGCCCGGCGGTTGGCCTCGGTCGCCCGGGCCACGAGCTCGCCGTACACGGCGCGGGCCTCGGCCGCCGTCCCCACCGACAGGCGCACCAGGCCGGCGTCGGACTTGTGGGGGAAGTCGGGCGAGGCGATCTTCATGACCACCGGGAAGCCGATGTCCGTCGCCACCCGGCCGGCCTCGGCGGCGGAGTGGACCACGGCTTCCCCGGCCAGCGGGACCCCGAAGGCCTCGAGGAGCCGGCGCGAGGCGTCGGCCCCCAGGGGTCCGGGCCCGGTACCGCCCCCGTCGGTGAGTGCAGACGCCGCCTCCTTGGGGAGGCGGCTCGGCATGGGCTTGCGGACCCTGAACGTCGGCGCGGCCGCCTGGTACCGGGCGAAGGCGTGCAGGGCGGCGAAGCAGTTGCGAAACGACCGGAACAGCGGCACGCCCGCCTGCACCAGCGTGGTGAAGCCCTGTTCGTCGGTCTTGAACGAGTTCCAGGTCACCACCACGGGCTTGGGCACGTCGTCGATGAAGGCCACGATGTCCGCGGCGAAGCGGTCGGTGAGCCGGCCGAGCGCCCCGGTGAGGCCGATCACCACCACGTCGATCCCGGGGTCGGCGGCCACCACGTCGAAGACGCGCTTTCTGTGCTCGACCGGTGCCGACACCAGGAACTGGGCGCCGTTGTCCACCGGGTTGGACACGGTCAGGTAGTCGGGGATCATCTCCCGCAGCGCGGCGCGCGTCGCCGCCCCGAGCTCGGGGACGGGCACGCCGCTCGCCTCCGCCACCTCGGCCATGAGCGTGCCCGACCCGCCCGAAATGGAGTACAGGCAGCACCGGCCCCCCGACCCCGCCGGCAGCTTGGCGAACAGCGCGGCGGTCTCGAGCAGCTCGTCGAGGTCGCGTACCCGGACCACGCCGTACTGGGCGAACAATCCCTCCACCACGGCGTCGCTGCCGGCCAGATGGCCGGTGTGGGAGCTGGCCATGCGGGTGCCGGCCGCGGTGCTCCCCATCTTGAGGGCCACCACCGGCTTGCCCTGGGCGTTGGCCGCCTCGAGCGCCCGGCGCAACTTGGCGGGGTTCTTGAACCCCTCGAAGTAGCCGGCGATGACGGCGGTGTCGTCGTCGTAGGCGAAGTACTCGATGAAGTCGGCGGCCTCGAGGTCGAGCTCGTTGCCGGTGGGCACCCACCGGCTGAAGGCCACGCCGAATTCGGTGCCCTGCACGAGGGGCCGGCCCTGGTGCCCGCTCTGGGTCACGAGCCCGATGCGCCCGCCGCGCCGGGTGGGGGGCTCGGGCAGCGTCTCGAAGGCGTTGGTGTTGGTGTTGGGGCCGAAGATGCGGATCCCGTAGCGGGCCGCCACCTCCCCCACCTCGCGCTCGAGGGCGGCGCCCTTCTCCCCCACCTCGCTGAACCCGGCCGTGAAGACGAGGACGTAGGGCACGCCGTGCTTGCCGCACTCCTCCACCGTCTGGGCCACCAGGCGGGTGCCCACGTTGACGACGGCCAGGGTGATGTCGGCCGGGATGTCGGTGACGTGCTCGTACACCGGGATGTCACCGATGGTGCCGCCCTTGGCGTTGACCAGGTACCAGCGGTCGCCCCACCGCTCGCGGTAGGCGGCCCGCAGGCGCTCGGGCTTGGCGTTCCTGTTCACCGAGCCGACGAGCGCCACCGCCTTGGGGTGGAAGAACTCCTCCAGGTCCGTGCGTCGCTGCACCACCACCGCCCCGTCAGCTCGGCGTCTCGCCGGCCAGTACCGAGAAGTCCAGGCGGCTGGTGAGCATGCCGGCCGTGAAGCCGCCGTCGGCGTAGACGTTCGTGCCCGTGATGTAGCCGGCCGCGTCGCTGTTGAGGAACACCACCAGGTGCGCCTGCTCCTCGGGGGTGGAGTTGCGCCCGCCCAGGGGCTTGGGGAACCGGTCCATGAAGTCCTTGCCCATGTAGGCCTCGAACGAGGGCATCATCGGCGTCTGGGTGGGCCCGGGGCTCGTGCTGTTGACGCGGATGCCGCGCGGGGCGAGGTCGAGCGCGGCGTGCAGCGTCCACACGATGATGGCCTGCTTCGACAGCAGGTAGCCCTCTCCCACCAGGCCGGCGTGCTCCTCGCACCACGCCCGGGCCTCGGCGTAGCCGGGGGTGGCGATGAGCCCGGCCACCTGGTCCATGGTGTTCTCCCACCCGAAGGCCCCGGCCGACGAGATGGTGCACACCGCCGCCCCGCTGCTCATGTGCCGGGCGGCCAGGCCGGTGAGGTGCCGGGCGGCCACGAAGTTCACCACCATGGTGTCGAGCCCGCTGAAGGGGGGGCCGGGCAACCCGGCGCAATTGAACAGCGCGTGCAGGGGCCCGCCCAGGTCGGCCACGGCGGCCTCGATGGCGTCGGGGTCGCGCAGGTCGACGGAGCGGTAGCTCGCCACCTCCGACGTCGGCTCCTTCACGTCGAAGACGTGCACCTCCGCCCCCAGCTCGAGCAGGTCGCGCACCGCGGCGGCCCCCATGCCGGCACCGCCCCCCCCGCTCACCAGCACCCGCTTGCCCTCGTAGCTCCACAGGCTCGCCATCGTCGTCCTCTCTTCGCGCCGCAGATGATCAGTGTGGCCCGGCCGGCGGACCGCTGTCGCCCCGTCAGCCGCCCATCTGCAGGCCCGGGGCCCGCGACCGGAAGACGTGGGCGTTCACGGCCGGGCCGATGTCCTCGGGCTCCCAGCGCGCCGGCTTGCCCTTGGGCTCGATCGTGGGACCGAGCGACCACGGGACGTAGTGCGTGATGCGGTGCCCGACGGCCCGGAAGACCTGGCCCGTCACGTGCAGCGCGTCGTCGGAGGCCAACCAGGCCACCATGGGGGCCGAGTTGGCCGGGTTCATGGGGTCGTACTCGCCCCCGTCGAGCTGATCGGGCTCGCGCACCTCGGCGTCCTTGCGCAGCGTGGCGGTGATGCGCGTCATCCCTCCGGGGGCCACGGCGTTGGCCCGCACGCCGTAGCGCGACAACTCGAGGCTCGAAATGACGGTGAGCGCAGCGATGCCCGCCTTGGCCGCGCCGTAGTTGGCCTGGCCCACGTTCCCCTGGAGCCCGGCCGACGACACGGTGTTGACGATGGCGGCCCGGGGCTGGCGCCCGGCCTTGGACTCCTCGCGCCAGTACACCGAGGCGTGGTGGGTGGTGGCGAAGGTGCCCTTCAGGTGCACCCGCACCACGGCGTCGAAGGCGTCCTCGGTCATGGAGAAGATCATCCCGTCGCGCACGATGCCGGCGTTGTTGACCAGGATGTCGAGCCGGCCGAACTCGTCGACGGCCTGGCGCACGAGCGCCGAGGCGCCCGCCCAGTCCGCCACGTCGTCGTCGTTGGGAGTGGCCTCGCCCCCGCGGCTGCGGATGATCTCGGCCACCTCCTCGGCCGGGAGCTTGTCCTCGCCCTCGCCGTGGACGGACCCGCCCACGTCGTTGACCACGACCTTCGCCCCCTGTCGGGCGAGCTCGAGCGCCTCGCCCCGGCCGATGCCGTGGCCGGCCCCCGTGACGATCGCCACCTTGCCGTCGAGCAGTCCCATCGCGTTCGCTTCCCTTCGTCTCGTCCCCGGTGGCCGCCCGCCACCCGCGTACCGTCAGCGAGCCCGTGCTCCGTGCGGTGCGCGGATGGCCCCGATGACGGGCCACGCCCTGCGTCGGCTCAGCCCAGGCGGTAGAACTCCCGGGCGTTGTCGCACACCATGCGGCGTCGCTCGGCATCGGGCACGCCGCCCATCGACTCCTCCACGATCCGCCGGCTGTAGGGCCAGTCGTGGCGGTGGTGGGGGTAGTCGGTCGACCACATCAAGTTGTCGACCCCGATCCAGTGCCGGACGGCCACGGCGAAGGGCTCGCGGATGAACGTGGCCTTCCAGTTGCGCCGGAAGTACTCGCTCGGGAGCATCCGCAGCGTCGTCCCCGTCCACGTGCGGTTGCGCCAGTAGTGGTCGTCCATGTGCTCGAGGAAGTGCGGGATCCAACCCACCCCGCACTCCACCGCCACCATCTGCAGGTCGGGGAAGCGGTCGTAGATGCCCGAGTAGATGAACCTGGACATGAACTGCGAGGCGTCGCCCACCGGGCCGCCCATCTCGGCCAGCCCGATGGCGCGACCCATCGAGGCCGCCGCCTTCTGGAACGAGCCGGCCGTGCGCTTGCCCGCCTGGCGCAGGCCGCTGTGGACGTGCACGGGCATCTGCGCCTCCTGGGCGGCCTCCCAGAAGGGGTCGTCCTCGGCGGAGAGCTCGTCGTTGCCCGACGGGTAGGCCGAGATGATGACGCCCCGGTAGCCCGCCGCCTTGGCGTCGTGCAGCCACTTCACCGAGGTCTGCACGTCCACGCCCGGCATCTGGGCCAGGCCGACGAGGCGCTCGGGATCGGCCGCCATGAACTCGTCGTGCATCCAGGTGTTGTAGGCCTCGAGCCCGGCCAGGTGGTAGTCGTCGTCCTCCTGGGCCATGAAGGCCCCCATGGTGCGCTGGGAGGGGAACAGCACCTCGGCGTCCACACCGTCGAAGTCCTGCTCCTCGAGGCGGGCCTTGCCGACGAACGAACCCTGGAGGATGGAGTCGTAGGTGGCACCGAACCACTCCAGGTCCTCGTAGCGCTTGCCGAACGGGCCGGCGTTGGTGACGAGCCCGAGGGGCATGGGCGGTGTGCCCGGCACGAGCTCCCAGGCGTCGCCGCCCTTTTCGTCCTTCACCAGCTTGGGCGCCCGGTGGTGGAACTTCTTGGGCAGGTACTTGGTCCACATGTCGGGCGGCTCGACCACGTGCCCGTCCGCCGAGATCAGCCGGTACTCGCGAGCCATCGCACCTCCCCTGCCGCCCACCACCGGAGCAGCCACCGGGCCCGTCCGGGGCACCGGAGTTCTCTGACTTTCGTGTCAGCTTACTGCCGGGGACCCGACGGGGCGAAGCCGGGGTCGGCTCCCACCGGGAGCGGGACCGGCCCGGTCAGAAGCCCTTGAACTGCGGTTCGCGGCGCTCGGCGAAGGCCCGCAGGCCCTCGCCCGCGTCGACCGTCCCGACGATCACCTCCTGGGCCCACGCCTCCTCGTCGAAGGCGGTGCGGCGGTCGGACTCGAGGGACCGGTTGAGCAGCCACTTGGCCATGCCGATGGCCTTGGTGGGCCCCGCCGCCAGCCGCCCGGCCAGCTCGCCGGCGGCCTGCTCGAGGCCCTCGACGGGCACGACCCGGTTGACGAGCCCCAGTGCGGCGGCGTCCTCGGCCCGCAGGTCGTCGCCGAAGAAGACCAGCTCCTTGGCCTTCTGCAGCCCGATGAGGCGGGGCAGCAGATAGGCGCCGCCACCGTCGGGGGAGATGCCCCGGCGCACGAAGACCTCGATGAACCGCACCCCCTCGGCCGCCACCACCAGATCGCAGGCGAAGGCCAGGTGGGCACCGATGCCCGCCGCCGTGCCGTTGACCGCGGCCACCACCGGCTTCTCGCAGTCGAGCACCGCCGACACGAGACGCTGCGCTCCCCGCCGGATCATGCGGGAGGCGTCCCCGACGATCCGGTCCGGGGCGCCCTCGGGACGGGGCGGCGCCGGGCGGCGGCCGGCGCGCAGGTCGGCGCCGGTGCAGAAGCCCGCGCCGGTGGCGGTGAGGACGACGGCGCCGACGTCGAGCGAGGCGCTCGCCGACTCGAGGAGCTCGATGACCCGCTCGCGCTGGTCGGGCGTGATGGCGTTGCGCACCTCGGGCCGGTTGAGGGTGATCCACGACACACGGTTCTCGATGCGGTGGAGCACCTGCTCCTCGAGCGGCTGGTCGGGCACGGCCTGGTCCTCCTGGGATGGGGGGTGCGGTCGCCGCAAAGTGTGCCACGGCCGGGTCCGCAACTGACACCCGTGTCAGCACACCGGCTAGGGTTCTCGGCCGTGAGTGAAGCGAACGGCCGCCGCATCCCCGTCGTCGACTACCTCGTGCTCGAGGGCGGGCCCCATCTCGTGGCCCAGGCCTGCACGAGCTGCGGGGCGCTGTTCTTCGACCGCCGCAACGCCTGCGCGCGCTGCGGCAAGGTCGAATTCGCGTCCCGGCCCCTCGCCACCACCGGCGTCCTGCGGTCGTTCACCATCGTCCACCGGGCCGCACCCAACGTCCCGGTCCCTTACGTGTCGTCGGTGGTCGAGCTCGACGGCGGTGGCGTGGTCAAGGCCAACATCGTGGACGCCGGGTCGGACCCGGAGAAGTTCCAGCTCGGGATGCCCGTGCGGCTCACCACCTTCGTGTGCGGCGTCGACGACGAGGGCACCGAGGCCCTCGCCTTCGGCTTCACCCCGGCCTAGCGCCCACCCCGCCTCGCACCCCGGGGCAGGGAACCAGAAGGAGCGGACCATGGCACAAGACGTCTGGATCATCGGGGCCTCCATGACCCGGTTCGGCCGCTACCCCGACAAGGATGTCGCCGACCTCGCCAGCGACGCCGCCCTGGCCGCTCTGGGCGACGCCGGCGCCACCATCCACGACGTGCAGGTCCTGGCGGCGGGGTGCCTCCTGGAGGCGTCGAACATGCTGGGCCAGCGACTCCAGAAGCAGATCGGCCAGACGGGGATCCCCGTCTACAACGTGGCCAACGCCTGTGCCACGGGCGCCACCGCGGTGCGGACCGGGATCCTCGCCATCAAGGCCGGCGAGGCGGACGTGGCGCTGGCCGTCGGGGTCGAGCAGATGGGCAAGATGGGCCTGCTCGGTAGCGCCGGCCGGGAGCGCTCGGCGCCCACCGCCTACACCCCCTCGGGGCGCTACGGCACGGTCATGCCGGTGGAGGGCATCCTCGGCACCCAGCTCATGCCGGGTGTGTTCGCCCAGGCGGGCATGGAGTACGCCTCGCACCACGACGGGGTGGGCTTCGAGCAGTTCGCCAAGGTGGCCGAGAAGAACCACGCCCACTCCTCGCTCAACCCCCTGGCCCAGTACCGCAAGGTGTTCAGCCTCGACGAGGTCATGGGCGCCGACATGGTCGCCTACCCGAACACGCTGCTCATGTGCTGCCCCACCGGCGACGGCGCCGCCTCGGTCGTCCTGTGCTCGGACACCAAGTTGAAGACCCTCGACCCCGACGTGCGACGACGGGCCGTGAAGATCTCGGCCTCGGTGCTCACCTCGGACCCCTACGTCGAGTCCGACACGGCCCAACCCGACGTGAGCACCCTGACCAAGGCGGCCGCGGCCGCGGCCTACGAGGAGGCGGGAGTGGGGCCCGGGGACCTCGACCTGGTGGAGCTGCACGACTGCTTCGCCACCGCCGAGCTCATCCACTACGAGAACCTCCAGCTGTGCGAGCCGGGCGGGGCGGGCGACTTCATCGACCGTCGCGCCCCGTGGCGCGACGGGGACACGCCCGTCAACGTGTCCGGCGGCCTCATCTCGAAGGGCCACCCCATCGGCGCCACCGGCGTGGCCAACCTCTACGAGGTGACGACCCACCTGCGCGGCGAGGCCGGCGACCGCCAGATCGAGGGCGCCCGGGTGGGCCTGACCCACGTCATCGGGCTGGGATCGGCCTGCGCCGTGCACGTGCTCGAGCGCGCCGCCTCCTAGCGCCCCGGGATCGACGGGGTGTCCGGCGAGGGGGTCGTGCCCGAGACGCTGCTCCTGGGGGTGCGCGTCGCCGACCTGGCCGGCGAGCCGGCGGCCATGACGGGCCGCATCCTCGCCGACCTCGGGGCCGAGGTCGTCAGGGTGGAGCCGTCCGGCGGCGACCCCTTGCGGGACGTGGTCCCCCTCGGGCCCGACGGCACGTCGCTGCGCTTCGCCGCCTGGAACGCGGGCAAGACGTGCGTCACCGTCGACGGTGCCGACGACCCCCGGCTCGACGCCGTGCTGGCCGGGGCCGACGTGGTGCTGTGCACCCCGGGCTGGCCCGGTGCCCTGGCGCCCGACCCCGGCCGGTCCCCGGGCGCGGTGTGGGTGCTCGTGACCCCTTTCGGCACCGACGGCCCGCGGGCCGGGTGGCACGCCGCCGACCTGGGGGTGATGGCGTCGTCGGGGAACATGTTCTGCACGGGGGACCCCGACCGGGCCCCGGTGCGGTGCACCGAGCCCACCGGGTGGGCGCATGTGGGCCCCGAGGCGGCCATGGCCGCCCTGACGGCGGTGGCGTCGGGGCGACCTCAGGTGGTCGACGTGTCCGCCCAGGAGGCGGTGATGATCGCCTCCATGGGCCACGCCGGCCGCTTCCCCCGGACGGGGATGCGGGGGAAGCGCTCGGGGGCGAGCGTGGGCATCACCCGCGAGATCTGGCCCTGTCGGGACGGGTTCGTGTCGTTCGGCCTGCGCGGGGGAAAAGCGCGCGTGGCCAACATGCAGACCATCACCCGGCTCGTGGACGGGGACGGGCTGGCCACACCGGCGCTCACCGGGCGCGACTGGACCACCTACGACCACAACCGGGTGAGCCGTGACGAGCTCGACGCCATCGCCGCCCCCGTCGCCGCCTACTTCGAGCGCCACACCATGGCCGAGCTGTACGAGATCGCGGTCGAGACCAACCTCATGCTGGCGCCGGCCAACTCCCCGCGTGAGCTGGTCGAGAGCCGGCAGCTGGCAGCCCGCGACTTCTTCTGCCAGCTCGCCCCGGCCCGGCACTTCCCCCGCACGTTCGTGCACGTCACGAGCCCCGGTGACGTGGTGGCCGAGCCCGGACCCGACGGGCCGGCCCGGGCCGGAACGGTCGAGGCGCTGCCCTGGCCCGCCCGCCCCGCTCGCCCCGCCCGTTCCGGCAATTCCGGCCGTTCCGGCCAGGCGGGGACACCGGCCACCGACGGCGCCTGGGCCGGCACCAACCTGCTCGAGTTCGGCACCGGCGCGGCGGGGCCCATCGCCGTGCGCTACTTCGCCGAGCACGGCGCCACCGTGGTCCGCGTGGAGTCGCGCTCGCGTCCCGACTTCCTGCGCACCTACGGCATGGGACCCGGCAACCCGTGCGGCCTCGAGGGGTCCGACATGTTCGACGCCCTCAACGTGGGCAAGCGCAGCGTCACCCTCAACCTCAAGCACCCCGAGGGGGTGGCGCTGGCCAAGCGCCTGGTGCACTGGGCCGACGCCGTGGCCGAGAATTTCGCGCCCCGGGCCATGCGCGGCTTCGGGCTCCACTACGAGGCCATGGCGGTCGAGAAGCCCGACCTGGTCATGGTGAGCTCGTGCCTGCAGGGCCAGACCGGGCCGCACAAGGACTACCCCGGGTTCGGGGGGCAGGGCTCGGCCCTGGGCGGGTACAACCTGCTGACCGGGTGGCCCGACCGCGAGCCGGTGGGTCCCTACGGCACCATCACCGACTCGCTCGCCCCCCGCTTCAGCGCCTGCGCCCTGGCGGCGGGGCTCCTCTACCGGCGCCGCACGGGGCGGGGCGTGCACCTCGACGTGAGCCAGGTCGAGGCGGCGGTGTACTCGCTCACCCCGTGGGTCCTCGACTACGACGTGAACGGGCGCACCGGTTCGCGCCAGGGCAACCGCTCCGAGCGCGCCGTGCCCCACGGCGCCTTCGCCTGCCGGGGGGACGACCGGTGGGTGGCCATCGCCGCCTGGGACGACGGGCAGTGGGCCCGCCTGGCGCAGGCCATGGGCCTCGACGACGCCACCACGGCCCGCTTCGCNACCTTCGAAGCCCGACGGGCGGCGGTCGACGACGTCGAGGGGGCCGTGTCGGCGTGGACGGCCGGGCGCGACGCGGGCGAGGTGGCCGAGCAGCTCCAGGCGCTCGGGATCGAAGCCGTGCCCGTGGCCGATCTGGGGGACGCCTCCGCCGATCCCCAGCTGCACCACCGCGGCCACTTCGTCGCGCTGGAGCACCCGTGCATGGGGGAGTGCGGCTACGAGCGCAACGGCTTCCGCCTGAGCGACGCCCCGGCCGGCTACGCCCACAGCAGCCCCACGCTCGGCGAGCACAACGACGTCGTGCTGGGAGAGATCCTCGGCTTGGACGCGGCCGAGCGCCGGCGGCTGGCCGACGAGGGCGTCCTCGAGTAGCCCTTCGCCGGTCGCCCGTTTGGGGTTATACCGTCAGCCCGCGTCGGCGAGGGCGAGGAGGTCCCCCACGCCGCCCAGGGCGCGCAGGAGATCGTTGAGGTGGGTACACGAGNCGATCCCGGTGAGGGTGTCGGGCACCGCCGTGGCCAGGGAGCGAACCGCCGTGCCGGCCAGCGTGCCGACGGCGTCGGCGGCGGCCGGGCACTCGGGGAAGGGCAGGACGCGGGGCTCGGCCTCCACCCGGTCGAGGACCCCGTCGGTCCCCCCGGCCCGCACGGCGTACTCGTGCAGCACCAGCTCGCCGCCCCCGCCCTCGCCCACGGTGTCGCGGAACATGGCCCAGATCTCGAAGACGCCGTGCTCGCCCACGGTGACGTCGATGCAGCGGCGGCGGCGCATCCAGTCCAGCCCGAGCGGCCCGGTGTCGTGCCAGGCGTCGGGGTCCCCGCCCGACGGCGCCGGGGCCCGGGGGCAGTCCTGCATGGGCACCCCGGTGCCGGCCACGACGCCGGACACGGCCATGCCGTCGGCCCGCCAGCCCGAGCACAGGTTCGTCATGCGGTCGAGCGCGCCGGAGGGCATGAGGCTGGCGGGATGATGTCCCTGGCGCCGGGCCAGGCGCATGAAGGCGTACCCCGAGATGAGCGCGGCGGCCGGCATGTCGTCGAGCACCTGGCGCAGCAGAGAGCCGGACTCCGACGCCGGCACGATGTCGTCGAGGTGGCGGCGGAAGCCCCCGCCGGCGCGGGCTCCGACGAGGGCGTCGGCCCACGGTGCGGCGGGGGTGGTGGTGAGCGACTCCAGGTGCCGGGCCATGTCGAAGGCGGCCCGCACGTGTGCCACGGCCAGCACGTCCACACCGTGCTCCCCGGTGCGCAGGTCGCGGGCGGCGCCCTCCATGACCAGGGGCGAGCTCCACTCGCCGCTGCGGCCCACGTCCACGTGCATGGTGCGGCGCACCGACCCCGCCACCCGCGCCGGGACGCCGGGCAGCGGGTTGCGCACCACAGCCGGTGTGCTCTCGGTCACGGGGTCACGCTACCCTTCTGCCCGCGTTCTCCGACGCCGGCGTCAGGTTCGGCGACGACCGGCGGACAGGTGACGACGGGTCGGCCCACGGCCGACCGGGGGACGGATCGTGGCGATGCGGAAAGGGTCCACATGACGAGACGGGTGGCGATCGTGGGCGCGGCCCTGTCGGACTGCGGCCGGGTGGACGACAAGTCGGCGTTTGAGCTGCACCACCAGGCCACCAGCCGGGCGCTGGCCGACGCCGGCGTCGACCGCAACGAGGTGGACGGCTTCATGTCCCACGGGACGGGGGCCCTGCCGCCCATCGAGCTGGCCGAGTACCTGGGCCTCGCCTCGCACATCGACTACATCGACTCCACCGGGGTGGGCGGCTCGTGCTGGGAGATGTTCCTGGAGCACGCCGCGGCCGCCATCGCCCAGGGCCAGATCGACACCGTCGTCCTGTCCTACGGCTCGACGTCGCGCGCCGACCTGAAGCGCCGGATGCGGACGGCCAACCTCTACTTCGGGAACAAGGGGCCCATCCAGTTCGACGCCCCTTTCGGCCACACCCTCATCGCCAAGCACGCCATGTCGGCCCGGCGCCACATGCACGAGTTCGGCACGACCATCGAGCAGCTGGCCGAGATCGCCGTGTCGGCCCGCTACAACGCCGGCCTCAACCCCGACGCCTACTACCGCGACCCCATCACCATCGAGGACGTGCAGTCGTCGCGCATGATCGCCGACCCCTTCACCAAGCTGCACTGCTGCATCCGCTCCGACGGCGGTGGGGCCGTCGTGCTCACCCACGAGGATCGGGCCCGGGACTGCGCCGGCACGCCCATCTGGGTCCTCGGCACGGGGGAGGCCATCTCCCACTCCACCATGAGCGAGTGGGCCGACTTCACCGAGTCGCCCTGCGTGCGCTCGGCCCGCAGGGCTTTCGGGCAAGCGGGGGTCACCCCCGAGGACATCGACGTGGTCGAGGTCTACGACAGCTTCACCCTCACGGTGCTGCTCACGTTGGAGGGCCTCGGGTTCTGCAAGAAGGGCGAGGGCGGTGCCTTCGTCGAGGGCGGCACGCTCCGGGTGGGCGGGGCGCTGCCCACCAACACCGACGGAGGCGGGCTGTCGTCGTGCCAGCCGGGCATGCGGGGCATCTTCCTCCTGGTGGAGGCGGTGAAGCAGCTACGGGGCCAGTGCGGCCAGCGCCAGGTGCCCGACGCCCGTCTGGCGGCGGTCAACGCCACGGGCGGGTGGATCTCCTCCACCGGCACCGCCATCCTCGGCCGGGAGTAGCGCCGGCTGCCCCGCTCAGCGGGCCGGAAGGGCGATGGCCTTCGTTTCGAGGTACTCCTCGAACCCCTCGACGCCGTTCTCGCGCCCCACGCCGCTCTGGCGGTAGCCGCCGAAGGGGACGTCGGGGGCGTTCCAGAACCCGCCGTTCACCATGATCGTGCCGGTGCGCACCCGCCGGGCCACGGCCATGGCCCGCTCCTCCGAGGCGCTCGTCACCGCTCCCGACAACCCGTAGATGGAGTCGTTGGCGATGCGCACGGCGTCGTCGTCGTCGTCGTAGGGGATGACGACCAGCACCGGTCCGAAGATCTCCTCCTGGGCGATGGTGGCCTTGGGGTCGACGTCGGCGAACAGGGTGGGCTCCACGAAGAACCCCTTGTCCAGGTGGGCGGGCACGCCGCCGCCGCGCACGAGGCGCGCCCCCTCGGCCTTCCCCTTCTCGATGTAGCCGAGCACCCGGTCGCGCTGCTTGGCGCTGATGAGCGGGCCCTGGAGGTTGGCCGCGTCCCACGGGTCGCCGTAGGTGACGCTCGCCATCATGGCGTCCGCCATGTCGAGGAACTCCTGGTAGCGCGAGCGGGGCAGCAGCAACCGGGTGGTGATGGCGCACCCCTGCCCGGCGTGCGTGCACACGCCGATGGCGCTCACGCCGATGGCGCCACCGGCCTCTTCGACGTCGTCGAGGACGATGTTGGCTGACTTGCCGCCGAGCTCGAGGAACACCTTCTTCACGGTGTCGGACCCCTTGGCCATGATGCGCCGGCCGGTGGCGGTCGACCCGGTGAAGGTGATCATGTCGACCCGGGGGTCGGTGGTGAGCACCTCGCCCACCATGTGGTCCGACGACGCCACCACGTTGACGACACCGGCGGGGATGTCGGTCTCCTCGGCCACCATGCGCCCCAGGGCCGTGGCCGACCACGGCGTGTCGGGGGCGGGCTTGAGCACCACGGTGTTGCCCGCCGCCAGGGCCGGGCCCAGCTTGGCCAGGTTCAGGTTGAGCGGGAAGTTCCACGGCGTGATGGCCCCCACCACCCCCACCGCTTCGCGCCGCACCAGCCGGCGCTGGGGCTGGCCGAACACGTCGCGCTCGGGCAGCCAGCGCTCGTACTCGTAGCGCACGGGCTGGTCGACCCAGTACCCCAGGTCGTCGATGGGGAGGTCGACCTGGTTGGCGTAGGTGAGGGCGATGGGGCTCCCCACCTCGGCCACGGTGATGGACCGCAGCTCCTCCTTGTGGGCCGCCACCGCGCCGTGCAGCTGCTCCAGGCACCGACGCCGGAACTCGTGGTCGGTGGACCACGACGTGTCGTCGAAAGCCCGCCTCGCCGCCGCGATGGCGCTGCGCATGTCGGCCGGGCTGCCGTCGGCCGTCACCCCCAGCACCTCCTCGGTGGTGGGGTCGATGTTCTCGAAGGTGGCGCCCGAGGACGCCTCGGTCAGCTTGCCGTCGATGAGCAACCGGGGCTCGGCCCGCACCTCGTGGGCATCGGTCATGGCGTGGTCTCCCCTCCACCGCCGGACGCAGCCGGCATCCGCTGCTCGCGCAGCCTCGTCTTCAACACCTTGCCATTGGGCTCGCGGGGCAGCTCGTCGACGAACTCCACCGTCCGCGGCCACTTGAAGTCGGCCAGGCGGCCGGCCAGGCGGCCGGTCAGGGCCTCGGCGTCGCGCCGGGCCCCGGGGCGCAGCTCCACCACGGCGTGCACCTTCTGCCCCATGCGCTCGTCGGGCAGGCCGATGACGGCCGCGTCCACCACCTCGTCGTCCTCGACCAGAGCCGCCTCGACCTCGGCCGGGTAGATGTTGACCCCCCCGCTGATGATGAGGTCGGTGCGGCGGTCGGCCAGGAAGAGGTAACCGTCCTGGTCGAGGCGGCCCATGTCCCCCACCGTGAAGTAGTCGCCCTCCCACGCCTGCGAGGTCTTGTCGGGGGCGTTGTGGTAGCGGAAGCGCTGGCCGGCGAACGCCGACATGTAGATCGTGCCCACCTCCCCCGCCCCCACCTCCTCCCCGTCGGGGCCGGCGATGCGCACGGAGATCCCGGGGAAGGGCCGGCCCACGCTGCCCGGCTTGGCCAGCCACTCGTCGGGGGAGATGACCGAGGCCATCCCCTCGCTGGCGCCGTAGTACTCCCACACCGTCCCGGGCGGGAACACCTCCATGATCCGGCGCTTCACCGCCACCGGGCAGGGGGCGGCGGCGTGGAGCACCTTGCGCACGCTGGAGCGGTCGTAGGCGCGCCAGTCGGCCTCGAGGATACGGGTGAAGTTGGCCGGGACCATCTGCGAGGTGGTGACGCCCTCGTCCTGGATCAGGCGCAGGCACTCGGTGGCGTCCCACCGGGGCATCACCACCACGGTGGCCCCTTCGCTCAGGCTCATCAGGGCATACGCACTGGGGGCGGTGTGGTACATGGGCCCGCACATGAGGTGCACGTCGTCGGGCCCGAACCCCCAGAACGAGGCGTAGGGGTTGGGGGGCGCCACCCGCGCCGGCTGGGGCGGGGCNGACCGGGCGATGCCTTTCGGGCGGCCCGTCGTGCCCGACGTGTAGATCATGGCGGTCACGGGGGTGCCGAGGTACTCCTCCGAGGGTGGCCCGGGTGTGCCCGCGGCCAGGCCCGGGGCACTGACGTCGATCCCCGGGACGGCGGCCCGGGCCGCGGCGGCCTGGGCGACCGGGGCACCGTCGTGGACGAGCACCGCCGCGCCGCAGTCCTCGAGGACGTAGGCCACCTCGCCTTCGGTGAGACGGGTGGACACCGGCACCACCAGCGCCCCCAGGCGGGCGGCGCCGTGCCAGGCGGCGAAGCCCTCGACCGAATTCGCCAGCATGACCGCCACCCGGTCGCCGGCGTTGCGGGCCACGGCGCACAGGGCGTGGGCCATGGTGTTGGCCGCCCCGTCGAGCTCGGCGAAGCTCACCCGCCGGTCGCCGCACACGAGCGCCGGCCGCGTCGGGTCCGTCCGGGCGATCTCGGCCAGGCCCCGCGGCGCGTCGGTGTGCATCGGGCGGCAAGTGTAGGACCGTCGGCCGCCCTGTGCCTGACGCTGATGTCAGGTATATGATCGCCGCGGCGCCGGCGCGGTGCGGGGAGGGAGCGCGATGCAGGCAGAAGATCTCATCCTCGTGAGCGTGGACGACCACGTCGTGGAGCCGGCCGACATGTTCGACGGCCGCGTGCCGGCCAAGTGGAAGGACCGGGCCCCGCGCATCGTCCACAACGACGACGGCACCGACGTGTGGTCGTTCGAGGGCAACACCATCCCCAACGTGGGACTCAACGCCGTGGTGGGCCGGCCGCCCGAGGAGTACGGCATCGAGCCGACGTCCTTCGCCGAGATGCGGGCGGGCTGCTACGACATCCACGAGCGGGTGCGGGACATGAACGCCAACGGCGTCCTCGGATCCATGTGCTTCCCCTCCTTCGTGCAGTTCTGCGGCCAGCTCTTCGCCCGCACGGAGGACAAGGAGCTCGCCATCGACATGCTGCGGGCCTACAACGACTGGCACATCGAGGACTGGTGCGGGGCGTACCCGGGTCGGTTCATCCCCCTGTCCATCCCGCCCATCTGGGACCCCCAGCTCATGGCGGCCGAGGTGCGGCGGGTGGCGGCCAAGGGGTGTCACGCCGTGACCTTCTCGGAGAACCCCTCCAAACTGGGCTGGCCGAGCTTCCACTCCGGGCACTGGGACCCCTTCTGGGCCGCCTGCCAGGAAGAGGGGACCGTGGTGTGCCTGCACATCGGCTCCTCGTCGCAACTGGCCATCACCGCCCCCGACGCGCCGTTCGACGTGCTCATCGCCCTGCAGCCGGTGAACATCATCCAGTGCGCGGCCGACCTGCTGTTCTCGCCGGTCCTGCGCAAGTACCCCGACCTGCGCATCGCCCTGTCCGAGGGCGGCATCGGCTGGATCCCCTACTTCCTCGAGCGCGCCGACTACGTGTACCAGCACCACCACAAGTGGACCGGCCAGGACTTCGGCGACAAGCTCCCGAGCCAGGTGTTCAAGGAGAGCATCATCACGTGCTTCATCGACGACGCCTTCGGTGTCGAGAACCGGCGCTTCCTCGAGCTCGACAACGTGTGCTGGGAATGCGACTACCCCCATTCCGACTCGACCTGGCCCCAGGCGCCGGAGATCGCCATGAAGTACCTGGCCGAGGTGCCCGACGTCGAGGTCGACAAGATCACCCACCTGAACGCCATGCACCACTTCCGCTACGACCCCTTCGCCGTGCGGCCCCGGGAGAAGTGCACGGTGNCGGCACTGCGGGCCGAAGCGGCCGACGTGGACACGTCGCTGCGGCCCCGGCGTGACACCGGCGAGCGCAAGGTGACCCTGGCCGCCGATCTGGGCGCCCTCGCCAACCGGCGCGACTGAGTCCCGCCACCTTCGGGCCCCCGCACCGGCCGTCGGGCTGCGAGCGCCTCACGCGCCCCGGCCGCGGACCCCTCGACACGAGCGGAGGAACATGACGACGGACTGGACGCGCGTCCCGGTGGTGGTGGGCGCCGGGCAGGTGACCAACCGCGAAGAGGACCCGGCCGCCGCACCCGACCCCTTCGCACTGATGGAGCAGGCCGCCCGCCTGGCCGCGGCCGACACCCGCGCCGGGGCCGGCGCCGACACGGGGACCGGCGGGGACGCCGGCCTGCTGGCCGGGCTCACCCACTGCTTCATGGTGCACTCGCTGTCGTTGCGTCACGGCGACCCCGCCCCCGAGCTCGCTCGTCGGCTCGGAGCCGACCAGGCCCGGGCGCGGTGCTCGGGGATGGGCGGCTCCATCCCGCAGTGGCTCGTCAACCGGGCCGCCGAGCTGGTGGCGGCGGGGGAGCGGCCCCGCGTGCTCATCGCCGGAGCCGAGGCCCTCGCCACCCGGCGCCGAGCCAAGAAGCGGGGCGTGTCGCTCGACTGGCCCTCCAGCGAGGGCTGGCCCGACACGTGGCCACCCATCGAACCCGACGTCGGGGTCCACCCGGTGGAGCGGGCCCACGGACTCGTCCAGGCCACCACCATGTACGCCCTGGTGGAGTCGGCGTTGTCCCACGGCGCGGGCGAAGGCCCCGCCGCCCACCGCGCCGCGGTGGGCGAGCTCATGGCCGGTTTCAACGCCGTGGCCGCGGCCAACCCGCAGTCGTGGTTCCCGACCCGGCGCAGCGCCGAGGAGATCATGACGGTGACGCCCGACAACCGCATGATCTGCTACCCGTACCCCAAGTACGTCAACGCGGTCATGGACGTCGACATGGCCGCCGCCGTCATCGTCACCGACGCCGCCACGGCCCGGCAGTGGGGCCTCGCCCCCGACGAGGTGGCGTACCTGGGGGGGTGGGCCGACGCCCACGACATCTGGTACTTGTCCGAACGCCCCGTACTGCACCGTTCGCCGGCGCTGGCCGAATGCGCGGCGCGGGTGCTCGCCACGGCCGGCCTGACCATGGACGAGGTCGAGGGGCTCGACCTGTACGCNTGTTTCCCGAGCTCGGTCGAGGTGGCCCGGGACAGCTTCGGCATCGCCGCCGGTGACCGGCGGCCGCTGACCCTGACCGGCGGCCTCCCGTACCACGGTGGCCCGGGCAGCAACTACGTGACCCACTCCATCGCCAACGCGTTGGCCTGGCTGCGGCGCGGCGGGGGCGAATCGGTGCTCGTGCACGGCAACGGGTACTACCTGACCAAGCACTCGCTCGGCCTCTACACCCGCCGCCCACCGGACGAGGCGCCCCAACCTCCGGACAAGCTCCAGGAGACCATCGACGCCCTGACGGAGCCCCTGGCGGTCGAGGCCGTGGTGTCGGAGCAGGGCGTCGCGGGCGAGATCGTCGCCTACACCGTCCCCTTCGACCGCGACGGGAACCCGGCGGCGGCCGTGGCCGTCGTCGACACGGGCGGCCGGCGTACGGTGGCCCGGGCCGACGCCGCGCTCAGCGCGGCGCTCATGGACGGCGACGGCGTGGGGACGAAGGTCGTCCTGGAGGGGTCGGCCGACGGCAACACCATGCGGGGCGCCTGAGCGCCGCCGCCGGTGATGCGGCTCAATTCAGCGCCAGCGCGCCCTCGGGGCAGTTCTCCACGCCGTTGCGCGCCGCCTGCTCGAGACCGGCCGGGACCTCGGTGGCGACGAGGACGCAGTGCCCGACCTCGTCGGAGTCGAAGAGCTCGGGCGCCAGCGTGTAGCAGCGCCCGTGTCCCTGGCACAGCTCCTCGTCGAGCGAGACGCGCATCCGGGGTGCTCAGACCGCCGGTTCGAACTCGAGCGGCAGCGTGGTGAGCGAACGCAGGCCGGGTGTGTACTGCAGCACCGTGCCGGGCTTCAGCCAGTAGTCGGGGATGCGGCGGTGGAACTCCCGCAGGGCCACCCGGAGCTCGAGCCGGGCCAGGTGCGACCCGAGGCAGCGGTGCACGCCCCCCCCGAAGGCGAGGTGGGGGTTGGGGTTGCGGGTCAGGTCGACGGTGTCCACGCCGGGGTGGGCGGCGTCGTCGGTGTTGGCCGACCCGATGAGCAGCATGACCTGCTCCCCCGCCTTGACCGGGCAGCCGCCGAAGTCGACGTCCTCGGTCGCCACCCGGGGGACGGCCGGCACCGGGCTCTCCCACCGCAGCAGCTCCTCCACGGCCGAGGGGATGACCGACTCGTCCCCGGCCAGGAGCCGGCGCTGCTCGGGCTCCTGGGCCAGGTAGGCGAAGAAGCAGTCGAGCGAGTCGGTGACGGTGTCGAGGCCGGCGATGATGAACAGATAGCAGACGTCCATCACCTCCTCGTCGGTGAGGCGGACGCCGTCGACCTCGGCCGCCATGATCTGGGCCAGCAGGTCGTCGGTGGGGGGAGCGGCGTGGCGGCGCTTCAGCTCCGCCTCGAAGTAGTTGTAGACGGCCTGGCCGGCGGCGGCCCGGGCCGGGGCCTGGTCCTCCATGGTCATGCCGGCGGGCCGGATGATGTCGTCCTTCGCCGCCAGGAACACGTCGAGATCCGAATAGGGCAGCCCCATGAGCCGGAGGAAGACCGTGCAGGGCAGGGGGACGGCGAACTCCTCGTGGAAGTCGCACGAGCCGCGGGCGGCGAACTTGTCGACGAACTCCTCGACCAGCCCGACGACCTCGTCCTCGAGCAGCGCCATTTTCTTCGGGGCGAAAAGCGGGTCGAGGATGCGGCGGTACTTGACGTGCTGGGGCGGGTCGATCTGCAGGGGGATGAGGGGCCGGACGTTGCCCAGGTCCATGGGGACCTGGCTCCAGCAGAAGGTGGCGGACTTCCGCAGGGCGTCCTCGACGTGCTCACGCCGGGTGACGAGCGTGAACATGTCCCCGATGCGCTGCACGGGCTGCTCCCGCAGCTCCCGCGCCATGGCGCGCGGATCGTCCAACGACGCCAGGTCGGCCACCATGCCGGAGGACGTGCCGGGCGTCTCCTCGTCGGGCTGCATCCGAAACTCCTCTCGCCCCCCGGGTCGCCGTTCGCCGGGCGTGGCACCCTGCGGATTCCGGGATCCACCAGGACCTTCAAGACACCCAGGCCGGACGCCCTGTCCGGTACGTTAGCGTTTCCTGACGCAAATGTCAGCCCTGACGCCGCCGTCAGCGCCGGCATCGGGCCCGCGGCCGGAACCGGGGCCACCACCCCGAGCGGGCGGTCCGACGGCGGGCGCGGCCGGGGGTCGGCGGCCGGTGACCTCCCGGCGTGGCGGCCGGTGACCTCCCGGCGTGGCGGCCGGCCACCGGCGGAGGGGACCGAGCAGCGCGCCGGAGCCCGGTCCGCCGCCGGCGTTGGCGCCCCGTGCGGCCTGCGTACGGGTACGCCGCAGTACCATGCACCTAGGGGTCAGGGAGGACGCAGTGGCAACCGCAGCCGGCGACAGGACCATGCGGCGCCGGGCAGGACGGCGCCAGACGTCGACCACCCCCGCCGACATCGGCACCGCCCTGCGTGAGGCCCGCGAGGGCACGGCCGCCACCCTGACCGAGATCCACGACCGAACCGGGATCCACTGGCAGCAGCTCGAGGCGCTCGAATCCGGGGACCTGTCCCGGTTCCCCGACGAGCGCGCCGCCGTCACCGCCGTCCGCCGCTATGCGGACCTCATGAGCCTGGACAGCGAGGGGTTCAGCGAGGTCGTCCGGGGGAGCTGGGGGAGCTGGGCGGCGGCGTCCCCGGACACCGGGGCCCGCTCCGGCCGGCGTCGGCGGAGGTCCGCCCCGCAGCGGGCCGTGGACACCGCCACCGCCGGGGCGGCGGGCCCGGCCGGCGGCCACCTGAGCCGGTACCCGGGCGACGGGTCGCACTTGCGGGCCTTCACCCAGACGGCGGAGGTGCCGGGCGTCCAGCGGGCGGGCTTCAGCGCCGGGAGGGCCGCCGACACCCACGGCGACTTCTCTGTCACCGGCGTCTTCCCCGCCACCACGACGTGGCGGCCGCCGTCGCGGGGGGCGCCCCTCGTGCTGCTCGGCGCCATCTGGTGCACCCTCGCCGTCCTGGTCGTGGCCCTGATCGGCCTGGCCGTCCACCACTGGGAGCCGAAGTGGCTGACCGCCATCCACGTCGAGCACACCGTCACCACCACCTCGGCGCCGTCGGCGCCGGGATCCGGTGGGTCCCGCACCACCACCCCCGCCCGTAGGAATGCGGTGACCGAGAGCTCCGTCGGCAACGGTAGTGCGGCGATCTCCGTCGACGCAGCCGAGTACAGCGTCGTGGTGGCGGTCAACGGTGGGCCGGGCACGTCGTGCTGGGTGCTGGCCAACACGCCGCAGAGCTTCGCCCCCGTCTACGAGCAGACGCTGTCGTCGGGACAGAGCACCACCATCTCGTCGGCAGACGGCCAGCTCACCCTCCACCTCGGATCGAGCAACGTCCTGGTGGCGGTGAAGATCGGGGGGAAGACGGCCCAGGGCTCGCTATTCAAGCCGCCCACCGCCCCGTTCATCCTCAACTTCACGTCGGCGTCGCCGGCGAAGTGACCGGTACGACACCCGGACAGGGAGGTCTGTCGATGGCGATCACCGGTGTGCACGCACTCTTCTACTCACCCGAGGCCGAGGCCCTCCGGTCCGTCCTGCGCGACGCCTTGGGCTGGCCCCACGTGGACGCGCACGACGGGTGGCTGATCTTCGCCCTGCCACCGGCCGAGCTGGGCGTCCACCCGGCGGCGACCGCCCGCCACGAGATCTCCCTCATGTGCGACGACCTGGACTCCACCACGGCCGAGCTCCGGGCGCGGGGTATCGAGTTCCGCGGCGAGCCGCAGGAGGCCGGCTTCGGGCGGGCGACGACCATGGTGCTTCCCGGCGGCGTGGACGTCATGCTGTACCAACCGCGCCACGCCACGGCCATCTGAGCGGGGTCCGCCGCGAGTCGGGGCACAAGATGTCCGGCGGGCGTACGTCTGCGGAGCGGCGCTACACCAGGTGGGTGTGGGGGACCGAGCGTACCCGCCCCTCGTCGCGCAGCTCGCGCGCCGCGGGGACCGGGTCGGGGTCCGAGAACAGCCGCTCGTCGCCGTAGTCGGCGGTCCGGCCGGTGGCGTCGAGCACCCACCACGACGCCTCCAGGGCGATGCCGTTGGGGTCGGTGAAGTAGATGGAGCGGATGAAGCCGTGGTCGACGACGTCGGTCACCTCGCACTCGGCCGACTTGAGGCGGTCCCGGAGCTCGAGCAGCGCGTGCTCGTCGGGCAGGTTGAACGACAGGTGGTCGAACTGCACCGCCCGCGGGTCGGGCATGCCGGCCGGCTTGGCCAGGCGGTCCAGGGTGAGGCCGCTGTACTCGAAGAAGGCCACCGTGTTCTGGGCCCCGAAGTCGAAGAAGTAGTGGCGGAACTGCGGCGTCCCGATGGTGGCCACCAGCCGTGCCCCGAGGACGCCGTGGTAGAAGCGCACGGTGGCGTCCATGTCGTCGGTGACGAGAGCGAGGTGGTTGATGCCCCGCCACCGGGGTCCGTCGGCTTCGGGCGTCGGCGTCATGGCACTGCCTCCCTGCGGTCGTCGCCCGCCCGGTTCGGGCGTCGTGCGGCGCCCTCCACGCTAGCGGCGCCCGGCCGCTCCGGGTACGGCACCGGGCTCATGCCGAGGTGCCGTGGGAGCCGCTCCGGCGCCACCGGGCACACCCCCGGTAGGGTCGGGGGCTCGCCGGACGGACTGCGGTGGAGGGGGAAGGTGACAACACCGACGGCACCGAGCGGAGAGCGGCGGCATGTACCGCCTCGACAGCTCCTGGCCCGCCACCTCCTCGGGACGGGCATCGAGGTGGGCCCGGGCCAGCACCCCTTCGAGCTCCCGCTGCCCGGCGTCCACGTCCGGTACGTCGACCGGTGGGACCCGCACCAGAGCGGAGAGCTGTTCCCCCGGCATGCGGCCCAGGGGGAATTCGCCGCGCCCGACATCCTGGCCGACTTCAACACCGACCGGCTGAGCGCCGTCGGCGGCGACAGCCAGGACTTCGTCATCGCCAGTCACGTGCTCGAGCACCTGGCGGACCCGATCGGCTTCCTGGCCGAGATGCACCGGGTGCTGCGCCCGGGCGGCGTGGCCCTCGTCCTCCTGCCCGACCGCCACCGGACCGCCGACCGCAACCGCAGCGCCACCGCGCTGTCGCACCTGGTGGCCGAGCACGAGGCCGGTGTCGACGAGGTCAGCGAGGCCCACGTGGTGGAGTGGCTCGAGAGCCGCGGCCTGCCCCTGGGCGACACCCCCGACGACAAGGTCCGGACGCTCGACCGCCACCGCATGCGCTCGATCCACGTCCACTGCTGGGATGCTCCCGAGTTCCTCGAGGTCGTCCTGTGGAGCATCGACCACCTCGACCAGCAGTGGGAGTTCGTCGACGGATCGCTGCCCATGGACGAATTCCCGCCGGGGATCGAATTCGGCTTCGTGTTGCGGCGCTCCACCGTGCCCGCTGATCCCGACACCCGCCGCCGGCGCTTCGACGCCGCCTGGCGGGCTTGGAACGACGCCCGCACCACGCCCAAGCTGGCACCGGTCGAGCACAGGCTGGTCCAGGCCCACCGACGTGCCCGCCAGAAGCTGTGGCCCACCGTGCTGCGCTACCGCCGGCTCCGCCAGCGCCTCTCCGGTCGCCGGGTGGCGGCCGTGGCACCGACGCCCGACCACGACGACTGATCCGTCACGAGCCGGATCGCAGCTTGGCCCACCGGTCACGGGCGCGGCGGCCCGCGGCGGCGGCATTCGTCATGGCCGGAAGGGCCGCCACCAGGCGCCTGTCGAGCGCTCCGCCCGTGCCGATCAAGAGCATCTCGATGTGGCGCAGCTCGGGCATCATCTCGAGCAGGAACCCGTTGTTCTTGTTGGTGGACGAATCGAGCCACTCGGCGTCGGTGTGCTCGAAGAGGTGCTGCATGGCCAGGGTGAGCAAAACCGCACCCGGGGCATAGCGCGCATACTCCTCGTCGTACGCGGTCCTGAAGTAGAAGAGCCCTGCGCCCGCCCGGACGAAGTACTGCATGGCGATCGAGGCGTCACCCACCTCCAGTGACAGCACGTGCACACGGCCGGCCGCGGTCCAGCACTCGTGCCAGTCCCGGAACCACGCCGTCGTCTCGGCCCAGCGGGCGAAGGCCCGACCACTGTCGCGGCCCTTCCACCCGGACGCCTCCATCCGCAGGAACTCGTCGACGGCCGAAGCGTCGAGGGTGCGCTCGGCCAGACGCACTTCAGCACCGGAGTCCCGGGCGAGCATGCGCTGCCTGCGCCCCGTCTCACGCTTGCGGTCCCCGGCGAGGGGGCTGCCCCACCGTCCGCTCCGGGTGACCAGGCCGCGCACCCAGGCCTCCTTGGCGAACATCGGGCGTCGCCTCGCCGCGCAGGTGCGGCGTAGCGCGTCCGCCACCGGACCGTCGGACCCGAACATGTCGAGCGACACGATGCCGGGCCAACCGCTGCTCGCCGCGGCGGCGCCGAGCCCGTCGATCAGCGTCCCGACGGCCTCGTCGGGGCAGTCCCGGTCGACGAGTGGTGTCGACAGTGCCGTCACCGCCGTCGGGACCCCGATCGTCATGCCGACTCTGGCCGGCGGGATCCGGCGCCGCGCGAACTGCGCCACGGGGAGCAGTCCCCGGATGGCGTGGCCGTCCTGGGCGACGACCAACCTGGTATCCGCGTAGCCGGGGAAGTGCCGGGCCGACAGGAGGAGGAAGTCGGGCTCGAAGTACGGGTTCGGCTCCAGTGCCCGGTCGGACAGGGTGCGCCACGCCGCCACCTCGTCAGGAGTGACGTCCTTGATGTCGACGAGTCGCGACTGCATCGGTGGGACCTACCGGACGGGACCGGGCGCAGACCGGCGTGGCCGCACAGCGCCGACCGCCGTCTCGGGCGTCGTGGCCGGCGGGACCGCGTCGCGCATCGGATCCGCGTGCGGCGTCAACCTTCCGTGATGCAGCGCACAGCCGGACCCAGGGCCGCCACGTCCCCGGGCCCGCCGGCGGGCAGCGACGTGTCCCGCCGTCCGTCCCGGGTGTCCGGGGGGAGGGCGGCGGGAACGGCCGAATGCGCCTTGGTCCGGCCGACGCGCGACGAGGAGATGGACATGGCCGTGACGAGCGCCTCCGACAGCCAGTAGCGCCATCCCAGCCACCGGAGGTAGGGCCAGGACTCCCGGAGGAACGCCGACGCGGCACGTGCGATCGAGCCCTCGTCGACGAACTGCTCCAGGTTGGTGGGGAACACCTCGATGCGGACGCCGGGAGGGGCCTCCGACGAGCGGGGGGGATCGCTCCGCCCCCCCAGCGCCTTCAGGTAGCCCTCGCTGATGTCCATGCCCGCGGCGCGCAGCGCACCCGAGCTTCCGAACACCCGCGGGTTGAAGTCGATGAGCCAGTCGAGGCCGTCGTTGTCGCGGATCACGTCCATGTTGACGAGACCCGTGCACCCCGCCACGGCGACGATGCTCCGGCCGAAGGCCCGGAGCTGGGGGTCGTCGATGGTCTCGATCTCGGTGGCGCGGCCCGCCGGGGGTTGCCACTGTGACACGCGGTAGGTGATCTCCTGTTCGATCCCCGATGCGCTCACCGAGGCCCCGTAGTCGAGCTTGGTTCCGACGATGAACTTCTCGCAGAACAGCACCTCGGGATGCTCGGCCGCGGACATCGCGGCGCGCAGCTCGGCGTCGTCGTTGACGATCACGACCCCGGCGCCCCCGCAGCCGACCATCGGCTTCACCACCAGCGGGAATCCGATCTCGGCCGCCACCTGCTGGGGAGACGTTCCCTGCAGGACCAGCCCGGCGGGGGTGCGCAGGCCGGCCTGGGCGAACACCCGTGACGCCGACGACTTGTTCATGAAGAAGAGGCGCCGGCGCAAGTGCTCTGCCAGCGCGGGGCGCAGCGAGCCGGAGATCTCGTGCACGAGGGACGCCAACGACTCGGAGAACTGGATGTCCACGACCGCCTCGCCGTCGAGGATCTGCAGCAGGTTCTCGCGTTGGTGCTGCTTGGGGAGGATGGCGTAGTCGTCGAAGAGCAGCCGCGACCCGACGTGCGTCCGGCGGAGATCGGCGGTGCTGATGCGGATCGTCCGGATGCCGGCTCGCCGCAACGGCGGCGCCAGCTGGTGGAAAGCGTGCCACTTCCAGTCGTCGAGGAAGACCACGGTGGGGGTGCCGGGGGGACGTCCGCGTCCCCGACGCTTGCGCCCCTCGCTCCCCTTCGTCATCGCTCGAGTCCTCTCGGGCACCATGAAGCCGGGCATGCAGACACATCCTCCCGGTACATGCATCGGAAGGCGGGCCGGTTTTCCTGAGCGTTCGCTGTGAGAATATTCCGGTCCGGGCCGCCACGCTCGGGGAAGTCCCTGGTGGCGCCCCCGTGCTCACCGGGGCGGGGCCTACGACCGGGGCCGGAGCGCCGCCCGTGCGGCCCGGCGGGCCCTGCCGGCCGTCGCCACCAAGGCCTGGCGGGAGCGGTACGGGACGAGCTGCGCCGGCGAGTGGAAGGGGCGCAGGCCGCGCCGGCACAGCACGCGGTGGCACCGCATCGTCTTGTCCTCGGTGAACCGGTACTTGTAACTCTGTCCACCGCCACCGAGGTCGAAGACGGCGTCCCCCCGCTGGATCGATTCCCCCACGCACAGCACCAGGTTCACCCGGGTCGGCCCGAGCTCGGCCCACTGCTCGTCGAAGCCCGAGATCCAGGCGCTCGACAGCCCGCCCGCGCTCATGACCAGTGTGGCGGCGATCACCTCGCCCGGCCGCTCCACCGTGGCCAGCCAGATGCGCCCGGGCTCGGCGTGCTCGACCGCATCGGTCACCACCGCCATGAACGTGGCGTCGAAGGGCGGCCCCGCGCCGTGGCGGGCGGCGCGGCGGTGCTCGTAGAGCCGCTGCATGTCCGGGAGGCGCTCCACCACGGCCGCGGCGTCGGTCGACGTCAGGAACTCGAAACCGGCGGCCTGCAGCTTGCGGTAGTCGGACCGGAACGACTTGCGGAATTTGTACGACCGCTCCCCGAGCCACCCGTCGAGGTCGCGGCCGGCGTGCACCACCCGGAGCGCCGGGAACGGCGTGTCCTCGACGATCTCCGGCCGCGGTGCCGGCCACCCCCGCTGCATGGCCGCGGGCACCACCGAGTCGGCCGCCCCCCAGTCGAGGACCACGATGTCCGGCGTGGGGTCGAGGCCGGCCAGCGCGACACCGATGGCCTCGCCCACCTCGCGCTCGCGCCCCGGGGCGCACAACGGCTCGGCGCCGTGGAGGATGGGGGCCGCCAGTTCGTAGCGGTACAGCCGGAATCCCGTGCGCACGGCGTAGAGGGGGCAGATGCCGACGACGGCGTCGCCGTCCCTGACGACGACCACCCGGACCACGGCGTCACCGGGGAGCGCGTGGCGGTACCACGCCACCGCCCACACCGGGGCCGAGCGCGGCCGCTCACCGGCCACGGCGAGCGCGTCCCATGCCGGCCCCACGTCCTCGAGCTCGTCCGGCGTCGAGATGACCGTGGCCTTCACGGACCCGGCCTCCCGCACTCGGTCACCCGACGACCTTACGCGAGCAGACCCCCGGGTTGCGGTGACTCGACGGGTCCGGCAGTGGGGCTAGCTGGAATCGAACCAGCGACCTCAGCATTATCAG